>Ga0114129_10010028_pt1 | contig 13505 bp, 11 predicted proteins | sample RhiMetdeltSRZDD1_FD_80071 | JGI IMG/M metagenome (GOLD analysis project Ga0114129, IMG submission 80071) | Populus rhizosphere microbial communities from Tennessee, USA - Rhizosphere MetaG P. deltoides SRZDD1 (version 2) (version 2) | ecosystem: Host-associated > Plants > Roots > Rhizosphere >...
AGCCTGTTCAACAGGTCGAGCACCCCGGTACCGCTCTCGGCGTCGACGCGCCGCATCGCCACCGTGGTCAACTCGGTGCCCGACGCGATCAGCGCCTCCTCGAGCACGGCGAGATTCGCCGCTCCGCCGGTGCCCATGATCAGCCGCGAGCCGAACTCGCGACCGGCAATCGTCAGTTTCGAATCAGCCACCCTGCGCCGCCGAAAACACTTCCACCTGCGCGCCTTGCTGTAGGGGGACGTGCCAATCCGATCGCGGAATCACCGCCCAATTGACCGCGACCGCGATCCCCTTGTCCGGCAAGCAAAGGCCGTCGAGCAGCGCCGCGACGGTCGTCTGCTCATCGACCTCAACAATATCGTCGTTGATGCTCACAAACATCTGCATCCTCCCGCGGTAGCCGGCTCACGCTCCGAGCGTGGCGTAGGACTCGACCGACGTCGATGTGCCCGCACACAACGTCCACAGCGAAAGCCTGTGAGATGCCAAACGTGGAAAGCGCTGCAGCGGCTGTGGTTCAGCACATCGGCAAACCAAGATAGTTGTTGCCGAGGACAGCGACTCCGCCCGAGGAGATCGCGACGATGAATTGCAGCCACCCCGACCTGACCTGATTGAAGGAGCAGCAACGATGCCCATCTACACCTGCACCATGGCCGAATCGACCTTTGGTGCCGACGCGAAGCGCGCATTGGCTAGTGAGATCGCCCGTATTCATTCATCGATGATCCACGTGCCGAGCACCTATGTGAATGTCGCCTTTCACGAGTTGGACGCCGACGGTCTGTACGCCGGCGGCGTGCCTGCGAGCCCTGTGCTGGTCACGGGTTGGGTGCGTGAAGGCCACCCCGCGGACGACATCACAAGGCTTGCCACCGAGATCGCCACCGCTGTTACCAAGACGCTTGAGATCGATGTGGAGAGAGTCCTCGTCGTCATTCAACCCAGTCCGGCTCGCTTCGCCGTGGAAGGCGGACGTGTGCTGCCGGAGCCGGGCCAAGAAAAAGAGTGGCTCGCCGGAAGTTGATGGCAAGCGGTAGCACGCGTCGCCAGACCGATTTCGAACCACGTCAAGGAGTTACGCCATGCCAAGCAATTTCGGTGACTTCCAGATCGGCGTCTATCTGGACGCCGTGAAGGGCGTCAACTCGCGATACCCGTTCGACTCTCAGTCCATCGAGAGGAAGGCGTCCGAGGCGCTTCCTGACTGGGTGTACCGGTATGTCTCCTCGGCAGCCGGAGACGGCCGGACCCAGCGCGCCAACATCGCCGCATACTCACGCTACGGAATCACTCCTCGGATGATGGTCAGCCCGCCCGAGCGTGACCTGTCGATCACGTTGTTCGACAAACATTTTGACTCCCCGATCTTCATGTGCCCCATCGGCTTGATCGGCTTGTGCGCGCCTGACTTCCAGGGAGATGTGGCCGCAGCGCAGGCGTCGGCCGCCACCGGTGTGCCCTTTACCCTGTCGACGTTCTCCCAGGCCCCGATGGAGGATGTCATCAAACACGCCGGGACCACGCCGAACTTCTACCAGCTGTATCTGCCAGGCGATCGTGAGCTGGCAGCCAGCCTCATCAATCGTGCTGAAACCAGCGGATATTCCGCGTTGGTGTTGACGGTCGACACGTGGGCTCTCGGCTACCGACCTGCTGACCTGCAGCTGGGCAACTTCCCGCAGTTCCGCGGCTTCTGCATGGAGAACTACTACTCCGACGAGAATTTCACCAAACACCTCGCAAAGCCGCCGCACGAGGATCAGGCCGCAGCGTTGCAGCACTACGGGAAGATTTTTCAGCACCCGGTGTCGTGGGAAGACCTCCGTTGGATTCGGTCGCAGACCAATCTGCCGATCGCGGTGAAGGGGATTCAGCACCCCGATGATGCCCGGATGGCGATCGACAATGGCGCCGATGTCGTGTACTGCACCAATCATGGCGGTCGCCAGGCGAATTCGGGAATTCCAACACTGGAGCTCTTGCCCGGCATCGTGGCGGCGGCCGGCTCGACGCCTGTCATGTTCGACTCCGGCGTGCGGGACGCGACGGATGCCGTGATCGCACTGGCCCGCGGCGCCACGGCCGTCGGCATCGGCAGGCCCTACGCATACGCCGTGTCCTATGGCGGCGCCGAAAGCCTCACCCACTTCCTGCACTCATTCCTCGCCGAACTGGACCTGTGCTTGGCGATCTGTGGCTTCAAGGACATCGCCAGCTTGAAAGAAGCGGGCTGCGAACCGACCATGGATTTGCAGAACTAAATCCGAACCTCCTGCTGATGCACCGTCACCGCAAGCTGACGTGCGGTTCCGGCGGAGCGCCCAGGGTATCGCGGTAGGAGATCGGGACACTGCCGTCGACATCGGTGACACTCAGGTGTGCGCCCAGTTCCGCGCCGATCAGCGTGCGTCCGGAGAGCGTCATCAGCTCGGGTGACCGGTACAGCGCGGCGATCACCCGTCCGGTGAACTCGGGCGACTCGCGCCGCACGTCACGCGTCTCCGGCGGCAGGGCATCCGCGTGGGCGCGCACGCGTTCGGTGTCCAGCCCGCCCATCCAGATCGAGACGGCGGCGACGTGGTGCGGGCGCAGTTCCCTGGCCATATCAGCAGCCATCTTGTCGGCTCCCGCCTTCTGCGCCCCGTAGGCGGGCCCCTGGTGGTAGGACACCGCGCCGTAGTGGCCGGTGTGCACGATCAGCCCGCGGCCGCCCGCGATCATCAGTGGCGCGGCGTGGAAAGCGGCGATGTAGTGGGAGCGCAGCCCGACGGTGAGCAGATCCGCGACCGCCGGGGGCTCCGTCCAGAACGGACCGCGGACGACGGTGGCCTTGGCCGCGTTGTTGACGAGGATGTCGAGCTCGCCCTGCTCGCGGCCGACCGTGGCGAACAGCTCCGCGACCGCTTCGTCATCGCCGTGGTCGACGGCCATCGGCACGCCCCGACCGCCGGCTTCGGTGACCAGTGCGGCGGTTTCGCCGACCGTGCCGCCGTAAGGCGAATCGTCCGCGTTCCGGCTGCGGCCGGTCACGTACACCGTCGCGCCGGTCCGGCCCAGCGCCACCGCTATGCCCTTGCCCGCGCCGCGGCTGGCCCCGGTCACTACCGCCACCATCGTCATGGCGTGCCTCCTTGTGTTAGATGCTTATCGAACATACGCCAGTGTACGATCACCATCGAACAGAGGAGGGCGCGGAGTGGCGAGGAACCTGGTGCACGCCGATCCGGCGACGGTGACCTTGCAGGAGGCGCTCGACGCGTTGGCCGATCCGGTACGGCGGTCGATCCTGCGGGAGCTGTCGACCGAACCGAATTTCACCCGGCCCTGCGGGTCGTTCGACCTGCCCGTGTCGAAAGCGACCGCCAGCCACCACTTCGCCGTGCTCCGCGCCACCGGGCTGCTGGAGCAGGCCGACCGGGGCCCGCGCCGGTTCAACCGGTTGCGGCGCGAGGAGTTCGACGCGCGTTTCCCCGGCCTGCTCGCGCTCGTGCTGGCCGAGGCGCAGGCCTGACCCGTGGTTAGCGCCACTGCCGTGCAGCGGACCTCACGGGTGCAGGCGCGCGATGGAACTGATTGACCGCCACGCCGAGCGCGGCGTGCTCGACGGACTGCTCGAGGCGATTCGCGTTGGCGAGAGTCGGGCGTTGGTGGTTTCCGGTGAAGCGGGTGTGGGCAAGACAGCGCTGCTCGAGTATCTGAGCGAGCAGGCGTCGGACTGCCATTTGGCGCGTGCCGCTGGTGTGCAGTCGGAAATGGAACTGCCGTTCGCCGGACTGCATCAGATGTGCGCGCCGGTGCTCGGTAACCTCCCCCGCTTGCCACCACCGCAACGAGACGCGCTTCGGATTGCATTTGGCATGAGTGCCGGATCGGCACCAGACCGCTTCCTGGTCGGACTCGCGGTGCTGGGCTTGCTGTCCGCTACCGCCGAGCAACGACCGCTCGTGTGCGTCGTAGATGACGAACAGTGGCTCGACCGCACCTCGGCGCAAGTGCTCGGATTTGTCGCGCGCAGGTTGATGGCGGAATCGGTTGCGTTGATTTTCGCGGCTCGCGTACCGAGCGGCGAACTCGGGGGCCTGCCCGGTCTGGTGGTTGGCCCGCTCGCGGAGGTCGACGCGCGTGCGTTGTTGGATCGCGTGCTGTCGGGACCGTTGGACAGCCGCGTGCGGGACCGGATCCTGGCCGAAACTCAAGGTAATCCGCTAGCTCTGCTGGAGTTGCCTCGCGGATTGACGCCGCAACAGCTCGCGGGTGGGTTCGGGCTTCTTGGCGCCGTGCGGTTGTCCCGCGGTATCGAAGAGAACTTCCGGCACCGAATCGAAGCGCTCCCGGTTCAGACCCGTCGACTCTTGCTCATCGCAGCAGCTGAGCCCCTGGGTGATCCGGCCCTGTTGTGGCGAGCCGGTGCGCTGATGGGGATCGACGCCGACGCCGCGGTGCCCGCGGTCGAGGCCAACCTGATCGAGTTCGGTTCTCGGGTGCAGTTTCGGCATCCCCTCGTCCGCTCGGTGCTCTACGGGTCGGCGCCGCCGCGGGAACGGCGTGAAGTGCACGCTGCCCTTGGCGACGCCACGGATCCGCAACAAGATCCAGATCGGCGCGCGTGGCACCGGGCGGAAGCCGCCCCTGGACCCGACGAGGAGGTCGCCGAGGAGTTGGAGCGGTCGGCTGGGCGCGCGCGTGCCCGAGGCGGCCTGCCCGCCGCGGCCGCATTCCTCGAACGCGCGACAGTGTTGACCCTCGACTCCACGAGACGCACCGAACGCGCGCTGGCGGCGGCGTCGGCGACGATCAAGTCGGGTGCGTTCGACGCTGCACGCGATTTGTTGGGCGTCGCGGAGTCGGGATCACCAGACGACTTTCAACAAGCCCGGATCGACCTGATGGAGGCGGAACTCGCGCTCCTCACAAGCCGAGGAAGCGATGCGCCGTCTCTGCTGTTGAAGGCCGCCAGGCGGCTCGAGCCGATCGACGCAGACCTCTCCCGGGCGACCTATCTGCAGGCTCTCGCGTCGGGCTACTTCGCCGGTCGCCTCGCGACGGGCGGGGGTGTCCTGGAAGTGGCACGCGCCGCGGCAACCGCACCCCCGCCGACGCACACTCAGCGCGCACCCGACCTTCTGTTGGATGGACTTGTCGCACACTACAACGTGGGGTATGCGGCTGGACTGCCCATGATCCGAAAGGGGCTCAAGGCGTTTGGCACCGGCATGGCGGTCGACGAGGAGCTGCGTTGGCACTGGGTGGCGGGCATCATGGCCCGCCACATCTGGGACGACGAGAGCTGGCACAGGCTCTCGGATCGCCATGTGCAGCTGGCCCGCTCCGTTGGGGCGCTCAGCGAGCTGCCGGTCGCACTCAATTCGCGAGCGTTCATGCTGCTTTTCGCCGGCGAGCTGCCGGCCGCGGCAGCGCTGATTCAGGAGCTGCAACCGGCGATCGAGGCGACCGGCACCAGGCTCGCGCCCTACCCCACCCTCGGCCTCGCCGTGCTAGCCGGCAGGACGGCGGAAGCGACCGCTCTGATCGATGCGATCACAAGGGACGTGACCATGCGCGGGGAAGGGATCGGGCTGACCGTGGTGGATTGGGCGTACGCAGTGCTGAACAACGGGCTCGGCGACTACCAGGAAGCGATGACCGCAGCCCAACGGTCGACCGGTTACCTGCGGGAGATGACGGCCCCGACGTGGACGATGGTCGAGTTGATCGAGGCGGCCGCGCGCAGCGGACACGACGATATCGCCGCCGACGCCCTCGCTCGACTGGCCGAGACAACCAGCGCCAGCGGCACCGACTGGGGGCTCGGTGTCGAGGCGCGTTCGCGGGCACTTGTGAGCGAAGGGGACACCGCGGAGCGTCTCTATCGTGAGGCGATCGAACGTCTCGCCCGCCGTCGGGTCCGGGCAGACCTGGCCCGGGCACACCTGGTCTACGGGGAGTGGCTGCGTCGGGAGCGGCGGCGGGTCGATGCCAGGGCTGAGCTCCGTATCGCTCTCGAGATGCTGGAGTCCATCGGGATGGACGCGTTCGCCGAAAGGGCGCGGCGTGAACTGCAGGCCACCGGCGAGACGGTCCGCAAGCGCACCATAACGACAAACGATCATGGACTCACCGCGCAAGAGTCGCAGGTCGCGCGGTTGGCGCGGGATGGCCTGTCGAATCCGGAGATTGGCGCCCGGTTGTTCATCAGCTCGCGCACCGTCCAGTACCACCTCCGCAAGGTCTTCGCCAAGCTCGGCATCAATTCGCGCAGCCAACTCGGGCGGGTTCTCCCCGATTGACCGTGAAGTTCAGTGCGGCAGCCACTCAGCTTCAAATGCACCTGTTCGTACGACGGTCGGGTGACCGGACACTTCGTCGGCGAGCTTCTTGACCGCTTCGTGCAGAGTGCGCGCGGTCAGCGGCTCGATCACTCGGGGTCCCAAACCTCCACGGGTGTCCGCGATTCGACGCGACAAGACGCCGCTGTAGTACCCGGACGAGCGGCCGACGACGGCGAGCGGCTTGCGATGCATTGCATCGCGACGCCAGCGATGTGTCAGCCAGTCGATTGCGTTGTGCGCTATCGAGGGAACTCGCCCGCGGTAGCTCGTGAGGACGAGCACCGCATCAGCCTCAGCTGCGGCCAACCGCAAGTCGACGACAGCGTCCGGCTTCCCTTGGGATTCCAAGGCTTCGCGGTAGCGGGGCAGGCGGGCAAGATCGTTGATCACGTTCACCATTACACCTTCAGGTGAGCTGTCGATCGCATGTCGGCCCAACGCACGGTTGATCGGACCCTCGGGGAGACCCACCAGGACCAACACGTTCATGAAGTCCGCAAATGCATTTGGTATTTGTGGAGACGCCATCCTCGTTACCTTGTCCGTATCGATGTGAAGCGTTCGCAGGCGCTGCCCGGCGATTACTTGTGACAAACCGATCGTCCGATGGGCCGCAACGGCTGTCGATGGTGTCGCCGACAAGTCCGCGCTACCGCCGATGTCGGTGTGCACACCGGAGGAGACCAACTGTGGACGACGACATCGACTGCCGCACAGGCACGGTGCGCAGTCATGATTTCGGGTTTGTCCGCCCGCCGCCGTCATCGATCAGGCATCGGATATCGCGTTCCCAAGCCGAATCGCGCCGGCGGTCAAGGCGCCTGCGGCCCCAGCAGACGAATCCGGCCACAGCAAGGGCCACTGTTTGCCATACGGCGTAGGCGACGCCGACCGCGTCCGCGCCGGCCTGCGATGTCCGCGCGGGCGCTTCGACGCGATCGCCATTACGGTCCACCCAAATCGTGAGCGGATCACCGGTTTTGACGGCGTGATCCCAGTCGAGGCTGCCGGTGTGTTCGGAGCCATTGTCTTGCCAACGGGCGTTCACCCTCGTCGCTGTGCTGTCATCGACACGCAGAACGATTGTGCTGTCGTCCGTGGCTCTGGCGGTCACTGTGTGCCGCGTCTGGGCCTGCGCGACGTACACGCGGCTGCGCGCATCGTGTACGGCCGTGCCCAGCGCCCCCGCACAGGCGGCGGAGACCAGAACAACGAAGATTCCCAGCGCGATAATCAACAGTTCGAGGCGGTCGGTGCCACGCACCAGCGGATTGCGACGGCAGGCGCGCAGAAGCCACCATCCGTGGACATAATCGATCCTTTGCATGACCATTCGCCCGTCGAATCAGGTGGGTCACGAAGTGGGGACGGCTGTGTCGGGTGCGGGGTGGTTGTTGGTGACCCCGAGTCGATCCGCGAGCCCTTCCACCGCGGTGATGCCGCGGCGTCCTTGGTGGATCTGGAAGGCCAGGGCGATTTCACCGACGCCGTGCACCAGCGCTGCAGCGGCCACCCACGCGACCAAGACGACCACGGAGTTGTTCCACGACCCGGCGGCCCAGAACCCCAAACCCAGCTCGATGAGCCCGGAGATCAGCAGCACCCACCACCCGGACACCATGTTGGCGGCGAAGGCCATGACAACGTCGAAACAGCCGCGGAAGATGAAGTAGAAGCTGATGATGGCGGCCAGCGTCACGAAGGTGGCACCGAAGTTCGCCAAGGACACCACTCCGGCCACGACCAGCAGCGCCGCCAGCAGACCGTGCGCGATGCGCCAGCCGGTGGACGATGACAGCGCCCCGATCATGGTCTCATTGACCGCGGCGACCAGACAGTACACCCCGAACAGCACGGCCACCGCCGCGACGGTGGTGTAGTTGAAGCGCAGGATCACGATGGACAGCACGATCCAGGCGACGCCGGTGATCAGCAGCAGCCACCAGAACCGACTCTTGGACACGGCTTCGTCGAAGAAACGACCAACCGCCCCAGCGGGTGTCGTGGTGGCCTGAGGACGGGTCTCGCTCATTGGTACTCCTGAACATTTCTATTGATGCAGCCTCGTCGGTGATAGTGAGTCAAGAGTGCTCTCGGCCGTAAACGATTGCGATGTGCTGCGACACAACGTCGCTGTCGCGATGAAGTGCCGGTTGACAACGCCCATACGGGCACAGTTTCGGTTGTGACGGTAGCCAACCGCCGTTGGCAGATGGTGGCCCGCCGAACAATGACCGCTCGTATGCGAGCACTCACGATTGGTGGGAGCAGAAACTGCAACCATGAAGGGGCATCCATGTCAACGCTTAGCAAACTCCATGAAAGTGCGGCAAAACACCACGAGCACGCTGCACGGCACCACCGCGAAGCGGCCAAGCTTCACGAGGTGAAAGACGTTCTGGCGGCGGTGGATCAGGCGCACATGGCGACCGACCACCAGGTGCACGCCATCCACTACGCAACGCAAGCTGCGAAAGAGTACCTGGCGGCGCACCGCGGCAGCTAGAAGCCTCGTCGGCGGGAGGCACAGGCATTCGGTTCGTCCAGCCCATCTTCGTTCCGTTGCGGGCGTCGGCCGTCAGGTCAACGCCCGCAACCGTGTAATGCCATGGCCGAAGCTCAGCTCGGCGGCGACTGCAAGATCACGATTGACCGCGGCCCGACCGTAAGCTCTTGCGCGACAGTGCCTTTCCGTGCCGGATCGAAGGTGTCGCAGACGACATCCCACCGGCGAGCAGGTAGATTACCTGGCACGGCAAAGGCCAATGGCTCCCACCACGCGTTGATCAACACGAGAAAGTCGTTGTCGACCATCGGCGTGCCGTCCACGCCGACGTCGGGATCGGTTGAGCCGTCGATAAATAACGCGACGCAAAGGGCGTTCGGGTCAGCCCAGTTCTCGGTCGTCATCTCGGTACCCGCCGGTGTGAACCACCTTAGGTCCGCGGCTTCTTTGCCGGTGGAGTAGCGACGCCTGCGGAAAACCGGGTGGCGGCGGCGCAGCGCGATGAGCTCCTGAGTAAACCGGAGCAAGTCCTCATCGACCGCGGACCAGTCGAACCACGTGATCTCGTTGTCCTGGCAGTACGCGTTGTTGTTGCCGCGCTGGGTGCGACCGAGCTCGTCACCCCCGAGCAACAACGGCACGCCGGCGGAAAGAAGCAGCGTCGCAAGGAAAGCCCGCTTCTGCCTCGCCCGCACGGCATTCACGCCAGTGTCGCCCGTCGGCCCCTCTGCTCCGCAGTTCCAGGACCGGTTGTCGTCGGTGCCGTCGCGGTTGTCTTCGGTGTTGGCCTCGTTGTGCTTACGGTCGTACGAAACAAGGTCATGGAGGGTGAACCCATCGTGCACGGTGACGAAGTTCACCGACGCGCTGGGTCGGCGCGCTTCGTCGGGCCGGTCATAGATATCGGCAGATCCGCACAGGCGCGTCGCGAAGTCCGGCAGCAGCCGATCGTGGCTGCGCCACCAGTCGCGCACGGTGTCGCGGAAGCGCCCGTTCCACTCGCTCCATAAGGGCGGAAACCGGCCGATGTCGTAGCTGTCCATGCGGCCGACATCCCATGGCTCCGCGATGAGCTTCACCTGCGACACAACCGGATCCTGGCCGACGGTGTCGAAGAACGCCGAAAACGGGTCGAAGTCACCATCTTCCCGGCCGAGGGTCGGCGCCAGATCAAACCGGAAACCGTCGACGCCCATCTCGGACACCCAGTAGCGCAGCGAGTCCATGATCATCCGCAGCGTTGACCCATCGGCGGTGTTCAGTGAATTGCCGCACCCGGTCGTGTCGACGTAGCGATTGAGATCACTCGGCTCGAGACGGTAGTACGCCGCGTTGTCCAATCCTCGGTGACACAGCGTCGGGCCGCCGGCACCTCCTTCAGCGGTGTGGTTGAAGACGACGTCCAACACCACTTCCAGACCGGCCGCGTGCAACGCGGCGACCATGTTGCGGAATTCCTCGACCTGGCCACCGGGCTGACCCGCCCGCACCGCGGCCGAGTACGCGGCGTGCGGGGCGAAGAAGCCGATCGTGTTGTAGCCCCAGTAGTTCGTCAATCCGCGCTCGACGAGGAAGGACTCGGGCACGTTGTGGTGGATCGGCAGCAGCTCGACCGTGGTGACGCCGAGGTCGACGAGGTGTCGCACCGCCGCCTCGTGGGCCAAGCCCGCGTAGGTGCCGCGCAGTTCCTGTGGCACGCCCGGATGCTTCGCGGTAAATCCGCGCACGTGCACCTCGTAGAGGATCGTGTCGGCCAGGGCGTGCCCCGGCCCTAGCGGTAGCGGCGCGGAGGCGGGGGCCGTCACCAGGCTGCGCGGCATCTGACCCGCGGAATCCAGCGGGCTGGGTGCACCGCTGTTATCCGTTGCGTAATCGAGCAATTCGGGCCCGAACCGGACGTCGCCGTGGATCGCTCGGGCATAGGGGTCGAGCAGGAGTTTGGCAGGGTTATAACGCTGGCCGCGCGGGCGATTGTACGAGCCGCTGACCCGATAACCGTAGGCCTGACCCGGCGCCACACCGGGCACGAACCCGTGCCAGACGTCGCCGTCACGCTCCGGCAGCGGCAACTGGGTCTCGCTGCCGTCGGCACTGAAAAGGCACAGCCTAACCTCATCACCGTTGGACGCGACGGCGAAGTTCGTGCCTCCGGGCCCAGGCGTCGCACCGAGCGGGGCGGGACGACCCGGAAGGACGGTGGCGCTCACGCGGTCTCCTCTCCCTGAACCAGGCGCTGTATGACTTCCGACGCCTTGGGGTAAGCGTGGTGGCGTCGCCTGATCACATCGGCGACCAGCCCGGTCCACCCCGTCTGGTGGGACGCGCCGAGGCCCGCACCGGTGTCGCCGTGGAAGTACTCATGAAAGAGCAGGTTGTCACGCCATCGGGGATCAGTCTGGAGTCGCTCCACGCCACCGAAACAAGGCCGGCGTCGGTCTTGGTCGACGAGGAAAAGCGAGACCAGGCGCTCCCAGAAATCGGCGGCGACGACGTCGAGCGTCACGTTGTTTCCCGACCCGGTTGGGTACTCGATCGTGAATTCATCGCCAAAGAATTCGTGGACGCGCTCCAACGCGGTCGCCACGAGGTAGTTCAGCGGAAACCACACCGGGCCACGCCAGTTCGAGTTGCCGCCGAACATCGCGGTCGTCGACTCCGCCGGCTCGTAGTCGATCCCGGCGCGCACACCCTCCACGTCCAAGACGTATGGATGCTCGCGGTGGTAGGCGGACAGCGAACGGAGGCCGTGCGGCGACAGGAACTCTGCCGGGTCGAACAGGGCTCGGCACAACCGCCGGACGCGATCCAGGCCGGTCACCCCAACCAGCAGCCGCCGCTCCCCCGGCTGCCCGCGCAGAATTCCCGCATCGACCATCTCCTTGGTCCCTCCGATCCCATGGCGTCGCAGGTAGCCGGCGAACATCTTGTCGGTTACCAGCGTCCGGTCGATGGCCTCCTCGTTGACAACTGCCGCGGCCAGCAGCGGGATCATGGCGACCATGGAGCGCACTCGGACCGGCACTGCACTGCCATCAGCCAGCAGGATGCGGTCATAGAAAAAACCGTCCTCATCATCCCAAAGACCAACCGCGTCAAGGGCTTCCGAGATACCCGCAAAATGCTCGAGGAACTTCTGTACCAGATCGAGCGCGGGCCGGTGGCCCGACCCGTGGAGGATCGCCGCGATGGTGGCCATCGACAGTGCGTAGCCTGCCATCCAGCCGGTGGCGTCGGACTGCTCGAGGAGCCCGTGGACAGGAAGATGGGAGCGGTCGATTGGGCCGATGTTGTCGAGACCCATGAACCCACCCTCAAAGAGGTTGGAGCCGTTGGCGTCTTCGCGGTTTACCCACCAGGTGAAGTTCACCAGCAGCTTGTCGAAGATGCGGCTGAGGAAGTCGAAGTCACGGCCGCCGTCGATGGCGAACACTTCCACTGCGGCCCATGCCTGTACGGGCGGGTTGACATCGTTGAAGTCCCACTCGTACGCGGGCAGGGCGCCGTTGGGGTTCTGGAACCACTCTCGGCACAGCAGGGACAGTTGGTATTTCGCGAATGCGGGATCGACGTGCACAAGTGCGACGCAGTGAAACGCCATGTCCCATGCCGCGAACCACGGATATTCCCACGTGTCAGGCATCGACATCACGTCGAAGGCCTCGAAGCTGCGCCATCGGGCGTTGCGGCCGTGGGGCCGCTGCGGCGGCGGGGGTGGTTGATTCGGGTCGCCGTCGAGCCACCGCGAGACGTTGTAGTTGTAGAACTGTTTGCTCCAGAGCATGCCGGCGAACGCCTGACGCATGACCGCCGCTTCGTCGGAAGTTGCTGCGGCAGGTGTGAGTTCGGCGTAGAACTCGTCGGCCTCGGCGCGCCGCTGCTCCACCACCCGGCTGAAGTCCTGTCCCAGAGCCGTCGCCGCGTCCGGCCCGACGCCGGCCGGACGCAGGCGGAGTCGCAGCTCGGTGGTCTCGCCGGGACCCACCGTCAGCCGGTACCAGGCCGCAAACTTGGTGCCGCGTCGCTCCGGATTGACGGTGTCGGCGCCCGTGACGACGTGGTCGTTGATTCCGTCCTTCGGCCATCGTGAGGAAGACGGAACTCCGTAGAGCCGTTCAAGATTCGTGTCGTTGTCACAGAACAGCAGCTCCGGGTAGGCGCCGTGTGCGTCGGGTCCGGGTAACAGCTCGAGTTGACCGAGGAACGGATGGTTGGCGGCCACGGTCCCGGTCGATGTGGCCGTGATCGTCGGTCGGGCTTCATCGACGTCCCAGGACCAGGTGTTGCGGTACCACATGGTCGGAAGCACGTGCAACAGTTCGGTGTCGGGCCCGGCGTTCGTCACGCTGATCGTCATCAGGATGTCGGTCGGATCCGCCTTGGCGTACTGGACGTCGATGACCCAGTAGCGGTCGTCGTCGAAGATCCCGGTTTCGAGCAACTCGTACTCGGGGTCCAGCTTGCCGCGCCGCCGGTTCTCATCGAGCAGTTGTTGATACGGGTACGCCCGCTGCGGGTAGTGGTAGCGCCAGCTGTTCCAGGCGTGGCTGGGCACGGCATCGAGATTCCACCAGTATTCCTTGACGTCCTCGCCATGATTGGCCTCCGCGCCGGTTAATCCGAACGACCGCTCCTTGAGGATCGGGTCATGCCCGTTCCATAAGGCCAGC
>Ga0114129_10010029_pt1 | contig 13504 bp, 8 predicted proteins | sample RhiMetdeltSRZDD1_FD_80071 | JGI IMG/M metagenome (GOLD analysis project Ga0114129, IMG submission 80071) | Populus rhizosphere microbial communities from Tennessee, USA - Rhizosphere MetaG P. deltoides SRZDD1 (version 2) (version 2) | ecosystem: Host-associated > Plants > Roots > Rhizosphere >...
GCCGGGCGTCGCGTAGCGCAGCACCGCGACCTCGTTGGCCACCGCCGCGACCGGCCGGCCGTCGATCGACACGGGCCACATGCCGCCTCGAAACGCGAGCGGCACGAAACTGACGTACGCGGCGTTCGCTACGCCGGGCAGTGCACGAACGTCGCCGAGCACGCGCGCGTAAAACGCGTCGCGCGTCGCCGTCGGCCCGTACTGCGGCCACGCGAGCGCGGTGCGCATCGTCAGCACGCCGTCGGTTCGAAATCCAGGATCGATGTGCTGGATCGTCCAGAGCGATCGCATCAGGAGTCCCGCGCACACGAGGAGCCCGACCGACGCCGTGATTTCCGCGATGACGAGGCCCGAGCGGAGACGCTCCCTGGATCCGCCTCCCGCGCGGGCGCCCTCGCGAAGGCCGGCGAGGTGACGGTCGCGTCTGGACACAAGGCCCGGCGCGACGCCGAATGCGATGCCCGTCGCAAGGGAAACGGCCGCCGCAAACGCGAGCACGCGAAGATCGACCGTTGGCGCCTCCGCGATCGGAAGCGCGGGCGGAACCAGCCGCGCGAGCAGCGGCACGGTGACGGTCGCGAACGCGACGCCCAGCGCGCCGCCGGCCAATGCCAGCGCCATGCTCTCGGTGATCAGCTGCCGCACCAGCCGCTCGCGTCCGGCGCCAAGGGCGGCGCGCACGGCGAGCTCGCGCCGGCGCCCGAGCGCGCGCGCGAGAAGCAGGTTTGCGAGGTTCGTGCACGCAATCAGCAGCACGCACGCCGCCGACGCGCTGAGACCGGCCAACAAGAGCCTCGACTGGAGCGACACTTCGTCGCCGAGCCGGTAGATCGAGGCGTCGATGCCTGCGTTCTCCTTCGGGTACTGCTGCCGGCTTCGCGCGGCGAGCACGCTCAGCTCGGCGCGCGCGGCGTCGATCGTGACACCGCGACGGAGCCGCGCGATCGATTCGAGGAAGGTGTTGTTGCGATCCTGAAACGCGCTGGCGTCGAGCCGGAGCGGCCTCCACAACGCCACATCGGCCGTCGGAAAACGAAACGTGCGCGGCATCACGCCGATGACCTCGGCCGGTTCGCTGCCGAGCACGACGCGTTGACCCACGACGGCGGGATTGCCGCCGAAGGCGGTTTGCCACAACCGGTAGCTGAGCATCACCGTGCCCGCGGCATCCTCACGATCGTCCTGGGCGGTGAAGCGCCGTCCGATCAGCGGCTGAACGCCCAGCGTCGGCAACAGATCCGCGCTGATGCCCGCCGCGTCCACGCGCAGCGGGTCGCCCGCGCCGATGAGGTTCACCGACGTCATGGAATACGCGCTCCATGCGTCGAACGAGGCCGCGGCGTTCTTCCAGTCGCGATAGTTCGCCGGCGACAGTTCCATCCGCGAATAGCCGGTCGGTTTTTCCCAGACCTTGACGAGCGTGTCGGGGTCAGCGAACGGCAGCGGCCGCAGCAGCACGAAATCGGTCACGGAGAATGCGGCCGTCGTCGCGCCGATCCCAATCGCGACGACGAGCACGGCGGTGACCGCGAAGCCTGGCGTCCGGCCGAGCGTCCGCGCGACGTAGCGCACGTCCTGCCTGAAGATGTCCCAGTGAACGAGCGCGGCGTTCGCGAGCACCTCGCCGATGGTCGCGATCCAGAGCGCAGCGCGTGCCGCCGGATGTGCGGCATCCCGAATGCGGCGCGCGAACAACGCCGACATCTCGTCGCCGTACTCGTGACGGAACGACGACGGGTAAACGCGAAGCAGCAGACGGTACAACCGCATGTGAACACCCTCTCCGTAGGGGCGGACCAGTGTGTCCGCCCCGGGCCGACACATGGGTCGGCCCCTACTCTGTTCGGAGCGCGCTGATCGGATCGACGCGTAGCGCGCGCACTGTGGGCGCGAGGCTGCCGATCACGGTCATCAGCACGGATAATCCGACCGCCGCTGCGAGCGTCACGGTGTCCGCGGGTGTGATGCCCGCCAGCAGCGCCTCCATGCTCCGCCCGGCCGCATACGCGAGGGCGACGCCGGGAATCACGCCCGCGACGGCGAGCGCCGCCGATCGCCGCAGCACCATCGACAGGATGTCGCTCGACTGCGCGCCGAGCGCCATGCGGACGCCAATCTCTTGCGTCCGCTGCGACACCGCGAACGACAGGAGGCCGTGGATGCCGATGGCTGCCAGTACGAACGCGGTGAGCGCGAACGCGGAGAGCACGCGGACCTGCACCGATCGCGACGCGGTCTCGAGATCGACCATGTCGCTGAGCGTCTGCACGCGCGTGATTGGCAGCTTCGGATCCGCCTGACGGATGATCGCGCGAATTGTCGGTGCCAGCGTCGCCGGCGGCGCGGTTGTTCGCACGGCAAGCTCTTTCGGGCTGTAGAACTGAATGGAGTCGTCCGCGACCTGCATCGACGAAAGGTAGACCTGCGGCTCGTTCTCCCGTTCGAGCCCGCGAAACCGCACGTCCGCGACCACGCCGACGACCTCGCGGTCGGCGAAGGCGAACGTGAAATGACGGCCGATCGGATCCGCGCCCGGCCAGTAGCGCCTCACGAACGATTCGCTCACGACCGCGACGAACGGCCGATCGCGGTTGTCCGCGGCGCTGATGTCCCGCCCACGCTTGAGCGGAATGGCCATGGCTTCGACGTATCCGGGAGTGACGTAGCGGATCGCGGCGACGTTGCTTGCGCGCCGCGTGTCGCTCGCCGCTTCAGCGTCGCCCGGCACGACGACGGGCCAGATGCCGCCGCGCATCGATCCCATCGGTAGAAAGCTGACGAAGCCTGCGGAGATGACGCCGGGCGTCGCGCGAATCTCACCGAGTACGCGCGCGTAGTAGGCTTCGCGCGTGGCGACCTTGCCGTACGCCGGCATCGGCAGCTCCGTCCGCATCGTCAAGACGCCCTCGGCCTTGAAGCCCGGATCGATCGCCTGCACGGTGAGCAACGCGCGAATGAGCAGCCCGGCGCACGCGAGCAGCGCCACCGAGGCGACGATCTCCGCCAGCACGAGCGCGGATCGCAGCCGCTCTTTCTGACCGCCGCCCGAGCGGGCGCCTTCGCGCAGGCCGTCGAGATCCGGACTCGCGCCGGCGCGGAGAACCGGCGCGAGCCCGAACGCGATGCCGGTGACAATCGTCAGCACCGCGGCGACCAGCAGCACACGCATGTCGACCGACGGCGCCGACGCAATCGGTAGCGTCGTCGGCACGAGGCGCGTGAGCAGCGGCACCGAGACGACGGCGATCGCGATGCCGAGCGCGCCGCCGACCAAGGCGAGCAACAGGCTCTCCGTCATCAACTGACGGATCAGGCGTTCGCGTCCTGCGCCCATCGCGGCGCGGACGGCCAGTTCGCGCCGGCGTCCCAGCGCGCGCGCGAGCAGCAGGTTCGCGAGGTTCGCGCACGCGATCAGCAGCACGCACGCGGCCGCGCCCGACAACGCCAGCAGCATCAGCCGCGCGCGCGGCGAGACTTCGTCCCTCAGCAACAGGAGCACCGCGCCCGTGTCTTTGTTCTCCTTCGGGTACTGCTGCATCGACTGGGTCGCGACGACGTCGATCTCGGCGCGCGCCTGCTGCAGCGTCACGCCGTCTCGAAGCCGGCCGACGGCATACAGATAGTTGTTCGTCCGTTCCGATGGCTGATAGTCGGGCTCGCCGAAGCGGTTCGTCGTCCAGAACAGCGCGTCGCTCGACGGGAAGTTGAACTGTCGCGGCATGACGCCGATCACCGTATACGGCGTCTCGCCAAAGATCACGCTCCGCCCCACGATGTTCGGATCGCCGCCAAACTCGATCTGCCACCACTGATAGCTCACGATCACCGTGCCGGCGGCGCCGTCGCGATCGTCGTCGGCCGTGAACCCGCGGCCAATGAGTGGCGCCACGCCAAGCGTCGGCAGGAGGTCGGCGCTGATTGCCGTCCCGGAAAAACGCCGCGGCTCGCCCGCGCTGATCATCGTGACGGCATAGGAGCGATAGACGCCCATCGACGCGAAGGACTTCGCCGCCGCTTTCCAGTCGCGATAGTTGGGCGCCGAGAGCTCCATTGTCGGGTACCCCGGCGTTCGCTCCCACAACTTGACGAGCCGGTCGGGGTCGGGCAACGGCAGCGGGCGAATCAGCACGAAGTCCGTCACCGAGAACGCCGCGGTCGTCGCACCGATGCCGAGCGCGACGATCAGCACCGCCGTGATCGCGAAGCCGGGCGTGCGCCGGAGCGTCCGCGCGACGTAATGCAGATCCTGCGCGAGCACGTCCCCGTGCACGAGCGCGGCGTTCGGCATCACCTCGGCGATCGTCTCGACCCAGAGCACCGTGCGGGCAAGCGGGTTCGACGCGTCTCGAAGACGGCGGGCGAATATCGCGCTCATCTCGTCGCCGTACTCGTGACGGAACGATGCGGGATACAGCCGCAGCAGCAGACGATAACCGCGCATTACGCTCGCCCCGGCGCAAAACCCGCCGCGCGCGCCAGCTTCACGAGCTGCGTAAGCCGCCGCGCTTCCGCCTTGGCGACCGCGGTGCCGAGCGGCGTGATGCGGTAGTAGCGCCGCCGCTCGTCGTCTTCGTGCGCCGCCGGGCGCTCGCGCGGCTCGACGATGAGCCCCTGCTCGAGCATCCGCTGAATCGAGCGATACAGCGTGCCGGCGCTCAGCTTCAGCGCGCCGCCGGTGCGCTCGGCGACGTCCTGAATGACGGCGTAGCCGTGGCGGTCGTCGTCGGCGAGCGCGATCAGGATGTGAAACGTGGCGGGCGGCAGCGGGAGGAACGTCTCCGCTTCGCGGGCAATCTCGGACATAGCCACCGAGGCTATAGCCACAGTGGCTATATTGTCAACGGCCATAGTCAAGGCGGACACATGGGTCCGCCCTACCAGCGTGCCGCCGGGGGCGGACACATGGGTCCGCCCCTACCGCTCTTCGGCGGACGCGACCGGCTCCTGCTTGCTCTGTGCCTTGCGCCGGTACATGCGCGCGTCGGCGACGGCGAGCAGGTCCTCGTAGCTGCGGCCGTCGGCGGGAAACGCCGCGACGCCGAGGCTGACCGACAGCGGCGAATAGTCGCCGTTCGGCAGCACGAGCGGCGACTCGGCGATCGTCGTCGCGATCATCTCCGCGCGGTGGCTCGCCATCTCCGCCGTGCATCCCGGCAGGATGAGCACGAACTCGTCGCCGGCGTAGCGCGCGCAGAAATCGTACGGACGGAGGTTGCGCCGGAAGCCGTCCGCGATGATCCCGAGCACCTCGTCGCCTTTCTGGTGACCGTAGGTGTCGTTGATCTGTTTGAAGCGGTTCACGTCCGCCATCACAATCGCGAACGGCTGCCCGCCGCGCGTCGCGCGGGCGATCTCGGTTTCCGCATGCGTCGCGAGCGATCGCCGGTTCGGCAGGCGCGTCAGCGGATCGGTCAGCGCCTCGTCGAGCCGGCGGACGTACATGTTGTAGAGGCGGAACGTGAGGAACAGCAGCGCGACCAGCAGCACCACCGAGGTGATGCCGAATCGCGTGGCGCTCTGCACGGCGACGGTCGCGACCAGCGCGCCCACGAAGTAGTTCGGCGCGCCCCACAGGAACTCGCGATCCCACACCTGAATCGGCGCGCGGGCGGTCGTCAGCGCGATGACCGTCGCCATCAGCAGTGAATTGACGACGAAGTACGCCAGCGACGCCGCCATGATCGACGGGATGACGATGTCGGCGGGACCGCTCAGCGCGGTGCCGCCGGTGCGCGCCAGCGTCAGTCCTGCCGCTTCCATCGAGAGCGCCAGCACCGACATGCTGAACGCCGCCTGATACCACGTGGTCCGCACCTTCACGTTGAGCGAGCACTGCGCCCACGCGCTGGCCATCGCAATCCAGACCGCGGCACCCGGTCCGAGCAGCAGCAGCGACGCGAAGCCGACGGCGTAGCCCAGCGAGAACGTGGACGAGGCGGCGGTGAACTCGATTTTGACGGTAGCGATGATGACCGACGCCGCCAGCAGCGCGACGAACTTCACCGGACTGTTGAACGCCCCGTGCAGCGCCGACCACGAGGCGAGCGCACCCCCCGCCGCGATGACGGCGACGATGTAGACGCGCGCCGCGCCCGGAAGAGCCGCGAAGTTCACACTTCAGATCCTACCCACGGTACGACCTAAGGAGGAGGGCATTATGGCAGACGAGTCGGCCGGCGCGCGCGGGTATGATCCGGGCTGATGATTCGCGTCACGGATGCGGTAGCGATTGACGACCACGAATTCGAGGAGCGCTTCGTCCGCGCGTCCGGACCCGGCGGTCAGAACGTGAACAAGGTCGCGACCGCGGTGGAGCTGCGGTTCGACGTCGCCGCCTCGTCTCTGCCCGACGACATCAAGCAGCGTCTGATCGCGCTCGCCGGAAACCGGCTGACGGCCGACGGCGTGCTGCTCATCGACAGCCGCGAGCATCGAACGCAGGCGCAGAATCGCGAGGCGGCGCGCGCGCGGCTCGCCGCGTTCCTGCGGCACGCCGCGAAGCGGCCGAAGAAGCGGCGGCCGACCCGACCGAGCGCCGCCGCGCGTGAGAAGCGGATCACCTCGAAGAAGCGGCGCGGCGAAGTGAAAGCGGCGCGCCGCCGTCACGGCGACGAGTAGCCAGTGGCCCATCCCGCGCCGAGACCCGTGCAGACGTTCGACCGCTCGATCGTGGAGGGACCCCTCGTCCCCGCTGTCTGGCGGCTCGCGTGGCCGACGATGCTGCAGAACGCCATCGCCGGGCTGCAGGGCATCATCGATCATGCGATGGTCGGTCGCTTCGTCGGCACGACCGCGAACGCCGCCATCGGCGTCAGCTGGCAGATCATCATCGTCGTCATTGTCTTCATCAGCTCGCTGTTCACGGGGATGGCCGTGCTCGTCGCGCGGTTTGCGGGCGCGAACGATCCCGAGAAAGTGAACCGGGTCGTCTATCAGGCGTTCCTGACCGCGTTTGCGTTGTCGGCGCTGCTCGCCGCCATCGGGTACGCCGCGGCGCCGGCGCTGCTGGACACCGTGAACGCCGCCCCCGAAGTGCAGGCGGAGGCGCTTCCGTTCCTCCGCGCCATGTTCGTCGGCATCTTCGGCCTGATGATGTTCTTCATGCTGAGCGGCGCCTTTCGCGCCGCCGGCGATCCGCGCACGCCGCTGCGCCTCGGCGTCACGATGACGATCCTCACCATCGTCTTCAACGTCATCCTGATTCCGCTGCTCGGGACGGTGGGCGCCGCGTTCGGCACGATCGCCAGCAGTACCATCGTCGCCGTCTACGGCGTCCGGAAGCTCTTCGCGCCCGGCTCGGTGATTCATTTTCACGGCGGCATGGACAAATCGCCCGACTGGGGCATCATCCGATCGCTGTTCCGCTTCGGGCTGCCGACGGGCGTTCAGGGCATCGCGATGAACATCGCCGGCGTGCTGCTCATCCGATTCATCGGATCGCTGGAACACAGCGCGGCGGCGCAGGCGGTGTACGCCGTCGGCTACACCGAGTTGTTCTCGCTGATCACGTGGACGTCGGTGGGGCTGATGGGGGCATCGGCGACCATCGCGGGACAAAACCTGGGCGCGGGCAACCCCGAGCGCGCCAAGCACGGCGTCGCGGTGGCCGCGCGCATCGGCCTCGGCGTGGCGGCCGTCGTCGGCGCGATGTTCCTGCTGGTGCCGCAGGTGCTGCTCGGCGCCTTCAGCATGACCGACCCCGTGGTCACGTCGCTCGGCGAGCAGTTGCTCAGATACCTGAGCGTGTCGGGCCTGTTCATCACCGTCGCGCTCTCGTACACGGGCGGCCTTCAGGGCACCGGCGACACCCGGAGTCCGCTCTACATCTCGGTCATCTCGCAGATTGGCGTGCCGATCGGCTTGTGCACGTTCTTTCAGGCGACGGGCATTCTCGAGCCCAGCGAGATCTGGACGGCCATCGTCCTCGGTCATCTCACGCGGGCGGTTCTGAGCATCATGCGATTCAGACAAGGCCGCTGGCGCGACATCGCCGTCGAAGTCTGACGGCCGCAACGGAAGTTTGAAGTGTTGGCTGTTTCAGCCTTCAGACATCCGACTTCAGGCTTGACATAGGCGCCTGTCCGCTATACACCCGCGCAGTACAGAAAAAACGTTCTCTCAGTAGGAGGCCGCATGAGGCGCACGGCGAGTTGTGTCCTGGTCGCATCGGCGTTGCTGTTGTTCGCTCCTGCTGCCGCGCTCGCGCAAAGCGGGATCGCGGGCGTCGTCAAAGACGCGACCGGCGCGGTGCTGCCGGGCGTCACCGTAGAAGCCAGCAGTCCGGCTCTGATCGAAGGCACCAGAACCGCGACGACCGACGAAGCGGGGTTGTACCGCATCATCGATCTGCGACCCGGGACCTACACCGTGACATTTACGCTGGCCGGCTTCAACAGCGTCAGACGTCAGGGCATCGAGCTCCCGAGCGACTTCACGGCCACGATCAACGTGGATCTGCGCGTGGGCGCGATCGAAGAAACGGTCACGGTGACCGGCGAATCGCCGATCGTCGACGTGAGGAGCGCCACGCAGCAACAGGTGCTGTCGCGGGATCTGCTCGACGCGCTGCCGACGGGACGGAACATCTGGGCGCTGGGATCCACGCTGACCGGCATCTCGTTGAGCGCGCCCGACGTCGGCGGCACGGCCGGCATGCAGCAGACCTACATGGCGGTGCACGGGTCCGACCGGCGCGACAACGTCATTCAAGTCGACGGGATGAGCGTCAACGGGATCGAGGGCGACGGCGCGATTCAGAACTATTTCAACGACGGCATGTTCCAGGAGATGAGCTATCAGACGAGCGCGCTCACCGCCGACGTGCAGGCGTCGGGTGTGCGCCTCAACATGATCCCGAAGGACGGCGGCAACACGTTCAAGGGATCGCTGTTCCTCTCGCGCACGCCCGGCGCGTGGCAGAGCGACAACTTCACGGACGAACTGCGGCAGCGGGGCCTGCAGGCGCCGAATCGCGTCGAAAAGATCCACGACCTCAATCCCGGGTTCGGCGGGCCGATCGCGAAAAACCATCTGTGGTTCTTCACCTCGTTCCGGCGATGGGGCGTCGATCAGACGGTCACCGACTCGTTCTACAACCTCGACCCGACGCACAAGACCTACCTCCCGGCGAACGGGCTCGGTGGCCGCGAGCTGAAGCCGACCGTCGACGACAACGTGATCAAGAGCGGCGTCGTGCGACTCACGTGGCAGATCGCACAGAAGCACAAGTTCGCGGGGTACCTCGATCGGATCGTCAAGTTCCGTGGGCACGAGTGCCCGGCGTTGTACGCCGAAGAAGCCTGCGGCATCCGCAGCCCGAAGCGCTACTTCACGCTGCAGGGGAAGTACACGGCCACGCTCAGCAGCCGATTGCTCGTCGAGGCCGGCTTCTCGGAGAACGACGAGACCTATTCGACCAACGAGGCGCAGCCGAGCGTCGGCCCGAGCGACATCCCGCGATTCGACCGCGGCACGACCGAGGCCTGGGGCGCGCCGCAGGGGCCGTACTACTTCCGCGTGCCCGACCGCTACAGCTATTCGGCCGCCGTGTCGTACGTCACCGGCACGCACGCGCTGAAAACGGGGATGCAGCTGTCACAAGGCGGGAACCGGCACCAGCGGTCGCTGCAGAACGGCGTTGATCTGATTCAGGAATACCGCACGATCAACGGCGTTCGCACGCCAGTCTCCGTGAACACGTACAACACGTCGATGGAAGCGAAGGAGAACATCAAGTACGACCTCGGCCTCTACGTGCAGGACTCCTGGACGAGGGACCGTTTGACGATCAATCCCGGCATCCGGATCGAGTTGTTCAATACGTACATCCCGAAAGAAGTCTCGCCAGCCGGACGCTTCGTGCCGGTCCGCGAATACGGACCCATCTACAATCTGCCCAACTGGAAGGACGTCGCGCCGCGACTCGGCGGCGTCTACGATCTCCACGGCGACGGCAAGACGGCGGTGAAAGCGCACGCCGGAAAATACATGCGCGCGTTTTCGACCGTCGGCTTCGCGCAGGTGTACAACCCGCTGCGGCAGGAAACCGATCGGCGGACCTGGTCCGATCCGAACCGCGACGACATCGCGCAGGACAGCGAGATTGGACCGGTCGTCACGCCGTTCAACACGACCGGCGCGTTGAATCGCGTCGCCGACCCGGACATCAAGCGGCCCTATCAGTGGGAGTACAGCGTCGGGATTCAGCGCGAGGTCCTGCGCGGCGTCTCGGTGTCGGCCAACTGGGTGCGGCGGGATTTCAGCCGCCTGTTCTGGACCGACAACGTGCTGACGACGTTCGATGACTACACGGCGATTCAGATCCCGAACCCGACGAACCCGTCCGAGATGATTCCGATCTATAACCTCGCCGTCTCGAAGCGCGGGCTCGTGAGCCAGATCGACAAGAACTCCGACAAGAACAAGCGTTGGTACACCGGATACGACTTCGGGTTCACCGCGCGCATCGGCACGGGCAACATCTACGGCGGGACGAGCATCGGCCGGCAGCTCACGGCCAACTGCGACGTGGACGATCCGAACAGCCTGCGCTACTGCGATCAGCGCGATCTCGACATGCCGTTCCTCACACAGTTCAAGATCTCGGCGTCGTACCCGCTGCCGCTCGGCGTTCAGGTCAGCGGCAACTGGCAGGGCTATCCGGGTCAGCCGGGCGGGACCGCGCGGCAGGACGCCACCTACGATCCGGCGATCAGCCGCGTCATCGATCCGTCGCTCAACGTGAACTACATCGTCGATCGAACCGTGATACCGAACCTGACGCAGACGAGCGTGACGGTGCCCTTGATCAAGCCGGGCACGAAATACCTCGATCGGTGGAATCAGATCGATGTGCGGCTGGCCAAGAAGTTCCATCTGCGCCACGTGAACTTCCAGGGACAGTTCGACATCTTCAACATCCTGAATGCGAGCTCGATTCTGAGCGTGACTGAAACGTATGGCACATCCCTCGATCGCCCGACGGCGATCCTGCAGGGACGTCTGCTGGCAGTGGGCGCGCAGTTGAATTTTTGATGGGCGGACACGCGGGTCCGCCCCTACGCCGTCATCGTCCCTTCGCCGACGACGACGGAGGTGCCGCCGACTTTCACACCGTTGATCTCGCCGGCGCTCGACTCGACGCGGACGTGAATGCGGCTCGGGCGCCGGACGAGCACACCTTGTAAGAACACGATCGACGCCGCGCGATCGGCGGGCACGAAGCCGTGTTTCACCGCGAAGCTGCCGGCCGGTCCGGCCGCGGATCCGGTCGCGGGGTCTTCGATGCCGCCGGCTCCGAGCAGCCGGCTGTACGCCGTCGCATCGTCCTGCGCCCGTTCGGTTGAAAAGATGTACAGGCCGCGCCGCTGCACGCCGGCGGCGGCGAACACGGCGTCCATCTTCGCGCGGTCCTGCACGGCGGCGTCGACCGCCTTGCGCGTGGCGAGGGGCACGATGAAAAACGTCGATCCGGTGTGGACTTCCTGTGCGGGCTTGACGACCGCGCCGGGCTCGAGGCCAATCGCCGCCGCGAGCGCATTCGTGTCGTCGATGGTCTTGCCGAACGTCGGCTTGAGCTGCGTCATCCACGCGAAGGCGAGCTGACTCCCCTTCCACTCGAGATCGATGTTCGTCGGGCCGACCCCGAGCCCGAACGTCGTCTTCGTCATGCCCGGCTTCAGCACCCCGACGTGCGCGAGCGCGAACGCGGTGCCGATCGTCGGGTGGCCGGCGAACGGCATCTCCGCGGTTCGACCGAAGATGCGTACGCGGTGATCGGTGCCCGCCTGCTCGGGCGGAAACACGAACGTGCACTCCGAGTAGTTCGACTCGCGCGTCAGACCCTGCATCGTCTCGGCGTCGAGCCCGGCGGGCTGAGTGAACACGAGGAGCTGATTGCCCGCGAGCCGCCGGTCGGTGAAGACGTCCAGGTGGACGTAGCGATGCGCGCGGCCGGACCCGGCGCTTTGCGCGCGCGCGTTTCGCGGGAACAGCAGACCGGCCAGCCCCGTCAGCGTCGTGCGGCCCCACTCTCGTCGATTCATGCGATTACAATACCCCATCATCTTTGTATGGAGGGCTTGAGTATGAGGCACGCCGTCGCGGTCATGCTGTCTGTGACTCTGGGGTCCTATCTCACGGTCGTTGCGCAAACGCCGGCACAGCCGCCTGCCGGGCAGCCGCCACCGCAGCCGATGACGTTCTTCGTCACGAGCGTCGGCAGCGGAAACGGCGCGAATCTCGGCGGCCTCGCCGGCGCCGATCGGCACTGCCAGCAGCTCGCGACCGCTGCCGGCGCGGGCAACAACGGCACCTGGCGCGCGTATCTGAGCGCGAGCGCGTCGGGCGGTCAGCCCGCCGTCAACGCGCGCGATCGCATCGGCAACGGACCGTGGTACAACGCGAAGAACCAGCGCGTCGCGCAGAACGTTGCGGACCTGCACGGCGACGCGCTCGAGCAGGCGCGCCGCGGCAACAACCTGACCAAGGTCACCGCGATCAACGAGAAGGGCGAGACGATCAATGGGGTCGGCGACACGCCAAACCGGCACGACATGCTGACCGGATCACAGCTCGACGGAACCGCTTTCACTGACGGCGCCGATCACACGTGCGGCAACTGGACGAGCAACGGCACCGGCACGGCGCAGCTCGGTCATCACGATCGGACCGGCGGCGGCAACACGTCATGGAACTCCACGCACGCGAGCCGCGGCTGCAGCCAGGAGAATCTGGTCAGCACCGGCGGCGCCGGATTGTTTTATTGCTTCGCGGTGAGATAACCAGAGGGGACAGGTAGGCGTTGGCGCACATTCTCCAGAGTCTGCCCGCGGGACAGAAGGTCGGCATCGCGTTTTCGGGTGGTCTCGATACGAGCGCCGCGCTCCACTGGATGCGCCGCAAAGGCGCGATTCCGTTCGCGTACACCGCAAACCTCGGTCAGCCTGACGAGCCCGACTACGACGACATTCCGCGCCGTGCGCTGCAGTACGGCGCGGAACAAGCGCGGCTCGTCGACTGCCGCGCGCAACTCGTCGCCGAAGGGCTCGCCGCGCTGCAATGCGGCGCGTTCCACATCTCGACCGCGGGCGTTCCCTACTTCAACACGACGCCGCTCGGCCGCGCGGTGACCGGCACGATGCTGGTCGCCGCGATGAAAAAAGACGACGTCCACATCTGGGGCGATGGGAGCACCTTCAAGGGCAACGACATCGAGCGCTTCTACCGGTACGGGCTCCTGGCCAACCCTCACCTGCGCATCTACAAGCCGTGGCTCGATCAGCAGTTCATCGACGAGCTCGGCGGCCGAAAAGAGATGTCGGAGTACATGCAGCGCGCCGGCTTCTCGTATCGCATGAGCGCCGAGAAGGCCTACTCCACCGACTCGAACATGCTCGGCGCCACACACGAAGCCAAAGATCTCGAGCGACTCGACACCGGCATCACGATCGTCGAGCCGATCATGGGCGTCCCCTTCTGGCGCGAAGATGTCGCGATCAAACCC
>Ga0114129_10010030_pt1 | contig 13504 bp, 12 predicted proteins | sample RhiMetdeltSRZDD1_FD_80071 | JGI IMG/M metagenome (GOLD analysis project Ga0114129, IMG submission 80071) | Populus rhizosphere microbial communities from Tennessee, USA - Rhizosphere MetaG P. deltoides SRZDD1 (version 2) (version 2) | ecosystem: Host-associated > Plants > Roots > Rhizosphere >...
GCTGCACGAGGTCATGCGGGCGCTGTCGGCCGATCACCCGAACGGGTGACACCGGCCGAACAACCCCCGAACGGGTGAACGGCCGGCCGCCTACCCGCGGGACATGCCGGCGAAGATCGCGGTTCGCGGTACAGATCCGCACCGCGGCTGCACGATCGCACCTCGCACCGCGATCAAGCCGCCGGAGCGGCGCCGGCCGGCGTCCGTACCAATGAGAAGGGGCCCAGAAAGCGCCGTGCCGGGCCGGCATCCCAGAGGAATGCCGGCCCGGCCGCGGGACCGGCCGGTCAGCTGGCCAGCGCCCCGCTTCGCGCGCTCGCTGGGCAAGGCCAGCCACGGGTCGCCCGGAGCACGCCGGCCCGCCGGTGCGAGGCGGACCGTTGTACACGCCGCCAGGGACGGCGCATCTACCATGCACAGCGCCACAACCCCCGGCGGTGTTACTCCGTCCGGATCAGCCGCGGCGTACGTGGCCGGGAGGTGACGCGGACGGTCGGTTGCCCTCCCCGGGCGACGGGTTGCCCTGGCCCTGCCCCGGCGACGGCTGGCCCTGCCCCGGCGACGGCTGGCCCGGCTCGTCGGTGGGCGGCGCGAGCAGCTTCGTGCAGTACGCGTCGACTCCGGCCTCGCTGCCCGCCTCGGTCACGAGGTGCTCGAACGCGGGCCGGTCGAGGTTCTTGCCTTGCGACTTCCACGCGAAGTACGCCTGGCACAGCCCGCGCGGTACCGTCCGCGTCGCGCCCGACCCGGACACGACCGATCCGGACGCCGGGTGGCCTGAGGTCGCCGCGGGCGGGAGCGCCGGCGTCGCCGACGCGGTCGGGACGACCGTGCGCGCACGGATCGGGTTGGGGATGATCCCCGTACCCGCGGCGAACGCGACCGACGCGGCGGCGGTGGCGGCCGCCGCCGCGGCCAGCTTTACGGCAAGCACCCGGGTGAGCACTCTCGGTCGCGTGGCCACCGGCCGGGTGACCGCTCCACCAGGCACGACGCCGGCCCCGGGTGCCGAACGGAACGCCGCGACCGCCACCTGCTCGCCGGTCAGCTCGGCCGGATGGCCGGGCGCGGACGCGGCCGCCAGGAGGCGCGCGAGCGGGTCGGCACCGGCCCGCACGGCCTCGGTGTCGTCCCGGTCGGACGGTCGGTCTCGGAAGGTCATCTCATCCCATCAGCGTTGACGTTGGGGGTTTCGTCACTGCGCGGAGCCGGGGCACCGCCCGACGATGGACCATCCGTATCCGTCGCATCGCGATCAGTCACGGCCTCGTCAAGCGTCTGAGCCAGCCGGCGCAGGCCGCGGTAGGCCGCGGTCCGCACGGCACCGGGCCGCTTGCCGAGCACCCGGGCGGCGCTGGCCGCGTCGAGGCCCAGCACGACCCGTAGGATCACCGCCTCGGCCTGGTCGCGGGGCAGCTGGGCGATCAAGGCGATCGCCGCGTCGGTCGCCACCGCCGTGATCGCCTCGTCGGCGGTGTCCTGGTCGGTGGCGAACTCCAGGAGCACATCGACCGGCACGTCCGCGGTGGGCCGGCGCCGGCGCCGCCGCAGGTGGTCCATCGAGCGGTTCCGCGCGATCGTCGCGGCCCAGCCGCGGAACGCGTCGCCGTCGCCGGAGAACGACCGCAGGTCCCGTACGACGTGCAGCCAGGTCTCCGAGGCCACGTCGTCGGCGTCGTCCCCCACGAGGACGCGCAGGTAGCGCAGCAGGCCGGGATGGACGGTCCGGTACACCACCCGGAAGGCGTCCTCGTCCCCGTCCCGGGCGGCCTCGACGGCCGCCGTCAGGGCGGCAGCCCCCTCAGGGACCGCCTCGGGCTCCGCCACACACGACTCCTGTCTGTTCACCTGCCGTCGGGGATTCTGCCCCTATGACGGCGTCCGGCGCGACTGGGGGTCGGCGGCTCGGCGGCCGGCGGAGTGGCTGGGTGGAGCCACCCCGCCGGCGCCTCGTTGCGACAGCCATCGACACACTTCATTGTCGAGGAATTTCGGCGGAAGTGATCGCTCGACGTGATGGCCCGCCGCCGTCCGATCGTAGGAGAAATGTTGGCCGCACCGCACGCGCCGAAGCGGTCACAGTGCCGCCGCTCATCCGCCATGGTCGAATACCCCCGCGGCCGGTCGACCCTGGCCGGAAGTGCGAAAACCCCAAGGTCAAACCCATTCGCGGGTACGCCTCCGGCCGGCAAATTCAGTGGCCAATTTATTGGCCACGGCAATTGTTACCGGCGCGTAGCCCTCGGATGGGTCGGTGAACTGGCGCACACAGGTGCCCGCAGATCTACACTGCGGGCACAGGTCCTCGGTGGGAGACGCTCATGGCCATCAATCGAGACGAGTTGCAGAGGGAACTCGAATCGCTGCGGAAGGGCGCGGGAATCCAGCGTGCCGATCTGTTGACCCGCGTCGGACCCCAGCTGCGCCAGGCGTTCGGCATCTACCAGCACGACACCGCGCCGGAGGTCCGCCGCAAGATAACCGACGCGGTCGAGCTCCTGCTGCGCGACGAGGCGAGCGGCGTACTCCAGGCGGCACTCGTCGGACTCGCCGCCTACCCGACGGCGATGCAGGCCACCCTCGGCGCCCGGGTCCTGAGCCTCGCGGCCAGGCAGGCATTCCAACCGCGTACCGCGCGACGCCGCATCGACTACGCGTTCGGCGCCCTCCTGCGCGCCATCCTCGCCAACCACCGGTACTCCGGCGGCACGGGCCGTACCGACGGCTGGTGGGTACGTTCGTTGACCTCGATCCTCCAGCTGAACGCGACCGCCACCGAGGTACCCGTCGTCGAGCTGACCGAGCGCCGGACGATCGTGGTCGGCGAGGACGGGGTGGACGTGCTGCACTGCGAGTTCAGCCTGCCGCGCGCGGAGGGCGGTACGGGTGACGCGCACGAGCTCGAGATCGAGCTGATCACCGGCGGTGCGATCCGCGACCAGTACCGCCCGGCCACGCAGCACTTCGAGTACACGATCGAGCTGCCGCGCCGCTTCCGGGCCGGCGAGAGCCACGACTACGTCGTGCGGTACCGGTTGCCCGCCGGCCAGCCGATGACGAAGCACTACGTACACCAGCCGTTCGTGCCGTGCGAGTCGTTCGACGTCACGGTGTGCTTCGACATCCGGCGGCTGCCCCGCGCGGTATGGGAGCTCGATGGCGTCGCACCGCGACTGCTCGACGCCGACGAGCGCCGGGAAAGGATGCTTCCGGTGGACCGCTTCGGCCAGGTGCACAGCTCGTTCCATCGGCTGTCCCAGGGGCGCAGTTACGGCATCAAATGGAGTGATTGACCGCACCGAAAAGGGAGGAGCGCCGGCCACTCCTCCCCCATCGACGAACGCCTCCGATGTCAGCCCAGCAGCGACAACAGCCAGCTGACCAGCCCAGGGATGATCGCGTGCGATTCCACGGTATTCACTCCTTCCCATTCTCGTCAGCGCGGTTGGACAACTCCCAGAATGGGTGCCCGAAAACCGCCGGACGAGATGTTGACCGGTGACTACGCACCGGACAACGGGACACGGAATCGCTATATCGCGGCCGTACGCAGAGCCGCCTGCAGGGGTACGGAAATGCGTTGTACGGCGTCGAGCCGGTGGAACCGGTTGAGCTCGCGGGCGACGCGGCGCAGCTCGATGCGTACGGTGGCCGAATCCGTACGGGTGAGCGCGTCCAGGACCGGCTCGACGGCCGCGCAGGCGCCCTCGACGTCCCCGTTACCAACCAGCGCGAGGGCGTACCGGGCGCCGAACCGGGCCCGGGCCCGGTGCGCCGCCTCCGGCACCCGGTGGAGCTGGTCCCGGAGCACGTCGACCGCGTCGCGGTCGCGGCCGAGGTCGTGCAGGCACCAGCCGGTGACCAGCGCGGTGGAATCGTCCACAGTGGACGTACCGAGGAGCGGTTGCTCGCTCCCGCCGCCGGCCTGGGCGAGGAGGCGGGCCGACCGGTCGAGCGCGCGCTTGCAGGCGGCGGCGTCCCCGGCCAGTGCGTGCCCCTGGGCCTCCCGCTGGGCGCCGAACCCGCGGATCCGCGCCCCGTACTCCGCCGCCTGGGCGGCCTGGGCGAGCGCGATCGTGGCCCGCGGATCGTCGTCGTAGAGCGCGATCGACGCGCGCCGTACGAGCGCCCACCCGGCGAGCTGGGTGTCGCCACCCTGGGCCGCGAGCCGTACGGCCTGCCCGGTCCACCAGAGTGCCTGGTCGTCGTTGCCGGCCTCCTGCGCCATCCACCCGGCGAACTCGGCGTACCGCGCGGCGAGCAGGTACGCCTCCGCCTTGACGCCCGTCCGGTCGTCGGTCGCGAGGACGCGCAGCGCATGTGCCGGTGCGATCACGCTCGGCAGCAGCACGGCGGCGGGCAACGTCTGGCCGAGGCGGCGTACCTCGTCGAACATGGCCCGCAGCGAGAGCACCGCGGCCGGGTCGTACCGCTTGGGCGCGGGCGTGGGGGCCACCGGCCAGCTGGCGAGGGTCGGGGCGCCGGCCACGAGCGGGGCGCGCGGGTCGACGGTGCCGAACTCGCCGCGGCCGTCGGCGTCGAGGCGGAGCACCCATAGCCCATCGGGCGGCCCGGCCACGGTCATGGCGGCGACCCCGGAACCGGCGGCGACCCCGCTCCCGGTGGCTTCCGCCTCGCGATCGGACCGTAGCGCCGCGAGCGCGCCACCCGCCTCGAGCGCGGCGTCGCAGCGGCGGGCCAGGTCGACGCTGGGCGTCTTGTGCCCTGTCTCGATCTTGCTCAGGTAGCTCTTGCTGTAGTGCAGGGCCGTGGCGAGCTGGCCGAGCGAGATCCCGGCCGCGATGCGGCGGCGCCGGAGCTCCGGCCCGAACCCGCCGACCTCGTCCACTGGGTCTCCCGTCGGTCCCGTTGCCCGTCCGGCCGGCCCTGGGCAACCCCTCCCGCCCCGAACCGGTGCGCCGCACGCTGGTGACGACCCGCATGAATGACGTTACCAGGAGTCACCATGACCGATCGAGACGCGGCGACGAGCATCTGGGGCATGCTGCACCGGTTCGGTCCGCTCGTGGCGGCCGGGCTCGCGCTCAACGCTCCCGCGCTGGCGAACGTGCTGACCCTCGGGCTGGTGATCCTGAGCGCCGCCGAGGGCCTGCCACCCCTTCGCCGGTACGGTGCGAGGCGTGGACGTACCGATGACGAACTGGGCCGGGAACGTGACGTACCGGGCGGCCCGGCGGCACCGGCCGTCCACAGTGGACGAGTTGCGGCGGATCGTCGCGGGCGCGACCCGGGTGCGCGCCCTCGGCACGGGACATTCCTTCACCCCGCTCGTGGACGCGCCCGGCGGCGACCTGGTCTCGCTCGCCGGGCTGCCGTCCACAATGGACATCGATACGCGCGCGCGGACCGTACGCGTGGCGGCCGGCCTCCGGTACGGTGACGCGGCTCCCCGGTTGCACGAGGCCGGGTACGCGCTGCCGAACCTCGCCTCCCTGCCGCACCTGTCGATCGCGGGCGCGTGCGCTACCGGTACGCACGGCTCGGGCGACCGGCTGGGTACGCTCGCCACGAGCGTGTCGGCCCTGGAGCTCGTCACCGCCGGCGGCGACCTGCTCCGGCTGGACCGCCGCGACGCGCGGTTCCCCGGAGCCGTCGTGGCGCTCGGCACTCTGGGCGTCGTCACCCATCTCACGCTCGACCTCGTCGGAGCGTACGAGGTCGCCCAGCACGTGTACGAGGGCCTGCCCTTCGATCGGCTCCTGGCCGACCTCGACGCGATCTTCGCGAGCGCGTACAGCGTGAGCGTGTTCACCGACTGGGCGCTCCCGACCGTCGACGTCTGGGTCAAGCGCCGGACGACCGACGCGCCGGCACCCGACCTCGCCGCCGAGGCGAGGACCCCGCGCCACCCGATCGCGGGTGAGCCGCCCGGCCACTGCACGCCCCAGCTCGGCGAGCCCGGCCCGTGGTACGCGCGCCTCCCGCACTTCCGGCTGGAGTTCACGCCGAGCCACGGGGCGGAGCTGCAGTCCGAGTACCTGGTCCCCCGCGATCGCGCGGTCGAGGCGCTCGCGGCGCTGCACGCCGTCCGGGCCGCGTTCGCGCCGCTCGTCCTGGTCGGCGAGATCCGTACCGTCGCCGCCGACGACCTGTGGCTCAGCCCCGCGTACCGCCGCGACTGCCTGGCGATCCACTGGACCTGGCGGCCGGACGGGCCGGGAGTGCGGCGGGCGCTGGGCCGGATCGAGGAGCGGCTGGAACCGTTCACCCCGCGGTCGCACTGGGGCAAGCTGCACCACACTCCACAGTGGACCCGCTATCCGCGCCGGGCCGACTACGCGGCGCTGCGCGACGCGCTCGACCCGGCCGGGACGTTTCAGCTCAGCACGGGGTGAGGTCGCCATCGTCGCCACCCGGGGCTCAGAGCCAGCCGTTCTCCTCCGCCGTGCGGACCGCCTCGGTCCGGGTACGCGCGCCGGTCTTGCCGATCGCCGCGGACAGGTGGTTGCGCACGGTCCCCTCGGACAGGTGCAGGGCTCCCGCGAGGTCGGCGACGGTCGCGCCGTCCCGCGCGGCCCGCAGCACCTCGGCCTCCCGCGCGGTCAACGGACTGCGGCCACTGGCGAGCGTCTCGGCGGCCAGCGACGGGTCGACCACGCGGAGCCCGGCGTGCACGCGGCGGACCGCCTCGGCGAGCTGGCGCGCCGGCGTGTCCTTGACGACGAACCCGCTCGCGCCGGCCTCCATCGCGCGGCGCAGGTACCCCGGCCGCCCGAAGGTCGTGACCACGAGCACGCGGCAGGCCGGCACGGCCTCGCGCAGCGCGGCGGTGGCGGCGATCCCGTCGAGGCCGGGCATCTCGACGTCGAGCAGCGCGACGTCCGGCCGGGTGCGCAGGGCGGCGTCCAGCACCTCGTCGCCGCGGCCCACCTCGGCCACCACCGCGAGGTCCGGCTCCAGCGTCAGCAGCGCGGCGAGCGCGCCGCGCACGAGCGCCTGGTCGTCGGCCAGCAACAGCCGGATCTGCTCAGCCATCCAGGCTCACCCGCAACCGGAAACCCTTTTCGGGGGTACGCCCGACCGCGAGCTGCCCGCCGGCCTGCTCGGCGCGTTCCCGCAGCCCGGTGAGGCCGTGACCCTTGACGGTCTCGCCGTTCGGGCCGCGACCGTCGTCGGAGATCTCCACGAAGTCGACCCCGACCCGGACCGTGCAGTGCCGCGCCCCGCTGTGCCGCACCACGTTCGTCACTCCCTCCCGCACGGCCCAGCCGAACAGCTCGTTGCGACCGGGCGGTACGCCGTCGACGGATGCCGGCAGCTCGGCGGCGACGCCCGCGGCGGCCAGGGCCGAGCGTGCGCTCGCCAGCTCGCTCTCCAGCGTCACCTCCCGGTACGCGCCGACCGTGCGCCGGATGTCCGCCAGCGCCTCGCGGGCCAGGCGCTCGACGTCGGCGATCTCGGTACCCGCGCGGGCCGGGTCAAGCTCCATGAGCCGGCCGGCCAGCTCGGCCTTGACCGCGATGACGGTCAGCGAGTGCCCGAGGATGTCGTGCAGGTCGCGGGAGGCCCGCGCGCGCTCCTCCGCGACCGCGAGCCGGGCGATCTCGGCCTGTGCGTTGCGCAGCTGGACGTTGTGCTCCGCGAGCCGGGTGACCCCGAACACGGCGAACGCGGCCAGCCCGATCGCGAACACCAGCCCCTGCTCCTGGTGCCACTGCGGCACGACGACGGGCCCGACGACGGCGAGCGCGCAGAGGCCGACCACGAACGCTATACCGGCTCGCGGCGGGAGCATCATCATGGCGGCGGCACCCGTGTACACGAGCGTGACGAGCCAGTCGCCGCCGGCCGCCGGCATCGTGAGCAACCCGAGGCCGAACAGGATGGCGAGCCACAGCCAGGCGCGGGTCGGCGGCACCGGGCTCGCGGTCAGCCGGGAGTTCCGGGTGACCGCGAAGACGAAGACGTACGCGACCGCGAAGGCGACGAGGGCGACCAGGCTGACCGTCTTCGCGACCCCGGGCGGGTGGTGCAGTGTGGTCGTCAGTGGCTGGCCGAGGTAGAACAGCCAGACCGCGCCGACCAGCCACCCGAAGCCGCGCCGGAACCCGGCGGGTCGGTCAGCGGTCGGCGCGGTCATCATGAGGGAAACGCTATCCCGTCCTAATTGCGGGCCGTGTCGCGCCGGAAGAGGCGGGCGGCGCCGAAGCCGAACGCGGCCGTCCATGCCGCGATGTTGGCCGCGGCCACGGTGTTGAAGCCGCCGCCGGTGAGCGGGCTGCGGGCGATCTGGCCCACGCCGTACACCGGGGTGAACTTCGCGATCATCTGCAACGTGTGCGGCAGGATCTCCAGCGGGACGAACAGCCCACCGAACATCGCCAGGATCGCGAGGATCGGGCCGAGGACCTGCAGCACGTTCTCGGCCGGGGCGAGGTACCCCATGAAGAGCCCGAACGCCGCGAACACGAGCGAGCCGAGCCAGGCGGCGAGCCCCGCGATGAGCCAGACGTTCACCGGCATGCGTACGCCGAAGACCGCGCCAACCGTGAACTCCACGGCGACCGCGAGCAGGCCGAGGACCATCGCGGTGATCACCTTCGCGGCCACGTACGCGGCCGGGCGCAGCGGGGTCAGCCGGAGCTGCCGGCTCCAGCCCTGTACGCGTTCCACGCCGACCATCGCGCCGGCGCTGGTCGTGGCCACCATCGCCCCGTACACCGCGAGACTGATCATCACGTACCCGGTGACCGGGCTTCCGTTGCCGAACGTCTGCCCCCGCTGCGGGAGGCCGAACAGCACGAAGAAGACCGGCGGCATCAGCAGGATGAACACGAGGGTCCGGCGGTTGCGCAGGACGCGGCGGATCTCGAGGGACAGGAAGGTCCACGTCAACCCGCCGAGTGCGGGCCGGTGGCTGGGCCGCGGCGCGGCGGTGGTCGTGCTCATCGCGTACCCCCAGAGGTGGTCAGGGCGAGGAAGGCTTCCTCGAGGTTGCGGGAGGTGATCTCCACGTCGCGGGCCGGGGTCCGGGTGAGGAGGTAGCGCGCGACGTCGTCGGAGTCGCCGGTGTGCAGCACCACGCGGTCGCCGCGGACCTCGACCGAGTCGACGCCGGGCAGCGCGGCGAGCCGCACCTCGTCGGCGCCGGGCAGCGTGGCCCGTACCATGCGGCCGGCCGACAGCGCCTTGATCTCCGCCGCCGTCCCGTCGGCGACGACCTCGCCGTGCCGGATCAGCACGATCCGGTCGGCGTACACATCGGCCTCCTCCAGGTAGTGCGTGGCGAACAGGATCGTGCGGCCCGCCTGGGCGTCGGCTCGGATGGCGGTCCAGAAGTCGCGCCGCCCTTCGACGTCCATCCCCGTGGTCGGCTCGTCCAGCACCATCAGGTCCGGGTCGGGCAGCAGCGCCATCGCGAACCGCAGCCGCTGCTGCTGCCCGCCTGAGCACCGGCCGACGCGCCGCCCCGCGATGTCGGCGATGCCCGCGCGGTGCAGCACCTCGCGCACCGGCCGGGAGTACCCGAAGAACGACGCGGTCATCTCCACGGTCTCGGCGACGGTCAGGTCGCGCAGCAGCCCGCCGCTCTGCATCACGGCGGCCACGCGGCCACCGGCGATCGCCTCGAACGGGGACCGGCCGAACACCTCGACGGTGCCTGCGGTCGGCTTGCTCAGGCCCAGCAGCATGTCGAGGGTGCTCGTCTTGCCGGCGCCGTTCGGGCCGAGGAACGCGACGACCTCACCCTGCTCGATCCGCAGGTCCAGCCCGCGGACGGCGGTCACCGCGCCGAAGGACTTCGTCAGGCCGCGCAGGTCGACGGCCGGAGTCGTTGTCATGCTCATGCCACGAGAGTGCGGCCGGCGGCGGCCCGGTACGCAGGCCGACCGTCACCGATCGGCCCGTGACATTTGTCAGGCCCGGCCTAGACGCCGTACCCGGCGACCCTGCGGACGGTGCCCTCGGCGAGACGGTAGGAGAGCCCGATCACACCGCACCGGCCGTCGGCGATCCGCTCCGCGATGACGGAGGAGCGCTGGACGATCAGCCCGGTCGTGTACCGGATGTGCTCGGTCACGACCGCGTCCGGATCGGTCTTCTCCGGCTCGCGTACGGCGAGCACGCTGAGCATCACCCGCTCGACGACGTCCCGCACGTACCCGCCCGGTGACGTACCGTGCTCCAGCGCCTTCAAGGTCGCGGCGATCGCGCCGCACGAGTCGTGCCCCAGGACCACGACCAGCGGCGTGTCGAGCACCGACACGGCGTACTCGATGCTGCCCAGCACCTCGGGGCCGACCACGTGGCCCGCGGTCCGTACGACGAAGAGGTCGCCCAGCCCCCGGTCGAAGATGATCTCCGCGGCCAGCCGGGAGTCGGCGCAGCCGAACAGCACGGCGAACGGCCGCTGGGCCACGGCCGCGGCCGCCCGGTGGTCGGTGTCCTGGTTGGGGTGCAGCCGATCGCCCGTCACGAACCGGGCATTGCCCTCCAGCAGCATCTCCAGTGCGGCGACCGGCGTTTCCGGCTGATCCATCAGTCCCCCTTCGATTCCCTGCCGGAGACTCTAGGTCAGAAGACGGTCGTGGGTCACCGGGTCCTGGACCGTCCACTCTGGACACCATGGGACGGGCGTGGCCGGATCGACCCCTGTGGTCACCTCGACCAGGCGTGCGGTCTCCGCGAGGAACTCGGTGTCGTGGCGCTCGTACCCCAGCCAGATCGTCACTGCGCCCACCCTAGTGAACGGTGGGGCCGGACGGGTGCCCTGGCGTCGATGCGCGGGCCCGCGATCGGCGAAGATGGGCAGCATGACGACCCTCGGTGTGGTGTTCCTGCCACAGCTGCCGCCGGAGCGGCTGCGCTCCGTCGCCGGTACGGCCGACGAGGCGGGACTCGACGAGCTGTGGCTGTGGGAGGACTGCTTCCTCGAAAGCGGCGTCGCGAGCGCGGCGGCGGCGCTCGCGTGGACCGACCGGGTACGCGTCGGCGTCGGCTTGCTCCCGGTCCCCCTGCGCAACGTCGCGCTCACGGCGATGGAGGTGGCGACCCTGCACCGGCTCTTCCCGGGGCGGATCACCATCGGCGTGGGGCACGGGGTCCAGCAGTGGATGGCGCAGGTCGGCGCCCGCGTCGAGTCGCCGGTGACGCTGCTCGGGGAGTACCTGAACGCGCTCCGCGCCCTGCTGCGCGGCGAGCGGGTGACGACCCGCGGGCGGTACGTCCAGCTCGACGACGTGGCGCTCGACTGGCCACCCGCCGGACCGGCGGAGGTCCTCGTGGGCGCCGTCGGACCGCGTACGCTCCGCCTCTCCGGCGCCCTCGCGGACGGGACGATCCTCGTCGCCGGCTCGACGCCCGACACGGTACGGGCCGCCCGCGCCACGATCGACGAGGGTCGCGACCGCGGTGGGCGTACCGAGCCGCACCGGCTCGTCGTGTACCTCCATGCCGCCACCGGACCCGACGGCGCGGCCCGCATGGCCGCCGAGCGGCAGCGGTGGGGGTACGCGTCCACTGTGGACATCGGCGTGGCCGGCGGCGCGGAGGCGATGGCCCGGACGATCGCGCGGTGGGCCGAGGCGGGCGCCGACTCCGTCGTCCTGCAGCCCACCGCCGACGACCCCGACCCGGAGGGCTTCGTACGCTTCGTCGCGCAGGAGGTACGACCCCTGGTGCCGTAGGGCGCCGGATGGCTCGGCGTGCGGGGAAACGGTGCCCGGGCGGACACCGTTCCCCACCAGCACGCCTACCGGCTACATGCCGTCGTACGTCTCCTTGAGCTTGTCCTTGAGCTTCACGTGTCCGTTGTCGTTCGGGTGCGGGCAGCCACCGATGGCGGTCTTCTGGATTTCGTCGGTACCCAGCAGGTTCACCGGCTCATACGCCTTGACCTTGGCATTGACGGGTATACCGCCCTTGATCTCGTTGTTCAGGTTGGTCGTCATCGTATTGACGTCCCCGGCGAAGTCCCCTTCGACGAGCGCCACCTCCCAGGCCCAGACCGAGTTGGGCAACCACCTCGCCAACCACGCGGGCATCTGCGCCCTCGCCCACGCCAGGCCGAGGTTGGCGACATCCACCTTGGCCGGGTTGATGTTGAAGTACAGCATCCACACGATCTTGTCGGTACCGGCGTTGAGCAGGACCTGGATCGCGTCGCCGACGTCCTTCTTGATGCGCTTCGACAGCTCGCTCGGTGCGTCGGAGCCGGGCCCGTTGTAGGCCGGTACGTCGATGCGCGTCCACCAGACCCGGCCGAGCACCGTCACCGTGCCGTAGCAGGCGCCGCCCTTCTTGACGATGTTCTTCTTCAGGCCGCGCGGCGGATCGTTGGGCGCGACCTTGGGTACCACGTAATAGAAGTCGACCTGGACGCCGAAGTTCCGGGCGCCGGTGAGCAGGTTGTTCACGGCGAAGTCGATGCCGTAGCACTTGCCGAGCTGGCCGACGAGCTTGACCCAGTTGGTGTTGTTGATGCCGCCGTCGGCGACGAAGTACGCCGAGCGCCCCGCCGCTTTGGCCGCCTGGATGACCTTCTTGCTCAGGTTGAGCGGGGTGTCGTTACGGTTCCACGGGGTCTCGCAGCCGTCGGTGTCCGCCGCGGCGGCCGCGACGAAGTCCTTGGTGCTGAACCCGGTACGGGCGAAGTTGTAGTACTCCACTATCTGTGGGTTGGCCTCGTAGTACTTGCCGGCGAAGCTGAAGTTGGCGTCGTTGCCCTTGAGTCCGCGCCCGTCGGCCGCGGTCTCGTCGCACGTACCCACGCCGAAGCCGGTCTGGTGGTGCGCCGAGACCAGCGAGTTGCCGGCCGCGACGAGGGTGATCGGCTTCTTCGGGTCGGGGATCCCGCCGGGCTTGCGGCACTTGATCCGGTCGGCCTTCTCGTCCTTGGGTTCGTCCGCCGCGATCGCACTCGGCGTCTGGTCGGCGCAGTCCTCGTCGGACGGCAGCGGGTCGGGCGAGAGCGTCTCGGACGGCGTCGGTTCCGGCGAGCCGGGCGGCGGGTAACCCGGCCACGGCACGGGGTCGTGGACCGGCGGGCACTCCGGCGGGTCATCCGTCGGGGGGCTCGTCGGTGGGCTCGTGGGCGGGGTCGTCGGTGGGCTTGGCGGTGAGCTGGTGGGCGGCGGCGCGGTCGGGGACCCCGGCGGCGCCGTGGCCGTCTCGCTCACCTGTGGCGCGGCGCGGCCGGCCGCCAGCGAGTCGGGCAGGTCCGACGGCACGGGATCGGGGCACTGCGCGATGTCTTCGAGGGTGTCGGCGAAGTCGGGCGGCAGAGGCTCGCCTTCGGCGATGCACGGGTCGAGGGTCCATTCGACGCCGTCGATAACGCGTACGCACGACTCGGGTGCCGGCGCGTACGCCGCCGCGGGGGGCGTGCCGGGCAGGCCCAGCGCGACGAGGGTGAGACCGGCGACGAGGGCACCGCCCATGGCGCCGGCGGCAAGCGATCGGACCAGCGTACGGCGCGCCGGTCGAGACAATCCGGTAGCGGGCACGTGGCACTCCTCCCAGGAGGGTTGGATGCGGACCGGAA
>Ga0114129_10010032_pt1 | contig 13501 bp, 7 predicted proteins | sample RhiMetdeltSRZDD1_FD_80071 | JGI IMG/M metagenome (GOLD analysis project Ga0114129, IMG submission 80071) | Populus rhizosphere microbial communities from Tennessee, USA - Rhizosphere MetaG P. deltoides SRZDD1 (version 2) (version 2) | ecosystem: Host-associated > Plants > Roots > Rhizosphere >...
CGCGGCGAGGACCCGCTCAACGGTGTGCACGCAAATACACAGATCCCGAAAGCCATTGGCGCGGCTCGTGATTTTGAGCTGACTGGAGAGAAGCGCTATCACGACGTCGCAAGTTTCTTCTGGGAACGCGTAGCACATCGTCGCTCTTACGTGATAGGCGGTAACAGCGACAACGAGTCGTTCTTTCCTCCGGAAAACTTTTCTAAGCATCTTGGTGCGTCGAGCACTGAAACGTGCAACACATACAACATGCTCAAGCTCACCCGCCATATGTTCGCATGGGAGCCATCAGCGGACACGATGGACTTCTACGAGCGAGGCCTGTACAACCACATCCTCGCTTCGCAAGATCCTGCGACCGGCCAGATGTGCTATTACGTTCCGCTTCGTCCAGGCGCATTCAAGACTTACTCGACCCAGGACAGCTCCTTCTGGTGTTGCGTCGGAACCGGCATGGAGAACCACGCCAAATACCCCGACACTATTTACTTTCACGACGACCAGTCGCTGTACGTCAACCTGTTCATTGCATCGGAGCTGAACTGGAAGGATAAGAAGCTGCAGGTGCGACAGGAAACTCGCTTCCCGGAGGAAGACAAAACTCGCCTGACGATCAAGTGCGAGAACCCCGTTCGTTTCAGTTTGAGGATCAGGTATCCGAGATGGGCGGAGAACGGGATGATGCTGACGATCAACGGAAATAAACAAACTGTTGCTGCAAAGCCCGGATCGTACGTGCCGGTCGAGCGAGAATGGAAGGACGGGGACACAGTTGAGATTCGCCTGCCAATGAGCCTGAGGCTGGAAGCGATGCCCGACGACGCGAAGATGGTGGCGATTCTGTATGGGCCGATTGTGTTAGGAGGCGACCTGGGCAAGGACGACCTGGAAGACGCGCGGCGCTACGGACCAAGCGCCCCGCAACTTGGCCGAGTAAAGCCGGTAGAAGTGCCCGCATTGGTGTACGACTTGAAGGAGGTGTTGACGAACCTTAAACCGGTGCAAGGTTCTCCGATGAGCTTCCGTAGCAACGGGATTGGCAAGCCCAATGACGTGACACTCACGCCGTTCTACAAGATGGCCGACCAGCGCTACACAGTTTATTGGAAGGTCTATTCGCCTGCCGAATGGGAGAAGCGAAAGAGCGAGGTCACAGCAGCGATATCGAGGCGCAAGGAGGTCGAAACGCGAACAATCGACTGGGTGGCTCCAGGCAACGCTCAAAGCGAGCGCGACCACGGCTTTAAGGGTGAAGGCAACACCGGAAACTTCGAAGGAAAAACTTGGCGCGGCGCACGCAACGGGTGGTTTAGCTATGAACTAAAGATCGTTCCGGACAAACCGATCACGCTTGTGTGCACCTATCGAGGCAGCGAAGGCCCGCTGCGCGCTTTCGATATCTTAGTTGACGACCAGAAGGTTGCGTCACAGAAGCTCGATATTCACCCGACCGAGCTTTTTGATTTTGAGTACCCAATACCCGAGAACCTGACGAGAGGGAAACAAAAAATCACAGTCAAGTTTCAGGCACTGCCCGCGGCAATAGCCGGCGCGGTGCTTGACGTCCGAGTCATCCAATAGAGATTCGCTGAAGCTCAATTTTGGTTGGAAGCTAAGCTCTCGACTTCTCAAAAACATTAGGAGTTGCTGATGCGAGTCATCACTGCTTTGTTGGCAATCGCCCTCAGCGCAATGCCACTGAAAGGCGATGAACTCCCGAGTCTCGACCAACTGCTGGGCAGCGGGTTCTCCTACCGAAATCTTGGGCCGTTTCGAGCTGGCTCCTGGGTCTCGGACATTGCTGTACCGGACGCGCCGGCGAAGGCTCACCTGTACACCTTCTACGTTGCGGCTCGAAACGGCGGCGTCTGGAAGACGACCAATAACGGAACAACCTTCGCCAACGTCTTCGATGGTCACGCGGTCTCGTCGATCGGTTCTCTTGCCGTAGCTCCTTCCAATTCGGAGATCGTTTGGGTCGGCACCGGAGATGCTTCGTGCACGCGCAGCGCCTATTGGGGCGACGGAGTGCACAAGTCTACGGACGGCGGCGCGACGTGGCAGCACGCCGGCCTGGCAGATTCGCATCACATCGCGAGGATCGCAATTCATCCGGCGAACCCGGACGTCGTCTTTGTTGCGGCTATGGGTCACCTGTTCTCGTCAAATGAAGAGCGAGGTGTGTTCAGGACAATCGACGGAGGCAAGAGCTGGAAAAAAGTTCTCTACGTCAATGACAAGACCGGCGCTGTCGATTTGTTAATTAATCGACGCGATCCGAAGGTCTTGTATGCAGCGACCTATGAGTGCATGCGATTTCCCTGGCGATTGCGAGATGGCGGCGCATCGAGCGGTATCTACAAAACTACAGATGGCGGAGATTCGTGGAAGCGATTGGAAGGTGGTTTGCCCAGTGGAACTATTGGCCGAATTGGGATCGACATTTATCAGAAAAATCCCAGCACTTTGTACGCTGTGGTCGACAACCGAAACAGCGCGGCCACCGAGGCGGCAACTGGTCAGACAAACGGGCCGCAGCCGCGCGGGGAGAGGCTGATCGGCGGAGAAGTCTACCGCACCGATGACGGCGGCGCTACGTGGCGAAAGATGAACTCTGCTCGCGATGATGTCGGTAGGAAGACGGGTTACGCTTTCAATCAACTCCGAGTCGATCCGAACAACCCTGATCGCATCTTCATCACCGGAGGCTCGCTTGTTAGTTCCGAGGATGGCGGAAAAACTTGGGCGGGGCTGGCCGGTCCGCAAGGCAACCGAGTTTTCAGAAGAGCGTTCGGCGACTTCAGGACTCTCCGGATCGATCCTCAGAACTCGGACCGTATGATCGCCGGCTCGGACGGAGGAGTGTTCATTTCTTATGACGGCGGAAAGACGTGTGATCATCTAGCTAACCTGCCGCTCGGGGAAGTCTACGCGCTGACGGTCGACATGGATGAGCCTTACAACATCTACGCGGGGCTTCAGGATCACGAGTCGTGGAAGGGTCCGAGCAACGGGTGGTCTGGTAGCGTCGGGCTTACGGATTGGGTGACGGTGGGAATCGGCGACGGCATGTACAACCAGGTGGACCCGACGGACAGCCGGTGGGTTTACAACACTCAGGAGTTCGGGCGTCACGCGCGACTCGATCAGAAGGCCCGAGTGAGAAAGATGATTGCGCCTGCAAGACCGCAGGGGCAGCCGATGCTGCGCTTCAACTGGGTAGCGCCGCTTCGGCTTTCGCCTCACGACCCGAAGACGTTGTATGCCGGCGCGCAGGTTCTTTTTCGCTCACGTGACAGAGGCGATCATTGGGAAGAGATCAGCCCCGACCTTACCACCAACGATCCGGCAAAGATCAGTCCGCCCGGAGCAGCTATTCAGCATTGCACCATAACCACGATCTCGGAGTCCCCAGTGACCGCGGGCGTGATTTGGGTTGGGACTGACGACGGCAAGGTTCAGGTGACGAAGAACGCGGGAGCAAGCTGGACCGACGAGACCATGCAGATTGCAAAAGCAGGCGGTCCCGAGGACGCCTGGGTCACGCGCGTCCTCGCTTCAAACTCGAGCGAAGGAACCGCCTACGTCGCCAAGTCGCGACTTCGACAAGATGACTTCAGGCCGTTTCTATTCAAGACCACCGATTTCGGAGCGACTTGGACATCAATATCAAGCAGCCTGCAGACGCGAACGATCAATGTCATCTTCGAAGACTACAAGAATCCCAGCCTTTTGTTTGTGGGCAATGACGCCGGAGTCTATGTCTCGATAGACGGCGGAAAGCGCTGGTCAGCGTTGAAGGGAAACATGCCCACGGTCCCGGTGCATGACATGGTGATTCATCCGCGCGAGTCCGATCTGGTCGTTGGGAGCTACGGGCGAGGAATCTGGGTCACGAACATCGCTCCGCTTCGCGAGTTGAACGATGCGGTGCTGAGCGAAGACGTTCACTTCTTTGCCGTCCAACCAAAAGCGAAGCGAAACGAACTAGTCCTTGGTGGCTACCGGCTGTTTGGTGACCGGCACGTTGTTACTCCCAACGAGACTAACGGGCTCACGTTTGTCTACTACCTGAGAGACCAGTCCAAAGTTAAAGTTACGATCACGGTCTCACAGCCGGACGGCACCTCTGTCCGCGTGCTGGAGGGAACGGCGAAGGCCGGGCTCAACCGAGTGGTTTTGGCTTTTCAATCCGGCGCCCAGTCCGGGAATCCGAATGAAGCCAACCAACGAGAAACTCCACCGGGAGACTACGTGGTGACACTTCAGGTGCGCGACAAAAAATACTCTCAGAAGGCGCGGGTTCTTCCTTGATATTCAGGTAGTCAAAGGTATGAGCGCCCACGCGGGAATCTAATGTACACGCACGTTGCGAAACTCTTCAGCGTCTTCACGCTGATGTGTGTGATGTTCCTGCCGTCCTGGCAGCAACCCGCGCACGCGCCCGACAGATTGCTCCTTCTCAATCCCGATGCGGCTGACATGAACCGCCGCGCCCCTGATCGGTTTCACGTGGGGATGCTATAACGAACTGGTGATTCTGGATCTAATCGCGGCGCTCGAGAAGGAAGGTTTCAAAGACAAGGCGGACTGGTTGCGCGGCGAGTGGGAGAAGAAGGTCAAGTATTTCGTCTACGACGACAAGTATCCGTTTCGCTCCGAGTACGCCATCGACCGAACCGCGTTCGAATCGAGTTATGCGCTTGCGAAGTACGGAGCAACGCACGACATGAAACCCGATTCGAATCTCTGGTTCGATAAGAACAAGCACAAATGGTATTCCCACTCATCGGTAAAGAAGGAAGACTCACTCGCGTGCGTTCGTGGAGCGGCAGCTCAAGGCTGGACTCGCCGTTCGGGGTTGGCTCGAAGCAACCTACTATCTGCTCGGCGCGGACTTCACTGCTTCATCTGACAGCGGCGCGATGAGTTACATAGCCAACATGGGCGGCTGGGGCATATTGGACTATGGGGTCAATTTCGCTGACGTGCCTTACGATTGGCTTCAACTGGGCTACGCGTCTTACTTGAGTTCGCGGTCGTTGATGAACACCGGCCGAGCGGAGACGAATTATGGCTTCTGGTTTCCCGGCAAAAGAGAACGACGGAGCGACAGGTTGGCAATTCATGACCGCGAAGTTCGGGCGCGCGTGGATTTGCAAAGAGGTGCCGAGAGGGCCCTGGCATTACGATGGTGAGATTGATCTCGGCTACGGAGCCGGCCTGCGCGCCGCCGCAACGGTTCTGACTCAAACGGATCCTGAGGAACTCCCTAACAAGATTCAAGCGAGCATACGGGAATACAAGACAGGCGGAACCCACCGGTGGCTTACTTAAGCTGTATCGTTCCCATTAAACGAATGCTGGCTCGGATGCCAGTCTGGCTTTGTGCTCCAGCAATCACTGGCTGGCGCTAAGACTTGCCGCCGGGGAGCGCATATCCCTCCGCTGTTCCATTTGATTGCCTGGAGTTATGTGATTCTTAGCGAGGAGGCTAACCGATGTTGCAGACCAGGCGCTTTCTTGTAGTTCTCTCGTTTACTCTTTTGATTTCGGCGTCGTTGGCGAAGGCTCAAATAACGACCACCGGCATTCGCGGGATTGTCCGCGACCCGCACGGAGCTGTGATCCCGAGTGCCACGGTCAAAGTCACGGATAACGCCACCGGGATCGAGCAGAGCACAGTCTCTTCAAGCGACGGCGGGTTCCTCTTTCCTAATTTGCAGTTTGGCACGTACAGGCTCACCGTGTCCGCCACCGGGTTTCAAAACACCGTCATCGGTTCAGTTACTGTTGAGTCTGGGCGGACTACTGATGTCTCAGTGGACCTCCAGGTCGGCACGACGGCGGAAACCGTCCAGGTGACTGCGAGCGCGGAGCAGCTCAACACGACCACAACCGAAGTCGGCGGCACAATCAGCAACCGGCTTGTCCGGAACCTGCCGTTCGCCGGCCGCGACGGTCTCAACTTCGCGGTGCTGATCGCGGGCAATATGAGAAGCACGAGTGATCGCAATAGCACCTTCAACGGCCTGCCCAATGCCTCGCTCAATATCACGCTCGACGGCATGAACAACAACTCCCAGCGTTTCAAGAGCGGCGGCACCAGCTTCTTCGCCTTCGCTCCCGCTAGGATTGACGCGATCGAGGAGGTGAGCGTTTCGACCACGGGTTTGGGCGCCGATGCCGGCGGCGAAGGCGCAATGCAGATCCGCTTGACGACCAGGCGCGGTACCGATCAGTACCACGGCCAGGTGCTCTATCAGGGAGAAAACGAGGCGCTCAACGCGAATTCGTTCTTCCGCAACCTCCAGGGCCTGCCGAAAAACATTGTGCGCAGTCACAATGTGGTCACCTCGCTAGGCGGTCCGCTCCTCCCGTTCATTTCGCGCTTCAAGGGCAAGCTGTTTTTCTTCGCTTACTATGAAATCCAACCGGCGCCCACTACTTCAACATTTACGACGCCAGTTCTGACTGACGCAGCACAACAGGGCAACTATACTTACGTCGACACCAATGGCGTCAGGCAAACCGTGAACCTGTTGCAAGTGGCGGGCGCTCGGGGCTTCACAAGCACCGTGGATCCGACCATTGCGGGCATCTTGGGTAAGATCAATGCTTCGCAAAAGGGAGCTGATTTTGTAGATATTTCAGGCATCGCACCCCAATTCATGCGGAACCTACAATGGAACCAGGCTCTCAATACCACGCAGGCCTATCCGACAGCCCGCATAGACTATCAGATCACACCGGCGCTGGCCTGGCACGGTACCTGGAACCTTCGGAGTAGCGATTTCAGCCGCGGCACGGTGCCTTATCCCGGGAGTCCATATGATTTCACCGGCCCCGGCAATAATCCCACGCACTCCACGGCCACGCCATACGTAGCGACCAACACGGTGGATTGGACGATCAGGCCGAATATGATCAACAGCGCGAGCTTCGGCGTCCAGGGCAACGGCGAGTATTTCTTTGTCAATGCCGACCCCAAACGCTTCGCCGAACAAGGAAACCGCATCATCAATCCACCGTTGATCAATTTGCCGTTGATCGCCAATACGCCGTTGATCGCCGCCTATATTCCCAACGTGAATACGGACGTGAGGAATAACCCCGTCTACCAGGTCACTGACAACTTGAATTGGGTCAAGGGGCGGCACACCTTGACGATGGGCGGCACCTACCTGCACACCAGTTTCTATTCGCACACTTGGGGCACCGCCGGCGTGCCGCAATATACTCTCGGTGTGGTGACCGCCGACCCGATCAATAACGTGTTACGAAATGCGCTGCCTAACATCAACACCACCGGCAACGACATCGGCCATGCGCTCAGTCTCTATGCGTTCTTGACGGGCCGGACTACCAGCGTCTCGGTCGCCACGCAAGTGGACGAAAAGACGCACGAGTACAAGCAGTTTGTCGAAGGCATGCAACGTTATGCATTCACCACTTTCGGTCTTTACGCGCAGGACAGCTTCCGCATTCGTCCTGATCTGACGCTGAACTTCGGCCTTCGCTGGCAATTCGACGGCGACATCCACAGCGGCAACGACCTGCTTTCACAACCGAGCGGCGATAACTTCTATGGGCCGTCCACAGGCCTGTTCCAGCCGGGTGTGCTGAACGGCAACCAGAATCCGGCCTTTGTCCAAGCGATCCATCCCTACAAACGCGATTATCTGAACCCTGCGCCGAATTTTGGCTTCGCTTGGAACCCTACGGGCGGGCGCCAAGGCTTACTCGGTAAATTGGCAGGAGATGGCAAGACGGTCGTCCGGGGCGCTTTCTCGATCACATTCTACAACGAGGGACTGAACTCGATCTCCAATTCTCTGTCGGGAGGCCGCGGCCTAACGCAGACAGGGACGGCGACCAACGGCGTCCAGTTCGCGCCCGGCTCGCTCGAGCTGCGCTCACCAGCGCCGACGATCCCGGTCTTCCCGGCGAAGTTCGGCTTCCCGATCTACCAGAACTCCTTCTCGTCGCCAGGGGCCGGCAACTACATAAATCCGAATCTGCGTTCGCCATACGTGCAGAACTGGAGCTTAGGCATTCAACGCCAGCTCACGAAGGACACCACCTTTGAGGTGCGCTACGTGGGTAACAAAGCCACTCACATGTGGCACCGCCAGAATTTGCAAGAGGTCAACATCTTTGAGAATGGTTTCCTTAGTGAATTCATTCAGGCGAAGAAGAACCTCGACATCAACATCGCCAACGGCCGCGGGCAGACGTTCGCCAACAACAATCTGCCTGGTCAGGCAGCGCTGCCCGTTTTCCAGGCCGCCTTCGGTGCGCTTGGAAACCAGCCGGCGCTTTCCAATGCCCAGGGCTTCGGTAATACGACCTTCATTCTGAATCTGAATCAGGGCATAGCGGGCACGCTTGCTCAGTCGCTGGCTACCAGCCCGACGAATTTCTGCCGCCTGGTCGGCAACCAATTCGCCCCCTGCGTCACCGCCGGATTCAATGTGTCCGGCAAGTACCCGCTCAACTTCTTCCAGGCCAATCCCTACCTGAGCACCCTGACTTATCAGGATTCAAATGGGGACAACAACTACAACGGGCTGCAGATTGATATCAAGCACCGGCTCAGCAATGGCTTGAACCTCGCCGCCAACTATGTCTGGAGTCATGCGATGGGTGACTTGCTGAACGAGACTGATCAAGCGGCCGGGTACACTTGGTACACCGTGCGCAATGCCCGCCTCAACTATGGGCCATCGCCGTTCGACCGGCGGCACGTCTTCAATGCCTATTGGACTTACGATCTGCCGTTCGGTAAGGGGCGACGCTTCCTCTCAAACAACGCTTTGCTGGACAGGCTTGTCGGCGGGTGGACGCTCGGCGGACGCGAGACCATCGCCTCCGGCAATCCGCTCCTTCTCAATGGCGGACGCAACACGGTCAGCAATCTCACTCAATCAGGCGTGGTCTTCCTCGGCGGTTTCACCGCCGAACAATTGCAGAAGGCTTTGAGTACGGTGGGAGGAAGCTTCTCGGACACGGCCCTGATCTCCAACGTGGCGAACATCGCGACGTTAAATCTCGCGACCAGGCAAAGCCAGGTGAATCCGGCGCTCTATGGTCCGGCGTCCACTCCAGGCCAGTTCGCCCAGTTCGTCTATCTGCGCAACAACAACCTCTACATCCTGGATATGAGCGTCAACAAAGAGGTCCGCATCAGGGAGCGGTGGCGGATGACTTTGCGCATGGTGGCGCTGAACTTCCTGAATCATCCGTTCTTCGAGATCAACGCCAATAATGCCAGCCCGACTTCGACCACCTTCGGCCAGATTACTAGCACGGGGCAGAACAGCACGCGCAGGATTCTGTTCCGCGCGAGCCTGGATTGGTAACGACAGTTCAATGCGGCAAGCGGTAGCGCAACAGATCAGTACTGCGACGCGGGAGAGATTTTAGTCGGGGCGAATGGACCCCTTTCGCGGCGAGTGATAGTCACTTATCATAAGCGCATCTACCGCATCCGCTGTGTAATCGTAAAGCTTGAAATATTCTTCGGGAGTACCCTTCCAGTAACCGATGTCCGGCTCATTCCAAAGTTCCCAATACCAGGTCTCAACCTCGGCGCGGCCGTATCGCGAAACAGAGTGACGCACCCATTGGAAGCGTGCGCTCGCGACGGCCAGAATCGGAGGGCCGCACGTGACCGGTCCCAATGGCACAAGGACACAGAAGTTTCTGCGCGATTTCCTGGAGCACTGTCTGCGAGGAACGAACAACGCAACGGGCAAGACCGGAGCGCCGCTGGACTATATTGGCTTCCACGCAAAGGGAGCGCCTGCGGTGGTCGAAGGTCACGTGAGGATGGGAATCAGCAATCAACTGCGTGCGATTTCAAATGGCTTTCAGATTGTCGCGTCCTTCCCGGAGCTGCGCAACACGCCGATCATTATCGGCGAGTCCGATCCGGAAGGCTGCGCAGCGTGTTCTTCGCGATTGTATCCTCAGAACGCATATCGCAACGGCACTATGTACTCGACCTACACTGCTGCGCAGCTCGCTCGTACCTATGAACTCGCCGAGCTTCACCGCGTGAACCTGCTTGGGACTGTAACGTGGGCATTCGAATTTGAGAATCAGCCGTATTTCGATGGGTTTCGCGATCTTGCCACGAACGGCATCGACAAACCGGTATTGAACGTGTTCCGCATGCTCGGAATGATGGGCGGTCGTCGCCTGCTCGTCGAGAGCAGCGGAACGATTCCTCTTGAGGTCATTCGTGATGCCGGCGTGAGAGGCAAACCAGATGTGTCAGCCATGGCGAGCAGGCAAGAACGCGCTTTATCGGTGCTCTTGTGGAACTATCACGACGATGATCTGCCGGCGCCACCTGCCGAAATAGAGTTGATGGTGGAGGGCCTAACGAGCGGCCGGGTGCAGCTCAGTCATTACCGCATTGACGCGGACCACAGCAATTCATATGAAGCTTGGAAGAAGATGGGCACACCGCAGAATCCATCTGCGGCGCAGTATGCTCGCCTTGAGAAAGCTGGTGGACTGGAGCTTTTGAACTCTCCGGAGCGACTGCAGACATCGAACGGTCGCGTAGCTTTGAGATTCATCCTTCCCCGGCAAGGCCTATCACTGTGTAGGCTTGCGTGGTGACGGTCTAAACCAAGCCTCACCTTAACCGCAAGCGAAGGATCGTAAGCGAGTGAGCTGGGAAAGCATAGGTGAACGCGTTGTCCATGACAGAAGCCGAGACCATGCGTGTCACTGGCCGCACTTTCTTATCGTCGCCAAACGTATGCGTCGCCTTCAGCTCGGGATGGTTCATCTCCCAAATGCCAACCTCATTCTGGATCTGTCCTTCCTGATTCTCTATTCGCGTTGAGATGTCTTTGTCATTGCTGCGATTCAGAACGTTCAAATAGACGACACGCTCCCCGGAATTGTAAGTCGCGGACACATCCAGATAACGAAGCGGCGGACGGTTGCCAATCTTGTATGTCGGCGCTGAGACCCAGACGTCCAGCGAGCTGTTGCCGCGCTGCTTGCCGTATTCAACAATCGGGAAATAGATCGGTTGCAAGAAGAGGCCTTGCTTGTTAGTCATGATCGGGGCTATCACGTTGACCATCTGCGCGAGGTTGGCCATCTTCACGACGTCGGCGTGTCGGAAGAATGAGTTGAAAAACATTCCCATCGCAAGCGCGTCTTCGAAGTTATAGACCTCCTCCAGACCTTGGCGTTCGAAGGCGCGATACCACACGTTCCACTCATCGTAGGCGATGTAAATCGGCCGCGGGTTCTGCTGCCCGGACTGCGCTTGCTTGATCAGGCCGGCAGTTACATCGATGTAGTTATCGATTGTTTGAGACCAGCCCAGAAATCTCTCAAGGTCGTTCTCCCGGTTGTTTATGTAGGTGTGAATTGCGATGTAGTCGATGTTGTTTCTGAGCGTCATCAGCGCTGTGCGATTCCAACCGATCCAATCCGCGCCGTAATTGCTCGAGCCGCTGGCAACGAGTTTGATGCTGCGGTCCACCGCGCGCATAGCCTTCGCAGCTTCGAGCGCGAACCTCGCATACTCTTCCGCGTTCTTGTGACCTAGCTGCCACGGCCCGTCAATTTCATTTCCCAACGCCCAGTAGGTTACTTTGAAAGGCTCTTCGCGGCCGTTCTTGCGCCGCTGATCTGCCCAATAAGTATGGCGCGATTCATTGCAGTACTCGACCCAATGCCGAGCGTCGTCGATCGTTCCGAGGCCGAGGTTGATGCAGATGTAGGGCTCGGTCTTTATGCGTTCACAGTAGCGCAAGAATTCATCGGTGCCGAAGCGATTGCTCTCGAGAGCATTCCACGCGAGCTCTGGCCGCACAGGGCGCTGATCCTTCGGACCGATTCCGTCCTTCCAGTTGTAACCAGACGCAAAATTCCCACCAGGCCAACGCAAGATCGAGACGTTCAGTTGGCGCACCGCATCAATCACGTCGGTGCGGTATCCGTCCTTATCCGAAAGCGGGCTTCCTTCTTCGTAGACGCCGCCGTAGATCATACGGCCAAGGTGTTCCGCGAAGTTGCCGAACAGGTGCGGATGGACTTCGCCGATCGTCCGATCGATGTCGATCTTGATGCGGGCTTGAGGGGTCTGGCCATCGGCAATGCGAGTGCCCGGAATCAAAAAGCCGAGCACGGTTATCAAACTGACTGTGCGTGTTATCAAGTTGTTCATTGACTTCTTCATAACCTAGATAATCATCGCGCTGGCTGTTGCCGCTCGGCATCAACACGAATCAAGCGAATACCGAAGACCGAACCAGTCTCATTGCCACCCTTGGCCTGAAAGCGCACCGTAACTTTCTGCTTGCCCCGTACCAAATCTGGCGAGACCGGGTACTCGACATCAAAGAAGCTCCCAGAGCTGCTTCCAGGCCGGTGCCGCTCGATTGTTTGCTCTCCGACACGGACACCATCCACTAGAATCTCGAAGCTCCTCGTCGCGCGCTCCTCACGGTGGTAAGTAACTATCAAAGCCATCGGGTGCGCAGGGTCTACAGGCAAGTCGAACGAGAACCACTTGCCCGCGCGCCGGCCTGGCCTTCCAGCTACCCGCGCGGGAGAAGTGTCTTCGCCCTGCTGATTGAACTCACGCTCCCGCTCGGGTTCATCTGGCTGCACGAAACTGACTGTGGCAGCCTCGCGCTTGCGCTGGCGTTCTCGTTCGGCGGCGATCTCCGCATCTCTCTTTTCCCAGTCTGCAGGTGTCAACACCTCCCAATAAACTGAGTAGGTGCGCCGGTGCAGTCGATAGAACGGCACGAGCTCGACATCACTTTCGCGACCAACGCCTTCGCTGCGAAACGTTCCAGCCTTTCCCGCAACCGGTTTGAGCCAGTCGCTCAGTGGGCGTTGCGCCGCGACAAAAACTGGAACGCTCGCCGCTGGCGCGGTTCGGCCGGCATTTCGATTCTCGGGTCCAAGGTCGCCAGCCAGCACCAACGGCCCCCACATGATCGCCGCAACGCGCCGGTTGTCAGGCAACGGCTCGAGCCGAAGCGTCTTCGGAAGGGTCACCGCAACTGTGTCTCCAGTTTTCCACTTGCGCTTCAACTCGACATACGAACCTGGACTTGTGATGTCTTTCACCTGTTGGCCGTTGACCTTGACTGTGAATCCGGCTCCGGCCCACGACGGACGTCGCAAAGCCAGCGTGAACTCCTTTGGCGACTTGAGGGTAAGCTTCAACGCCGCCGATTCGCCTTCGGGAAAATCCGTCTCCATCGCGAGGTTGACACCTGTCGCCTCCCACTTCGCTGTTGAGGGAACATAAAGATTCACCCACAACCGGTCGCCGGACTCGTAATAAATCCCATCGCCGTGAAGCGCGTGACTCTCCATCCCAGAGCCAACGCAGCAAGTGAAGCTGCGGAACATGTCCTGATACTCGTGACGGACGCCGCGCCCTACTGGAACCATGTAACACGTGCGGCCGTCTTCCGGATCCATCGATCCAAGGATGTGATTGAACAGA
>Ga0114129_10010033_pt1 | contig 13501 bp, 12 predicted proteins | sample RhiMetdeltSRZDD1_FD_80071 | JGI IMG/M metagenome (GOLD analysis project Ga0114129, IMG submission 80071) | Populus rhizosphere microbial communities from Tennessee, USA - Rhizosphere MetaG P. deltoides SRZDD1 (version 2) (version 2) | ecosystem: Host-associated > Plants > Roots > Rhizosphere >...
ACACCCACCTCTTCGTCTTCACAAGCTCCGTCGATTCCCACGCTCGATGCGAAAACGATGGGCCTCCTCGCCCTTCTCCTCGCTGGCCTCGGAGCCTTCGCGGTTCGAAAGATGAACTAAGTGCCGAACGAGGGAACCGCTCTCCCGCCAACCCTCGCGGGTCGCGTCAGTCCGGCGGACCGGATCGAACCGCTTCCCAGAAGCCCGGATATCGGGTCACGAAGCCGTTCTCGTCGACCTCGAGGTCGGTCTCGAATCGCCCTCCCGCGCTCCGGTAGCGATATCGGTTCCGCGACAGGCGCCGATAGCTCTGCTCCAGCGGCTCGAATCGGAAACTCGGAAATCGCAGCCACGCGGCTCGAACCGATCTCTCCTCGCCGACCGCGAGGCGCAAGCGCCGGATCGGAAGCAGGTTGGTCGAAGGGCTGAAGTTCAGGTCGGCGTCCACGCAGCCGGCGATCCGGGCGAGGGCGGCGCCGCCAACTTTCCACGATCCGGCGCGACTCACTTTCGCGGCGACGAGGATCGTCTTCCCCCCGAGCCATCCGGCAACTTCGACCGAGCGGGTCCGCCATTCGGCATCGCACGCGATCCGGTAGTCGAGAGAGCAGGGCTCACCCGGATGGGCGAACACGGCGGCGCCTTCAAGCAGCCAGCCCACTTCGCTCCGGGACAGGCGCGCGGACTCGTGGCCGGGACGGTCGAGCCGCCGCCAGAGGATGGCTGCGGGTTTCGCGGATCTCACTCGGTCAGAGGAGCGAAAGTTTGAGAACGCTCATTCCGTCCGACCTTCCCTCGCGAGCAGGCAGACGCCGCCCCACGGCCGGGATCCCTGAGGGCCTTCGGACTGCGGGAGCATCGCGATGAGCCGCATCCCGAAAGAGAGCTGGTTGAGCCGAGCGGCGGTCTTGATGATCGAGCCGACCTCGACGGGCCGCCAGCCGTGGGCCGCGAAGAACCCGGGACCTTCGGGCGGGCCGAACTTCAACGGGGCGCCCGCGGCGTCGAGCTCTCCCCGCGTCTTCTTCTGCAGCATGCGCAGGAGTCCGGGCGAGACCAGGTCCAGGACCCAGTGCCGGAAGCTTTCCGGCCGCGCGAGGTCGCGGGCGAGCGACGCGACCTCGTCCGCCGTCAGATAGACCAGCAGTCCCTCGGTGATGACGAGGGCTTTCTTCGCGCTGCCGCCCATTCGATCGAACAGGCTCCGCCGCGCGGTCGTTTCGGACAGGTCGAGAGCGACGCGCTCGAGCGCGCAGTTGGGCTTTTCGCCGGCGAGAGCCTCTTCCTTGTAGGCGAGGAGCTCGGGAAGATCGACTTCGATCCACCGGAGCGTTTTCGGAAGGTCCATTCGATACGGTCTCGCGTCCAGGCCGGCCGCCAGGTTCAAGACCATGTCCGTGCCCCCGGCGACGTGCTCCATGATGAGCCGGTCGAAGAGATACGTCCGCGTGACCCAGGCCCACGAATCGCGGGACGTCAGCTTGTCGGCGATCTGCTCGCCGCGCGTTCCCGCGAGCCGGCGGGCGAAGGGATCCCGGAAAAGCGGGTTCGGCCGGTCGTTTTCGCGCGCGCGGTAGGCCGCCGCCCAGAGCGCGGTGTCCGAGACGTTTCGGACGAGAGGATCGCCGCTCACGGTTTAGAACACATAGGGCACCATGCGCTTCGTGGTCCGCGCGTAGTCGCGATATTCCGGATAAGCGGCAACGACCAGGCGCTCCTCGCACAGCATCCGAACGATCGCTCCGACGAGGACCAGGACCCCGAGCCATCCGGCGAGCACCGACCAGTTCGACAGGACGCCCGCGCAGATGAAGAGGGACGCGGCCGTGTAGATGGGATGCCGGATGAAACGGTAGGGACCGGTGGTCACGAGCCCGCCGGGAGTCGGATCCGCCGAGGCGTGAAAGCTGCGGCGACCGAACGTCAGGCGCGCCCAGACCATGAGCAGTAACGCCGCGACCTGGACTGCGATGCCCGCCGGCGTGCGCGCCAGGAGCGAGTTCGTCGCGAGAAGGCCCAGCACCGCGACGACCATGAGGAGGAGGGCGGCGAGCGACAGGGTCTTGAGCCGGACGGTGTTCTCCGGCATCCGCTCAGTCGATCACGCCGAACTTCGTGCCGACCTTCCGGAAGGCGTCCACCGCGCGGTCGAGATCAGCATGCTCGTGCGCGGCGGAGACCTGGCAGCGCAGACGCGCCTGCCCGTGCGGCACCACGGGGTAGCCGAAGCCCGAGACGTAGACGCCCTCCTCGAACAGCGCCTTTCCCATCGCGAGCGCCTTCGCGGTGTCGCCCACGATGACGGGCACGATCGGGTGAGTTCCGTGGGGGATGCGAAATCCCGCCTCGGAGATCGCCTTGCGGAAGTAAGTCGCGTTGTCCCGGAGCTTGCGCACGGGCGCGGGATCCTCGGAGAGCATCCGGAACGCCTCGAGCGATCCGGCCGCGACCGCGGGCGGCATCGAGTTCGAGAAGAGGTACGTCCGGCTGCGCTGCCGCAGCGTGTCGACGAGCGCCTTGGGGCCGGTGACGAATCCTCCAGCCGCCGATCCCATCGCCTTCCCGAGGGTCCCCGTCGTGACCGGGATGCGGTCGAAGACGCCCTGCTCTTCGGCGGTGCCGCGGCCGGTCGCGCCGAGCACGCCGGTTGCGTGGGAGTCGTCCACCGCGAGAAGAGCATTTCTCTCCTCGCAGATCGGGACGAGGTCGCGCAGGTTCGCCTCTTCGCCCTCCATCGAGAAGACGCCGTCGGTGACCATCATCCGAAACCGCGAGCTCGTATCCTCGTCGAGCATCCGCTCGAGCGCTTTCATGTCGTTGTGCGGGACCCGGAAGCGCTTCGCCTTGCAGAGGCGGATCCCGTCGATGATCGACGCGTGGTTGAGCTCGTCGGAGTAGAGGCCGTCCGGCTCGTCGAGGATCGCGGCGAAGAGCCCCTCGTTCGCGTTCCAGCAGGACATGTAGAGGACGGTGTCGTCGGTCCCGAAAAAGGCGGCGATCTCGGCTTCGAGCTGCTTGTGCAGGCCCTCGGTGCCGCAGATGAAACGCACCGATGCCATTCCCGCGCCCCACCGGTCGATCGCCTTCTTCTGAGCCTCGCGCACGCGCGGATGGTTGGCGAAGCCCAGGTAGTTGTTCGAGGTCAGCATGACGAGCTCGCGTCCATCGACCCTGACGCGCGCGTCCTGCGGCGACTCGAGGACGAGCTCCTCCTTGTAGGTCCCCGCCTGCCGGAGCTTTTCGATTTCGCCAGCGAGGTGCCCGATGAGAGACGTCATCGAGATCAGGGGTTCCCTTCCGACAGGATCTTCCCCGCGACGCGGCCGCCGGGGAATGCCGAGTCGAGAGCCGCGAGAGCGCGATGGAACGCCGGCGGGTCCGGCGCGATGATCTCGGCGCAAAGGGTGGGTCGGTTGATGATCTCGGACGTCCCTCCCGCGCCGCGGACGATGATGGCATGGGCGGGATGTTCGACCGTGTAGAGGACCTCGTCCACGTCGCCGAGCGCGCGCGAGGCCACTTTTTGCGCGTCGCCCGTCTCGTCGCGCAGAAGGCAGATTCCCGCGAGGCCGATGACCCGGTAGTGGTTCGGCTCGAACTCCGTCCGGTCCCAGTTCTTCCACACGCGGTCTCGCGGCGAGAGCTGGAAGCGATAGGCGACGTTGGACAGACGGGACTCCTCGAGCGCGAACTCAGCGATGCGGCGCTCGTTCAACTCCTGGGTCAGATCCGGTTTCGGCGGGGGATTGGTGGGCATTCGCTCAGCTCCCGTTGACTCGAATTTACGGTCGTCCGTTCGGATAGAACACTACCTTCATCGCGCGCCGGCTCTCGAGCAGCGCCATCGCGTCGTGGAAGCTCTCGAGGCCTTCGAACTCGTTGGTGACGATATCCTCGACGTCGAGCCCCGCGCGCAACAGGTCGAGCATCTTGATCCATGTTTCGAAGATCCGCCGGCCGATGACCGCGTGGAGCGTCAGCCCCTTGAAGATCAGGCAGCCGGTGTAGTCCTGAATCGTGACCGACTTCGTCTTCGGAATTCCCAGGAGCGAGACCGTCGCGCCGCTGCGCGCTACGGCGAGACCCAGGTTGATCGAAGCTTCGGCGCCCGAGAGCTCGAGGACGACGTCCGCGCCTCCGCCGAGCGCCTCGCGCACGCTGCCCGCCGGGTCTTTCGTGCGTTTCAGGTCGATGACCGACACGTGCGAGAGCCGCCGTGAGCTCGCCCAGCGCCGTGCGTGCGCCGCCGCCTGGGCGTTGACGTCGGTGATGGCGATCCGCGCCGCGCCCGAAATGCGCGCGATCTCCGCGCACATCGCGCCGATCGGGCCGTAGCCGAGGACCGCGACCGATTTTCCCGAGAGGTCGGCGACCTGCGTCGTGTGGACCGCGTTACCGAGGGCGTCCAAGAAAGCGCCGACCCGCGGCGGCACGACGTGCCGGTCGAGCGGAATGACGTTGTATGCGGGGACCACGACGTACTGCGCGAAGCAGCCGTTCTCGTGCACCCCGAGGATCCGAGTGTTCTCGCAGATGTGCCGCTGTCCCGTCCGGCACGGGCGGCAGTGCCCGCAGGTGACGTGCATCTCGGCCGAGACGTAGAGTCCCTCGCGCAGGTCCTGGCGCTCCGCCGCCGGACCGAACCGGACGATCTCGCCGCAGAATTCGTGGCCGTAGATCCTCGGGGGCTTCACGATCGTCGCCATCGACTCGTCCCACTTGTAGATGTGCCGGTCGGAGCCGCACACCGCGGTGGCGAGGACCCGGATCAGGACTTCCCCGGGGCCGGGCCGCGGCACCGGCACCGACTTGACCTGCGTGCCGGCCGGACCTGCCACCGGCTTCGTCTTGACGACGGCGGTCATTCGGGACGGGACACGCGAAGCGGGACTCGGGACGCGAGACTTCCGCGGGGCCCGGGCGCTCCTCCTCTTCACGTGATCCCTGTTCCGTGGCCCGTGTTCCGCGGCTTCAATCCCCGGCCTCGTCGTCCCGGACGTAGCCGGCGCGCGGGCCGGACACGGCCGCTGCCCGCTCTGCCGGCGCGACCGGCTTCACGTACCGGGCGACGAGCTCGCGGGTGTTCGGCACGGCGAGCTTCTCGAAGAGAAACGCGAACTTCGCCTCGAGCGACCCGCGGATCGCCTCCCGCGTCCCGGGAGGCAGGTTCCAGACCTGTTCCTTGAACGGTCCGATCGCCTGCTTGCGGGTCTTGTAGAGGAACTGGCTCTCGGTCTCGCCCTTCGCCTTCTGGTCCGCCATCCGCTGGAAGAGCCAGCGCTCGATTTCCCGCTTCAGAGGAAGCGGGAACGCGGGATGGTCGTAGACCATGTTCTGGAACTCGGTGGCCAGGTGAATCTCGGCGCAGTCGTTTTCCCGAAAGCTGCCGAAGAATTCCGCCGGCAGTGTGGACGCGCCGTGCTGGACCGCGCCGGCCAGGCCATATTCCTCGCGCGCGACCTTCGAGATCCGGGAGAGCGTCTCGAAGTCGATGTGGACGCGCAGAACGGTGCCGTCCGGGCCGACCACGCCGCCGTGGGAGCTGCCGGTCTGAACCGACACCTTGGCGATCCCTTTTCCATCGCCGAGCGCTCGGCGGTACTCGTTCATGTAAGCGCGGAACTCTTCCGGCGTCGAGTTGGCCTTGCCGACTTCGCCGATCTCGCCTCCGACGGAGATCGGCATTTCTTTCGGCTCGCGGGCGCGGATGAACTTCGTGAAGCGCGCCGTGAGCGCGGCGTTGACGGCCTGCTGCTCCTCGAGCGTCGGCTTCGACAGGTCCACGAGCGTCGAGGTATCGATGTCGATCTGAAAGAAGCTCGCGGCGATGGCTTCCTCGATCAACGCTTCGATCGCGGCGATCTCCTTGTCCGGGTCGGCCTGCATCTTTTTCGGATTGGTCTGGAAGTGGTCGCCCTGCAGAAAGACCGGACCCTCCCATTCCTCGCGAATCGCGGCGCCGAGAATGACCGCGGTGTACTCGCCCGGCCGCTGCTCGGTGTACCCGATCTCGCTACGCGCGATTTCGAAGATGAGCGTTCCGACGCTGAGGCGCCGGGCGGCGCGGCACGCGGCGCGGGCGGTGTCGTACGCGAGCATCCGGACGTTGATCGCGGGGACCGTGAAACCGGAGACCTCGCCCCGTCCCCGCGCTTCGTAGAGCGGAAGAATCGACGCCGGGACGATCCCGAGCGAAGCGGCCGCCTCGCGGATCGTGACGCGGGCCGCTTCCTTTGCATCGCGCCCGCCAAAGACCGCCGTCCAGACGAGACCGTCCAGGATTTCTTCCCGGAACCGTGGCGCGTCAGTGACGGCGAGCGATCCGTTCCGGCTCACGGTCGCGGAACGATCGAGGTCCTCATCCAGCTCCGAAGCGCTCGAATACAGGTTCATGGCGTGCTGCGCGGCAGCGGCGGAATTCTAGCGGAGCCGGACCCGTGTGCTAGCTTCGAGCCGTGGTGCGGCTCTCGCGCACGATCCATTTCAACTCCGGGCGCAGCCTCTGGAGGAAGGATTGGAGCGAAGAGAGGAATCGCGCCGTCTACGGGGACGAGGGACCGCACGGATACGGCCACAACTTCGCGCTGGAGGTCTCGGTCGAAGGCCCGATCGATCCGGAGTCCGAAATGGTCGTCAACTTGACGGACCTCGACCGGATCCTCAAAGAAGAGGTGGATGCGCCTCTCGACCACCGCAACCTCAATCGCGACGTCCCCGAGTTCGCGGTAATTCCTCCGACCGCCGAGAATCTGGCCGTGTGGATCTGGCGACGCGTCGCAGCGCGGATCGAGCGGGAAGGCTGGCCTTGCCGGCTGGCGAGCCTGCGCCTGCGCCTCACTCCGGATTTCGCGGTGGAGATCGAGCGAGGTCCCGCCGAAGAATAAGATCTGGTCGCGGAATGTATTTCAAACAGTTCTACCTCGGCTGCCTCGCGCACGCTTCCTACATGATCGGGTCGCAGGGAGAGGCCGCCGTCGTCGATCCGCGCCGGGACGTCGATACTTACATCGACGAAGCGCGCGAACAGGGCTTCGAGATCCAGCACGTCATCGAAACGCACCTCCATGCGGATTTCGTCTCCGGCCACCAGGAGCTTGCCCGCCGGACCGGGGCAAAGATCTACTTCGGAGCGAAGGCCGGCGCGCGGTTCGACTTCGTGCCGGTCGTGGAAGGCGACGAGATCCGCGTGGGTCAAGTCACTCTGCGCTTTCTCGAGACTCCGGGACACACTCCCGAGTCGGTGTCCGTACTGGTCATCGACCACTCAGTGTCGACCGAGCCGAAGGCGGTCCTGACCGGAGACACGCTCTTCATCGGGGACGTCGGCCGGCCGGATCTGCTCGGCTCGAAGATAAGCGCGCAGGAGCTCGCCGGGATGCTGTACGACTCGCTCCACGGGAAGCTCCTGGCGCTCCCGGATTCGGTCGAGGTGTATCCGGCGCATGGCGCCGGCTCGCTGTGCGGGCGCAACATCTCGAGCGAGACCAGCTCCACGATCGGCCAGCAGCGGCAGTTCAACTACGCGCTGCGCCCGATGCCGAAAGAGGAATTCGTCCGGATGATGACAACCGACCTGCCCGAGGCGCCGGCGTACTTCTCGCGGGACGTCGCCATCAACCGCGACGGCGCGTCCGAGCTGGCCGAGCTTCCCGACCCGGCGGCGCTCGCTGCTCGCGACGTCGAAGCGCTTCAAAAGAGGGGCGCGATCGTCCTCGACACGCGTCCCGCCGCGCAGTACGGCGCCGGGCACGTTCCCGGATCGCTGCACATCGGGCTTTCGGGGCAGTTCGCATCGTGGGCGGGAGCGCTGATCTCGCCTCGGACGCCGATCCTTCTCGTCGCCGAGGAAGAGGAAGAGGTCCGCGAGGCGAGAACGCGTCTCGCGCGCGTGGGGATCGACAACGTCGCCGGCTATCTCGCGGGCGGGATCCTCGAGTGGGACCGCGCGGGGCTCCCACTCGCAACGATGGAGCAGGTGAACGTCGAGGAGCTCGACGCGCGCCTTCGCGAAGGCCGCGCGGGTCGCGTCGTGGACGTGCGGCGGCCGGCGGAATGGCAGGCGGGACACATCCCGGACGCCGTCCATCTGCCGCTGAACACCCTCGCGCAGAACGCCGTCGCGCTCGACAGGAGCGAGCCGCTCGCCGTGATCTGCGCCGGTGGATTCCGCTCCTCGATCGGGACGAGCATCCTGGAGCAGCAGGGCTTCACGAAAGTGACGAACGTCGTGGGCGGCATGGCCGCGTGGACGGGGTCAGGTCTCCACTTGCCACATTGAGGGTCAGGTCTCCACTTGCCACATTGGGGGTCAGGTCTCGATTCGCCCAAAGTGGACAATGGCAAGCCCGAATTTCAGGCGCTTCTTTTGCGTACGAGGAACCAGTGGGAGCGATTCCGTGCGACTCTCTGACACGTTCGACTTAAGGCTTCGAACATCGGACTTCGGGGTGCTACGCTCTCGGGAAGGACTTAACCGTTGATCGCGCGCGTCCGAACCGTCGACGCCATCCTCCACCAGATGGGGCACTTCGAGGCCATCCGGAAAGGTGACCTCCACCGCGGCGACCAGGTGCTCGTCTCGACCGAGAACTCGCTCTACACGATCCAGGTCCAGGACGAGGGAACGTATTCGATCTCCGGCGGATGGTTCGATCGCAACGGCCTCTCTCCCGCCACGACCTCGATCACCGGCTGCACCTGGGGAGGGACGGCGATCAAGCGGGATCTCGTCGCGGCGCGCGGTTTGCGACTCGAGTTCGGGAATCGAGTCGTGACGAGCCCCATCCGCCAGGTTCGCGTGATTCGCGGTGACGTGCGAGGCCTCCGCGGACTCCAGCCCCTGTCGAGCGCCGATCTGTTCCGCGCGTGCTACGGCTCTTGCCGCGGCGATTCCTAGACCTCGACCTGTGAAGCCGCGGTATATCCTGACGCCGGCTTGCCGCTGACACCGGGCACCCGCCTGGGGCCTTACGAGATCCTCGCGCTGCTCGGATCGGGCGGCATGGGCGAGGTCTACCGCGCGCGCGACACCCGCCTCGATCGAAGCGTCGCGATCAAAATCCTTCCGGAACGTCTCTCCTCCTCCGAAGAGGGGCGCCAGCGCTTCGAGCGCGAGGCCCGCACAATCTCTCAACTTTCTCACCCGCACATCTGCGCGCTCTACGACGTCGGCCGCGAAAGCGGGATCGAGTACCTCGTCATGGAGCTCCTCGAGGGCGAGACTCTCGCTGATCGATTGGGGAGAGGCGCTCTTCCGATCGAACAGGTGCTCCGCTATGGAATCGAGATCGCCGACGCGCTCGACAAGGCACACCGGCAAGGAATCGTCCACCGCGACCTGAAGCCGGGCAACGTGATGCTCACGAAGTCGGGAGTGAAGCTCCTCGACTTCGGTCTAGCGAAGGCGGTTGCGCCGCTGTCGCGCGATTCCGGGCTGACGTCGCTTCCCACTCTGGCGGGCACCGGAGGACCGAACCTCACCCAGGAAGGGACGATCCTCGGGACGTTCCAATACATGGCGCCGGAGCAGCTCGAAGGACGCGAAGCCGACGCGCGCACGGACATCTTCGCGTTCGGCGCCATGCTCTATGAGATGGCGACCGGACGCAAGGCATTCTCGGGCAAGAGCCAGGCGTCGTTGATCTCCAACATCATGAAGGAGGAGCCGGCACAGGTCTCGACGATCCAGTCGATGACGCCGCCGGCTTTCGATCGGGTCGTCCGGACGTGTCTCGCGAAGGACCCCGAGGACCGTTTCCAGACCGCGCACGACGCCAAGCTCCAGCTCCAGTGGATCGCGGAGGGCGGCTCGCAGGCGGGCGCGCCGGCGGTCGTCACTTCGCACCGCCGGAACCGTGAGCGCCTGGCCTGGGGTGTTGCCGCCGGAGCGATCCTCGCGGCCGCCCTCGCGACACTCGGATATGTCCGCCGCGCGCCGGTCGAAGCGCCAACGATCCGCTCGTCGATCCTCCTGCCGGAGAAGACGAATTTCGAGACCCCGGATGACGACGCTGGATCCCTGACGGTATCCCCCAACGGCCGACTTTTGGCCTTCGTCGCCAGGGACACGGAGGGCAAGAAGGTGCTCTGGCTCCGGCCCCTCGATGCCGTCGCCGCCCGGCCGATTCCGGGGACGGACGCCGCGGCATGGCCGTTCTGGTCTCCCGAAAGCCGGTTCATCGCTTTCTTCGCGGAAGGGAAGTTGAAAAAGGTCGACGTCGCGGGCGCTCCGCCTCTCGTCCTGTGCGATGCGGGCAACGGAAGGTCGGGCTCCTGGAACCGGGAAGGTGTCATCCTCTTCTCGCCCGATTCGACCGTCGCGGTTCATCGCGTCTCCGCCGCCGGCGGCGCCCCGACTCCGGTGACCCGGCTCGACGAATCGAAAGGGGAGACGACACATCGCTGGGCGGCGTTTCTTCCGGACGGCCGCCACTTCCTCTACATGGCCGGAACGCATGCGGGCGGCACCAAGAGCGAGGCGAACGCGATCTACCTCACGTCTCTCGACTCGAAAGATCGAACGCTCCTTCTTCGCGCCCGCTCGAACGTCGCTTTCGCGTCGGGCTACCTGATCTACGTGCTCGACAAAACGCTCCTCGCTCAGCCCTTCGACGCGAAGCGCTTTCGCCTGACCGGCGACCCGGTTCCGCTCGGCGAATCGGTTCTCTACGATGACAGTTTTTTCCGTGCGGCCTTTTCCGCTTCGGACAACGGGGTCCTGGTGTATGTGGCCGGCGCCGGCGGCTCGAAGGCGCGCCTCGCGTGGTACGACCGATCGGGAAAGCCGCTGGGTGAGCCGTTCGGCGATCCGGCGGAATATAGCTGGCTCTCGATCTCTCCGGACGGAAAGCGCCTGGCCGCTGAAGTCGCGGATTCGGCGACGGGAGTCACCGATATCTGGCTCGCCGACTTCGTCCGCGGCGGCCGGACGCGCTTCACTTTCGGCCCCGGCTCGCGCGCTCCGGTCTGGTCTCCGGATGGAACCCGGATCGCGTTCGCCCAGGTGGAGAAGGCTCTTCTCACGAGGATCGTGGCGAAGCCGTCGAGCGGCGGCGGCGGAGAGGAGACGCTCCTTCGGGGTCGTGGTGCCGTTCCGCGATCGTGGTCGCCCGACGGACGCTACCTCGCCTACGATCTCTCGGCAGCCGCCAAGACGAAGTCCGACATCTGGATGCTGCCGCTTTTCGGCGACCGCAAACCGTTCCCGTTTCTCGCAACGGAGTTCGACGAATGGGGACCGCTGTTCTCTCCCGACGGACGGTGGGTCCTGTACACGTCCGACGAGTCCGGGAGGTTCGAGGTTTACGTCGCGCCCTTTCCCGGGCCGGGAAGCAAGTGGCAGGTCTCGACCGGTGGAGCACTGGGTGGCGTCGGGTGGCTCCGCCGCGGCAAGGAGATTACATTCTTCACACACGATCTGAACCTGATGTCCGTCGAGGTCATCAAGGCCGATGCCTCCGGATTCGAAGCCGGCGCACCGAAAGTGCTTTTCAATGCAAGCAATGCGACCTTTCTCCAGAACGACCCGGGCGGCGATCGCGAGCTGCTCGCGATTCTTCCTCCTGCGGCGCAAAACAAGTCCATCACGCTCGTGTCGAACTGGCCGGCCGCGTTGAAGAAGTGACGGTCCGGGCCTAGCCGCCGAAGAGACTCCTCAACACGAACAGCACGTTCGCCGGCCGCTCGGCGAGCCTCCGCATGTACCAGGCGAACCACGCTTCCCCGTAACTGATCAGGACCCGAAACCGATAGCCCGCGGCCGCGAGCCGCTCCTGCTCCGAGCGGCCGATCCCGTAGAGCATCTGGAACTCGAGCTCTTTCGGCGCGAGCCCGCCCGATCGCGCGAGCCCTTCGATGCGCCGGATCAGATCGGGATCGTGCGTCCCGAAGATCGCGCGCAATCTCTTCTCGCGCGCCTCAGCCGACAGAAGCAGCTCGGCGAGACGGAAGTAACTGGCGTCGACGTCCGCCTTTTTCGGGTAGGCCTTGTCCGGAGGCTCGCGATACGCGCCCTTGACGAGCCGGATCCCGGAGCCCAGCGCGATCAGAGATTCGACGTCGGCCGAAGTCCGATAGAGGTACGACTGAACGCAGACGCCCGTGTTGGGAAATCGCGCGCGAAGCCGCCGGTAGATTTCGAGCGTCACGTCCGTGTAGGCGGTCGACTCCATGTCCACCCAGACCCAGTTGTTCTGAGAGCGCGCGCGCTCGGCGAGGGCGTGCAGGTGTGCCTCGCACGCTTCGCGCGAGAAGTCGAGACCGAGCTGGGTGAGCTTGACCGAGATCTCGACGTCGAGCCGCTCCGCGTGGACGCGGTCGAGGAGGTCCAGGTAATGCCGCGCCACGCCGTCGGCCTCCGACGCGCTCACGAGGTTCTCGCCCAGTCGGGTCAACACCGTTCCGACGCCGAGCGCGCGCGCCGCAGCGAGCGCGTCGTCGGCCGTCTCGCCCGGCATGAAGCGGGACACGGCGCGGCGGACAAACGGATACCGGACCGCGCGCTCCCGGAGCCACCGGCTCTCCGAGGCCCAGAGAAAAATGGACTTGAGGAGGTTCATTCCGCGTCGAAGGCGGGTTATATCCTCTCGCGAGTCGCTCCATGACGCTTCGCACCGGCTCCCGCCTCGGCCCCTACGAGATCCTCGCGCCGCTCGGCGCCGGCGGGATGGGCGAGGTTTATCGCGCCCGCGACACCCGACTCGAACGCACGGTGGCCGTCAAGGTGCTGCCGGCCCATCTCTCTCTTTCCCCCGAGTCGCGGCAGCGATTTGAGCGGGAGGCCCGGACGATCTCGCAGCTTTCGCACCCGCATATCTGCGCGATCTACGACGTCGGCAACGCCGAGGGCGTCGAGTACCTCGTCATGGAGTATCTCGAAGGGGAGACGCTGGCCGAACGGCTGGCGAAAGGGCCGCTTCCGATCGAGCAGGTCCTCCGGCACGGGATCGAGATCGCCGACGCGCTCGACCGTGCCCATGCGCAGGGAATCGTGCACCGGGACCTGAAGCCCGCCAACGTGATGATCACGAAGTCGGGAGTGAAGCTGCTCGACTTCGGACTCGCGAAGATGATCGTGCCGTCCTCGCCTCGGGAGCTGACTTCATTTCCGACCCAGGCGAACCTGACCCAGGAAGGAACCATCCTCGGGACCTTTCAGTACATGGCCCCCGAGCAGCTGGAAGGCGGGAACACCGACGCCCGCACCGACATCTTCGCGTTCGGCGCCGTCCTCTACGAGATGGCCACGGGAAAGAAGGCGTTCACGGCGCACAGCCAGGCGTCGCTGATCGCGGCGATCCTCGAGCGGGATCCGCCGCCGGTCTCGACGGTCCAGCCGATCGCGCCTCCCGGCCTCGATCGGGTGGTGCGCCGCTGCCTCGCCAAGGACCCGGAACGGCGGTGGCAAAGCGCCCGCGACGTCGCGCTGGAGCTCTCCGAGATCGGTTCCGGCGCCGCCGCTCCCGTCGTGGGCGCCGCGGAGCCTCTCCCCCGCCGCGGCGCC
>Ga0114129_10010035_pt1 | contig 13499 bp, 11 predicted proteins | sample RhiMetdeltSRZDD1_FD_80071 | JGI IMG/M metagenome (GOLD analysis project Ga0114129, IMG submission 80071) | Populus rhizosphere microbial communities from Tennessee, USA - Rhizosphere MetaG P. deltoides SRZDD1 (version 2) (version 2) | ecosystem: Host-associated > Plants > Roots > Rhizosphere >...
AGAACCGAAATATTCTGGTCATGCTGCTAAAGAAACCACCTTTTCTGCAGCGTCCTTCATTCCGTTCGCGACTGTAAAATTCAATTCGGATTCACGAATTACTCGCTGCCCTTCTTCAACGTTTGTGCCTTCCAGTCTAACAACCACCGGCACCTTTACGCCCAGTTTCTTCGCCGCTTCCACAACACCTCGTGCGACCATGTCGCAACGGACGATGCCACCGAAAATATTTATCAACACCGCTTTCACGTGGGTGTCTGCGAGCAGGATTCTGAAAGCCGCTTCAACGCGCTCCTGCGATGCCCCACCACCGACATCCAAAAAGTTGGCTGGTTCACCTCCCGCCAATTTGATGATGTCCATCGTGGCCATTGCAAGTCCCGCCCCGTTTACCATGCAAGCGATGTTACCGTCGAGCTTGATGTAGTTCAGGTCAAACTTCGAGGCCTCGATCTCCAAAGGCTCTTCTTCGTTGAGGTCGCGTAGATCAAGAAAATCCTTATGACGAAACAATGCGTTGTCGTCGAAGTTTATTTTCGCATCGAGCGCGATCAGTCGTTCGTCCTTCGTCAATAAAAACGGATTGATCTCAACCAGCCAAGCGTCCATCTGTTCGTATGCAGAATACAGAGCCTGCATGAACTTGACTGCCTGATTAAGCAATGTTGGTGGAATTCCCAAACCGAATGCTAGTTTTCGCGCCTGGAACGCGCGAAAGCCAACTGCTGGATCGATCGTTTCCTTAATGATTTTTTCCGGTGTTTTAGCAGCAACTTCTTCGATGTCCATTCCACCTGCTGCGGATGCCATAAAGACAGGCCTTCCCGATGCTCGATCAAGGACGATGCCGAGATAGAACTCCTTATCAATCGGTAAGCCCTCTTCGATCAGCAGAACCCGAACCTTTCGGCCTTCCGGACCAGTTTGATGAGTCACAAGTTTCATTCCTAACATCTGCCTTGCGATATCTCGTGCTTGATCGGCGCTTTTTGCTAGTTTGACGCCGCCGCCTTTGCCGCGGCCCCCGGCGTGGATCTGTGCCTTTACTACAACAACACTGCCGCCCAATTCCTTGGCGGCGTGGTAAGCCTCTTCAGGTGAGTGCGCAACAAGGCCTCGGGGTACTGCGACGCCAAACTTTCGCAGAAGCTCTTTGCCTTGATACTCATGGATCTTCATTCAGTTTCCTCTTAGTCGCTGCTTTTTCGGAAGGATTAAACGGAGTCGAGTGTAGCCGCACGCTGCGCGACCGTGCAAATCTGGACGGTGCGCTCGTGTCAGCCGCTCAAGTCAAGTGTGTGACGGTGTTAAGATTGATGCTCCAGTATCAGCTTTTGCACAAGGCGGATCATGTATTGGCGGATCATCGCCCTTTTTCTCCTGTCATTTCGTGTAAGTTCGTGGATCATATTGCCGTAACGAGAAATGATCCACGAAATCACACGAAACAACACGAAACGGCCGACGAATCAGAGGGAGGAGTCAACACATGAGCGATGTTACGGTTACCTCATCTGGAAGTCTAAAAAACGAAGTTAGATTCGGCGACGGCAGGACTATGATTACCGATGAACCCATTTCTGCCGGCGGAGAGAATGCCGGTCCAGATCCTTATAGCCTCCTGCTGGCAGCTCTTGGTAGCTGCATCTGCATGACGGTGACGCTTTACGCGCGGAGAAAAGGTTGGTCACTCGATCGTGTGACGGTACGCTTACAGCAGAATCGAATGCATGCTGAAGACTGTAGAGACTGCGAAACGAAAGAGGGATTAATTCACCGCATCGAGCGATCAGTGACGTTCGAAGGAAATCTCGATGACGAACAGCGCAAGCGGCTGGCAGAGATTGCTCACAAGTGCCCAGTGCATAAGACGCTAACGTCTGAGATCGTTATCGCCGATTTAAGAGATGAGACAGCAAGTTTAAAAAGATGATGCACTGAGCCAACTGCCTCGCAATACTTTTTGAAACAAAACATACAAGTGACTCAACCAACGCCGGATGCAGTCAGTACCTAACGCCGTCGGGTTAGCCTCTCATATTCTTACTGCATCCCGCGCTGGTTGAGTGTTTGCGGAAAGCTAACCCGACTTCTGTCGGTTGTATCTCCTGCGAGTCGGCAGCGCAACAGTTTCTACGGTTGACGTCCGCGTGCTTGTTGCACCTCAGCAACGACTTCTTTGATCGCACTTACGACAGCGACTGGCGCTTCGAATTGGATTGCGTGACCACTCTCAGGAACGATGATTTGCCGGCCCCGTGTTGAGAGCTGCGCGAGTTGTGGCTGAAGGTTATGTACAAAGTTCTCATGAAAAGCAGCAGCGTCCTTGTCTTCTGGTGCAAACCCCCGCCCGGCCGTAAGGACGATTAAAGGGATGTTTCCAAACCCGCCTGCCGCGCGCGCTTCCGACGCACTCTCAGTCCAATGACATGCTTCACTACCATTTGCTACTGTAGCTTTTGGAAGATTTGCAAGGAACCGCGAGTACTCATTTTGATCCGACGTCGTAGAACTGGTGCTTTGCTCCTGAGTGTTGCTCCTGGTGTGCAAGACCAATCGTACCAATCCAATTCTGCCGAAGCTGGGCAAAAGTCCACACAGAACTCGCCTCACGGGAGCAGGCAAGCGGTTCGCCGGACTTTTAAACCTATCAGGCTCTTGCTGGTCTTCATGGACGGCATCTACCAATACCAACCCTGCTACTTCGCTCTTGTATTTCCCTGCAAACACTCGAACAGGAAAGCCACTAAATGAGGCGCCGACGAGCACGAAAGGCGGCTGCTCCGGCGCGGTCGCGAGCAACAAGTGCAGATCGTCGGCAATTGCGGAGGCGGTACGCGGATACGGTCCGGGATCGCTCCATCCCATGCCCGCCCGATCGTACCAGCAGACTCGAGTAGTCCTGGCGATTTCGACCTGAATATTCTTCCAGCCGTAACCACCTTCCAGAATTACCGTTGGACTGCCCGTTCCTGCGCAATCAATGTTCAGAGTACGCCCGCCGATGTCCACCGGGAGTCCGACGCGTGCGTACCGTTTGTCGTCGCGTCGCTCTCCCAGTTGTTCATAGACAATTCCCGCAATGACTAACAAGACAAGCAGGCCCAGAACTGCCAGAAACAAGCGTGTCAACACAACCGATCTCACGACGCCACCCTCACGATGGGTTTGCTTTCATGTTGCCGGCGGCGAGCGGAAATGGCACGCATTGAAAGCAGCACCAGCAGCAGGGGCAAGATCAGCAGAGCAAGAATCAAGATGGACTCGATCTTTCGTTTAGGCGACGGTGATTTGCGAATCAAAGTTGTTTTCTGACTTGCGACAAGCGAATCGTCAGTTTGGATGACTGGGACGGTCACTGACTTGGTCGAGGTTGAAATCCGAACGTAAGTGAAAAGTTGCAAGAGGACGCCGGTTATCAAGATCGTTTGGCCCAGCACTTTGAGTTGAGCTATTGAGCCGACAGTCCACACGGTCACACCCGCGAAAACCAGAAACAGAATCACCACCCGCGCTGTGTGAATGATCGCCCGGTTATCGACCTCGCGACAGGCTTGCCTAACCGCTTCCACATTGCCGAAGCGACGTAAAGAATCTGCTGTTGCTTCCTCGAGTGTCATCCCGCCGGCAAGGTTGTCAGCAATTCTCATTTCGATATGGAAGGTCAGTTCGTCTTCCAAATCACGCTCGAGTCTGGACGGCAGCCGGAAATGCCGCTTAATTCTTTGCATTGCTGAATCCAATTATTCTGTTTGCATGATCTTGCCAATGGCCACGGTCATGCGGTTCCAGGTGGAAGTCTCGATTGCCAGTTGCTTACGACCTGCGCGGGTTAACTTGTAGAACTTTGCCCTGCGATTGTTATCTGAGAGACCCCACTCCGCATCAATCCAGCCGCGATTCTCAAGACGATGGAGAGCCGGGTAGAGTGAACCTTCCTCGACTCGCAGCTCATCATCGGTGACTTGATGAATCCACCTGACCACATCGTAGCCGTGTAGTGATCCACGGGAGAGGGCCTTTAGTATCAACATGTCCAACGTGCCCTGCAGCAGTAAATCAGTCTTCTTCATCTTCTTCCCCTAGGCATTCGAGGGCAGGGTAACGCCTACCTCCCTAGACTGTCAAGGGGAAAGAGAAGATTGTGAAAAATTGGGGACCCGACGCTTCTGACTGCATGCGGAGTTGATTGAGTGTTGCGTGACTCAAAGCAAAAGGCTTTCAGATTGATTTGAATCTGAAAGCCTTTTAATTGGTCGGGACGACTGGATTCGAACCAGCGACCTCACGCACCCCAAGCGTGCGCGCTACCAGGCTGCGCCACGTCCCGTCAAACTGCACCCCTAGTATCCGAGCAATAAATATTTTGTCAACTGAGCACTCTGTAGGGGCGTCCCGCTGGTGGGCTCAGATTCACTTCGCGGCGCCGCGTCTTTCTTTTTCCAACAGCGCCAACAATTCTCGAAGCTCGCCAGCGATCTGCTTCAATGCTTGTCGCTCAGCAGCTGTGCGTGGAATGTCTGAACGGGGAATATTAGTGCGTTTAGAAAGCGCCTCTTCCACGATGTCCGGCAATTCCGAATGATCTTCATCCGAAGAAACTACTTTAAGTTTTCCGCCGCCGCGTAACTCATGCGCAAGCCGTTTTTTGGCTCCCGCAATCGTGTACTGATCCTCGTAAAGTAGATCTTTGATGCGCAAGGCCATCTCAACATCACGTTTGCGATATACCCGCTGGCCGGCGCGATTTTTCTGTGGCGCCAACATCGGAAATTCTGACTCCCAATATCGAAGAACGTGCGCCTGCACTCCGGCCAACTCACATACTTCACCGATCTTGAAGAAGAGCTTTTCAGGTATGGCGACAGCAGGGGTGTCATTAAATTGATTCGTGCTTTACTGTCGGGTACTTAAAGGACAACTTCGAAGGATTTCCAGCTTGCCCGAGTGAAGTGCCATGTTACAGGCGCGCGATTTCGCGTGTCAATACTTATATTTAGCAGACCTGACTTAAAACTATTTCTTTAACGTGCCGTCTGAGCTTTTCAGATCCTTACGACGGTTATTCTTAGCCATCAGGGGCCCGCTTTTGATCGTTGGACGCCCCCGTGTGGGCAAGCTATAATCCGCGGCAAGTTCCCGCTCAACCAGGCGCATTATGGAGGGTCAGTTCTAAACAGTGACGACGCCGACCGTTTTTCGCCTCGCCTCACGTCTGGATGACATTGGCTTCTCTGACATCGTAAACATTCGCAACCGCGTGATGGAATTGCGCGCAAGTGGCGCGACGGTTTACCAGTTTGAAGGTGGTGAACCGTACATGCACACATCGGAGTTTATAAAGGAGGGGATGGTGCGCGCATTGGCTGAGAACAAGACGTGTTATGCACCGTCATCGGGAATTCCAGAACTGCGATCAGCAATCGCAGAGAAGGTGCGCAACAGAAATCAAATTCCTGCATCGACTCAGGATGTGATCGTCCTCAATGGCGGCATGCAGGGACTCTTTGGCGCATTCCAGTCTGCCGTAAACCCGGATGAAGAAGTGCTCGTGTTCTCGCCGTATTGGACACCGATTAAAGATCTGATCGCGCATTGCCAGGGAAAAGCAGTTTTGGTCCCGACAGTTGAAGCTCGCGAACGTGGCTTTGGGCCAACGCTTGATCGTTATGCAAATGAACGTACCCGCGCAATCTATTTCAACACGCCGCAAAATCCAACAGGATTGGTCTTCACTGCTGATGAAGCGCGAGCTGTCGCTGCGTTCGCACAAGAGCGGAATCTGATTGTGGTCGCAGACGAGGCTTACGAGGATCTCGTGTATGAAGGCGAGCACTTCTCAATTGCCTCTCTTCCAGGAATGTTTGAACGTTCGATTACTGTGTTCACACTTTCGAAGTCATATGCAATGACTGGTTGGCGAATTGGCTATACGGTTGCGACCGAACCGTGGATGACTGGTTTGCGCAAAACAACTCTCTATTCATCGAATGGTGTCTCCACGCCAACACAATGGGCAGGGGTCGTCGCCCTTTCAACCTCACAAGACGTTCTGGAAAAGAACGTCCGCGCGTATCGCAAGCGAAGAGATTTGCTTCTCGATGGTCTAAACGAACTCGGTCTGCATTGCGAACGTCCAGCAGGAGCGTTCTATGCTTTCCCCGATGTCACCCGCATTAACAGCAACAGTCGTGAAGCTGCGGAGATTCTCCTCGAACGTGCTCAGGTAGCGACTGTGCCAGGTATCGTCTTCGGCGAACACGGGGAAGGTCACTTGCGATTCTCTTTCTCCACATCACTCGAGACCATCGAAGCAGGGTTGGATTCTCTTCGCCGTAATCTATAAATACCACTTTTGGGAGGCGACATATTTCGTGTTTGTTTCGTGTGATTTCGGGGATCGTTCTTTCAATGCCGACGCTACACGATCCACGAAATTACACGAAACAACACGAAGATGTCCGTCTGGCTATACTTATTCTTGGCCGCGGTAGAGTATGAACGAATTCGATTTCATAAAACGCATCAAGAACAAGACGCGAATGCATGGCGACTTTTCGCAGGTCGTGCAAGGCATCGGCGATGACGCTGCAGTAATAAAGCCTACGAGCGGGCGTCAGCTCGTGGTGAGCGCGGATTTGTTGATCGAAGGTATTGATTTTCTTCGCAGCGCAACATCCGCCCGCCTCCTCGGTCGTAAATCGTTGGCTGTGTCACTTTCGGATGTAGCAGCGATGGGCGCCAAGCCACGTTGGGCGCTTCTGTCGCTCGGTGTCACTGAAGATGTGTGGGGCACAGAGTTCATCGATCAACTTTATGAGGGAGTGTTTGAACTGGCAGATAAATATGGTGTAACCCTCGTCGGCGGCGACACCTCGCGAACTCCTGACAAGATTGTGGTCGACTCGATCGTCCTCGGCGAATGCAAGGAGGGGGCGGTGATCTCGCGTACGGGAGCAAAGCCGGGAGATCAAATTTTCGTTACAGGGACGCTGGGAGCCTCGGGTGCGGGGCTTCGTCTTTCGAACCGGGGAGCGAGAATCACACCAGTTCAGGAGACCGAGTCAGAACAGCGGGCGATCGATGCCGTCTTGATGAGGCACCTCAGTCCCGAGCCCCGTGTTGGATGGGGAATGGTCCTGGGCCAGGAGAAGCTGGCTTCATCAATGATCGATCTGAGCGATGGATTGTCGTCTGATCTGCATCATATTTGTGAAGACAGCAACACCGGAGCATTGATCCGAGCTCTGGACCTTCCAATCGATCCGGCAGTTGTCGAGCTCTGCGGCCGGCGCGCATTAGATCCCTTGCAACTCGCTCTGCACGGCGGTGAAGACTTTGAACTTCTATTTACAACCTCGCCGGCGAATGCTTCCCGACTGCCGAAGCGAGTTGATGGGGTGACGGTAACTTGTATCGGCACAATCGAAGCTTCGGATCAAGGAGTGCGACTGGAGGAAGGTTTGCGCGTCTGGCCGCTCGAAGCAGGCGGTTACGAACACTTTGCTGCACGCGCCAAGACGGTTTGACTCGTACTTGCATACTTACCTAGACTTTGCATGCGCGCTATGACAGAACTGGCGCGCATCTTAGTACCCGCTATGATCAGACTTCATAACACCCTGAGTGGCCGGCTGGAAGAGTTTCGGCCTATGCGTGAAGGCGAGGTTCGCTTCTACTATTGCGGACCTACCGTATGGAACTATGGACATATCGGTAATTTCCGCTCGACTGTAGCCGCAGACATTCTGCGACGTTATCTAAAATTCAAGGGTTACAAAGTAACTCATGTAATGAATATCACTGACGTCGAGGATCGAATAATCGCGATGTCCCAAGCCTCGGGTCTGAGCATTGACGACTACACAGCAAAATACATTGACGCGTTATGGGAAGATTTTGACGCGCTTGGTTGTGAGCGTCCGGAGGTTGTCCCGCGCGCAACACGTCACATTCCCGAAATGGTCGAGCTAATCCAGAGATTGTTGGATACTGGCCACGCTTATCGATCCGACGGTTCAATTTATTACCGCATTAGTTCCTTTCCAGGTTATGGGAAACTCTCCAAAATAAACTTCGCAGGCAACATTACGGGCGGCAGCGAGCGTATCGACACTGATCGGTATGAAAAGGAAGATGCGCGAGATTTTGCGCTTTGGAAAGAACCAGCTTCAACAACAGAACCGGCATGGGACACATCAATTGGGCGCGGCCGGCCCGGATGGCACATCGAGTGTTCAGCAATGTCGATGAAGTACCTCGGCGAAACATTTGACATTCATGTCGGCGGCATCGATCTGGTCTTTCCACATCATGAAAATGAAATCGCGCAGAGTGAAGGCGCTACGGGAAAAGAATTTGTACGTTACTGGTTACATTTCGAGCATCTTAAGGTTGATGGCGAAACGATGGCCAAGTCGAAAGGTAACTACTACACGTTTCGTGATCTAACAGCGAAGGGTTACACGCCGGCAGGAATTCGTTATTTCCTGCTTAGTGTTCCTTACGGCAAACAGTTAAATCTCAACTTTGAAGTTTTGGCCGGCGCGGATCGCACTGTGCAAAGTCTTCGTGACTTTCGCGCCCGCCTCAGCGAGGCACGTACGGAACCGGGTAGTAACGAACGGCTGAAAGAGGCAGCGGATCGTGCTCTACGTGAATTTGAAGAAGGCATGGATGACGATCTGAACACGTCTGTAGCGCTGGCTGCTGTTCACAATTTGACGCGGGAGGTGAACACAGCGCTTGCGAGAAAAGAAGTAAAAGAAGACAACAAGCGTGAATTACTCGCACTGATAGAACGATTCGACAGCGTGCTTAATATTTTCGGTAACGAACAGCCGGAGATGTTGGACAGCGAGATTCAGGCGCTAATCGATGAACGACAGGAAGCTCGGCGGCGCCGCGACTTCGCGCGCGGTGATGAGATCCGCGATGAATTGTCGGCTCGAGGAATCACTCTGGAAGATACTAAAGACGGCGTGCGCTGGAAGCGGAAATAAAAATTTAGTCGCAGAAAGATTTTAGCCGCAGATTGCCGCCGATAAACGCAGAGCAAAGGCAGAAGGCGGAATGTACTGCTTTCTGCTTTGATCTGCGTTAATCTGCGGCTAAAATCTCTAAAGTTTAACCTCCGTATCTCGGATTCACACCCAGGTTATAAAAAAGGAACGAGTAGATGTCCGCATTCTGCTCGATCGCTTTTGTCGTGCTACTGGCGCCGTGGCCCGACTTCGTGTCGATCCGAATCAGAATGGGATTATCGCCTCCCTGTCCGGCCTGCAGCGCTGCCGCGTATTTGAAATTGTGCGCCGGCACCACGCGATCATCATGATCCGCAGTCGTGATTAGTGTTGCTGGATACTTCGTTCCGTATTTGATGTTGTGAATAGGCGAATATGCGAGCAGCGCTTTGAACTCCGCCTCGTTGTCACTTGAACCGTAGTCGGCAATCCAGTTCCATCCAATCGTGAATTTGTGAAAACGCAGCATGTCCATAACACCTGCCTGTTCGACAACTGCTCTGAATAATTCCGGTCTTTGGTTCGACACAGCGCCAACCAGCAAACCACCATTGGATCCACCTTGAATCGCGAGCTTTGCGGGATTGGTGTACTTCTGAGCTATCAGGTAATCAGCAGCGGCAATGAAATCATCGAACACGTTCTGTTTTTTAAGTTTCGTTCCAGCTTCATGCCACTTCTCGCCGTACTCGCCGCCGCCTCGCATATTGGCAGAAGCGTAAACCACACCCTGTTCGAGGAGCGCCAAACGCAGCGAGCTGAATGAAGGCGCAGTGACAATGTTGAACCCACCGTACCCGTAAAGCAGTGTCGGATTGTTCCCATCGAGCGTCAGTCCCTTTTTATAAACGAGGAACATTGGCACTCGTGTCCCGTCTTTACTCTGATAAAAAACCTGCTTTGTTTCGTAATCAGTCGGCTTGAATCCGGGAATATCGACGGTGCGAAACACACTCGATTTCTTTGTGGCTATCTCGTATTTGTAGATCGTTGGCGGAAAGTTAAACGACGTGAAGGTGTAGAAGATAAACTTGTCGTCATGATTTCCACCAAAGCCACCCGCGGTGCCTAATCCCGGTAGGACGATTTCGTTTTCGAGTTTTCCGTTGAGATCAAAGACATAGGCTCGGGCGGTGACGTCTTTTCGCCACGAACCAAACAACTTTCCGCCCGCCGTTCCCACACCCTGGAGTGGCTCGGGTCGCTCAGGCAAAACATCTTTCCAGTTCTTTTCATCCGGGTTCTTCGGATCGAAAAGGAAGACCCTTCCGTTAGGCGCATTTCTATCAGTTCGGATCAATAACTTGTCGCCCACGTTGTCGACTACACCAAAGCTGTCGTCACCGATTTCAGCCACAATTGGTGTGAATGTCTTTTGGTTCTGCGAAAGATCGCGATAGAAGAGGGCATTGCCTTTCTTGCCTTTGCCTCGGTCCGAAATCGTCAAAAGCGCGTATCGTTCGTCTTCGGTGGTGCCCACGCTGTGGAATCGCTGCGGATGGTCCTTGTCTTCGTAGACAAGCTCATCAGCCGCTTGAGCAGTTCCCACCTTGTGAAAGAAGACTTGATGATTCTCGTTCTTTGACGTGAGTTCCCTGCCCTTGTCTGGCGCGGGATAGCGGCTGTAGAAAAATCCATTACCTGCCCATGACACACCAGAGACCTTCAACCACTGCAAATCGTCTGCGAGCTGCTTACGCGACGCAACCTCCATCACGTACAGTTCCGTCCAGTCGGACCCACCTTTAGAAATTCCGTACGCTAGATACCTCCCATCTTTCGACAATGAGAAGGCACTCAATTGCGAAGTGCCATCGGAAGAAAACTTGTTCGGGTCTATCAAGACTTCCGGAGTTCCTTCGAGTCCCTTCTGGATGTACCACACATTCTGGTTCTGTAAGCCATCGTTTTTCGTGTAGAAGAAATTTTCGCGAACGCGAAATGGGGAACCGTAGCGAGGATAGTTGTAGAGTTGTTCCAGGCGCGTTTTGACTTGTTGACGGAAAGGAATCTTCTCGAGATATGCAAAAGTAACTTTGTTCTGGGCCTCAACCCACGCCGCCGTCTCTGGAGCATTTTCATCTTCTAACCAACGATATGGATCTGGAACCTTCGTGCCAAAGTAATCGTCTACAACATCAACCTTTTTCGATTCAGGATAAATGAGCCTCGAAGAGGTTGAGGCACCATCGGTTCCTTGCGCGGCTAGTTTCGTATTCTTTTGCGCAGTGGCATATCGCGTCAGCGGCGACAGAGACAGTGCGGAGAAAAGGAACGCCGTTAAGGCAAGCGGAAGCGAAAGAAGGGCAAATTTTTTCATTGTCTAATCTCCCAGAGGCAGGCGTTGTTTGCTCGACAGTCTAATCACGTTAAGCCAAAACTCCAAGTTGAATGACTCGCGAGTGGGCGAATGGGGGAATAGGTGAAAAGGGGAATGGAGGAAAAGCTGCGTCGACGAATGGCAGGTGAGTTGGCGATTAGAATGCGACTTTAATTGCACTCTCCCGTTTCGCATTGGACCATTTCCCGTATCCCCATTAGTTCATTTCCGTTCGCCCATTCCCCATTTCACCCATTCCCCATTCCCCCCACTCATGAAACGATGATAATATTAACTAGCGATTTATGTTTGATCCGCAGTCCTTACATTTTCGACCTTTGGAATCCCGCGCTAACCTCTTCGCGGACTAGTATTCCTCCATTTCTCGTGCGTTTTTTAGAAACCGGCCGCAAGCCGGTTGCGATTTGGTGTCTTTGGAAACGGAGGAAATCATGTCTACAGCTGTTGCACCCAAAAAGCCTGAGATTCGGACGGCACTCCCCGGACCGAATGCCAAGGCAATAATCGAAGCTGACGCAAAGTTCGTTAATCCCGCTTACCCACGCCCCTCGTTCAAGCTAGTTGCAGACCATGCGTCGGGTGTCTGGGTCCATGACGTTGACGGAAATGTATTCCTGGATTGCAACGCGGGAGTCGCGGTGTGTTCTACTGGCCACTGCCATCCCGAAGTTGTGAAAGCGATTCAGGAACAGGCGTCTCAACTTATTCACATGTGCGGTACAGATTACTACTACCGGCACATGCCGCAACTTGCGGAAAAACTGGACAAAATCGTTCCCGTGCCTTCACCGACTCGAACTCACTTTGCAAATAGCGGTACCGAGGCAGTCGAGACGGCGCTTAAGCTCGCGATGCACGCCACAGGTCGTGAAAAGTTTATTGGGTTTTTCAATAGCTTTCACGGGCGAACGATGGGCTCCCTTTCGTTAACATCCTCGAAGGCAGCGCAACGCAAAGGTTTTAAGCGGCAGGCGCTCGATGTAGTGCACGTTCCCTTCCCGAATGAGTTTCGCAATCCGTTTAATGCTGCTGACTGCGGCACAGGCGGCGCAGGACAAGGCGCGCTCAACTGGATCGAGGAGAGACTCTTCAAAACGACTACTCCCCCAGAAGAAGTTGCGGGAATCGTTGTTGAGGTGGTCCAGGGCGAGGGTGGTTACGTTCCGGCGCCGAAGAATTTTCTTTTGGGCCTGCGCCGGATTTGTGATGAACACGGAATCCTTCTAATTGTCGATGAAGTGCAATCAGGCATGGGACGAACAGGAAAAATGTTTGCGTCTGATCACTTTGATCTGAAGCCTGACATCGTCTGCATTGCAAAAGGGATCGCGTCCGGCCTGCCACTCGGCGCCTGCGTCTCACGGGCCGATCTGATGAATTGGAAGCCCGGCGCGCATGCGTCGACCTTCGGAGGCAATCCGGTATGTATCGCCGCTTCGCTGAAAACGATCGAGCTGCTTGAAAACGGGCTTGTTGAGAATGCCGCTTCAGTGGGTAATTACTTAAAAGCAAGCCTTGAAAAGTTGATGCGGAAGTATGACTGCATCGGTGATGTGCGCGGCCTAGGTATGATGATTGGCGTTGAGTTTGTAACTGATCGAGTATCAAACAAACCCGCTCCGGAGCTCCGCGATCGAGTAGAAGTGGCGTGCTTCGATCGAGGACTGATCATTTTGAGCGCAGGAACGAACACGATTCGCTGGTCGCCGCCGTTGATCTTAACTACCGAGAACGCAGACGTGGCCCTCGAGATATTCGATGAAGCAATAGCTGCTTCGGTCTGAAAAGCTTTAACTAAACGCACGTCTCCTCAATAAAAAGATCCACGAATCAACACGAAATGCCTGTGTAGGTTCGTGGATTTTTTATGGAAGTACTAGCAGACAACACTTCAATATCTTTGCGTCGTTCCTGTTACGCAACGGACCGTGTCTCTTGCGATCAGAAGCTCTTCATCCGTAGGAATAACGTAGACCTGTAACCGAGAACCATCTTTACTGATTATGCCTTCACGACCATCAAAATATTGCCTGTTTCTTTCGTCTTCGAGTTCCATTCCGGCCCATTCCATTCCGGAACAAATTCGCCCTCTGATTTCCGGAGAATTTTCGCCAATGCCTCCAGTAAAGATAATC
>Ga0114129_10010036_pt1 | contig 13498 bp, 11 predicted proteins | sample RhiMetdeltSRZDD1_FD_80071 | JGI IMG/M metagenome (GOLD analysis project Ga0114129, IMG submission 80071) | Populus rhizosphere microbial communities from Tennessee, USA - Rhizosphere MetaG P. deltoides SRZDD1 (version 2) (version 2) | ecosystem: Host-associated > Plants > Roots > Rhizosphere >...
AGCGACTTGTCCCAGTAGTCCGGGTTCTTGACCATCGAGAACTTCTTGCCGGGCACCCACTCCTTGAAGATGAAGGGCCCGGAGCCAACAACCTTCTTGCCCCACTCCGATCCGAGCTTCTCGACCTCTTCGCGGGGAACCGGCGCGTTCGTTGACATCGTCAGGTAGTTGAAGTAGTTCGCCGACGGCGTTTCGAGATCGATGACGACCGTCATCCGGTCGACGACCTTGATCCCGGGTAGCTCCTTGATCTTGCGCTCCTGATAATCCTTCAAGCCGACGACGTTGCCGACGTAGGCGATGCCCCAGGACTTGTTCTCCCTCAGCGCGACGCGCTCGAGCGAGTACTTGATGTCGTCGGCGACGATCTGGCGGCCGTTATGAAACTTGGCGCCGTCTCGGATCTTGATCTCGAACGTCTTGCCGCCGTTGCTGACCCTGGGGATCTCCTTGGCGATGACGGGATAGAGCTTGCCATCCTTGTCGTAGTTGACGATAACGTCGAAGACATTCAGGACCAGGATCCACGTCTCGTAGTCGACCGCGACGATCGGGTCGAAGGAAGTGAAGTCCGCCTTGGTCGCGACCTTGATCGTCCCACCCTTCTTCGGCGTCTGCGCGCTGGCCGGCCGTGGAGCGTCCCGTCCGATCACGCGGTCGACGAGCTCCGCGGCGACCGACACCGATATGCCGAGCCGAGCCACGTGCCGCAGGAACGCGCGTCGGTCGACCCGGCGTCCGACCAGTTGCCGCGTGAGCGTCGAGAGCAACTCGTCTTCTCGATGAGCTCGGATCATACGACCCTCCTTCCTGGAGTGGATGCCCTGGCTTGCGGTAATGTCCAAGCGTTCTCGGTCGCCGTCGCACGGTCTCCCGGGCGGCGGACCGCACCCCTCCCACCTCGGGCCGCCCGCGATGACTCCCGTAGCCACCCTGCCCCGCAGCTAGGCATGGCCGCCAGCACCTGAGGTGGGCGGGGTCAACCGAAGGTGAGTCGTCACCACTCGACTCTCTCACGCCGCTCGAATTTCGCGCTCTCCTCCAGTGGACCACCCCGGCAGTGCTGTTCCGGGGGCCGCTACCGCGTCTTGGGGCTCGCGACGCGGTAAGCTCTTCGTCCGAACTCCAGGTTCTCCCGCTGGAGCCGCTTGTCCGTCCCGAAGACGATGTGCTTCGACATGTCGGGAGAGAAGCGGCTCGCGGCAGGGCGGCGACCGAGCGCTTCCGCGAGGCTCCGGATGTGGTGAGGGCCCGCGCCGCAGCACACACCGAGGTAGCGCACGCCGAGCGCGTAGGCCGTCTTCCCAAACTCGGCGATCTCGTAGCGGTTGCACAGGAAGGGATCGAGGGCCACCGGAAACGCACGGCCGTCGGGGATGACCGAGCAACCCGGGTCGGTCAAGGCCAGGAACGTCGGCTCGGCGGGCGTCGTCCGGTAGGGCACCGGGAGCGCGGCCACGTGGCATTTCACGGAGGCCCTGACCTGCTTGATCAGCGGCAGCATCGTCGACGGACCACGAAAGCAGTTGAGGCCGACGACGTCGGCTCCGGCATCCTCGAGTCGCCGACACGCCTCGGCTACGCTCGAGCCCTCCCTCGTTCGGTTCTCGGGGTTCACGGCGAGGGTGATCACGGCCGGCTTTCCGGTCGCCTTGATCGCCTCCAGCGCAAGCAGCGCCTCGCCACCGGATAGGTACGTCTCCCCGATGACGAAGTCGATTCCGGCTTCCATCGCCCACTCGAGCTGCTCGTCGAACATCCTCCGGGCCTGTCGATGAGACTTGGGATCCTCGGGTACGTAGATGCTCGTGTTGCAGATGTTCCCCGCGAGGAGGGTGCCCGTCTCCCTAGCCACCTTCCGGGCCACGCGGAGCGCCGTCCGGTTGATGCGCTCGAGATCCTTCTCCCGGCCAATGATCCGGAGCTTCGCCCGGTGCGCATAGTACGTGAAGGCCTCGACCACGTCCGAGCCGGCGTGCACGAAGTCTCGGTGGAGCTGCTCGACCAGATCAGGCTGTTCGAGGACCACCTCCGGCACGAATGCGCCTGCCTGGAGATATCCCCGGCGCTCGAACTCGAAAAGGTACCCCTCGGCGCAGACGACGGGCCCGACGGCGAGACGCTCGAGAAGACCCGGCCCGGCTCTGCGTGGTGGTCTCTTGCTCGCGGGCGCCATGGGAGGCCCCTTCCCTTCGTGGTGTGAGTCGGTCCCATGCGTAGCATAGCGGCCGGCACCGCGCAAGGGGCGAGGGAGACAATCCCGGCAGGTCGACCCTAGAGCAGATCGCGCGCGTAGCTCCGGCGAACACTGCGGGCAAAGTGGCGCCGCCCGTTCATCGTGACCTCGAGATCGATGGTGAGATGAAAGGCGTCCACCGTGCTGGTGACCAGCGACGACGCGGACGCGCTGACGTGCAGACCAGGCAGCTCCATGTGGTGACTGATGGTCGACTCGCACGAGGCGATGGCTGGGGTCGCGTCGTTGGCCTTGAGCCTGGCGTGACGGGTGGAGCGATAGCGGTAGGTGTCGGAAAGCCGAGCGCTTTGCTCCGCCGACGTCTCGACCGTGACGGCGCCGGTCACCGCGTCGCGTGCGACGCTGATGCGATCCGGGCCGGCCTGTTGAGGATAGCGGCCACGCAGCAGCTTGGGCGGACCCAGTGAGACCGATGGGTCCGCCTCGCGTGCAGGTGCCGTCGGCAGCAGAAGCCGCCCGCCGCGCTCGATCTCGACCGTCGCCGGATAGGGGGTGGGCCAGGAATTGGGATAGTCGGACCCCGACAGAGCGATGCGGATGGCGTGCCCCACCCTGAAGACGTACCCAGTGGCGTCGAGCTCGACGGTGACCGCGTACGTGCGGCCCGGCGCGAGCGCTTCTGGCCGGGCATGGGAGTGCCGCCGCGTCAGATTCAGGATTCCGTTGGTCACCAACGCCGAGCTGCCATCGGGCGCGACGTCCGCCAGCTTGCACGCAAGCGCGATCACGGGAGCTGTCGACCGGACGCGGACCTCGATTCGTGGATTGCCCAGCACATGCAGGGGTGTCTGCAGCGGCGCAGACGTGTAAACCAGCGACAGGGATTCGTCCGGGCGCTGGTCGGCGGCCGGACCGAGCCAGGGGCAGCCGCCCCACCCCAGTGCCCCCGTTCCCAGCGTGGCGCGGTATTCGAAACGGTCCACGCCCAGGCCGTCGGGCCGTTCGGCGAGCCCTCGGTCCTGAGCGAGGTGGAGCGTGACCTCCGAAGCGCCAGGAACAGGATAGCTCGGCTCGCCACGCCAAGAGCCCGGGCGATTTGGCCCCTGGGAGTGGGGGCTCGCGTGCTCCTGCATGTAGGCGAGAAGCACCGGCTCCCGTTCCACGCCGTTGTCGATGCCCTTGAGCCAGCGATCGAGCCACGCGATCATCTCGCCGCTGAAATCGCCGCTCGGACCCACGGCGTTAAAGTCGGGATAGCCGTGCGTCCATGGCCCCATGATCGCGCGCTTGGGCGCCGTCAGCTTGGCCAGCATGCGCAAGCCGGCATTCCGGTACGCGTCGTGCCAGCCGCCGCAGATCAGCGTCGCCGCTCGTATCCGTTCCCAATTCGGCGCCAGACTGCCGCTGCGCCAATAGGCGCCGTCGCGCTGATGCTTCATCCAGATCGGCAGCCAAAAGGGCGTGCTTTCCAGGCGCGCGGTCCACGCGTCGAGCCAGTCGATGCCGCCATGCTCGGGGAGGGTAGGCAGCGCGTTGACGGCGAGCATCGACACGCCATAGGTCATGACGTTGTCCCCAACGTGCAGCAAACCGCCGTGATAGTGCACGTCGTCGGTGTAGCGATCGTCCGTTCCGCAGATCGGCACGATGGCCTTCAAGTGCGGCGGCTGCTGAGCCGCGATCTGGATCGCGGTGAACGCCGAGTAGGAGGTGCCGATCGCGGCCACGTTGCCGTTGCACCAGGGCTGACTGCCAAACCATTCGACGGCGTCGTAGCCGTCGCGCTGCTCGTTGAGGGAGTACTCGTCCTCGGCGATGCCTTCTGACGCATCAGTGCCGCGGGCCGACACGTGGGCGACGACATAGCCATGGCGCGCGAGCCAATGGAAGATGTCGCCGCGCCCCAGCGTCCGCATGTCGCTCGACCGATAGGGGTCGAGGTTGACGACCACCGGCAGTCGCTCGTCACTCACCGGTCGCCAGAGGCGCGCGTGCAGCCCCACGCCGTCGCGCGCCGGCACCCGCATGTACTCGTCACGAACCGTGAAAGATGGCTCCGAAGTCTTCGCGGCCATACGCTCCTCCCCGGGGCGGCGCTCTCAGGAGGGTACACCAGCGCGAAGGCCCGGATCCACGGCATCGGCGAACACCCACAGCCACCAACGCGAAGATCCCGCGTCGGATGAGTTGACGGGCTTGCGACGACTGAACTAGCATTCCCGTGAAGGACGGCCGGCAAATTCGGTCGCCACCAACGTGGTGCGCGGTGTGGGGCCGCGTATCTGCCATGGGTCGCAGTCGGCGTCGGGTTCTGCGGCGGAGGTCAAGCCGGACACCAGAGGCCCGGATGGAGTTGTCGTCGGGAGGCAAGCCAGGATGAACAAGTCGAGCTACGAGTACATCGTTCTTGGTTGCGGCGGGATCGGCAGCGGCGCGGCCTACTGGCTGGCTCGGCGGGCGGGGAGCGAGGTGCTGGCCCTCGAGCAATTCGCGTTGAGCCATCCTTACGGCGGCTCGCAGGACCACTCTCGGATCATCCGTCTGACGTATCACCACGCGGATTACACGCGCCTCACGCCCCAGTCCTACGCCGCCTGGGCCGTGCTGGAGAAAGAGTCGGCCGTACAGGTCATCACGCGAACGGGCAGCGTCGAGCTGGCGCTGAAGTATGGATCGCATCAGCGAGACGTCGAGACGTATGCGTCAGCGATGGATGCGGCCGGCATTCCTTACGAGCGCATCGATGGCGACGAGGTGATGCGGCGCTGGCCTCAGTTTCGCCTAGAGCAAGAGGTCGACGCCCTGATCCAGGTGGACACGGGGATAGCCGACGCGAACAGGGGTAACGCCGCGCACGTGGCGCTCGCGCGATCCTACGGCGCGACGATCCTCGACCATTCTCGCGTGCGGGCCCTCCATCCCTTCGAAGACGGGGTGGAAGTCGAGACGGAGGACGCCACATTCACCTGCCGGCGGCTGATCGTCACCGCGGGATCCTGGGTAGACCGCGTCCTCGCCGGGCTCGGTGTCAGCCTCGGCATCACGGTGACGCAGGAGCAGGTGACATACTGGGCCACGCCGCACCTGCAGGACTTTGCGGTCGGCCGTTTCCCGATCTTTATCTGGCACGACGACGATCTCATCTACGGATTTCCAATATACGGCGAAGTTGCAACTAAAGCGGCGATAGACGCCTCAGGCCCCGCGGTGACCACCGATACGCGCACGCTGGACGAGGACGCCGAGCGTGTACAACGAGTGGAGGCCTGGCTCGCGAAGCACATCCCCCGCTTCCTCGGTCCGAAGCTGTACACCAAGACTTGTTTGTACGACATGCCGCGCGACCGGAATTTCGTGATTGACGCGTTGCCGGAGCACCCTCAGGTCATCGTCTGCAACGGCGCGGGCCATGCTTACAAGTTCGCCAGCCTACTGGGCCGTATCCTCAGCGAGCTGGCAATCGACGGCCGGACCGACTGCCCCATTGCGCCATTTACGCTCCGACGTCCGGCAATCACCGATCCAGACTACCCGCCGGCATTCCACCTGTAGAACCCACCACTGCCACCGGCCTGGCGACCCTACCAGGGAATCGGCTTGCGCTCGCGGAAAAAGCCTCCATGCGGGCCTCGCTTGGGCAGCGTCGCCAGCCAGACCGCCGTGTCGGCGCCCTCGGCTAGCGTCTTGGGTGCTTTCGGTCCGCCCATGTCGCTGCGAACCCACCCCGGGCTCATCGAGTTGACCAAGACCTGGCCACCCGGCAGCTCGGCGGCGAGGATGCGGGTGAGGGCGTTGAGTGCGGCCTTCGACATCCGGTAGGCTGCTTCGCGGCCGCCCATCCCGCTGAGCTGCCCGGATCGGCTCGAGACGTTGACGACCCGTCCGTACCCACCTTCCCGCATCAGCGGGATCAGGGCCTGGCAGAGCTGGTAGGGGCCGTAGAGATTCGTCTCCATGGTGACGCGGACCTTGTCGATGGATTCGGCGAAGACACTCTCCGGTAGGCGGTCGTCCACATAGCCGCCCTCGAGATAGATGCCGGCATTGTTGACCAACACATCGAGGCGCCCAACCTTCCGCCTCAAGTGCCGCGCGAATCGCTTGATACCAGCGGCATCGGTAACGTCGAGCCGATGAAATGTGACGTCGAGCCCTTCGCGCGCGAGAACCCTGACCGCGGCGCGCCCCTTGGCCGGATCGCGCGCCGTCAAGATGACCGCGTAGCCGCGCCGCGCCAGCTGCCGGGAGATCTCGAACCCGATCCCGCGATTGGCGCCGGTCACCACCGCGACGCGCCGTACTCGTGCCATAACGCTATTCTGACGTAGCGGAGACTCTCTCCGCTAGGCGTTGTCATCGGATGAGCCCAGGCACCACGACGCCGCCGGCCACCAGTACGCGGCCCACATGGCGGCCGCGGTGGGCGCGGCCCGGCTGACCGTCCGCCGGCTCGAGCTCTCGCAGACTTGGCGCACGTTCCTCGACAACCACGTCGGGTGCCGCCCGCGCCGCGGCGGAAGGGTTCGAGGTGCTCTCCCCTCGAATGAACGCAGCCACCCGCTCGAACATGGCCTGCGCTCACGGCCACGGGCTGGCGGTGTTCCTCCATGCGCCCGACGATACGGAGACGATGACGGAGCTCATCGACAGCGGCGTGGATGCTGTGCACGTCGAGCCCCGACCGTCTGAGCGCGTTGCTGAAGGACCATCCGCCGAAAGGGCAGTAAGTTCTCGCCGACACCGTTCCTTTCGGGGGGCACGGACGCGGGATTCGAACCCGCGCTTTGGCCTTGAGAGGGCCACGTCGCCAGCCCGAGAGCTATGCCCGAAACTATGCCCGCGACCGCCCTCTCCGCGCCCCGAATTCACCCCCGGCCAGCCAAGCACCAAAAGAAAAACCCCTCGGCAAGTGCGCGACTTACCGAGGGGCTTGCCTGCTTGACAGGCCAGTGTGCTAACCAGGCTGCGTCACGACCCCATTGGAGATTCGCTACCTAGCGTGCATGGGTCACGCGTGACTCGATGAAACTATGCCCGTGAGAACACTGGCCTGTTTGGCCAGCGGCCCCTCAACTTGCTCATGCATGCACGTGCATGTATCCTCTACTAGGGAGGGCCTGCTGATGCGCACCACAATCGAGATGAGACCGGAACATCGCGCCAAGCTGCTCGAACTCGCGGCTCACCGGGGAGCCAAGGGGTTCTCGCAGCTCGTGAGTGAGGCCCTCGAGGCCTACCTCCGCGCGGAGACCGACCGCGAGGCGCAACGCAAGCGCGCGGTGCTGCTGAAGGGGGCCATGCCGTCCCCGGACGCCAAGTCCCTGCGGGACACGGCCGAGGCGCTCCGGAGATCCTGGCGATGATGGTTGCCGACAGCGACGTGCTCATCGACTTCCTGGAGGGCCGCGCCCCGGCGGCGAATCGGATCGCCCTGGAACTCGACCGCGGTCAGCTCCGGACCACGGTGATCACGCGCTTCGAGCTGCTCGCCGGGGCGAAGACGACACGCCAGTTGAAGCTCGTCGGCGAGCTCCTCGCCGCCTTGCCGGGTCTTCCACTGGACGAGCCAGGTGCCGACGCCGCAGCTGAGATCCGTCGAACCCTCGAGCGGGACGGCGTGGGCATTGGCATGGCCGACAGTCTCATCGCCGGGATCGTCGTGACCCATCACGGTGTCCTCCTGACACGGAACCGACGCCATTTCGAACGCGTGCCCGGGCTGCCTCTGGGCCGGATGGGCCGGACGGAGGCGGACTAGGTTGACGCGCCCGACCGATCGCGCTGCCCTTTGTCACGTGGACTCGGTCCTCGCGCTGGACTCCCCAGACGCTTGATTCTTCGACGACGCCGACGCAATCGTGACAGGAGAAGCCGGCAGGGGAAGTGTTCCGGCGGGATCAGTTCCGCCGGAGCTGGTCGGGCTCGGGACGAGGCGTGGCCCATTCGCGGGCCTCCACGGAAGCCGGATCGAACTCGGTGGGAGCCGGCGTGTAGGGGATCTTCACGCCCGCCCCGAGGACCACGGCGGCGCCCCCCGCTGCCTCGAGGCGCCGCGATTGGTCGGCCCGGGCGCGCCGGTCCACGTCCTCCGGATCGCAGACGGCCCGGAGCTCCCGCTCGCACATCGCGCGGATATCGGCCTCGGCCGGGTCGGTCCCGAGGTCGCGCGTCTCCTCGGGATCGGCGATCAGATCGAAGAGCTGGGACGGGTAGCCTACGTAGTGGACGTACTTATAGCGGGTGGTCCGGACCATGAAGATCCCGGTCGGCGAGAAGATCGCATGGTACTCGCTGAAGGCGGTCCGGGGCCGCGTGTCCTCGCGGGCGAGCCCCCAGAGCGAGCGGCCGGGCAGGTCCCGATCCTCGGGCGCGGGATGCGACCCGACCGCTTCCAGGATCGAGGGGAAGACGTCGACGAGCATCGCGTTCGTGCCGACGACCTTCGCGGCCGGCACGTCGGGGCCGGCCACGATGAGCGGCACCGCGACCGCGCTCTCGTACATGGCGCTCTTCCACCAGAGGCCGTGTTCGCCAAGCATCTCGCCGTGATCGGTAGAGTAGATGACGCGCGTGCTCGCCTCGAGCCCGGTCTCCCGCAGGGTCTCCAGGACCTGGCCAACCTGCGCGTCGAGGAACGAGACCAATCCGTAGTAGGCGCGCATCGCGTTGCGGATCGTTCCCTCGTCGAACGGGACGTCGAGCGCCTCCTGCCGGCGCTTGAGCTCGAGCACGGGGTGGCGCGACCAGTGCTCGGGCGCGTACTGGACCGGAAGCGGCAGCGCGTCGGGGTCGTACAGGTTCCAGTAGTGATCCGGGACGACCAGCGGGAAGTGCGGCGTGACGAACCCCACGAAGAGGCACCACGGTTTCCTCTCGGTGGGCGATTCCTCCCGGAGCCAGCGGATGACTCCCTCGGCGATGGCGCGGTCGTAGCGGATGTACTCGCTCTCCCCCGCCCGCGCCTCCAGGACCTGCGTTCGGCTCTGCGGGCGGACGGGCATGTCGCCGCGTAGGAGCCCATAGAGATCGCCGACGCCCCCCAGGACGTGCATGGGCACCCGCTGGTCCGGGAAGCCGGAGGGATCGTCCACCTTGCGGTAGTGCAGCTTCCCGATCGTCGTCACGCGATGCCCCTGGGCGGTGAGGCGGTGCCCCCAGCTCTTCGCCTGGGTGCCCACGTACGGGGTCGCGTTGTCCCAGGAGTGGACGGCGTGCGCCCAGCGACCGGTCGCCAGGCTCGCCCGCGACGGCACGCAGATCGGCGTCTGGCAGTACGCGTTGACGAAGCGCGTCCCGCGGGCGGCCAGGGCGTCCAGCGCCGGCGTTTGGGCCGCCGCGTTGCCGTAGCAGCCGAGCACGCGGCAGCTGTGCTGGTCCGAGAAGATGAAGAGTACGTTGGTCGGCCGCATCGGGTCGATCTCCTCCTTCAGGGGGCGATCCAGGCGCCGTCGCCCGCCGCGGACTCGAAGGCCGCCTCGATCAGTCGGACCGAGAGGCACGCCTCCACGAACGGGCAGGCCGGCCCGCTCGGCCCTTCGACGGCGTCCAGGAAGTCCCTGGTCGCGGCGCCGATGGCGGGGTCGGCGGAGAGCGTGTCGACGACCTCGCCGCGGGAGCCGAGGTGCGTGAGCGTCCATCCGAGGGGCTGGCCCAGCGGCCGGCGCAGCTCGAGGAGCCCGCGCTCACCGAACAGGCGCACCTCGTCCCACATGGAGAGTCCGGCGGTAAGGCACGTCGCGCGCCAGTCGAGGCCCTTTCCGGTGGCGACGATGAAGCCCCCGCGGTCCACGCGACCCGCCGGGCCGGCGCGGAGCCGGGCCCGCACCCGCCGGGGCCGGAGGCCGGTGAGCCAGGGGACCAGGTCTGCCATGTGGGCGCCCCGACCGACGAAGGGACCGCCACCGCCGAGCGCCGGGTCATCCACCCAGCCCGAGGTCGGGTAGCCCAGCTGGACCGTCTCGACCAGGGTGAGCGGGCCCAGAGCGCCGGCCGCCACGACCTCGCGCGCGCGCCGGCAGCCTGGATCGAACCGACGGTTGAAGGCGACGGCGGCCACGACGCCGCGGGCGGCGGCGAGCTCGGACAGGGCCGCGGCATCCGCGCTCCGCAGCACGAACGGCTTGTCGAGGAGGACGTGTCGCCCCTCGGTCAGCGCGGCCCGGGCGTGCTCGGCGTGCAGGGTGTGCGGCGTGCTGATCACGACGGCGTCGGCGAGGGCGCAGGCCTCCCTGAGGCTCGCCGTCAGGCGGGCGCCGGCCGCCTCGGCCAGGGCCCGCGCCGGAGGGTCCGGGGCCGGGTCGCAGATGGCGCGCAGGCGGACTCGCGGATCCGTCGTCAGGACCGGGACGTGGTACAGGCGCGCGAACGCCCCGCAGCCGACCAGCGCGACGTTCAGGCCCACAGCCTAGAGCCGGTAGAAGCGCAAGGCATTGTCATGGAAGATCGCTCGGCGCTCTCCGGGGGTGAAGGCGGCGGTGATCGTCCGGTACGCATCGACGAGCGTATCGTAGTCGCTGTACAGGCCGTCGACCGGGAAGTTGCTGCCGAACATGGCCCGGTTGACGCCGAAGGTGTCGATGGTCTCGAGCACCAGCGGCCGGAGCGACTCCACCGTCCAGTGCCAGTCGGTCATCGGCAGGCCCGACACCTTCACCCAGACATTCGGCCGCTCGGCGAGTCGCCGCATCCCGCGGCGCCAGGCGTGGAGACCGTCGACGCTCCGATCGAGCGGCAGGCCGGCGTGCGTCAGCACGATCGGCGTGTCGGGGAAATCGGCGGCCAGCACGGCGGCTTCGACCATGAAGGAGGGCGACGCCTGGAGGTCGAAGGAGAGGCCGAGCGCGCCGAGGCGGGCGAAGCCCCGGCGCCACGCGGGCTCCCCCATGAGGCTCCCGCCGGGGTCGTCCTTGCGGAGCTCGCCCGGCCGGCGGATGAGCATGCGGATCCCCCGCACGTTCGCAAAGGCGCAGTGCGCCTCCAGGGTCCCCGCCACGTCGTCGGCCGCCAGGTTGGCGTGGGCGACGATGGCGTGAGGGAACCCGTGACGGTCGGCGACGCCCTGGAGCCACCTCGTCTCCCGGACCGCGTCCGCGGGGTCGGCGCCGGCCTCGACGTGCACCGACTTCACAACGTGCTGATTTCGGACGTCGTGGAGGAAGCGCTCGATCGTGTAGTCGCGGCGAATCTTCTCGTACGGCCCGAAGTGCCCCCGGACCGGCGGTCCGACCAGCCAGGGGTACCGGAGGCCCTGGAGGTCCCACAGGTGATGGTGCGCGTCGATGGTGGCGTCGGGCCCCGGCGGCAGTGCGCTGCCCCGGGCCGCCCCGTCTGGCGCCTGGTCCTCCCCGGAATCCCACTCTCGGCGGCTCTCGCTGTCAGTCTCGATGGTCGCCATCCTCGAACCGAGCGCGGCGCCCGCCGGCCGATCTCGCGGGCGCCGCGCTCAATCGTGGGACCCTAGGCCTTCTGCGCGCGCTTGAGCTCCTGGTCGGCGCGGCTCGCGGCCCGCGCCAGGGCGTCCTTCGGCGGCACGCCCCCGATCACCGCCGCCTCCACCATCTCCGAGACGATCTGCAGCACCGCGGGGAGCCCCACGACGCCCGGGAAGGGCCGCGCGTCGGGGATCGTGTCGAGGAAGGCCTGGCCGAGCGGGTTCTTGGCGAGGAACTCCCGGAAGCTCGGGTGGTCGGCTGCGGCCTGGGAGTTCGGGATGGCCCCGCTCTCGCCCGCCCAGCGACCGCTCACGGCCGGCTGGACCCACCATTGGCAGAACTTCGCGACGGCCTCCTTGTTCTTGCTAAGCCCCGAGATGCACCAGTAGTTCCCTGCGAAGTGAGCTCCGCGCTTGACCTTCTTCGGAGGCGGCGACGTCATGCTCCGTACCTTGGTCGCCAGGATGTTCGCGGTGAAGACCGGGTAGAGCAGCGCCGAGCCGACCTTCCGCGTGCCCCACTCGTTCCAGGCCTCCACGTCGGTGTAGGACTTCTGGGGCGAGATCTTCCGCGTTCGCACGTTGTCCGCCATGAACGTCAGCGTCTCCAGCCCCGCCTCCGAGTTGAAGGCGATGGCCTTCCCGTCGGGGGTGAAGAACTCGCCGCCGGCGCCCGTGAGGAACGCCCAGTAGTTCTGGGCGGTTGTGAAGCCGGGCTTGTTGCCGAGCATCAGGCCCCACTGATTCGCGGCGGCGTCGGTCATCTTGGCCGCCACGGCCGCGAGCTCGTCCCAGGTCTGAGGAAGCTTCTTTGGATCCAGGCCGGCCTTCTCCATGAGTTCCAGGTTGTAGAGCATGCAGCCGAGACCGCCGTTGACCGGCACGCCGTACCGCCGGCCGCCGTAGAGCGTGATGGGATCGAAGTTCTTGTAGGTGGTCGGATCGAGCTTCACCAGGTCGTCCAGCGGAACGATCACCTTGTTGACGGCGAAGTCCGGTGGGACGTACCCGGGCGCGTGAAACACGTCGGGCGGCGATCCGGCCGCCACCGCCGCCAGGTACTTGGGCGTGATCTCCTGCGGCCCGTAGGACGTGTGCTTGACCTCCACGTCGGGCGTGGCCTGGTTGAACTCGTCGATCAGTCGCGTGATGATCTCGTAGTTCTTCCCCGCGAAGTGAATCCAGATGGTCACCACGTGCTTCTTCGTCTGGGCCGGGGCCCTCCCCGGGACCCCGCCGAGCGTCAACCCCGCGCCCGCGGCGCCCGCCGTCCTCAGGAAGGTGCGTCGTCCCAGTGCCGCGCTCCCACTCGCCGTCCGCGCCATCACGTAGCCTCCTCTCGGCCTCCCGGCCTCGGTTATCCCTTGAGTCCGCTCATCACGATGCCCCGCTGGAAGTACTGCTGCAGGGTCAGGTAGATGGCCACCGTCGGGATCACCGACAAGGTCACGACGGCCATCACCACCCCCCACTCCACCGCCTCGGTCTGCTTGAGCGCCGCGATCAGGAGCTGGATCGTCCGCATCTCCGACGACTGCACCACGATCAGCGGCCAGAAGAACTCGTTCCACGACGCCGTGAACGTGAAGATGGCGAGCGCCGCCACGGCCGGCCCGAGGTGCGGCAGCAGGACGCCCGTCAGCGTCCGCAGCCGCCCGCACCCATCGATCCGCGCCGCCTCCTCCAGCTCGCGCGGAAGCGTGAGCAGGAACTGCCGGATGAGGAAGATGCCGATGGGCGTCGCCATCCGCGGCACGATGAGCCCCTGGTACGTGTCGATCCAGCCCAGCCACCGGAGCAGGATGAAGGTGGGGACCATGGTCACCTGGGCCGGAATCATCATGGTCCCCAGAACCATGAGGAAGACGGTG
>Ga0114129_10010037_pt1 | contig 13498 bp, 11 predicted proteins | sample RhiMetdeltSRZDD1_FD_80071 | JGI IMG/M metagenome (GOLD analysis project Ga0114129, IMG submission 80071) | Populus rhizosphere microbial communities from Tennessee, USA - Rhizosphere MetaG P. deltoides SRZDD1 (version 2) (version 2) | ecosystem: Host-associated > Plants > Roots > Rhizosphere >...
CAGGAATGTTTCCGAAAATGAAATAGACTATTTGCGAGGCCACATTGAACAGCAGCCAAGCGCCACCAAAGATGATCGATTGCATGGCGTAAAAGCGCACAAATCCGTCGTGCTTTTCGAGGACATAAAAAATGATGCCGCCAACCAACGGGATACAGGCAATGGCTGCAGCCACGTTGGAAGGTAAACCGGTCGATCCGGATTTTGCGGTCGTTCCGGGTTCTGGACCTGGCGGAGGCGGAGATTGAGCGGGCACTTCGTCTGGCATGACCTACATACACAAACTGGAAAGTGTATTGTCAAGCATCTTCCTTGCACCTTTTTCGCTTCCATTTAACGCCCAAGACCAATAGCATGCGGTCTGAATCCATGACCAGGAACTCCTATATCTCCCGTGCTTTCACCCTCATCGAGGTGATGGTCGTCCTTGCGGTCATCGCTATCATGATGGCCATGGTCTATCCGGCCTACATCACTATTTCGGAGCGCGCAAAAGCGACAAAAGACATGAGCAACTTGCGCCAGGTCGGACTCGCGATACGAATGTACCTCAACGACAAGGATGACGTTCTTCCCGCAATAAATGCTGCGCCGGGGATTGGCACGGACTTAATTCCGGTCATCTACCCGAAATACATCGGAAAGACCAGAAAAGTTTTCCAATCGCCTTTTGACAAGCGGTCGGCTTCCGAAACGGACAGTGCACCGGTTAGTTACGGCATCAACCAAAACATGTACACGGCGTCTCCTGGGATCGCTGGGAACATGGGGAAGGTCGTATCACCCGCTTCGACGATTTTTATGGCGCCTAATTACAGTGGAAATCCTTCTCTCGGAGCTTCATGGACGGGCATTGCCACAAACGTACCCAATCTAGCTGCGGGAGGGGGCGCAGGGATGACGGTTGGGCCACAACGCAATGGCACGCAAATCAATGCATTATTCTGCGACTTGCACGTTGAAACTATGACATTCGGTCCGGCAACCACAGCTGGAACATTCAAAGATACAACGTCCAATCCCTTGGGTCTAAAACATTGGGACCCGACGCAATAGAAGACCGGGCTTCCGGCATCACCATCTCTCTTGGTAGGAAGCGTTATCGTGTGCTTGTCGCCGAGGGTTTGCTCAAGCAACTCGGGGCACGTGTGGGCCAGCATCTCTCTCGCCGAACGTGCGCAATTGTCACGGACAGTAACGTTGCGGCGCTCTTCGCTGATCGGGCCAAACAAAGCTTAATATCAGCCAGGCTTAAGCCGATTCTGATCACGATTCCGGCTGGCGAGAAATCGAAGACTCTCAAACAAGCTGGCGCAATTTGCGAGGAGATGTTAGCCGCGGGGCTAGATCGGCAATCTTTTGTTGTCGGTCTCGGGGGCGGCGTGATCGGCGATATCTCGGGATTCGTGGCGGCGATTTATCATCGCGGCATCCCGCATGTCCAGATTCCCACGACCTTGCTTGCGATGGTGGATAGCTCGATCGGCGGAAAGACTGGAGTCAACACCGCCGACGGTAAGAATCTGATTGGCGCCATCCACCAGCCATTGCTTGTGATTGATGATGTCGATCTTTTGAAAACGTTGCCTCGGCGGGAGTTCAACCAGGGATTCGCGGAAGTCATCAAACACGCAATTACCGCCGATGCGAAAATGTTCGCGCAGCTTCAATCGTGGGAGCCAAGGTCACCGCGGCGACAGCTTGCTCTACAACGACTGATCAAGCGCAACATCGAGATAAAATCAAAAATCATCGCAAAGGATGAGTATGATCGCACTGGCATACGCGCTGTTCTCAACTTCGGGCACACCGTCGGTCATGCCATTGAGCGCGCGGGAAATTACAAGAGATTTCTGCACGGCGAAGCCCTCAGTCTGGGCATTGTCGCCGCGTGCGCCCTTTCGAGTAAGAAAGCAGGACTTCCGCGCAGGCAACACGATGCGGTGATCGGCCTTCTACAACGATTTGCGTTGCCGACGCGTTTGCCAAAAAACTTTCCACGCCAGAAAGTTTTCGACGCATTGAAGTTCGACAAGAAATTCGAAGGCGGCAAAATCCGCTTCGTTGTGACACCGAAAATCGGTTCTACACATGTGTCACGCAACGTGACCATGGGAGACATTCGCGAAGCGATTGACGAACTGTAGACGCTTCGCTCTGCGAAGCGCCGGGCCGGTTTTGCTAAACACACACGCGCACCGCGTGGCCCAGAGATCGGCTGCTACAGCCCCCGCGCTTTCGAATAATATTCGACTAGGCCGTCCACGACGCTGTCGGCATACTCGCGGAAAATACTTTTGCGCTCCAAGCCATCGACGTTGCGGGTTCCTTCGTAATCGCCGGCCTGAATACGGGCGAATGCATCCTTGCTATTCATTACGTACGGTTCGCAATAAACCACGGGGCACCGATAGAGCCGCGTAGCGAGTAGATTGCGCGCATAAACGTAGCCGCTGGTACCGACTTTCGTTGTGCTGTTGGTGGTAGGATATTCGTATGGCGGCAGTTTGGTTTCGCGAGCCATTGCAGTGGCGACGCTATCGGCGAGAGGCAATTCTTCATCGTAAGCACGGCTTAGAAGGCGTCGGACCATTTCGAAACGTTCATCATCGAATTCCACCTCCTGCTGCAAATAAGAACCGTTCACGAGAAGATGAAGATGGTTGATGTCAGTCAGGGTCGGATTATTCGGATCACCCCAGCCTTCGGCGTTGAAGTGCAAACAAAGGACGAGGTCGGGATGCAATTTCAAGTTTACCAGCGCAGCCCGACGGCGAATCTCACTGTAACGATAAAACAGGATGTCGCTCTGCCAGTGAATCGTTTGCTCTTTCTCGGGGTCATTTGGATCAAGGACGTCTATGCGGGGTTGCGGCACGCCGTTTTTAATCAGAATCTTCCTGGCGAGTTCGCGAAAATCGTCGGGACGTTTTCCCGTAACTGGTTCGTTCCCATTTCGGACAAAAAAGACTTTCGCACCTAACTCGCGTAATCGCGGGGCGAGCAGCCGTGCGACTTTCAAAGTCAGATCACCTTCTTGAACAGGCTGGAGATTGCCGACTTGAAACCAGCGTTCTTCCATCTTTGCCCATTCGCCGCCCAGGTGCCCCGGATCGAGCGCAATACGCAATCCTGAGAGCGGTTTGCCTGCCTTCGCGGACGGCAGAGATTTGGCGGGATGCCAAAGACGCGGCACTGGATTGCGCACTGCGTCACTCGCCGCGAAGCGTAACGTGAAAGAACTTTGCGCCTGGCGATTGGTCAAAATTCGCGCTTTGTCGGTGTTTACTTCGATTAGATCCGGAGCAAATCCATGTGTGCAGTAAACATTCCGGATTAGCTCGGTAAACTCATCGCGGGTGATCGTGTCCTGATAGTGTTCGAGGACGCTCCATTTCGGCTTGCTCCCAAGGATGCCGATGTTGTCCGCCGCCTTGCCTGTGATCGGAGAGACCGACAAAGAGGTCGCCAGCAATACGACGCGAAGAATCATTTTCGACGCCAATGAAGCATCGATGGCTTGGTTTCGCGCTCTTTAATACCATTAACGCGTCATCCTGAGCAGAGCGAAGGACCCCACGCTCGCTGATTGATCACACAGTTTGAAGTGCGCGCGTTTTTGAGTTTTTGCGAGGTCCCTCTCAGTCTTCGCGCCTCGGGATGACAAGCCGTTTTGTCATGGCTACTGTCGCAGAATGCTAACGGTTCTTATCCTGGGCGATATTGTCGGTGAGCCGGGGCGCTCGGCTGTGATCGCCAGGTTGCCGGAACTAAAAGAGAAGTACGCCCTCGACTTCATCATCGTCAACGGCGAGAACGCCGCTGGCGGTCGCGGCATCACGGGGAAAATCACGATTGATCTCCTGCGCGCCGGCGTCTCGGTTATCACAACAGGCGATCATATATGGGATCAGAAAGAAATTCTCGCGTTCATCGACACTGAACCGCGCTTGTTGCGCCCAATGAACTATCCCGACGGCGCGCCCGGAAGCGGGTCGATCGTCCTGGAAACGGCCAAGGGCAAGATTGGCGTTATCAACGTGCAAGCGCGCACGTTTATGCAACCCATTTTGGAAAATCCGTTTCACTCGGTCGAAGCGGCGATCGCAAAGATGCGCGACGAGACTGCAAATATCATCGTGGACGTGCACGGCGAGACGACAAGTGAGAAAATCGCCATGGGTCGGTTCCTCGACGGAAAAGTCTCTGCCGTCATTGGAACGCACACTCATGTTCAGACTGCGGATGAGCAGATCTTTCCCGGTGGCACGGCGTTCCTCTGCGATGCCGGGATGTGCGGGCCGGTGAATTCGATTCTTGGGCGCGCCATTGATCCGATCATGAACCGATTCATCTCGAATCTGCCGGCGTCGTTTCCGGTCGCCGGCGGTGAGGTGCGTCTGCGTGGAGCGCTAATTGAAATTGACGAGAGTACTGGTCGTGCAGTGCGAATTACACGCGTCGATGAACCAGGACCCAGTGAAACCTCTCGCTCCGAATCCGAACCAAAGATCGACATTGAACAGACGCCATCCCCAGAGCAGACTTGAGCGAGTTACGCCGAACTATTCGCCGTTCGAACTTCGAATGGTTTAAGAACATCAACGTCCAAAAGAAATTATGAAACGAATCTTCGTCTTTACTTTCATCACCGCCCTGGCGCTTTGTGCTGTGCAGTTATCTCAGGCGCAAGCCAACAAAGATGCAAAAGAAGCAAACAAGCTCGCCCGAGATGGCGCGGAGGCTTCTAAGAATCAGGAGTTCGACAAAGCTGTCGATCTGCTCAAAAAAGCGGCGGCTCTCGACCACAAATACGCAGATGAGCTTGCGGCCGTTTATCAGCAACGGGCATACGCGGCCGCGACCAGTCAGCAATTCCAGAACGCTGTCAACGATTACAGTGAAGCGATCAAACTTAAACCCGATGATCCGCGCATTTACGAACAGCGCGCAGCGGTTGAAATGAAACTGAATGATAACGACAAAGCGCTCGCTGATTATTCGGAAGCGATCAAACTCAAGCCGAACGAGGTCCGGTATTACTCTTACCGCAGTTACATTTACGAGGTCAAAGGCGACATCAACAATTCCATGGCTGACGCCGATAAAGTGCTAAAACTTGATCCGAAAAATCAGGAAGCCATCAGCCGCAAGAAACGGTTGGAAACGCTGCAATCCATGAGAGCAACGCCGCCGCCGCCGCCACCGAAGACTTCCCCGGCGGGCGCACACACTTCGCCGGCAGGCACACACACACCGCACAAGCCGTAGTTGTTCAGTCGGAACGGGAGTCACTTTGCGCCAATGCGCTGCCAAGTCCCCGCGGCGACTGATCAACCCTTTTTTGGTGGATCGACTTCTCCGAAGACGATGGCTACCACACTACCTAAGCCGAATATGACCTTCAGGCTGACGCGTCCGCCGACGAAATCGCGGGTTCCTGTCCTTCTGGTGGTTTTGCAGGTGCAGTGAAACGCCTCTTTCGCCGGTTGGCCGGCAGAGGCGCCAGGGTCATGGTGATATTGCGTCCGGCGATCTTTGGGTCCATTTCCACCTGTGACATTCCCGAAAGATCATCGCGAACTTTGTGCACGAGCTGCATGCCAAATTCCTGATGCGCCATTTCGCGGCCGCGAAATTGTAGTTGCACCCGCACCTTATTTCCCCGATCCAGGAATTCTTCGCCGTGCCGGATTTTCGTCAGATAATCGTGATCGTCGATGTTAACGCGAAACTTGATTTCCTTCAGCTTCGAGCCGGACGGCCTTTTATCCTTGGTATGCTTTGAGATATCGTACCGGAACTTTCCAAAGTCGATGATCTTGCAGACCGGTGGGGTAGCCGTTGGGGCGATCTCCACCAGATCGAGGCCAAGACCTTGAGCTTTGCGTAAAGCGTCATTTAGCTTCATGACGCCCAACTGTTCGCCGGTAGACCCCAAAATGACCCGGACTTCTCGGGCGCGGATCCGACCGTTTACACGAATTTGTGGTTGCAGATTCGAACTAGCTCCTGGCCAGCGAAGCGGGAGTGTGCCGCACCGCCGTATTTCCTTTTATCGCAATTCCCGGCGCCACGCTCGGCAACGCCCGGACACTCTTATCTCGCCACGGCTGCGATTCACCGCGGCGAAAAGCTCACATTAACAATCGCGAGCCGAAGGGAAGTTGTAGGCAACAATCTTGCGCTGGCAAGGCGAATCTCGTGACGATCAAGTGTCAGCCGCAAATCTTATTTCGCGGGCGGATCGCCAAAATGCGCTTTGTGCGCCGCGTATGCCACAGCGTCATCGAGCATGGAATCGAGCGTTGCTGTCAGCGGCTCGAGCTTTACAACGCCGGAAAAAACCGCGCGATCGCCAATTTCCGTGTCGATGACGAACGTCGGACGTTGGGTGACTTGGAGCGCGTGAAATTCCGCCGTCGATGCGCGAACGCGCTGCTCGATTTCGGGGGAGCGAGCGCGCTCAAGCAGCTTCTTCCTGTCAATCTCTCCGGCGCTGGTACCAATCTCGGCGGCTACCTCCCAATCACTGATTTTCTTCCCCTCGCGCAGAGCGGCGTAAGAAAGTGCGAGACGAACGCGGTCATCGACGAAACCAAAGTCCTTCCCGGCTTCGGCCACGCAATTCGGCGCGAGCCACTCCGGCAAATTGGCATCGTACCAATCGGTGTTGAGCATGAACGGCGAAAGCATCATCATCCCGCTTCGTCGATAGAACCATTGCTCCTGTTCGCGCGAAATTGGCAAGCCGATCGGATCCATCAACGCAATTTTCCACTGAAACTCGACGCGGCCTCCATAACGCTTCTTCAATTCTGCCCACGTAGGCTCGGACCAAAAACACCAGGATGAAATGACGTCGAGATAATCAGTGACCGTGATTCGCATAATCTGAATTGGACGTTTGAGAGTTGAATGTTGAACGTTGAGCGTTTCCGAATTTCGCGAGCTAACATCCAACATCCAACATCCAACATCCAACATCCAACATCCAACATCCAACGTCCAACGCCCAACGTCCAACGCCCCATAAACGCTGAACCGTGGATCTCAATCATATCCTTCTCTTTCTAGCAGTGATTTCACCGCTGCTGGTACTTGCTCGTGCATGGCGTCCGGGTGGACCGTACCGTGGCTGGCGTGTCGCTGCAGTTCTTGTGCTTGCCGTCACCGCAGTGTCTTGGATTCTCGTACCCACTGTGGCTGGTTACATCGCCGGTATAGTTTGGACGTTACTTCTCTTTCTTCCGGCAATTGGATTACGCAAAATGACGGAACTCGCCGCACGGGGCGACTACAGATCGGCTGGAAAACTGGGAGCAATCCTTCAAATCCTGCATCCAACTTCCGAGCTGCGTGATCAGGTTCGATTGTTTCAACATTTGGGACCTCACCAAAGCCCGGCTGCTTCCGAATCCATCCCGGTTGCAGAGCGGGCTCAGCGCCCTAGCCAACTCCGAAGCGCGCCAGCAGTTCTCGTGTTGATTCTGCTCAATGTAGTCGCATTCCTTTTCGAGATTTCCGTTGGCGATCTCAACGATCCGGAAATTCTGCATCGAGCTGGCGCACTGGATCCTTATGCCGTTGTCGCTCAGGGAGAATACTGGCGACTTTTCACTGCGCTCTTCTTGCACGGAGGTTTCACGCATCTGCTTTTTAACGTTTTCGCGCTTTATGTTCTTGGACCGCCACTCGAACGAGCCATAGGCACTGTCCGGTTTGCCGTGTGTTACCTGATTTCGGGGCTTGGCTCCAGCGCGGGCGTTGTCGCTTTGATGGTGCTAGGTTTCGTTCACGTCGCGGAGCTTGTTGGCGCTTCGGGTTGTATCATGGGAATCGTCGGCGCATCGGCGGGATTTTTGTTGCGACATCGCCATGTGCCACAGGCAAAACAACGCCTGGGAAACGTCGCAATGATCATAGTGATTCAAATCGCCTTCGATCTTTCGACTCCACAAGTCAGCATGGCCGCGCATCTGTGCGGACTGATCGCCGGTTTCTTTCTTGGTTTGATTCTCGCCCCACGGAGTTAATCCACTCTTCTGTCCGCCATGGAATCGTCACTTTTCTTCGCTACCTTCTGTGAAAATTTGTGAGTGACCGAGGTCACCAACCCGGGCTACAAGGAATTCGCATGCCGATCTTTCAAACATATAACGTAACTCCCATTCTTCCGCCTGCGCTGGAACCGTTGCGCGAGATGAGCTTCAATCTCTGGTGGACTTGGGAGCCGGCCGCGCGCCGGCTGTTCCGCCATCTGGACCCGGAACTTTGGAACCGGACAAATCATAATCCCGTTCGGATGCTCCAACTCTCGCGGCAATCCCGATTGGAAGAACTCGCGCAGGACAAAACTTTCCTGCGCGAACTAAAGCAGGTTTTTGAGGAGTTCGAAAAATATCTCGGACGCCACGACACTTACGGAAAGACGGGCGCCGGAAGCGCGATTAAGAATCCGATTGCCTATTTCTCCGCTGAATTTGGCTTTCACGAATCGATCCCGAATTACTCCGGTGGTCTCGGAATACTCGCTGGCGATCATTGCAAGTCCGCGAGCGATCTGGACCTAAATTTCGTTGCGATTGGCTTGCTCTATCGGCATGGGTATTTCAGGCAGCAGATCGACAAGAACGGCGTTCAGGCGGCGATCAACTTGAATCAAAATTTCTATCATCTGCCCATCCGGGAGGTGCACCGCGGCGACAGACTTCTTATCTCAGTGCGAATCTTGGAACGTGAAGTTTTTGCCCGGCTTTGGGAATTGCGCGTTGGCCGGGTAAACCTCTACCTCCTCGATACAGATATCCCGGAAAACAGCGCCGAGGACCGATTAATCACCGCCGAGCTTTATGGCGGCGACCTTGAGATGCGCATGCGCCAGGAGATGATGCTGGGAATCGGCGGGGTCAAAGCGCTCGCCGCGCTTGGCATTCAGCCAGCTGTGTTTCACATGAACGAAGGACATTCGGCGTTCCTGGCGCTGGAACGCATTCGTCTCAATGTCGCGGAGAAGAAGATCGATTTTTATTCAGCACTTCAACTGGTAGCCGCCGCCAACGTATTTACCACGCACACTCCAGTCCCTGCCGGCAATGACTCCTTTCCGCGTGAGATGATGCGTAAATATTTTGGTAATTTCGCCAAGGAATTAAACATTCCGTTCGACGAACTGTTCTCATTCGGTCACACACGCCTTAATCCAGACGATCCGTTCAGCATGACCATCCTGGCGCTTCGTCTTAGCCGGCACGCCAATGGAGTAAGCAAATTGCACGGCGAGGTCAGCCGATCGCTTTGGAAGGATGTCTGGTCTGGCGTTCCAGTCCATGAAGTACCCATTACCAGCATCACCAACGGGGTCCATACCAAAACCTGGATGGCGCCGGAGTTCGCGGCGCTTTATCGCAAGCACCTCGGCGATTGGGAGGAACATCTTACCGAACCGGAATTTTGGCGCGGCGTCATTGATATTCACGACACGGAACTTTGGGATACCCATCAACAACTCAAACTCCGTCTGATCAACTTTATCCGCGATCGGGAACGACACCGCCGTGAGCGACTGGGCGAATCCCCGGAGTCAATCCGCAAGGTCAACCGTATCCTTGACCCGGAAATTTTGACGGTGGGCTTTGCGCGCCGTTTCGCGACTTACAAGCGCGGCACGCTTTTGTTCAGCGATAAGGAACGATTAAAGCGATTGGTGAATGATACCACCCGGCCTGTGCAATTCATTTTCGCAGGCAAGGCGCACCCACGCGATGAAGCAGGCAAGGCGCTAATTCAGGAAGTTTATAGATTTAGCCACGAAGCCGGGTTGGAAAATCGCATAGTTTTTCTGGAGGACTACGACAGCTACATCGCACGCCGCCTGGTGCAGGGTGTCGATCTTTGGCTAAACCATCCGCTGCGTCCCTTGGAGGCCAGCGGAACCAGCGGAATGAAAGCGGCGCCCAACGGCGGAATAAATCTGAGCGTCCTGGATGGGTGGTGGAGCGAAGGATACAACGGCAGCAACGGTTGGGCCATCGGTTCTGAGATCAATAATGGCACTGCGGAATTTCAAAATGAAGTGGACGCGAGCAGTCTGTATCAATTGCTTGAGAACCAAATCGTCCCCCTCTACTACGCGAAACCAGATGGCAAGCTTCCCCTGGCCTGGCTGCAATTGATGCGTGAATCAATCCGCAGCGTCACGCCGGTCTTTAACACGCAGCGGATGGTGAAGGAATACACCGAACAACTTTATCTTCCGGCTGCGACATCGTATGAGAATTTTTCCCGCGACGGCTGCGGCGCGGCCACCCACCTGAGCCGATGGAAAACGCAAATACGCAAGGATTGGCCAGGGGTAAAAATTTCAGATGTTCAGATCGGAAACAAAGATCGACAGAGCATTTTGGTCGGCGAATCGCTACAGATCACGGCGCGAGTTCACCTCGGCACGGTCGATCCACAACATGTGCGAGTGGAAGCCTATCACGGCGAAGCGGACAATGGTGACATTCGTAATCCTGCCTCAACTGTCCTCAACCAAGCCGGCCGCGCCGATGGGGAAGGCAATTACATTTACCAGGGAGCGGTCCCCGCGGCTGAAAGCGGCACTTATGGCTTTAGCGTCCGCGTCATGCCCACGCACCCTTGCCTGATGCAATTGCACGAGCTGCGCCTGATCACCTGGTCCTAGACTAGAACTGGACGGAGATCCCGGCGTGCAAACGATAGTCGGGAACGGCTTGCAATGAAGTGTTATGGATGAAAACAGGGAGGTCGGCGGCGATTTCTGCGCTCCACCGTCCGCGCGATCCTACCAGACGCGGACCGAGAAAGACTGAAGTGATGCCCGTGTCTTCTGCCGGCTTGCCGCGGAATCGATCGACATCCTTGTATTCGCCGGAAGCCACGCACTGCATCCCGAAAACCGTGTCGCGATTACGAACAATGTAATATCCAGGGCCACCGCCCCAAATGAAATCGTTGGCAAAGTGATATTGATGAGTGCCGTCGCCCCGCAACGTGAATTGCACGTTGGTTTCTAGAAAGAAATTTTTGTAACGCAGCGCGTTTTGTTCTCCAAAGACACCGTCATACGATCCCGTTCCAAGAGTTAGATCGTGCCCATGAATGCCACTCTCGGGGGCGCCAGGAATTTCAATTTCGTGAAACTCTTCCTTAAGGCGGCTGCTGTCGCCGGTTGGGAACTTAATTCCCGTTAGCAAAACCGCCGAAACAGTAAAGTCCGATTCATGTTCGACTGCGACCGGATTTTTGCCGCCGTAAAACTCGAAGCTTCTTTGCGCTGGAGAAGAGTAACTAAAAGCAACTGTTTTGAGTAGAAGCGACATGTCGCCAAGGCCGGAAACCGTGCCTTGCTGAATCTCAAAGCCCTCCGGCCTCTTAAATTCGCGATAGATGAGTGGTACATTGATTTGCAACGCGAACCGGCTGTTGATCTGATAACCGGCAACAATCTGAGTGATGGAACTGTTCAAGTACTGACCCGTTGGATTCGCTACTTCTTCTCCACCTAGCTGCAACGTGCCGAAACGCGTGAATTGCTCACCAACCGCTCCGTACCATCCCCTTGCCCATGGCAAAAGCGTGTAATTCATCTGTGGCATTGTGTTCAATTGCGGTGTGTAACAGCCGCAAAGATCGCATGCCCGAACACTTGTTAGGCTCGCAGCGACAATCAAAGCAAGGATTCCCGGTAAATTTTTCATCTATTTCTCCAAAAGTGAGAGCGTGCGCGCAATCGACCTGTGCGCGACGGTCTTGGGTTAGTATGGTGTGACGCTGCGAACCCATGCACACGCACGGCGCAGCCGGGTCAAACGCGAACTAACTGCGGAGAGAGCGCGGTGGCGGTACAGGCGGAGATCGCCCGATTAGAGAAGGCCCAAAATCGCGCACCCAATATTCGACAGGAACGAACGGTCGTATCAAATGACTGAGCCGCGACACGCAAATCATGTCGATCTTCGGCGTCGGAGATTGAAGATCGGATTTCTTTTCGGAACTCTTGCCCTTGTTGACGACATGGCAAAGCGAACACGGATGAGCACCATCAAAGGTCTGAGCAATCGCCTGACATAGCGGCGCGCGTTTCGAATTCTCGATAAGCATGTTCGTCCAGGCGAACGACTGAATTACAACCCAGTGCAGCCCGATCGCGCAGCAAAGCGCGCCGATCATTACAACGCGACTAACCTGTCGAAGCACGATTGCGAGGCTAGGCCTCGTCAATTTGATGTCAATCACTCTTTCTTTTCAGCAGTCGGAGCAAATGAACCGTTGCCTTCATCCAGATAGACCGTTGAACCGACGCGTGAAATTCGAAGCGATTGTCGCCATTTCCCTGCAGTAAAATCTTTTTCCGCGTCAATTGTTTTCGTTTTTCCCGCGGGTGCAACGCGATCGACGTTAACCATGGCTTCGGACAAAATTCTGCCGTCCATTTCCTGCGGCGCGTTAATTCCGAGAATGCGCAGAATTGTCGGCGCAAGATCGATATTGCCTGTTGGCAAATCATCCGTCTGACCACGGTGAAAATCCGGGCCGGCTGCAACCAGCGTATTGTGCATGTCGAACCGGCTAAGGGACGCGTGAGTCCCCTCTCCTGCTTTGCGTTGCCAATCAGCGTCGATCATTCCGGGAGTGCCGAATTGATTTTTCGAATCGTTCCAGCGGAAGGCCATCACAACATCCGGTGCATGTGGGTTGTCGATTTTGGCGTCGTCTAAATGGAAGGTTCCTGGCAAACTCTGTCTGGTAAAAATTACTCCGGCGAAATCCGATTGCTGCAAAAACTCGACAAGGCGGCGCGTCACTGCCGTGTCGTGTCCGACAACATAAAAAAGAACGCTGCCCCCGTTCCCAACCAGCATGATCTCTCCAGGTTTCGGCTCGTTATCGAATTCAGTCCTTGCAGCGAAACCGGCATCGCTCAGGATTTTTCGCAAATCAACGGATCGTTCAATTGTTGAGAAGCCGTGATCGGAAACGACCAAAACGTCGGTTGTCTTACGAATGCCCTGCTGATCTAACGCTGAAAGAACAGCAGCGAGATTTTCATCAGACGATTTGATCGCAGCGAGCGCCGCCGGCGCACCCGGCGCAGATTCGTGCTCTGTTAAATCCGGCTGACCCAGCCAAATGACCGACAAAGCCGGCACGCCATCCTTCCAGAAAAGATCTGTCACTGCTTTTGTCGTCCAGGCGTCCCGCTGCAAATGTTCGGATGGAAACGGGCCAAGTGCGGCGGTGATGGAAGTAAGAATATTGGTAGGGAGCGCATGACCCGCGAAAAGTGTCGCAGAGTTTTTTCCAAGGCCGATACCGGCGTGTCGATCCAGCAAAAGCCCAACAGTTTTCGCACTGGCCATCGCCGTTCGGCCACCCGCGCGCTGAACGACCTCGGCAATCGTCGGTACGGAAATGTATTTGCCGCCGGAAAGTTCATCTCCTTTGTCTACAACTGCTGGAGTCTCGACGC
>Ga0114129_10010038_pt1 | contig 13498 bp, 8 predicted proteins | sample RhiMetdeltSRZDD1_FD_80071 | JGI IMG/M metagenome (GOLD analysis project Ga0114129, IMG submission 80071) | Populus rhizosphere microbial communities from Tennessee, USA - Rhizosphere MetaG P. deltoides SRZDD1 (version 2) (version 2) | ecosystem: Host-associated > Plants > Roots > Rhizosphere >...
CCATTAGCAAGGTGATTATGTTGACCCGCTGGTCGGGGTACTGCTGCAGAAACTGCGAAAAGCTAAATCCTTCGTTGTAGAAGGCGTACACTAGTTTCCGCATGGATTCGATGCCACGGTCCAGCATCGCCTGAGACTGACCAAGACGGGCTGCCGAAAAATCATTGTGCTTGAATGCCTCGTGAATACGGTCAGCAGCCAACTCTGCCATCTTCAGCGCCAACAAAACGCCGGATGAGTAAATAGGATCAAGGAAGCCATAGGCGTCGCCAATCAAGATGAATCCGTCGCCGGCGTTGTGAGTAGAGCGATATGAATAATCAAGAATCGAATAAATCTTATCCACTCTTTCGGCGCCTGCGACCCTACGCCGGCACGACTCAACTTTCTCGATCTCTTCGTGAAAAATCTTAGCCAGATCCTGCCCTCGACCCTTGACGAGGTACTCGGGATCCGCGACTACGCCAACGCTCGTGATGTCGTTCTCAAGCGGGATATACCAGAACCATCCATTGCTGCCTTTGGGCGTACGTAAGACGAGTGTGGCCCCACCGTTTAAGTCAGACTCGCGATGCGCTCCTTTAAAGTACGAATAGAGCACGGCCTTCTTCAGCTTTGGATCGCGGACCCGCCAGCCGAATTTGTTTGAAAGCCTTTCTGACTGACCGTTAGCGTCCACGATGACAGGGGCGTCAAACTGGACTGTAGTTCCGTCTTTCATTATCGCTTCGACGCCATGCGCACGACTGCCGTCGAACAGCACTCGCTTGATCTGTGTTTCCTGATATACATCCGCACCCTGATCTGCCGCATGCTCAATCAACATCAAGTCAAACTGCGCCCTCGTGACTTGCCAGGTCACGGCGGCTTCGTGATGCAGCGCTTCAAAGAAATAAAATGGTCGAGATTCCTTGCCGGCCGGGTTTGCAAATTGGACGCTGAACTTGCGCACAAATGGGCTCGTTTTCAACTTTTCGAGCAAGCCCATACGTTGAAACGTAAAGTACGTGTCGGTCATCAGTGATTCGCCAATATGATGCCGCGGGAATCTCTCCTTCTCAAACAACACAACGCTCTTACCTTCACGCGACAAGATGCTCGCCACAGTGCTCCCTGCCGGCCCACCACCAATGACGATCACGTCGTACTTAGTTTTCATGTCCATAGGTTCTATACGTACCTTACAGCTTTCAGTTCAGGTTCAAAGAATTCGGAAAGAAAATGATCAACTTGCAGCAGACCGGGACGCGTGAGAGTAATTTGGTCCGCGCGTCGCTCAACATAACCATCACGTTCGAGCCGTTCAAACACTGGCTGGAACTCGCTCCAGACATCTCTGTCAAACTTCCTTTGGAAGTAGTTTCGATCAAGCGAACCGGTCTTTAGCTGCAGGATCACCTCGCGAATAAGTTTTTGCTTTGGCGTTAAAGTAAGCGCTCGATATAACGGCAACTGATTCTTCTCAATAAGAGCAATGTAATCTTCGAAGCTGTGCGCGTTTTGAAAATGAACACCGCCAAAGTGTGAAAAAGAGGAGACACCGATACCAATCATGTCGCCACCGTGCCACAGGGCGTCAGTATAAATGAACCGGCACGGCTTGCTGGTTGTGGCGAGCGTGTATGCACTCGCAATGCGATATCCGCGGGCCTGAAATTCATCAAACGCATAATTCAACCAGCGTTGCTTCGTAGGCCAATCTGCAATCGGCGATTCAATTCCGTCTTTCAAAATCTCTTGCGAGATGATCGTGTTGTAAGGCAACTCCATTTGGTAGATAGTTACTGAATCCGGTTCCAGTTCCAGAGTTCGACGAACCGTGTCTCGCCATTTCGCTTCAGTCTCACCGACCATTCCCGCGATCAAGTCGATGTTGATTTGAGGAAAATCAACGCGGCGTGCCAGGTCGTAAACTTCGTAGATCTCCGGTGATAAGTGTGCCCGTCCGTTTGTCGCCAGTATTTCATCATCGAAATGCTCAGCACCCAGACTCAATCGCGTCACACCAATATTTTTCAGCGTCTCCAGCTTGGATTGCCGCAATGTACCCGGTTCACACTCGAACGTTACTTCTTCTGCATTGTCCCAGGTTACGTGGCGGTTGAGTCCTTCTACAAGTTGATGGAGTTGCTTTTCACTGATGTAAGAAGGCGTGCCTCCACCGAAGTAGGCAAAGCGAAGTTGTCGTCCCTGAAAGGCACGGGTTCGTGAGTAGAACTCAGCTTCCTTAACCAGCGCTTGCAGGTAAACTTCGATCTCGCTGGCATTCTTGTCCGTATAGACTTTGAAGTAACAAAACTTGCAGCGCTTGCGGCAGAATGGAATATGCAGGTACAGGCCGAATGGCTCATCGGGCCGAGCGGGTTGATCCAGAGCACGGATGGCCTCACTTACATATTCTGGTTTCCACTGCGAAAATGGCGGATAGTTCGAAACGAAATAATTGCCAACCTGCGTGGATGTTTGAGACGTATTGGGCATTTGGACCTTATGATGGCGCGTGAATGCTGTAGCCTATTATTCAAAACTCTGGAATCAATCCTGAAATACATTGGGGATCAAACCGAATTGCGGGCGGTTGACCTGGAATATTTAACACCCTGAAGTTAACACGCGCGCCGACCACGATCAATTGGGGCTTACGCAGCACGCAGTCAATAAGTTGCGTGAACTTACTCTTACGTTGTTTTGTTCACCTTGTCGGAGTCTAATTTGACCAATTCGCGGCGCCCATCCACCAACTACCTTTACTACCTCGTTCTGTTAATAGTGTTTGGCGTTGGCCTTTGGTTCGTGTTGTCCCGAGGTTCACAACTAACGCCTCCGACTCAGACCACTGCATCCGGGCCGGGACTAACCGTCAACTCTAATCGTCAATCAGGCACGACCGAAACCCGGAGCCCAGTCAGCATTCTGCTTCTGCAGATGGTCGTAATCATTGTTATCGCCAGACTTTTCGGCGCTGTATTTCGGCGGATTGGGCAGCCACCGGTCATGGGTGAGATGGTGGCAGGCATTACCCTAGGACCGTCTGTGCTGCAAGTTTTCTGGCCTCAAGCTTCAGCGTTTCTTTTTCCTCCATCATCGATGGGAACACTTGGAGTGCTCAGTCAGCTGGGTGTGGTCCTCTTCATGTTCGTAGTCGGCATGGAGCTAGACCTCACGCACCTCCGCGAAAAAGCTTCCACTGCAATCATGGTTAGCCATGCGAGCATTGTTGTTCCTTTTCTTTTAGGTGCCGGGCTCGCGTTGAGCCTTTACCCTTCACTCGGAACACCAAATACATCTTTCACACCGTTTGCTCTTTTTCTGGGTATAGCCATGAGCATCACTGCCTTCCCGGTGCTCGCAAGGATCCTCAAAGATCGCGGTCTCACAGAAACTCCGTTGGGAACAATGGCGATAGCATGTGCTTCAATCGATGATGTAACGGCATGGTGCACACTTGTTTTTGTAGTTGCACTGGTCAAATCGGGTGGGCTAGCGAGTGCGATCTGGTCTATCGGATTGACGTTGTTGTTCATTGTACTAATGTTGGCATTCGTCAGACCGCGGCTTGAAACACTACTCGCGAAACGAATTGAGACTACGAGTTATTCACGGATCCTGATGGCCGGAATATTGGCGTTCGTTCTCGCTTCTGCATGGTTTACAGAGACGATCGGCATCCATGCGTTGTTTGGTGGCTTTCTGGCGGGCGCGGTAATGCCTTCGACGCCAGGTGTCCAATCGTTTCTTAAGGAGAAGATCGAAGCGTTTAGTTCCGCCGCATTGCTACCGCTATTCTTCGTCTTCACGGGTCTGCGCACTCAAGTCACGTTATTGAACGATCGAAAAGGCTGGCTGATGTGTCTGGCGATCATCGGCGTGGCAGTGTTGGGTAAACTTGGTGGAAGCATGTTGATGGCCCGTTGGACGAAGATGAGCTGGCGAGATTCGTTTGCCATTGGATCCCTGATGAACACTCGAGGGCTCATCGAGCTGGTCGTACTAAATATTGGATATGATCTGGGAATTTTATCTGCTCGAATTTTCGTAATGATGGTTATCATGGCGCTGGTGACGACGTTTATGACAGCGCCACTTTTGTCACTCGTGAAAGTGGGAAAGTAAGTCGACGAAGGAATCAAAGGATTTCACTCCGGAGGAGTGGGATGTTTATAGATCTCGAGTGTTCAGAAGCGCTGCACTCCGTTAGGAGTGCGATGTTCCGCGGCAACTAAGATCAAAAAATAATCCATGATGGTTGCATGAAGACAGGGACCGACACCTACATCGCACTCCCAAGAGGCGTGCCCCATTCTTCATCGTCCGAATTCTATAAACATCTCACTCCTCCGGAGTGAAAGCGCGTAATAATTAGGAGGATTGGAAATATGATCCGCAACACTATTATCTGCTTCACTTTTTTGATCGCGCTCTGCTCCACCACTGTCGTATTTGCCAAGCCCGACTTTAGTGGTTCGTGGGTAATGGACCGAGCTCGAAGTTTCGGGTTGCCCGGCAACATGGAACAAAGCATGACCGTCAAGCAGTCTGGCGATCAGATGGAGATCGAGACGAAGCTGATTCAGCCAAACAACGAACGCACCCAAAAGGACACCTACATTCTCGACGGCAAAGAGTATGAGTTCACGCCATTCGCGCCACCCAATCAAACACCGCCCAAAGGCAAACGCACTGCAAAGTGGCTACCAAACGGCGACGGTATTATCGTTACTGAGATCACGACAGCCGAGACTCCAAACGGACCTACCACAACTCAAGTTGTAAAGAAGTGGACTTTGACAGCTGAGGGTGAAGTGACGATCGCTCATTTTGTCGACGCACCAACCGTCTCATATGAACTGAAGAGGATTTTTGTGAGGAAGAAGTGAATCGTGGTGCGGAAAGGTAGGTTTCCTCAGTTAGTGTTAATTCGTGTGAATTCGTGGATCGTCTGTTATGTCCGGCGAAGAACGATCCACTAATAACACGAATTAACAATTCGTTCTGTTGGAAACGGAGCGCAAGAATTCTCACGCAGATAAACTAGGTTCCGGCAATCTTGTAGACCGCCATCTCCTTATCGTTGCGTACGAATAACCTACCGCCTGCCAGTGCAGGATAATTCCACGTCTTGCCGGTCAGTGCCGCGAAGCGAGCGACTTCTGTGTACGCATTCGGATCTGCTTTGACGAGCGCCAACTCACCTGAATCGCTCATTATGATCAAGTGACCACTTGCAAGAATTACCTGACCGTAACCATAGCGGCCGCCCTTCCATTTTCTTGTTCCGGTGTTCACATCAACACAACTAAGAATGCCTTCGTCCAAACCGTAAACATAACCGTCCTGGAGAACTGAGCTGTTGAACTTGTTCTTCATCGACGGGTTGCTCCAAATAGTTCGCGCCTGGAGAGAGTTACCTGATCCAGTCACTTCCATCAGTGCAGCACCTTTGCCGTAACCCGACGAAATGAAGAACCGATTACCATCAACAATCAGGGGCTGTGAGACGTTGATGCCATTGTCTGTATCCCAGGATTGACTCCATAATAGCGAGCCATCCTCCGGAACTAATCCAAACACACGCGATGAACTAACGACCAGAATCTGTCGCCGGCCAGCCAAAGTTACGAGCATAGGTGAGACATACGCTTGTTGATCGTTCTGCGCTCTCCACACCGGAGCGCCTGTCGCTTTGTTGTAGGCAACAACCGATTTTCCCCTCGTGCCACCGGGCAACACGATAACTTTGTCGTCCACGATTAGTGGCGACGCAGCCATCGCCCAGGGAAGATTGCTGGCGCCGTTATCGCCAAGAATATTTTTGCCCCAACGGACAGCACCCGTTTTAGCGTTCAGGCATCGCAACTCGCCCGTCGCACCTAATGCATACAGCCAACCGTCGTCGTATGTTGGTGTCGTGCGCGGACCATCACCCGTTTCATCGTTGTATTCGGCGCTCCACCCTTGAGTCCATAGCTCTCGCCCTGTGTTGACATCGTAAGCAGCGACAACCTCTTTACTTCTTCGTTGTTCGATTGTGTAAGCACGATCATCAGCGATTGAGATCGAGGCGTAACCAATGCCTACTGGTTCCTTCCAAAGTAACTGCAGTCCTTGTGCTGGCCAGGTCGTTAGAACCGGCATTTCGTCGTAACGGCCATCGCGGTTTGGTCCACGGAAGTTTGTCCAGTAGTTGCGGGACACGTGAGCTGAGTTTGGGGCCTGCGCAGTCGCGGGACTTGATTGTGCATTAGCATTCGCAGTCGCCTGCTGGGATGTTCCAGGCGAAGCTGATTGGTTCGCCTGCGCTTGAGCCTGTTGCTGTTGTTGTGCGCGATGTTGTTCGACAGCCACGAACTGAGCTTCGTTCTTGCTATTGCTACAAGCGGTCAGAATCAGAGGAACGCCCAGCCCTAAAATTATGAAGACAAATCTCAGCTTTAACCGGCTTTCAAACATACGACCTCCTGCTTGGTTGCGCTCTTACTTTATTAGACGCGACTCTGCCACAAATGTTCCGCATCGGCAAAACTGTAGGGGCGTGCCTCCGTGCGCGCCCCTGTTCAATAACGAGCTGTTCATCGAAAGGGGGGCGCGCACGGAGGCACGCCTCTACAATTAACTTCCGATGCAGTACAGATTCCGCTCTCCGCGAATGAAAATATTACCCGCAGCAACCGCGGGTGACGCATAAACAGGTTCGCCAACCGTATTCGTCGTAATGATCTCGTGCTTCGGTCCTGCTTTTACTACGAAAGTGTCACCATCTTCACTTGTCAGCAGAATCTTTCCGTCAAACGCCACCGGCGACGCCGTGAAGCTCGCGGGAATCGGCACTCGACCACCTTCGTATTTGACTTCGCCAGTCTTAACATCGAGGCAGGTCAACACTCCGCGATCAGACGTCAAATAAAGATAATCTCCGTACAAGATCGGCGAAGGAACGTAGGCTGTTCCTTTCGTGTACTTCCAAACAACGGAATCAGCGAGGTCGCCAGAACCTCCTAACTCGATTGCCATAGCAATCTTGGCAGGAAAGCCAGCCGAGATAATAACCAAAGCGCTGGTCGAGACTGGTGAGGGGATGGCGTTGCTTTCAACGCCTTTGTGTCGCCAAAGTTCCTTTCCTGTAGCCGGGTCATACGAAATCACAGCTTCGTTTCCGCTCGTGATCAATTCAGCCCGTTTGCTGGTTGTAACGAGCAACGGTGTACACCAACTGACCTGAATCTTTCGCGGTGTTCGCCAAACCTCACGACCCGTGTTCTTATCAAGTGCAACCATGAACGAAGCGGCACCGTTCTCTTCGTCGCATTGAACGATAACGAGATTTTGATAGAGAAGCGGTGAAGTGCCGGTTCCCATACCAACGGTTCCGAGCTTTCCAAGGTCAGCCTTCCACAGCAATTTGCCCTTCATGTTGTAGGCATAGAGTCCCTCGGTTCCAAAGAAAGCGTAAACACTTTGACCGTCCGTAGCTGGCGTAGAAGCAGCAAATGAACTCTTCCGATGTCGATCGTCGTAAGGTGTGCCTTCGAATGCGAGTTGATCCCAGAGCACCTTGCCTGTCTTTCGGTCAATACAAAGCACGCGGAATTGGTGTTTGTGATCCGCTCCAACACTGTCCGGATGACGAAACTCTTTTCCTTCGTCGTAATGGACGACGGCTTTATGACCAGGCACCACATCACCTTCGATTGCGGTAGTCACAAAGATGCGTTCGCCCCAAACGATTGGCGAGGAATGTCCACGTCCCGGAATTGCTGTCTTCCATTTGATGTTCTTGGTTGCAGTCCACTCTGCGGGCAGGTTCTTTTCTTCCGAGATTCCCTGCCCAGAAGGACCACGCCATTGCGGCCAACCGGGGATTGTCGCCGCACGAACAGTGACACTGAAGAGCATCATTATTGAAAACACCGACACAACCAAACCAATTTTGAATAGGCTCATTTCAATTCCTCGCGGTGGAAGTTGTAGCCTCACCAAATGCAAAGACGTGATTATGCGCACGAACAATGATCATCCCATCAGAAATGGCAGGGCTCGCCATCATCACTTCGCCTACCGGATTTGTAGATAGGAGTTCGTACTTGGGACCTGTTTTCACAACAAACACGTCCCCATCCTCACTCGATAAATAGAGCTTGCCGTCTGAAGCAACGGGAGAAGCGGTGAAGGCACCCCCTTTTCCACCTAGTCGCTCCTGATACAGCCGTACACCAGTGTCTGCGTTGTACGCGGTGAGAACCCCTTGATTGTTGCATGTGTAAAGGATGTCTCCATACACAATGGGCGTTGGCATGTAAGGTCCACCACGCTTTTGACTCCATGCGATAAAGTTGCTTGAGGTGGCGTCGCCTTTGAGTGAAATATCGCCAGTGGCGCCGGGACGAATGGCGTAGATCGGTTGAATATTGTATCCACTCGTAACGAAGATCAGATCGCGAGCTGCGAATGGCGTTGGAGTCGTAACTTCGGAATTGGGCGTCAACCTCCAGAGCTCTTTGCCTGTCAACGGATCATATCCACGAATCGCTCTTGATCCATTCGTGATTACCTCTGCGCGCGTTTTACCCTCATAAACTGTCGGCGTGCCCCATGAAGAGATCTCCTCACGCGGCGTTTTCCAAACGAGTTTGCCGTTCTTAAGGCTGTAGGCCGCAATGTAGGAATCCTTTTGAACATCAGCCTGAATGATCACCAGGTCTCGAAAAATAACCGGCGAACTGCCATGTTCCCACTGATAATCGGCATCATAGAACCAGCCTGAATCGAGTATGCCGAGATCCTGTTTCCATAGAAGCTTGCCTTTTAGGTCGTACGCGTAGAGACCGTGCGACCCGAATAGAGCGATCAGATATTTTCCATCCGTTACGGGGGTTGAATCAGCATGCGTTGACTTCGGGTGTCTTTTAACCTTGGGTACGCCTTCGTACGCTACGCGCTCCCACAAGATCTTCCCGCTGTTTTTATCGAGGGCGTAGACCTTCCAGATGTGTTTCGGATCATCTTTGACTGGTGCGACGTCACCATAAAGCCCATAACGTGTTTCATCTTTAGCTGCAGTTGTGACAGCAGTCGTGACAAATACTTTATTTCCCCAGACAACAGGACTCGAGTGGGCCAACCCAGGAATCTCCGTTTTCCAACGCACGTTAGTCGCTTTCGGAACATCCCACTTCACAACCGCAGGCTTGCCTTCAACAACTCCGGTCGCGCCAGGGCCACGAAACTGGGGCCAGTTCTGTGCATGACTTATGTGGGCGGCCAGGAACAAAAAGATCGCAGACAGCAGAAGTCTTTTCATAATATTCACCTTGAGGTGCACTTGTCGTTCATCAGTTCGCGCGAGCATATTCGGTTGTCTTCTTTCCCTGAGTGAGCGTCAGCCCGGTTACTTTCCCACCTTCGACCCTGAACCTGGCGCTGATGTCATCAACGAACATTGGGCTAAAGGTGACTTCGTCGATTGCATATAGCGGTTGCGGTCGCGAGATGCCAACATTCCCGACCAGAATGCCGTCCCCAAATCTGATCGTAATTTCGGGACTATCCTGACCCTTGTACGTGCCGGCATACGACTGAAGCGTTTCGGGCTTGATCTCCGGTGGTGGTATTGCGCCAGCCTTCTTTAACATCTCTGCGATTGGGGCATAGTCTTTGTCCAACGTCGTGATTGCTAAAGCGCGGGTCATGGCCTCTTTGCTTACAGTGCCTTTGTCGAGAGCGATCTGAACGAATGACGGCTTGGCGTTCGAAACTCCAGCCATGAATACTTCATTGGCGCTGGATGGTTGCTTATCAAGTATGGCATTCACTACGTCAGCGTGATCATTCTGGATGGCCCAGGACATCGCTGTCTGACCGTAAAACGTATCCTTCACGGTAACGTCAGCACCACGAGCCAGAAGAATTTTTACTACTTCCACGTGGCCACGTTCCGCCGCCTTGAACAATGCTGTGGTTCCATAACGAAACTTCGCGTTGACGTCAGCGCCTTTGTCGAGCAGGGCCGTAACTGTCGCCGAATCACCCTTCCGCACTGCTTCCCAAAACTGGTCATTGAGTTCCTGCTTGCCGTTCTGTGCAATGGCTGCGGGAGATAAGAACAATAACGTGGACATCACGAGGACAAGGCTTCTGCTCGTCATACAACGCCTCCACACTTTTAGGACTTCGCGGTTGAGTGGTAAAGTTTACGGGTTCAAAAAATGAATCTCTGCAACTAAGGTCTACGTATTCTACATCTTTAGGGTTGCAGCGGCTCAAGCCTTTGTTATCTTTTATCATTCGGTTGTCCCATCCTTCATTGAATGCATGAGGGAGATCCAAAATGACTAAACTCTTCTCCATTTCTTCGAAGATCATCGTTCTGCTTGTCTTACTAAGCCCCGCTTTAGCCAACGACTGGACTGAATGGCGCGGTCCCGCCCGCGACGGCATCTCGCCTGAGAAAGGGCTCCCCACTTCGTGGTCGCCGGCAGGGCAGAATCTCGCGTGGAAGGCGCCATACGGTGGACGTTCGGCTCCCATTGTTATGAATGGACGTGTCTACCTGCAGAACATCGCAGGCAAAGGCGCTGAAGAACAGGAACGAATCATGTGCTTCAACGCCGACACAGGGAAGCTGCTTTGGGAGCACCGATTCAATGTCTTCTTGAGTGATGTGCCGCCACATCGTGTGGGCTGGGCGTCTCCAGTCGGCGATCCCGCCACAGGCAACGTTTACGCGTTTGGTGTCGGTGGCACGCTCCTGGCTTTATCACGCGACGGCAAAGTTGTATGGGAGCGTTCGCTTGGTGAGGACTTCGGATTATTGACAACGCACGGTGGCCGCACCGTTTCGCCGCTGATTGATGGAGACCTGGTAATCGTGAGCGGTGTTACGTTTCAGTGGGGCCAACACTCTCGAGGTGCTCATCGCTTCATCGCGTTCGACAAGCGAACCGGCGAGACGATTTGGGTGAGCGCGCCAGGCGGCCGACCTTATGACACGACATACGCAGCTCCGATAATCGTGAATGTCAATGGCACTCGCTTGCTCATCCAGGGGGCGAGCGACGGTGTTGCTTACGCCATTAAGCCTCAAACGGGCGAGCTAGTATGGAAGTACGAGATTAGTAAACGCGGTCTAAACACGGGAGCTGTGGTTTACAACAACATGGCAATACTCACCCACAGCGAAGAGAACCTCAACTCAAGTGAAATGGGAATGATGACCGCCGTCGATGCGACTGCCAAAGGCGAGATCAAAAAAGAGCAAGTGAAGTGGACGACTCTCGGTTGGCAGGGCGGATTCTCCTCTCCGGTTATGGACGGCGATCGTCTTTATCAAGTCGACAACAGCGCAAACATCGCAGCCTTTGACGCGAACAATGGCAAACAACTCTGGTTGAAGAACCTCGGAACAATTCAGAAAGCGTCGCCGGTGCTGGCTGACGGTAAGTTGTATGTTGGCACTGAGAATGGAAAGTTTTTCATTCTGAAGCCGAGCGCAACCGGTTGTGAGATTCTGAGCGAAGTTCAGTTGGGAACCGAGGCTCAGCCTGAATCGATCATTGGCTCGGTTGCAGTTGCAAATGGTCGCGTATTCATCGTTAGTGACTCGGGTCTCTATTGCATTGGAAAGAAGACCACTGTTTCACATCATCAGCCGGCGCCAATTGAGGGTTTGCCAAATCCGAATCGCGAAGCAACTTACGTCCAGGTCTCTCCGACGGAGTTGATTCTAAAGCCGGGAGACAAGGCCAACTTCCGAGTTCGCTTGTTTGATGATCAAGGTCGATTCATCCGTGAAGAAGGCTCAGGAACTTGGAGTCTCGATCAATTAAAAGGAACGGTCGCTAACGGGCAGCTCACAGTTTCAAATGACGCGATCACTCAAGCCGGTCTCGTTAAAGCTCAAGTCGGCAATCTCACCGGTTCTGCAAGTGTGCGAGTATTTCCGCCATTGCCATGGAGCGAAAATTTCGATTCGATGGCAGAAAAAAGTGTGCCGGCAACATGGGTTAATGCCGCATTAAAGTTCACTGTGCGCGACATGAACGGCAACAAGGTTCTTGTCAAGACAACCGAAGGATCCTCCCTGCTTGCTCGTGCGCGTGCGTATTTTGGTCCGTCTGACTGGTCGAACTACACCGTTGAAGCGGATGTAAACGCAACAATGAAGCGGAGACAACAAGGTGATGCCGGCGTAATAGCGCAACGCTACGCTCTCGTACTCTACGGCAACAGTCAGATGCTGCATATTGAACCGTGGCAACCCGAAATAAAACGGACGAAGGAAATTCCATTTGCCTGGAAGCCGGACCAGTGGTACCGGATGAAACTTGAAGTTCAAAATCTGCCGGACGGAACAGTGCGAGCTCGTGGTAAGGTTTGGCTCGCGACGGATGCTGAGCCTGGTGCCTGGATGATCGAGCGCATCGATCCACTACCAAATCGTCAGGGAGCACCGGGAATCTTTGGCAACGCGCTCGCGGAAATGTACTTTGATAACCTCAAGGTGTATCGGAATCAATAGGCAGCCTTCGAAAGAGGATTAATCAACGGCTATGCATAGAATTAGTATCACCATCGCTTCAGTCGCTTTCATCTCATTGCTTCTAACTGCTTCATCGTTCATCCCTCGTACTACGGCGGCTGATCCGGGGACTGGAGACTGGCCCATGTGGGGTGGCACGCCAGATCGGAATATGGTCTCCAATATGAAGGGCTTGCCGACATCTTGGGACCTAAAGACAAAGAAGAATGTTAAGTGGGTCGCTCAGCTCGGTTCTCAATCGTATGGGAACGCGGTGGTGTCAGGCGGAATGGTCTTTATTGGTACAAACAATGAAGGAGTTCGCGATCCGAAGATAACCGGCGATAAAGGCGTGATCATGGCGTTTCGCGAGTCAGATGGCGCGTTCATGTGGCAAATGGTTCACGACAAATTGGCAGCAGGTCGTGTAAATGATTGGCCGTACCAGGGGATCGCATCGTCTCCTTTGGTAGATGGTGACCGTCTCTACTATGTGTCTAATCGCGCTGAGTTGATGTGCCTGGACACACAAGGATTTCGCGATAAAGAGAACGACGGACCTGTTACGGATGAAAAGCTAACCGGCGAATACAACGCGGACGTTGTTTGGCGTTTCGACATGATGGAAGAAGTCGGAACTCTTCCACACAACCTGGCTAACTCATCACCAGTGATGTACGGGGATTTGATCTTCGTCAGCACTTCAAACGGTCAGGATGAGAGTCACGTAAATATTCCCTCGCCCAAAGCGCCTGCAATCATCGCCGTCAATAAAAAGACCGGCAAACTTGTTTGGGAAGACAATTCTGTGTTCGACAAAATCCTACACGGACAGTGGAGTTCACCAACTGTAGGGACAATCGGCGGTGTCGTTCAGTTAGTCCATGCCCAAGGCGATGGTTGGATTCGGGGCTATGAAGCACTGACTGGCAAAAAACTTTGGGAGTTCGACACTAACCCGAAGGATTCAGTTTGGCCTAAGAC
>Ga0114129_10010039_pt1 | contig 13497 bp, 17 predicted proteins | sample RhiMetdeltSRZDD1_FD_80071 | JGI IMG/M metagenome (GOLD analysis project Ga0114129, IMG submission 80071) | Populus rhizosphere microbial communities from Tennessee, USA - Rhizosphere MetaG P. deltoides SRZDD1 (version 2) (version 2) | ecosystem: Host-associated > Plants > Roots > Rhizosphere >...
CAGTCGAGTGTGAGTAAACATAGTCTCCTCCTTCTCGGGCGTCCGCCTTGGAGGCGGAGTTCGATCACAGATCTGGTTTTGGTGGTGGAGCCGGCTCCGCATTGGCTTGGTTAACCTGAGCTATTTCTGCTGCCGTCAGGTTGTCTGATTGCGGGCCCCGCACATCGTCCGATGCGGCTGTAGCTGGTCCACTCATCACGACAGGCGAGTTGTCGCCCCCGCTGCAACCTGCCAAGAGACCGATGGCGAGCGCGAGACTTAGAGCTGGAGATTTGGGCGATGTCATACACACCTCCTCAATAACAATTCGTTCATCGTGTGCATCCGCTGATGGTCAAGAGATGCTGAGAATCACATCCGAGGCAATTTTTGGTCGTCATAGATTCCTCCTGGTGAGTGAAATGGTGGATGTTCAGTCGATGCGATGTTGGATCAACTCATCGGCCGGCTTGTGATCAACTACGAAGGATGTTCGGGTTTGGATCTTTGGTTTGTGTTTTTGGCGGCGCGTAGTTTCGGCCTCAAATAGAAGCGAAACAATGCCCGATAGTGAAATCCGATCGCCTCCTTCTCTCGTACTGTTCTGGATGGACTCTGTACTGGCGATGATTTTGGAAGGGGATGCGACCTTCTCCCAGCGAGACAAATCTGATTAGAGCCGACCTGTCGTAAAAGACTCACGGACGATGAGCGCGGATTGCTCTTGTATTGTGCAAGTGCTATGAATATTAAATTCGTGCCACCAGGAGGTCGCCATGCATCAACTCGTCCGATTTGGGGTCTCATTAGACCAGCGGTTGCTCGAGGAGTTCGATCGCCATATCAGGCGGCGGCACTACACTAACCGGTCCGAAGCGCTGCGGGATCTCATTCGGGACAATCTGGTTGGCCAGGAGTGGGACGAGAACAAGGAAACGGTCGGTACGATCACTTTCGTGTACGACCATCATGTACGTGACTTAACGGCCAAGCTGACCGACATACAACATGACTATCAGGGGAAGATCCTGTCCGGTATGCACGTCCACCTCGACCATGATCATTGTTTGGAAGTGTTAGTGGTCAAAGGTCGCGGCTCGGATATCAAGAAAGTTGCCGACGCGTTGGTCAGCGTAAAGGGAGTCAAGCATGGCAAGTTGACGATGACCACCACCGGAAAGGCCCTACGCTAAATTGCTCATTTCAATCCGACGTGAATCGAATGTTGTCATATTGGGTGGTTCTGCTGATCCTGCTGGCGGAATTAGGTTTCCAAGCACACAGCGCGCTGGCTCACGATCCTGATACACCAGAGCTCGAATTGCCTGAAGTGTCGGTGATCGGGGAGCGTCCTGTGGCAGCTTCGTCGCAGCAATTCATCCCCGATAAGGAATATCTGATGCAGCCGCAGGGGCGACCGGCCCAGGTGTTGCGGCTGATTCCCGGGTTCATCGCCGTTGAACATTCCGGCGGAGCCGGCAAGGCCGACCAATATTTCGTGCGGGGTTTCGATGCCGATCATGGGAGCGACGTGGCCTTTTTCACCGATGGCATGCCGATCAACCTTCGCACCCACGCTCACGGCCAGGGTTACGCCGATCTCAATTTCATCATTCCCGAGACGATCGAAGGGCTTGATGCTTACAAGGGGGCCTATCTTCCAGAGTTCGGGGACTTCAACACGGCGGCGGCGATCAACTTTCGAACGCGCCAGGTCGTCAACGATGGCGTGATCCAAGCGGCAGGTGGGCAGTTCGATACTCAACGGTATCTGCTGATGTTCTCTCCCACAAAAGATAAAGTCCGCACACTCTTCGCCGGGGAGGGCTATTACACGAACGGGCCATTCCTAAACGACAATCGGTATTTCCGCGCGAATCTTTTGGGCAAGGTGACAACGAATCTCTCAAGCCGCGATGAACTAAGCCTCACAGCGACCTTTCAACAGGCGAAATGGAACGCGTCCGGGGAAATTCCGTTGCGTGCGGTAAGCGACGGCTCGCTCGACCGCTTCGGAGCGATCGATGCCTCCGAGGGGGGCAACACGCTCCGGAGTACCGTCCGGTTGAATTACCATTACGATACGCCATCGGGAGGACAGTTCTTTGCCAATGCACATGCACAGTATTACCGGTTGGATCTCTTTACGAACTTCACCTTTTTCTTAAATGATCCGGTGAACGGAGATGGCATTCAGCAATCGGACCGCCGGGGGATCTACACTGGTGACCTGGGATTCAAGCAGCGGGGAGAAGTCTTCGGATTGCCCACTGTCGGCACGATCGGTTTCCAAACCCGCGTGGATGATATCCATGCGAGTTTGGGGACCCAAACCAAACGCAACCCGACGGGCACCACTACAGACAGCGATGTTCTTGAGGCCTCCTATGCGCCGTTTGTAAAAGCCGAAATACAGCCGACCCCATGGATGCGGTTGATGGGTGGAGTCAGAGCCGAAGTGTTTACCTTCGATGTCACGAACCGTTGTGCTACCTGTGTTGAACAGCCGTCAGGGCAGACGAGTTCCGGTCTGGTGTTGCCGAAGGCCAGCCTCATTCTCGGTCCCTGGTTTAAGACCGAACTCTTTGCCAACTATGGCGAAGGCTATCACAGCAACGATGCGCGGTCGGCGGTGGCGCCCGGCGGAGTCCCCCTCGCCCGCGCAAAAACGTATGAAGTCGGCGTACGTTCCCAACCATGGGGACCGGACGGGTTGACGTTGACCGCCACCCTGTGGGCGATCGATCTTCAGTCTGAATTGGTGTTTGTCGGGGACGAGGGGACGACTGAGGCACGCGGCCCAACCAGACGCAGGGGTGTGGAAGCGGGACTCCGGGGCCAAGTATGGGGGCCGTTGTACGTGAACAGCAGTGTCACCTGGACAAAAGCCGAGTTCAACAACGGCAATGCGATTCCGCTGGCACCCGAACTCACCGCCTACGGCGCATTGCTCTTGCAGTGGCCCGAGGGCTTGCGCTCGCAGCTCCAGGCCACCTATATGGGCGTTCGTCCTCTGGTCGAGGATCGGAGTGCAAAAGCTCCCTCGTGGGTCGTCTTCGACCTAACCGAACGGTATATCCTTCCAGTCAAACTTCCACATGGCCGACTGGAGGCTTTTTTCTTCATTCAGAACCTCTTTAATACCAAATGGGAGCAGGCCACGTTTTTCTTTGAATCACGACTGCGTAATGAGGCCAGCGGCGTCAACGACATTCACTTTGTGCCGGGCAATCCGCGCTTCGTTATGGGAGGCCTGGCATGGTATTTTTAGTCGACTGCTGAAAATGGCTGCCAACTGCGTTCTCGGTCGCTCGTCTTCCTGCGACGTACCGAACACCGTACGTCTCAGTCGCCGAGCTTCCTGCGGCCTTGTTGGACAACCATTTTGAGCAGCCGATAGGAAGTCACGTGAAAGCCATTTCTAAGATTCTTCCTCAGTCGTATTTCGATCGCTCGACGCTCGTTGTCGCGCGATCGCTGCTAGGGAAGTATCTGATCCGGCAGAACGGGAAAGGGACAATGGCGGGCAAGATCGTCGAAGTCGAGGCCTATGTTGGTCCACAAGATAAAGCTTGCCATGCTTCGAAGGGGCGAACGGCCAGGACCGACGTCCTGTTCGGTCCACCCGGAATGTCGTATGTTTACCTCATTTACGGCATGTATCACTGCTTGAATGTGATCACGGAGAAGGCCGAATTTCCTGCAGCTGTACTGATCAGGGCGGTGGAAATCGACGGAAAGCTAGTCGATGGTCCCGGACGACTCTGCCGCGCGCTCGACATCGATCGATCCCTGAACCGTATCGATCTGACGACTCGAAAGCATCTCTGGTTCGAGGACAGGGGTACCGAGGTTCGAAAGGTTGGCACCTTTCCCAGGATCGGCGTGGATTACGCGGGCGAATGGGCGAAAAAATTGTGGCGGTTCAGGTTTGTTCAGTAGCGGAGTTCATCTGGCATAAAAAAAAAGGGAGTGGCCACTGCTGGCTACTCCCTTTTTTGTGTCCACTGAAAAGCGTTATTCGATCTTGCGATCGCCCGTGATTTTTGTGGCGGAGGTGACGGGCGGGGCGATCTGGATCTGCGGACCCTGCACTTTCGGAAGCCGTCCAGCTCCCTCGCTCGCCGTGATCCGTTCATTGTCCGTCTTCTTCAGGTTTTGCTGAGCATGAGTGTCGTCGAATCCGGCAGCCTTGAGTGAAGCCTTCTCACCGCCAGCATTCGTCTGGCCTGGATCATTCGCCGTCGGCTGTCCATTGACTGGGCTGCCACTGTTCTTCATCGGGTACCCTTCATGCTTGGGAAGCAACGCTGGGTTGGCCGAGGCCATGGACACCGCAAATAGCACACCGGAGACCACCGCAAGAGTGCCGAATAAGAGCTTCATACCCTTCTCCTTTTTTGAATATATGGTGGCTGAAGGATTGCCTAGATTCCGATACAACCCGAATCAAGTGGGGCGGATCATAGCCAGAGAGGGCGGGGACTGTCAAGCAGGTAAAGGGGTCGGTTTCTCTCTCGGTCCTCTGCCTGCACACGCTGGAAACGTGCCGGTAACCGGTCGGAAATAAAACAGAATCTGAGTGTTGTCAGCGGCGGTGGGGTCGGCGGCCGCGACCACGATGCCGGAAGGCCGGACCACGGCTGACACCCGGTAAACGGATCGTAACCGTGGTGCCTTCGCCGGGGGCACTGCCGATGGCAATGGATCCGCCATGCTCTTCAACGATTTTCTTCACCGTCGCCAGTCCTAATCCCGTCCCTGCCTTCTTCGTCGTGAAGAACGGCTCAAACACGTTGTCGACAATCTCCGGTGGAATCGGCACGCCATCATTCTTGATGAGGATTTGATCTTCCAGCCCGCGCCCAGCCCGATGCTGTGTCACGTGAATGGTGAGTTGGCCTCCGAGGGTCATCGCTTCGCAGGCATTTTTAAAGATACTCAGGAAGACCTGCTGCAGCTTCGCCTCATCCCCTCGCACCGGCGCAAGGACCGGTGCGTACTCTTTCGAGACATGAACTCTGGTGATTTCGAGATCGGTAGCCACGACGGTCAGCGCGTTTTCGATGACCTCCGGGATGCGGACCAGTCGTCGATTCAGCTCAAGCGGTTTGGCGAAATCCAGGATCTCATTGAGAATCGCTTCGACACGGATCAAATCGCGCATGGCATTTTCGACTCGCGATTGCGGGTCGAAATCCAAGATTCCTTCTCCCGTCACCTCTTCTAGCTGCGCGCGAATCGAACCTAAAGGCTCGCGGACCTCGGTGGCCAGGAACGCGCTGAATTCGCCGATCGCGGCCTGGCGTTCTTGCTTGCGGATCATCGGTTCCAGTGGGGCTGCTGCCGGTTGGATCGGAACGGTCGTGGCTCCGTCTGCTTCTACCGTGGGTGAGGGTGCGGCCGGTGCCGGAGCCGGCGTTTGGAGAAGATCGGCAAGCTTCAAAATTGTCGGTTCCAGCGTCCTTGCATCGGTCGGTTGGTATCGGTCGGCTTCACGCGAAGCCAATGTGAGAGTGCCGCCGACTTGTCCCCTGACGAAGAATGGAAATACCAACGAGGATTGGAAGCGATCCTTAAACAGCTGTTTATGGTCGAGAAAGCGGCCTTGGGTTGAGGCCAAATCGTGATCGACGCGTGGTTTGCGGTGACGGATCGCCCAACCTGCAGCTGAACTGTCCAAGGCCAGTCGATGACCGGGCCGCAAGTCTTTCTTGCCGTCCTTCTGGTCGCCTTTCACATCGCCAGCCATGCCAAGAACCTCTACGCCGCCCGCAATGGGATCGTAGTAGCAGACCCAGGCCCGATCATAGGTGACGGTCTGGTTGGCGTCGATGAGTAACGCGGTGATCTGCTCTTGGAGTTGCGGTGTGAGCTGCGAGACCGGCGCGGTGTACATCGGGGCTGAGGACCCTGTCGGCGTCTGTTCTGGTGTCACAAGCGGCCGGCTCAGAACGACATTCATGTCGAAGAGCCCTTCACGATCCAAGGCTTTCGTCACATCATCGCTGGCCTGATCTATGAGACCCTTTTCTTTTTTCGTGAATGTCGCGCTCTCTTTTCGGCCAATAACCAGGAACCCATAAGTCCGGTTCCGAAACTTCAGAGGAACCCCCAACAAGGATTTCGCACCGGGTGTGATCATCCGCAGGCGCATGGTCCGGCCGCCGTCTTGATCGCTCGTGCCTCCGGTGACGAGCGTCGGCGCAGAAAGGGTGCGAAGAATGGCTTGTATGTCACGCGCCGTAAATCCTCGTGCCGCATGGCCGACGAGGGGACCGTTCTCGCGATGAAAGATCGCGGCGAGTGCCGAATCGACCTGCAGATCATTCAGAACCGAAGTGAGCGTCCGTTGAAGCTGGGTCTCGGAGGCTGGCTTACTGTAGGGAGTTGTCTGTGTCATCAATCGTTATGGATGCAACGGTGGGGCGCATTGTAGCAATGCATCATGGGCAATTCAACGAAAAGCCTTACAGGATGTTGCGGCCTTGCTGAAGGCCTTTTTGAACCTGTGGTGTGCAGAGGCAGGGCTTATTCGGTGGGGTTGATGATTTTGGGTTGACGCGGTTCAGTCGGGGACATCTCGATCGGACGAGGGTGCTCGGCGGTCAGCATGTTAAGCAGGGCCGTCACGATGCTGATGACCAGCGCCCCGCCGACGGCCGGCCAGAATCCGGAGACCGAGAACCCTTTGACCAGGTAGGCCGTGAATTCCAGCAACAGCGCGTTCAGGATGACGAGGAACAATCCAAGTGAGAGCACAATCAAAGGCAATGTCAGGACAAACAGAATGGGTCGCAGAACCAGATTGAGGATGGTGAGGACCAACACTGCAGCGAGTCCGGCTCCAAACGTCTCGACCTCAAGTCCCGGCACGGTGGCTACGGCTAAGAATACGGCGATGCCAGTGATCAGAACGCGAACCAGCGCGGCACGAAATCCTCCGCTGAAAGGCGATGCGCTCATCTGCTGTGAAAAATGGACGATCCGCACCGACGGTCCTATTGGGTCGGGGTTGACGCCGGAACCGGCTGCGTGGGTGCCGGTGCGGTTTGCTGCGTCACTTTCTTGGCTGCGGAAAAATGGACTTCTGTCGCGGTGAGCACGTTGTTGTCCTTGGTCGCCTCGACGACAACGCGGTCGCCTACGGCCGGTAGATTGGTGCCCTTGGGATTACCCTTCTCCTTAAACCGCGTCTGCTTGTTGATCTGCACCTCCACGGTCGCACCTTTTGTCGTCTTGATTTCCAGATGCTTCTGGTCGATGACGGTGACGGTGCCGAGTACATGCTGGCCTGGCCCGTGGGCCCAGGCCGTGGTTGCGGTCAATACCATGATGAATGCAAACAATAATCGGTGGAACATGGTGAATCGGTGCTCCTTACATAGGAATTAGTGATGATGGCCTTCAGCCGCCTTTGCTGCGGAGGTATCGTCGCCTTCGAGAAACTTATCGAATGCCGTTTCTTCCTGGATCTCCTTGGGCGTTTTGGGATTGAGGGCTTTCATCTCGTCCAACTCTTCCTGCGTGATCTGTGGCAGATGGCGGATAAAATGAATCAGGATCCAACTGTCCTGATCCTTTTCCGGCGTACTGTCACCCCAGGCCGGCATGGCCGTGAAGCGGATGCCATTATGAATGACCCAGAAGAGTTCGCCGTCCGACATGGACTGTGTATCCGACAACTTCAAATCCGGGGCTTTCGGATATACGTTCTTGCCGATCGGTGTTTTACCACTGCCGTCATTGCCGTGGCAGGTGGCGCAATGGTCGGCAAAATGTGCACGAGCGTTCTTTAACACTTCAGGAGAAAACGGGACAGGATTGGTCGCGTTTCGCTGCTCGATTGGAATCGCGAGACGGCGAATTTGTCGCGCCATGATGATCTCTAGCGCATGCGGCTCCGTTTTGGCGCTGAAGCCGGTCGTGTACAATTGATACCCGACCCAACCAAATGCCCCAAGGGCACCTAAGAAAATAATGACGACCGCACCGATCAGCTTCGCTTTCATAGAGGGTTATACACTATACAAAGTCTCTCCTCCGATTGCCACTTTCGACGATGAGGCACTAGGCATTTACGCGTATCTGTGGTCGCGGAACCAGCGCACCGCCTTTTCGAGCGCGATGTCAGGCGGCGTTTGCGGGATGCCAAGCTCACGGATCGCTTTGCTACAGTCGTAATGCATCTTGTACTTGGCCATTTTCACGCCTTCCAGCGGGATTCGCGGCGGTCGCCCAGTCAGATTTGCCATCCATTGGTTGACATACGCGAGGGGGAGAATCGCTAAACGAGGGAGCTTAATGGATGGCGCTTTGATGCCGGTCAATCGAGAAAGAATCTCGAACACTTCGCGCAACATTAAATTCTTACAACCAAGAATATACCGTTCGCCTTGTCGGCCCTTCTGCATCGCAAGCAGATGGCCGGTGGCCACATCGTCCACATCCACGATATTCATTCCGGTTTCAATGTACGCGGGCATACGGCCCTTCATGAAATCGATGATCACTTGCCCGGTCGGCGTCGGTCTCACATCGCCGGTGCCTACCGGTGCACTCGGATTCACGATCACGACCGGGAATCCCTTCTGTGCCAGCTTCAACACCTCTTGTTCGGCGAGAAACTTGGATCGTTTGTAATGGCCGGCCATTTGGTCGAGCGCGACGGGTGTATCCTCGGTGCCAAGACCGCCCCCCGGCGGTAATCCGATCGCACCGATCGTGCTGCAGTAGACCGTCCGTTGGATGCCGACCGCGGAGGCAGCTTCCATCACATTACGCGTACCGGTCACGTTGATCTCGTAGAAAATTCTAGGATCTTTTGCCCAAAGCGCATAGTGTGCCGCCACATGGTAGAGCTGCTGACAGCCGGTCAGGGATTGTCGCAGAGAAGCCGGATCGCGCAGGTCGCCTACGACGCGTTCAACGGTCAGCCCTTCGAGATTGTGGAGATCGGATTCCGGACGCGCCAGCACCCGTACATCCACACCAGCCCTGACCAATGCGCGTGCCACCGCACCTCCAACAAATCCGGTTGCACCTGTGACGAGGGCTTTCATGGAAAGCGTGAAGTACGAAGTGCTGGGTGCCGAGGTAAGAAGTATCGGGAAGATTTTATCAGAAGCACAGGACTCATGGCTCAGGATCCAGCACTAGTTTTTTCGCGAGGTGATATACCGTGCGATGTCGCGAAGGGGATCGGCTGCAGGGCCGAAGGATGCTAGGCGGGTAATGGCACGGGCGACGCATTCGTCGGCCAGCTTCTTTGCCCCGTCTGTTCCATAAAAGGAGGGATAGGTTTTCTTGCCGCGTTCTGCGTCGGTATTCGGGTTCTTGCCGAGTTCTTCTCGCGTGCCTGTGACATTCAGCACGTCGTCGGCGATTTGAAAGGCGAGGCCAACATCTTCAGCATATCCAGTCATGTCATCGAGCTGGCGGTCATTCGCGCCGGCCGCGATTGCTCCCATCCGAACGGCCGCCCGAATCAACATCCCCGTCTTGTGCTTATGAATGTTCTGCAACGTTGGCAAGTCGATATCCTTGTTCTCCGCCTGAATGTCAAAAACCTGTCCCCCGACCATCCCGATATGGCCGGCCCCATAGGTTAACTCGTGAATGATGCGGACTTGCCGGACCGGATCACAGCCCTTCATGAGATCCGAATGGCTGATCAGACCGAAGGCCATTGTGAGTAAGGCATCGCCGGCCAAGATCGCCATCGCTTCGCCGTATACCTTGTGATTCGTCGGTTTGCCTCGGCGGAAGTCATCGTTGTCCATCGATGGCAAGTCGTCGTGAATCAACGAGTAGGTGTGAATGAATTCCAGTGAACAAGCCACGGCCATCAGCCCAGGCGGGATCGTACCAATCGCCTCTGCTGCAGCAATGGTCAAGATAGGGCGGACTCGCTTGCCTCCCGCCATAAGACTGTACCGCATGCTTTCATGTAGCGAGGCCGGTGAGGCCGCCGCAGACGGACTCACCTGGTCCAGAAAACGATCGATCTCGATGCGTTTTTGCTCGAGATAGTCCTTAATATTCATGCAGATTCTGCTTTCTTCCAAACGAACGCAAATCCGGGCGGAGAGTAACAAACAGTCCTAGGGGTGTCAAACAGAGGACGGATGGTCGGCCTCTTGCTCCGGCGATGGTTAAAATCGCATAGACCCTCGCTGCTTGGCTCCGCAACTTGTTCCGTCCATGACTTCGTCAGAACGGAACTTCGAACAATGCTCGCCATCGCGAGGCGCGCCCGCAGCGAGGGTCTATGCAACCATCGCAAGTCGCAAGCTGCCCACCATCCTTGGTTGTGAATGGGAAAAAGAAGTCACGCGTGCAGTTGGAGAGCAACTAGCCCGTGAGGCTTCTTGTATTTAAACTGAACGCTTGGCTATACTCCTCACCATGAGTATCAGAAGAGCCGGTGGGGATTGGGAGCCAATGCTGTTGGGCATCGAGCCCCGTCTCTGCAAAGTCTGTCAGCAGGGGTTGTATCGGGACAAGACCATGTTGCGCGGTGGGTGGTCCCGTTGCACCGTCTGTGACGAGTTTGTTCACTATAGTTGCCTCGCGAGCGGGAAGGTTTCCTTCCTCAAGGCACGGCCTCGGGTCTGTAAATCATGCCGTACAGTCCAGACCGGCACGCCACCTTCTACTGCTGAAAAAGCTGATACCCCTGTCGCTGTCGGCTCGTGACCTCCGACCCCCCTTCAAACTCCCTCCGGACCCATCCTGGTAGGCATCGGCTCTTCGCACAGACCGTTCGATATCTTCTGGCACCGGCGATCTTCCTGTGTAGCGGATTCTTCACTAGCAACTTCTTCATCAGCGGCCAGTATACCTGGCCCAGAACAAGCCGTGCGCTGGCGTTGACGCTGACCCTGCTTGTCTTGTCCTACGAGTTTGTCTACAAAGAACAGCTGGCGAGTGGTTCTAAAGAGCAGGCTCGTTCGGCACTCTTGTATTCCTGTGTGATCCCGTACTCCATCGGCATTCTCCTGATGCTTGCTCTGTGGAAACTGTAGATCGATCGGAAAATCAACAATGGGTCAGGTGTTTCATAGCGGGGCCTTTCTCCAGCAATGTTGGTCGGTCCATCCCCTTTGTCTGGCGGTGAAGCGCATAGCGGACGGCAATCGGCTCATCCTTGCCTGTACCGCCTGTCGTTTTATCCACTATCTCACGCTCGATTCTGTCGATGTCAGAGCTTCTACAGCGTCGGAAGGAGCAGAAGGTTCGTCGGGAGAGGTTGCGACTTCACCGGACGCGCAGGCTCAGCTTGTCGGTTGTCTTGATGCTCACGCTGCCGCGCTGTCGTTACGAAAAATGGACGTGTTTGAAGATCTGGCCCTGCTGCGTTGCGCAGAATGTCGCCGGCATTACGCGTTGCATGTGGCTGCCTTTGAGACGCACCAAAAATGAGAATGCCGCAAAAGCCCGCCAGCGTCGTTCTCACATCGCTCAAGGCTTCCACGTACAGCCCGGGAAAAGAGCTGCTCCGGCAGCTCGGGGCGGGGTGGGTGAGAAAGTTTACGCCTCGCCTAAGACACAGGGCGCTCACCGACTCGCGCCCATCCGCAAACGTGACGCTTATTATTCTTCGCGTCGCGGACCTCGTTGCGGCCTTGCTGCACGAACTTGTTCGGTATTCTCCGCACTCGAGACATTCTACATGAGTGATTCTCTCAGATTCACCGACGAAGAAGCCGCGCTGCTGGAGGACGCCCAGTTCTTTCGCAAGAAGGCCAAGATCACGAAGAAAATACGCCAGCAGTTGGAAGCGGCTCGTGACGCGTTGAAAATAGAGATCGGTGAAGCCACATTATTGACTCCGCCGGAGTTTGACGCAGGCAATGTACAGTTCGTGAAGGGCGAGCACCTCGAAGAGTTCCCCTACCAATACCTTGATTGCCCCAAACATTTTCATGGCACAGAGAAGTGCACGTTTCGGACGCTGTTTTGGTGGGGGCATCACGTGGCCTGTGCCTGGATACTCGAAGGCAGTGTCGTGAAGCAGTGTAAAAAGCATCTCGTCGATCGATTTCATTCGATTGCCGGCCAGGACTTGGAACTGTCTATCCTGCCGACTCTCTGGGAATGGAAGCGCGGTGAAGGCTATACCTTGCCGATCACTCACGATCGGAAGGCCCAAGTCGCGGCGGTGATCGCAGAACGCGCGTTTCTCAAGATCGTCCGCTTTGTTTCCGTGGACGATCCAAGAGTGAAAGCGGGAGAGTTGGCCAGGGTGAGTCGCGAGGCCTTTCGTGCGATGCGGCCCATCGTGACGGTCTAATTGTACGTGGGTGGGGATTTCGATAGACTAGCGCGAATTCTTTCCGGATATTTCGTAAGCCGTGATATGGGACGCAATTCTGCAAGGAGGTCATCGTGAAAAATCCGCTGGTGCGAGTGGGCGCAGGAATAGTGCTTTCGGTCGGACTGTGTACATTATCCGGTTGCGGAGGGAGCGGGCAGACCTTCTATTTCGACGTGGCTCCGAAGCAGCAACAACCGCAAGTGGCCGAACCGAACGGCGTGAAGATCGTCGTCGAGCCGTTTGAAGATCGGCGCGTTGAGAAGAGCCGTATCGGGATGCGCACGCACCTCTGGGGTGGAACCACATATTTCAATGTGGCCGGCGAAAAGCCGGGCCACGTTTATGCCCAAGCATTGGCTGAGCGGATTCAGACCAAAGGCTGGCAGGATCGAGCCTGGAATGTACGGGTGGTGCCGGCCGGGTCTGCCCAGGATGCCGACATCGTGATCAGTGGCCAGATCTTTGAATTCGCCGCCAATGCGAAGAGCCGCATGTTTTCGACCTATTTGACGACAAGTAGCAAGTTGACGATTACGGCGCGCAACAATGTAGATCGCAGTCTCACGAGCCGAAGCCTCGAAGGCGCTCAGAGCGACACCGTCGTCTGGTTTAACGAAGACGACGTCAAAAAGTTGATGACTGGTACAGTGAAAGACACACTCGATCGCTACATTTCGGACACCACGATTTCTGAGCGCGCGTTGCGTCCGAGCCGATAACGTCAGGATGGAAAGTCAATGCGTGAACGCCGCTGGGAAACCCCCGCCTCCATGACGTTCGCTCAGGTTCTCACGGTCGGTGAGCGACTGGCTGCACTGGGATTGAAACCCGCCGTCCCGGCCAAAGATGTCATCTGCTATGTCGAAGAATGGACGGTCGAGTCCCCGGAAGACTTCGATGGGCTGGATGCCTGGGCCACGGAAGATGTGACGCTGGTGCATGTGCGAGAAGGATGGCGAGGTGATTTTTTTCTTCTAGCGGGGAATTACCATACGACGTACCAGCGCCATCAGGATGTCGGCACCTACTGCTCGATCAGCCATCCCTGGCGGATTCGGGAAACCATGAGACTGCACGAGAGCCGGAGCATGCTCTGGCTCGGGTTCCGCCACGCCCATTCGTTTCTTCGGGTGCGGCTTCAAACACGAGAAGTTGTCACCCCCGGCGAAACACGGTGTGACGCTCAGCGTGAGCAATGG
>Ga0114129_10010041_pt1 | contig 13497 bp, 14 predicted proteins | sample RhiMetdeltSRZDD1_FD_80071 | JGI IMG/M metagenome (GOLD analysis project Ga0114129, IMG submission 80071) | Populus rhizosphere microbial communities from Tennessee, USA - Rhizosphere MetaG P. deltoides SRZDD1 (version 2) (version 2) | ecosystem: Host-associated > Plants > Roots > Rhizosphere >...
GAGCCGGTAGCTCAGTTGGTAGAGCAACGGACTTTTAATCCGTAGGTCCCGGGTTCGATCCCCGGCCGGCTCATAGTTTCAGCGGTCCTTCATCACAGCTTCACACTGTTCCGGCCATCATCCTTGACGGTGCCGATGTCCGACATCACGCTGCTGGTCGTGCGGCTGACGGACTCCTTCAGCGACTTCTGGTCCTTACTCGCCCAGGAGCTGGAGGTGCCGCTCGTCGAATGGCGCCCGGTCGAGGCGGAATCCCCTCCGCCGGGTGCTGCGGTCGTCGTTGTCGCCGCGGGCGGCGCCGAGCCCGACATCCCCGCGTTCGTCCGCGGACTCAGCATGCCCTCCGATGTGCCCGTCGTCGCCGTCGGCGCGGCCGCCAGTCACCGGGTCGCCGCGCAGGCGGTTGGAGCCGGCGCGGCGGACTACTTCGCCCTGCCCGACGATCGTGACGCACTCCGCGAATTCGTCGCCGCGGCCCTCGCGCGGCGCCGCTCGCTACTCGCGCGCGCGAGCCTCGCGCGGCTCGAGGCCGAGGCCCACGCGTTCCGCGAGATCGTCGGCGCGAGCTCCGCGTTGCGCGCGACCCTCGAGCGCGCGGCGCGCGTGATGCCGCACGCCGACGCCACCGTGCTCGTCACCGGAGAAACCGGGACCGGAAAGGAGCTGCTGGCGCGTGCGCTGCATTACGGCGGACCGCGCGCGGCCGCCCCGTTCGTCGCGCTGAATTGCGCGGCGATTCCCGCGCAATTGCTCGAAAGCGAGCTGTTCGGCCACGAGCGCGGTGCGTTTACCGACGCGAAGACGGCCAAACCGGGACTGTTCGAGGCGGCCGACGGCGGAACGCTCCTGCTCGATGAAATCAACCGGCTGGCGCCCGAGCTCCAGTCCAAGTTACTCCGCGTGCTCGAAGAAAAAACCACGCGCCGCTTGGGTGCGACGACCAGCCGCAGCGTGGACGTGCGGATCGTCGCCGCGAGCAATGCCGATCTCGCCAGCGAAGTGCGCGACGGACGGTTCCGCGAGGACCTGTACTACCGGCTCAACGTCGTCAGCCTGCACCTGCCCGCGCTGCGAGAGCGCGGTGAGGACGTGCTGCTGCTGGCCGAGGCATTCCTGAAGAAGTTCAGCGCGCAGTACCGTCTGCCCGAGCCGCCGCTGGCCCCGGACGTGCGGCGCGTCCTGCTCGCGCATGCCTGGCCGGGCAACGTGCGCGAGCTGCGGAACGCGATCGAGCGCGCGCTGCTGCTGTCGCCGCCCGGCATTCTCGATATCGGCGAATTGGCACCGGCCGCCCCAGTCGCCGCGGCCGGCGAATTGCCGTTCCCGGCCCGCCTGGACGACATCGTGCGCGCCGCAGCGCGCGCCATGCTGCAAGCAACCGGCGGCAATCGCTCCGAGGCGGCACGACGTCTGGGAATCTCGCGCTCGCGGCTCCAACGACTGCTCGACGGCGGCGAATCGGGCGCGGAGGAGCCTGTCTCAGAGTGAGTCAGGTGATCCGTCGTGGTCCAGGCTGGGTGTGGCAAGTGCTGTGGTGGCAATGATATGGCCTGGTGTGCGCCATGCAGAGGATGTACCCGAACCTCTCTCACGGGGACCCTCGTGATGCGTCGATTCTTGTTGGTCTGCAGCGCCGTGCTGCTGCTCAGCTGCAGCGATAGCACCTCGCCCGGGATGCCGGATGCGCAGCTGCACATCCTGCAGAAGGACCCGGCTGCGCCGGCCCTCGACTCCATCGTCGCTCGCTTCTGGGCGAAGGTCGGAGAAGGCAGGGAGATTCGCATCGGCTATCAACCCCCTGCCGATACCGGCGAAGACTTCGTGCGCTTCGAGGTGGCCGGCGATGGGTTGCTGCGCAAACCGGACGGCAGCGCGTTCCAGCCCGGCGATTCGATTCTCATCACGCTCACGGTCGTCGATCCGGCGCGGTTTGCGGTCCGTTTCGAGCCGGCGGGACTGGTCTTCAACCCCAATCAGCCCGCGCGGCTCAAGTTCCATTACTTCCACGCCGACCACGACTTCAACGGCGACGGCGTCATCAACGCGGCCGATACGACGATCGAGCACACGCTGGATCTCTGGCGCCGCGAAAGCGCGACGGCGCCCTGGTTCCGGAACGGCTCCGTAAAGTTCGAAGAGCTCGACGAGATCGATGCCAATATTCTGTCCTTCACCGAGTACGCTATCGCCTGGTGATGTAACGTGACCACCAAGCCCGGCGGCTCGTGGGCCGACGAATGGGTATTCTTCCGCGAGTTGGAGAGCTGGTCCGCGGCGGGGCGCCACCGCGACGTGCTGGACGCCCTGGAGCAGTTGCCGGCGTCCGTGCGCGAAGGGCGGACCCGCAGTGCGCTGCTTGCCGCTGAGGCGAACGGCCGCCTGGGTAACTACGTCGAGGCGGCGCGGTGGGCCGATCTCGCGGGCACGCTCGCCCACGCGCATGGCGAGGCGCATGCCGAGCTGCGCGCCCGCAACTACCAGGGTGCGATCGCGCTCCGCCACGGCGACGTCGCCGAAGCGGAGGCTCACTTTGCGGCGGCCCTCGACATGGCGCGCTCGCTGCAAGATCACACCGCCGAAGCACGCAGCCTCAATAACATCGGCATTCTCGCCAACATTCGCGGCGACACCGAAGCGGCGCTCGCCAACTACCGGTTGGCGCTCGTGGCATACCAACAGGTCGGCCACCTCCGCGGTATGGCGGAGACCTATCACAACATCGGAATCAGTCTGCGCGATCAGGGGAATGCCCAAGCGGCCCTCGGAGCCGCGGAAGAGGCCGTGCGTCTGGCAACCCGGGTGGGCGATGAGCAACTGATCGCGCTCACGACCACGGGGCGTGCCGAGCTTCACGTCGCGCTCGGAGATCCCGCGTTCGCCCGCGCGGAGCTCCAGCGCGCTGAAGCGCGCTACACAAACATCGGTTTTCGGGCCGGTTTGCCCGAGGTCTGGCGCGTCCAGGCAACGGTCGCGCGCGCGACGCGCGAGTTCACCGAGGCCGTCGCACTTCTGCAGAAAGCCGCGCAGCTCGCCACGGAGCTGGGCAGCAGGGATACGCTCGCAGATATCCAGCGGGATCTCAGCCTCGTGCACGAAGCCGCTGGGGACACCGCCGCCGCCCGCGCGGCGCGCGAGCTGGCAGCGTCGTTGTATCTGAAGATCGGCGCGCGCCGAGCCGCGGCGCGGCTCAGCGAAGCCAGCTGACTCATTTCGCGCCAGTCGTGGCCGCCCCGAGCCACCGCTGCCGGCCGTGGTAAATTGCAAAGCCAAATATCCCAACTAGTTACGAGCGGTACAGCGATTGCCCTCCATGTGGGCGAAACACTAACGCGCCCAGCTCACACAACGGAGGAATTGTGCATAGCAAGACACGTTTTATCATCGCGCCGCTCGCAGCGGTCTTGTTCGCTGCGTGCTCGGACAACACGACGGGGCGAGTCAGCCTCGCCATGTCGTCGCTTCGCCCGGCGCCGACTGCAAGCGCCACGCTCTCGGGTGGCGCACCGTCGCCGGCGGTTGTCGCTGCCGGCGACAGCACCAAAATCGCGCTCGGCAATGACACCGTCATTGTGCGCAGCGTGCAACTCGTGCTGCGGGCAATCGAGCTGAAGCGGGTCGAGACCGTCGCATGCGACGCCGTGGTAGGCAATGGCGACTGCGAAGAGTTCGAGACCGGGCCGAACCTGGTGACGCTGCCACTCGGCGCGACCGCGACGGAGACGATGATCAGCGTCGATGCACCGGCCGGGATGTATGACGAGCTGGAGTTTGAGCTGCACAAGGTCGAAGCGCCTGAAGATGCGGCCTTCATCGCCGCGAATCCGCTGTTCGACGGCGTGTCGATTCGCGTGACCGGGACGTTCAGCCAGGCCGGCACGCGCAGCGACTTCACGTTCACGTCCGACTTGAACGCGAAGCAGGAGATCGCGTTCGCGACGCCGTTGACCGTGAGTGATGGCGGGCAGACGAACGTGACCTTGCGTGTCGATATCGGGAACTGGTTCTTGAACGCGGCCGGTACGGCGTTGGTCAATCCTGCATCGGCCAACAAGGGTCAGCCGAACGAGAACGCGGTCCGTGACCGGATCCAGGTGTCATTCGATGCGTTCCGGGACGACAATCACGACGGCCACGACGACGACGGGATCAACCACTAGCGGGTAGGCGTCTGGCGCCCAGACGCCCCTGTTGTCAGGTGAGGGCATCGGAGGCAGATTCCCTTCGATGCCCTCCATCGTGTGGATCGATGGGACGTGGTACGACCGCGGCAGCGCGGTCGTTTCTGTATTCGACCACGGCCTCCTGTACGGCGACGGCGTGTTCGAGGGCATCCGTGCCTACGGCGGCCGCGTTTTCCGCCTGGATGCCCACCTCGAGCGACTCTACGCCTCCGCGAAGGCAATCTGGCTCGAGATCCCGCTGAAGCAGGACGCCATGGCCCGCATGGTCGAAGAAGGGGTCGAGCGCAGCGGGATCAAGGACAACTACATCCGGCTGGTCGTCACGCGTGGCATCGGCGATCTGGGGCTGGATCCGCGGAAATGCCCCAAGCCTACCGTGTTTTGCATCTTCGATACCATCAAGCTGTGGCCACAGGATCGCTACGACAAAGGACTGATCGCGCTGACCGCCGCGACGCCGATCGCGCATCGCGAGTCCCTTTCCCCCCGCGTCAAATCGTTGAACTACCTCTCCCACATCCTCGCTAAGGTCGAAGGAATCGCGGCCGGAGTGGATGAGGTGATCATGCTCGATTCCGCGGGTTACGTCGCCGAGGCAAGCGGCATGAATCTGTTCGCCGTGTCCAACAGCACACTGAAGACGCCGCCGCCGTACACAGGCATCCTGCGCGGCGTCACCCGGGATACGGTGATCGAGCTCGGTCGGGAAGCAGGGTATGGAATAGACGAGTCGCCGATGAACCGCTACGATCTCTACACGGCCGATGAAGTGTTTCTCACCGGAACCGCCGCGGAGATCGTCGGAATCTCCAAGCTGGACGGTCGCGCGATCGGCAAGGGAGTTTCCGGGCCCGTGACGCGCGATCTCGCCACCCGCTTCCGCGCCTACGTCACGCGCGACGATTGAGTCAAATAGCCTTAACCCATTGACTGACAACTAGCTAACCACAATATTGTGGGCCCTTTGACCGGCTCCCGGCCGGGGGGTGAGCCATGTCATGGCGGGTAATCGCGCACGGGGATCAGGTTTGGCACGTGGATGCGGTCGCCGAGCGTCGCGCGAATACGGCCGCCTGGCAGCTCGTGCTCTCGTTTCGCGCCGCCTCTGAGCCGCTGGCGGGCCGGGCCAAGCGCTCCTTTTGGACGCCGTATCCGCTGGAGGCCACCTCGAAGTCGTCGCTGTACATCCAGGCCGAGCGCATTTCCGACGCTGCGCTCTCGCAGCTGCTCGCGGAGCGTCTGGCGTGAGCACCGTCGACCTGCAGGATCTGCGTCGCGTGGTGGGAGCGGTGACGCGGCTCCGGGGCGAGACGGTCAAACATGTGACGGTGCGGTCGGACGTGCGGCATGTGAAGATCGAGTTCGAGAGCGGGCTGATTCTGGTCATCTCGGCGGAACGTGATGGGCAAGGACGGCCGCACCTCGAGGTCGATGTGGTGGAAGCGGTGCAGGACGCCGGCGTGAAGCAGCAAATCGAAGTGCGCTTCGATTGAGAGGCGGGCGTGCCTGAAGAGCGGCTGCGGTTTCATGAGTTCGGATTTCAGCGGCTGGCAAACGGCCGCTGTCGCGCCAAGGTCGTGCTGACGTGGTCGGACGGCCGGCGCTTCGAGGGCTCATCGGACGGCGTCTCGTCGCAGACCGGTGAGCTGCGATGCTGTGCGGTTGCTGCGGTGAACGCGTTGGAGCAGGCGGTACAGCCGCGCCTCACGTTCGAGTTGCTGGGCGTGAAAGCGGTCCGTGCGTTCGATGCAACAGTCGTGATCGTTTCGTTGTCAGCGCGGGCGCAGGAAACGACTCGGCTCGTGGGGTCCTGCTTGACAGAAGTCGATCCACCCCGTGGCGCGGCGCTTGCAGTGTTGAATGCGACAAACCGTTTACTCGGGAATTACTTGGCGACTCGATGAAGCGTCTGACGGTGTTCTCGTTCTGGTCGATGACCGCAGCGGCGCTCGCCGCCTGCGGCGGACACCCCATTGTTCGGGCTGCCGCTCCGCCAGTGCCCGTTCCGGTTGCGCCGCAAGCCGCGTCGCGGGACAGCTCGGCGGTTCAGCTCGGCACCGCGCTGGCCAGGGTGGAGCAGGATTCCGCGGCCGATCAGTCGGCCCTCGATAGTCTGCACCAGCGCTCCGCTGACTCGCTGTCACCGCCTCGCACCAACGTGTCGGTGCGCGGTGAGGATGTCCGCAAGGAAGCAGAAGATCTGTTCGGCAGCGACGCCACGACCACCTTCGACATCGACGTCTCCACCTTCGCGGGCAACCGCCGCGTACTCGAGTATCTCGAGTTCTTCCAGCTCGACGCCCGCGACCGTTTCGAGATCTGGCTGTCCCGCCTCGGCCGCTACGAAGGAATGATTCGCGAGAGGCTGCGCGCCCGGAGCCTGCCCGAGGACCTCGTCTATCTCACGCTGATCGAGAGTGGCCTGTCCAACACGGCCGTCAGCCGGGCGCGGGCGGTCGGGATGTGGCAGTTCATGTCGGCGACCGGGCGCGGCTACGGGCTGCAAATCGATCCGTGGGTCGACGAGCGGCGCGACCCGTTCAAAGCGACGGATGCCGCGGTCAACCATCTCCAGGATCTGGTGCAGCGGCTGGGCAGCGTGTATCTCGCCGCCGCGGCGTATAACGCCGGCGCCGGCCGCATCGAGCGCGAAATCCGTCGCCTGCCGGGCGAGCCGGATTCAGTGGATGACCAGACCTTCTTCGAGATCGCGAACCGCCGCAATCTGCGCCGCGAGACGCGCGACTATGTGCCGAAGCTGATCGCGGCGGCCTTGATCGCCAAGCAACCCTCGCGCTACGGCTTCATCGACATCCAGCGCCTGCCGCCGCTCGTCTTCGACGAGGTCTCGGTTCCTGATGCGACGGGCCTCGACGTGCTGGCACGCCTGGCGGACACGACCGTCGCCGCTCTGCTCGAGCTGAATCCGCAATTCGTCCGCGGCATCACCCCCCCCGGTCGCGAAGTGGTCGTGCGCGTGCCTCGGGGCAGGGGAGCCGCGGTCGCCGAGCGGTATGCCGATCTCCCGGTCACCGAGCGAATCACATTCGTGGATCACTACGTGACCTACGGTCAGACAATGTCCAGCATCGCACAGCGCTACAAGGTGACCGTCACGATGCTGCAGGCGGCGAACCCGCATCTGCGTGCGCATGCCCTGCGCGTGGGTCAGCGCGTGATCGTGCCCATGAGTGGGCGCGTGGTGCCGCGCGGGGCCTGGAGCAACCCTCCGGAGCCGCGGACACGCCGCGTGTCGACCCGCTATCGGACCGTGGTCGGCAGCGACGGCCAAACGCGCCATCGCGTCGCGTCAGGCGAGACCGCGAGCGGGATTGCCCGCCAGCACGGCATCGGCCTGGCGGCGCTCCTGGAAGCGAATGATTTGACGATGCGGAGTGTGATCCGGCCCGGTGATGTTCTGCTGATTCCGAGCCGGTAACCTACCGGCACCCGAGGTTAATGGTGCCGGAATCCCTTCATAACTTCAGTTTCATAGCCGTTCGCGGGGTTGCGACCCGCGCCCAACAGCTGCTCGACCTTTGCCGGACCACGGTTATAGGCGAGTAGCGCCAGCTGCATGTTGGTCGGATAGCGATCCAGCAGGTCCCGCAGGTACCGGAACCCGATCCGCAGGTTCGTATCCCGGTCATACAGCTGCTGCGTGGTCAGCCCGGGCTCGTACAACCGCGCCGTGCTGGGCAGCACCTGGGTAAGACCGATCGCCCCGACGTGACTCACGGCGCGGGTGTTGAAGCCCGACTCGACCTTCACCAGGCGGAACGCCAGGCCAGGGTCGATCCCTTCGCTGAGGGCGACGTCGTAGACCGCCGTCGCCATATCGGCCGGCAGCCGGTAGTGCGCCGAGTACTGCATGATCGCGTTGACGCGATCGAGCTGCAGCCGGGCGACTTCGAGCTCGCCCTGCTTCGCATCGAGCTGTTGCCGGAGCGACCGCAGTTCGCCGAGGAGCTCCGAACCAGAGGCCGGGGCCCGCTCAGCATCGGTCGTCGTGCCGCCAGCCCACCCGCCCACGGTACTGACGAGCAGAGCGGCCAGCACGAGAATTCCGCCGCGCACTACCAGACGTTGAGTTTTCGTTTGCATACTCCTCCCCTCTTTCAGTCCTGCTTGTGAATCAAACATCCGACTGCACCGTCAAGCGCCCGTCAATCATTGCGCGGGGCCTTTTTCTTCTCGATCAGCTGCACTTCTCCAATCACCATGCCGCTGTCGACTGCCTTGACCATGTCGTAGACGGTCAGGAGTGCGACGGCGACCGCTGTTAACGCTTCCATCTCGACGCCGGTTCGGCCGACTGTCCGCACCTGCGCCGTCACCCGCACGCCCGGCAGCGATTCCACCAGGCTCGCCTCGACCTCGACGTGGTCGAGACCCAGGGGGTGACAGAGCGGGATCAGCTCGGCGGTCCGCTTCGCCGCCAACGTTCCCGCGACTTCGCTCACCGCCAGCACGTCGCCTTTCGCGACGGCCTGCTCGGCCACCTGCCGGAACGCCTCCGACGACATCCGAATCGTCCCGGCGGCGACCGCCAACCGGTCCATCATCGGCTTGTCGCCGACATCCACCATCCGTGCGCGCCCGGCCTGATCCACGTGTGACAGCTTCATGACCGCCGCGTCTCTTGCAGGTCCTCGGCCAATACGGCGGCGAGGAGCTGCGGGTTCACGTTGCCTTGGGCGAGGTCCCGCGCGTCGAGCACCTGCGCGATGGCCTCAACCAGCTTCCCGGTCTCGCCGCCACGTTGCGCTTCGCTCCGCAGTCGTGCGGCTAGCGAATCGAGCATGTCGGTGAAGGCTCCGCGCGCCTGAAACGGCACCTGCCCAAGCGCGAACAACCACGGGGCCTCCACAAACCGCCCAGCTTGATCAGCACCCGTCTGCCCGGAACGACCCGGTGATGTTGCAAAGAGCTTGCCAATAGACCCTTCAGCAACTGTAACTCGTTGTGCCAGTTCAGCTTTGTTCGTAATTCCCAGGCTTTGCTGCGCGAATGCTGTCACGTCACTGTCGGCGATTCGCGCGACTCGAACCAGCACAACACGTGACAAAACCGTCGGGAGCAGGGCGTTGGGATCCGCGGCCGTGATGATGATGAACGAATCGGCCGGCGGCTCCTCGAGCGCCTTCAGTAACGCATTCGCGGCGACTTCCGTGCCCAGCTGTGGTATCAACCGCTCCGCGTCGCCGACGATGAAGACCTTTTTCTTTCCCATCGCCGGCGTCAGGACGAGACGCCTCAACAAGAGACGGACAGACGCCACCGGATGACTGGCCAATCCTGCCGACGGTCCATAGAACGGTTGCTCGCGCCGGGCCGCCATTTCCTCGGCGAGCGCGTCGGCCACGAGATCCACCTGCTTGTCGGCATCAACTCCGCCGCCGCGCTTGCTCAGCTCCAGCGGCACAAACCAGTGCACGTCGGGGTGTTGCAGCGAGAGCACGAGCCGGCAGGAGCGGCATTCGCCGCACGGCTCCTGGGTAGAGCCCGGTGCCTCGCAATGGATCAACTGAGCGAGCCAAAGCGCGAGACGCTGCTTTCCGACGCCACGGGGGCCGGCAAGCAGCAGCGCTTGCGGCAGTTTTCCGGAGGCGTGGGCGCCCGCCAGTCTAGTCTTGACCCTTTCGTGCCCGGTGAGGGGCGGTAAAGGCATGGGCGGAATCTAGCTGGGGGGTCAGTGCGCGGCGCCACCGACGCGCCTAAGCCGTTGCTGGATATGCTAGTACGGCTGTGATGGAGCCCTTGCGGAGACTTAATGCTTTATGGAGTAATTGCTTAAGTCGTTAAGTGAGCGCACACTCGCCAGATAGTATCGATATTATCGATTTTTTTCGGGTGCTATTCGGGGGTTGGAGCTGTTCAGGCGGGATGCCGCAGCACCTCTCGCACTTTGCGGAGGAGCACTGGCGGCCGGAACGGTTTTTCGAGATACGCGAGCCCGGGCTCGAGCATCCCATGACGCACGACGGCATCATCCGTGTATCCCGACATGAAAAGCACGCGCAGCTGTGGCCGACGCGCCTTCATCTGATCGGCGAGCTCGCGACCGCTCATCCCAGGCATGATCACGTCGGTCAGCAGGAGGTCCACGTGCACGCGATCCTGCTCGCCATTGATGAGCGAGAGGGCCGTTCGTCCGTCCGCCGCCTCCAGCACCGTGTAGCCGTTGCGCTCGAGTAGCTGGCGCGTGACAGACCGTACCGGCGCCTCATCCTCTACCAACAGAATCGTCTCGCTACCGCGCAGGCTCTCGGGCGGAGCTTCGCTGGAGTGCTCGATCGGGTCGGCGGGATCGTCGACGCGCGGCAGGTAGACCCGCATCGTGGTGCCTGTTCCGGGCTCGGAGTAGGGCCAGATGTGCCCGCCCGTCTGGCGAACGATGCCGTAGACCGTCGCCAGGCCCAGTCCGCTCCCTTTGCCGCGCGCTTTTGTCGTGAAGAACGGCTCGAAAATCCGGGACTTCGTTTCCTCATCCATCCCGACGCCCGTGTCGGTGACCGCGAGCATGACGTACCGGCCCGGCGTCACGCCGGGGTGGTCTGCGGCGTACAACTCGTCGAGCTCCACGTTCCGCGTCTCGATGGTCAGGCGACCGCCATTCGGGGCGGGCATGGCGTCGCGCGCGTTCACCGCGAGATTGACGATGACCTGCTCGAGCTGCCCGGGATCGGCCCGGACGTTGCCCACGCGGGGATGCAGCACGGTCGCGAACAAGATGTCTTCGCCGATGAGGCGTCGCAGCATCTTCTCGATGTCGGGAATCAGCGCGTTGAGACTGATCACCTTGGGCTGCAACACCTGACGCCGGCTGAAGGCGAGCAGCTGCTGGGTCAGGCTGGCCGCGCGCTGCGTTGCGCGGTGAATCTCTTCGATGTCACCGCGGCGCTTGTCGTCGGGCGCGAAGTCCGCCATCAGCAGGTCGGCGTAGCCGCCGATCGCGGTCAAGATGTTGTTGAAGTCGTGCGCGACGCCGCCGGCGAGCCGGCCGATCGCCTCCATCTTCTGTGACAGCAAGATCTGCTCTTCCAGAATCCTGCGGTCCGTGACGTCGCGGTAGTTATTGACGATGGCGGCCACGCTCGGGTCGTCGAGCAGGTTCGTGAGGACGCCCTCCAGGTAGCGCCAGGTGCCGTTCTTGTGCTGCACGCGCGCGGCTATGTGCAGGCTGGAGCGCGGCCGCGCCGTCACTTCTTCGAGGCGCAACAGCACCGGGGCGCGGTCATCGGGGTGGATGAACTCCATCGCGTTCCGGCCGACGAACTCCGTCAGGTCATAGCCCAGGAGCCGCGTCGTGGCCGGGCTGCCGTACGTGATCGTGCCGTCGGCGGCGAATAGCGCGATCGCGTCCCAGCTCTCCTCGACCAGGGCGCGGAACCGTCGCTCACTGACGCGCAGCGCCGCCTCGGCGGCGTGCCGGTCCGACTGACTCTGGGCGAACGCGAGCGCGCCACGGACCGCGGAACCCAGCCGGACGAGGTTCGTCTTGAGGACGTAGTCGGCGGCGCCGGCCTTGATACATTCGGCCGCGGTCTCCTCATCGAGACTGCCGGTGACGATGACCAAGGGGATGTCGGGTGCTTCCGCCTGCAGGATCTCGAGCGCCGCCATGCCGCCGAATCCGGGGACGGTGTAATCGGCGAGCACGATATCGGGGGTGAAGTCGGCAAGCGCGTTTCGAAATGCGGGCGCGCTGTCCACGCGCTGCGTCTCGCAACGGATTGCCGCGCGGCGCAGCTCGCGGATGGCGAGCTCCGCGTCCTCCGCGCGGTCTTCGACGACCAGCACGCGCAGAGACTCGGCGGCCACCGTTATTGCGGTGGGTGGTTGAGCAGCAGCCAGTACAGGCCGACGTCGGCTACGGCTCGGGCGAATGCCTCGAAGTCCACGGGTTTCACGATATAGCTGTTGGCGCCGAGCGCATAGGCCCGCTCGATGTCCGGCTCCTCGCGCGAGGAGGTCAGGACCACCACCGGGATGGTCCTGGTGCGCGCGTCCGCCTTGAGGCGCTGCAGCACCTCGAGGCCGTCGACCTTGGGCAATTTGAGATCGAGGAGCACGACTTTCGGGGCGGGGGTCGCGCCGTCGAAGAAGAAGTCCACGGCTTCGGCACCGTCGCGGCACACGTGCACCTGATTCGCGAGGTTGCGCTGCTTCAAGGCGCGCAGCGTCAGCTCCGCGTCGTTCGCGTTGTCTTCGACCAGCAAGATCTCGACGCCGTGTGCTTCCATCACCGCCCCCCCTCATCATCGGCCGGCAGCGTGAAATAGAACGTGGCACCGCGATCGATGGCGCCCTCCGCCCACACTCGGCCGCCGTGGCGCTGTACGATGCGCTTCACGATTGCGAGCCCGACGCCGGTGCCATCGAACTGCTCGGTGCTGTGGAGGCGCTGGAAGACGCCGAACAGCTTGTCCGCGTAGCGCGAGTCGAATCCCGCCCCGTTGTCTTTCACAAAGTACACCGCCTGATCGCCGTCGGGGTGCGAACCTACCTCCACGCGCGCCTCGGCGCGATCCCGGGTGAACTTGGCGGCATTCTGCAGCAGGTTGCTGAACACTTGCCGCAGGAGCGCGCGATCGCCCGTGGCCCGCGGGAGCGAGCCGACCTGAATCGCGAGCGAGCCGGTCCTGCCGGCATCGCCCCGCTGGACCTCCTCCGCCACCGTGCGCGCGAGCTCCTCCATGTTCACCGGGTTCGAGCCGAGCTCCTTGCGGCCGAGCCGGGAGAAGGAGAGCAGGTCGTCGATGAGCTGCCCCATGCGGCGGGTATTCTGGTCGATGACGCCGAGCAAGCGCTGCGCTTCGGGTTCGAGCTTGGCGTTGTGGTCCTCGAGGAGGATCCGCGCGAAGCCGTGAATCGCGCGCAGCGGCGCCCGCAAGTCGTGGGAGACGGAGTATGAGAACGACTCCAGCTCCGCGTTCGTCCCCTCGAGCGCTTGGGTCCGCTGCGCGACCTGCGCCTCGAGGTGATGATGGGAGCGGGAGACCTGCTCGGCCATCGTGTTGAACGAGCGCGCCAGGCTCCCGATCTCGTCGTCGCGCGAGATGGTCACCCGCTTCTCGAGATCGCCGCTCGTGATGGCCTCGGCGGCGCGGGTGACCTCGACCAACGGCTTCGTGAGGCGGCGGCTCCCCCACCAGGCAAGCAGTGCGCCGGCGACGACGATCAGCAGGGCGAGCGGCGCCATGTTCAGGAGGTACGCGCGCGCAGGCGCGGACACCACTCGGCTCGGCAGCTCGGCCACGACCATCCAGGGCGTTCCGAGCACGGGTGCCGCGCTTGCCCGCATCGCCTCCCC
>Ga0114129_10010047_pt1 | contig 13494 bp, 8 predicted proteins | sample RhiMetdeltSRZDD1_FD_80071 | JGI IMG/M metagenome (GOLD analysis project Ga0114129, IMG submission 80071) | Populus rhizosphere microbial communities from Tennessee, USA - Rhizosphere MetaG P. deltoides SRZDD1 (version 2) (version 2) | ecosystem: Host-associated > Plants > Roots > Rhizosphere >...
CCGGGCCCGCCGCAACTTCGAGGCCCACATCATGTCGGAGGCCGAGTACCAGAGGGCCCGCTCGGCGCTGGAGACGGCGCGCTCCGCCTTCGAGGCGGCGCAGAACCGCGTCGACCAGACACGCGCGGGGCTCTCGGCCAACCGCGACACGCTCTCCAAGACGACGGTGCGGGCGCCCATCGACGGCATCGTGACCACCCTGCGCGTCAAGGCCGGGGAGGTGACCGTGATCGGCACCATGAACAACGCGGGCACCCGGCTGCTGACCATCTCCGACATGTCGACGGTGGAGGCGGTGCTCATGGTCGACGAGACCGACACCCCGAGCGTGCAGGTGGGGCAGAAGGCGGTGCTGACCATCGACGCCTATCCCAACCAGACCTTCGAAGGGACCGTCACGGAGGTCGGCAACTCGCCGATCCTGAGGGACGACCCGGACCTGCAGGGGTTGACCACCACCTCGGACGCCATCAACTTCAAGGTGAAGGCGAAGGTGCTCTCGCCCCCGCCCACCATCCGGCCCGGCTTCTCGGTGACGGCCGACATCATCACGGGCACCAAGCAGAAGGTGGCGGCGGTGCCCCTGGCGGCCGTGGTCGTGCGCGATTCGCCCAAGGGCGAGAAGACGGAGACGGGTAAGCTGAAGACCGAGGAGGGCGTCTACGCGCTGCGCGACGGCAAGGCGGCCTTCACCGCCGTGAAGACGGGGCTCACGGGCGAGCTGATGGTGGAGGTGATGACCGGCGTGCGGGCCGGTGAGGAGATCATCACCGGGCCCTTCAAGGCCCTGCGCCAGATCAAGGACGGCGACCGGGTCAAGCGGATGTCCGAGAAGGAGAAGAAGGCGGCCGAAGCCGAAGGCGCCGGCGCGTCGTAGCCGCCCCTCGGCGGATCACCAGCCATGCGGTTGTCCGAGCTCTTCAGCATCTCGCTCCAGGCCCTCCGCCTGAACAAGCTGCGATCCGGGCTCACCCTGCTCGGCGTGATCATCGGCGTGATGACCGTGGTCTCGGTGCTCTCCATCATCAGCGGCCTGAACGACTACGTCATGAACAAGGTCATCAATCTGAACCCCGACGTCCTCGTGTTCACGCGCTACGGCATCATCCGCAACCGCATGGAGTTCGTCATGGCGCGCAAGCGCAAGCCGGTGACCGCCCGCGACCTGCAGGTCGTGCGAGCCGAGTGCCGCTCGTGCGCCGCGGTCGGCGCTCAGCAGCGGCAGGTGGCGACCGTTCACGCCGGGCCGCGCAAGCTCGCGGACGTCCCCGTCATGGGCTACACCGCGAACGTGTCGACGCTGCTGAACGTCGACCTGCAGGCCGGCCGCTTCTTCACGCCGCCCGAGGAGCAGCACGCCGCCGCCGTGGTCATCATCGGCTACGACGTCAAGGACCAGCTCTTCCCCACCATCGACCCCATCGGCCGCACGCTCTACGTCCGCGGCTATCCGCTGCGGGTGATCGGCCTCCAGACCAAGCAGGGAAAGGTGCTGGGTGAGAACCGGGACAAGGTGATGATCGTGCCGCTCACGTTCCTCCAGAAGGTGATGACCTCGGACGACGGGATCGCGATCATGGTCCGGCCCGTGCGGGGCATGAAGGGCCTCGACGAGACGCAGGACGAGGTGCGGACCCTGCTGCGGTCCCTGCGCAGGACGCCCTTCGCGACCGACGACCCGTTCGGCATCGTGGGCGCCGAGGCCATCCAGTCGCTCTGGCGCTCCATCTCAGCCGGCGCCTTCGCGGTGATGGTCCTGATCTCGGGCATCTCGCTGGTGGTGGGCGGCATCGTCATCGCCAACATCATGTTCGTGTCGGTGGTCGAGCGCACCCACGAGATCGGCCTGCGCATGGCCCTGGGCGCGCGGAAGCGCGACATCAAGCGGCAGTTCCTGCTGGAGTCGTCGCTGCTGGCGACCCTGGGCGGCGCCGGCGGCGTGCTGGGGGGAACGCTGGTGGCGGTAGCGGTCAGCCAGCTCTTCCCGGCGGAGGTGAAGCTCGCCTTCGTGGCCATCGGCCTCGTCACCGCGACCCTGACCGGCCTGATAGCGGGGCTGGCGCCGGCGGCCGCCGCCGCGCGGCTGCCGCCCGTGGAGGCGCTGCGCCATGAGTAAATCGCGGGGCGCGAGGCGGCTCGCCGCAGCGAGACGGCTCGCGCCTAACATTTCCCCTCCCCTACGGGGAGGGGATAGGGGTGGGGGTTCAATGAATGACTAGGTCCGCCTGGGCCGCCTTCCAGCGCGGCTTCACCAGCAACGTGCGCTTCGCGCTGGGCGCCGTGCTGGAGCAGAAGCTGCGCTCGTCGCTCACCATCCTGGGCATCGTGGTGGGCGTGACGACCGTGATGGCGATGGTGGCGATCGTGACCGGGTTCAACAACAACATCATCGGCAACCTCCAGGCCTTCGGCGCAAACCGGATCGAGATCCAGAAATACGACGAGCGCTTCGGCCCGGGCGGTCCCCCGCCCGAGGAGATGCGCCGGAGGAAGAACCTCACCGTGGACGACGCCGAGGCGCTGCGCCAGGCCATGCCCGAGGCCACCGTCTCCAGCCTGTGCGGCTACTTCGACGCCGTGATCCACATCAAGAACGGGAACCGGGAGGCCAACAGCCCCTACGTGCTGGGGGCCGACGAGTTCTATCCCACGGGGACGGCCTACAACATCGGCCGCGGACGCTTCTTCACCGCGGCGGAGGTCGAGCACAGCGCGCTGGTGGTGGTGCTCGGCTCGGAGGTGCAGCAGGCCATCTTTCCCAAGGAGGACCCGATCGGGAAGGACATCACCGTGGAGGGGCTTCGGTACCGCGTGGTGGGGGTGCTGGAGCGGAAGGGCGAGCAGTTCGGCTACTCGCCCGACAACAAGGTGGTCCTGCCCATGGGGTCGTTCGCGCGGCAGTTCGACTTCCAGATGCGCAGGGACGGCGTCAGCCTGAACATCGTGCCCAAGCGCACCGAGGACCTGGACCGGGTGATCGAGAAGACGATCGCGATCATGCGCGCCCGCCGGAGGGTGCCCTTCAACAAGCCCAACGACTTCGCCGTCGCCACCCCCGACCAGCTCATCTCGCAGTTCCGCGCCATCACCGGCGGCGTCACGGGGGCCATGGTCTTCATCGCCCTCATCTCGCTGCTGATCGGCGGGGTCGGCGTGATGAACATCATGCTGGTCTCGGTCACCCAGCGCACCCGCGAGATCGGCATCCGCCGGGCGGTGGGCGCGCTGAAGCGCGACGTGATCGGCCAGTTCCTGACCGAGGCCGTCACCCTCAGCACGATCGGCGGCGCGCTGGGCGTGCTGCTGGGCCTGCTGATCTCGGCCACCGTGAAGGCCACGGTGCCCGCGCTGCCCACGGCCATCCCGTTCTGGTCGCCGCTGGTGGGGCTGCTCGTCTCGATGGGCGTCGGGATCTTCTTCGGGGCCTACCCGGCCGTGAAGGCCTCGCGCCTCGATCCCATCGAGGCGCTGCGCTGGGAATAACCCTCTACTGATACCGTAGCGCGACCATCGGCTGCACGCGCGCGGCCCGGGCCGCGGGCAGGTAGCCGGCCAGGAACGCGGTGGCCAGCAGGGTGAGGGTGGCGGCCGCGAAGGTGAACGGGTCGCGGGCGCTCAAGCCGAACAACTGCGACTCGATCAGACGCCCGAGGCCGTAGCCGGTGGGCAGGCCCACCGCCACCCCGATCACCGCCAGCACCGCGACCTCCCTCAACACCATCAGCAGCACGGTCCGGCGGTCCGCGCCGAGGGCGACCCGGATCCCGATCTCCCGCGTCCGCAGCGAGACCGCGTAGCTCATCACGCCGTAGAGCCCGATCGCGGCCAGCAGGGTGGCCACCAGGCCGAAGGCCGCCGAGAGCGAGGCCACGAGGCGCTCGGCGAAGAGCGACTCGCCGATCTGCGCCCCCATGGTCTTCAGGTTGGTGACGGGCAGCGTCGCATCCACCTTCTGGACGATCGCGCGCAGCCGCGGGGCGATGGCCTGCGGGTCCATCGCGGAACGCGCGTAGAAGGTCATCTCGCCGACGTCGGCGTTCTGCGCGTACGGCACGTAGACGAACCGGCGCTGCTCCTCGCGCAGCGAGGCGGCCTTGCCGCTCCTCACCACCCCCACGATCTCGATGTCCTTCTCCTTGCTGCGGCCGCGGGAGAAGCGGCGGCCGAGCGGGTCCTTGTCGCCGAAGAAGTAGCGGGCGAAGGTGTCGTTGACGATCGCGACCCTGGGCGCGCCGAGGCGGTCCGAGTCGGTGAAGTCGCGGCCGGCGAGCAGCGGGATGCCCAGGGTCGAGAAGAACTGGGTCCCCACCCCGTTGAAGTTGGGGTTCATGTTCTCGCCTTCCTTCGGCTCGTAGCCCTCGACCGCCACCGTGCTGCTGTCGTCGCTGTTGGTCATCAGCGCGACCTCGGCCATCGACACGGACCGCACCCCCGGCTCGGCCGCGATCTCGTCCTGGACCTGCTTCAGCACGCCTAGACGCCGCTCGACGCCGTAGCCGTTCAGCGCGGGGTCGACCGAGAACACGAGCAGCCGCTCCGGCTCGAAGCCGGGGTTCAGGCTGCGCAGGTTCATGAGGCTGCGGGTGAACAGGCCCGCGCCGATGAGGAGGAGCAGCGAGAGGGCGACCTGCGCCGCCACCAGCCCCTTGCGGAAGCGGAAGGGCGCCGAGCCGCCCAGCAGCGTCCCCGATTCGTTCTTGAGCGTCGGCGCCAGGTCCGGCCGCGTGGACTGCAGCGCGGGCGCCAGGCCGAACACCACGCCGGTCAGCACCGACAGCGCCAGGGCGAACAGGCCCACGCGCAGGTCCGGCGCCGACGAGAGCACGCGCGGCGCCGCCTCGAAGGGCATCACGCGCACGAGCAGGTCCGCGGTCCACACCGCGAAGGCGATGCCGAGCGCCCCCCCCGCCAGCGCGAGCACGAGGCACTCGACCAGAAGCTGCCGCATCAGCCGTGCCCGGCTGGCGCCGAGGGCGAGGCGAATCGCGATCTCCTTCTGCCGCGACGAGGCCCGCGCGAGCAGCAGGTTGGCCACGTTCGCGCAGCCGATGAGCAGGACCAGGCCCACCATGCCCATCAGGATGAGGAGCGGCGCCTTCGACTGGTCCCGCAGCCCCGACGGGCCGCGTCCGCCGGGCAGCATCTCGAGCTTCTTCTTCAGGAACGCCGTCCGGAAGCGCTCCGACTTCGTGTCGATGCGCTGGAGGTCCTCCTGCAGGAGCTGGCTGTAGAGCACGTCCACGCCCGCCCTCGCCTGCTGGAGCGAAACGCCGTCCTTCCGCCGCGCCATCACGGTCAGCCACCGCACCCGCCAGTCGCCCAGCCCGCGCGTCCAGGTGGGGATCACCTGGGGCTGCATCATGAGCGGCACGTACGCGTCGGCCGCCTCGCCGACCTCGATGCCGTGGAAGCCCGCGGGCGCGATGCCGATCACCGTCATGGGGTGGCCGTTCAACGTGACGCCCTGGCCCACGACGCCCGCGTCGGCGGCGAAGCGCCGGCTCCAGAACCCATGGCTCAGCACCACCAGCGGATGGCCGCCCGGGGTGCGGTCGTCGTCCGGCGTGAAGAGCCGGCCGGCGGCGGGCCTGAGGCCGAGCACGTCGAAGAAGGTGCCAGAGACGAGCGCGCCGCTCAGCTGCTCCGTCCGGCCGGCGACCGTGAGGTGGAGAGGCACCGTGTACTGCGCGAGCATGCCGTCGAAGACGGTGTTCTTGTCGCGCAACTCCATGAACATCGGATGCGACAGGGGGATGAGCGTCTCGCTGTGGTTGTGGGTGGCGCCGGAGTACGGACCCGGGCCGTCGAGGATCACGAGGCGCTCGGGGTCCTTCACCGGCAGCAGGCGGAACAGCACCTGGTCCATCAGCGTGAAGATCGCGGTGTTGGCGCCGATGCCCAGGGCAAGGGTCAGGAGGACCACCGCGCTGAAGCCCGGGCTCTTCGCGAGCGTCCGCAGCGCGAAGCGAAGGTCCTGTGAAAGCTCGTCCATGCAGTCCTCCCCCGTCGCCTGGCTAGAGCGAGCCGCGTGCCAGGCCGCCGGCGACCAGAAACACCTGGGACCCGAAGTTCAGCGATCCGTTCCCGAGGCGCTGACCAGGGAGGCGGCCGCCTTTCGCGCGATCAGCGCGAAGCCGTGCGCCCTGGCTTCTCCCTGGAGGGCCTGGAGGCGGGCGCGGCCCTCGCCGACCCGGCCGCCGAGGATCTCGATCTCGCCGCGCGCGAGCTGGGCCTCGAAACCGAGGCCCATGCGTCCCTCCCTCTTCGCCTGGGCGAGCGCGGTCTCCAGGCCCCGGACGGCGGCATCGAGATCGGCCACGCTGCCGGAGTGGGCGCGCACGCGCACGGCGGCGATCGCCACCGACAAACGCACCCTCTGGTTCTCGGCGCCGCGGGCGCTGCGCAAGGCGCCGGCGGCCGCATCGCGCGCCTCGGCGGTCCGGCCCTGATCCAGGAGCGCCCGCGCGAGGACCACTTCTGCGATGGCCTGGTCCCCGAGGACCTTCTCCGCGCGAAACTCCTCCAGCGCCGCGCGAGCCAGGGCTTCGGCCCGGCCGGGTGATCCTTCCTCCAGGGAAAGCCGGGCCAGCGCGAGGCGGCTCTCGGCGACGAAGGGCTTCTCGCCGAGCTGCTCGCGGATCCCGAGCGCCTCCTCGAGCCTCTGCTTCGCGGTGGGCAGGTCGTCGGCGGCGAAGGAGACCTCCGCCATGTCGTGGAGGTTCTGGGCGACGTTGGTCTTGCGGCCGATCTCGCGGTTGATGGCGAGCGCCTCACCGTAGGTGGCTTCGGCGGCGGCGAGCTGGCCCCACTCCCGCCGGATCTCCGCGATGTTCGCGAGGGTCACGGCCACCGCCCTCTTCTCTCCCACCTCTCGGCGGATGGCGAGCGCCTCGTCGAACAACGCGCTCGCCCGCGTGAGGTCTCCCTGGTTCTGCACCACCACCGCGATGTTGTTCATCTGGCGGCTGACCCCCGCCTTGTCCCCGATCTCCCGGAAAGCCGCGAGGGATTGCTCGAGCAGCACCCTGGCTTCCTTCAACCGGCCCTGCCTCCAGAGCAGGCTCGCCACGTTGTTGAGCGTCCACGCCGTCCCCTGCTTGTTGCCGATCTCGCGGAAGACGAGCAGCGCCTCGTCGAACATCCGGCGGGCCTTCACGTTCTCGCCCTGCTCCGAGAGCAGGATGCCGATGTTCCGGAGCACCCAGGCCATGCCGCGCCGGTCCCTGGCCTCCGCGTAGATGCGTCTCGAGTCCTCCAGGGCGGCCAGCGCCTGCTCCTGCTCCCCGAGGTTCTGGAGCGCCCAGCCCTCCTCCGAGCGCGCCCGGGCCACCAACAGCCGCGCGCCCATATTCCGCCCCTTCTCCGCCGCTCGGACCGAGGCCGCGCGCGATCGCGTGAAGTCCGAGAGCGCCCGCGCGGCTTCGGCCTCCTGCACCTCGACCCGCGGATCGTCGGCGGCGGGCGGCGGGAGCCGCCGCAGGGTGGCGATCGTGGCCAGCGCGGCGGTGGCCCTTCCCCCCGCGGTCTGCGCCGCTGCCAGCTTCAGGCCGTAGTCCAGCTGGTCCGGAAAGAAGTCCCAGAGCTGGCCGTAGATCTGGGCGGCCTGCTCCCAGTGCTTGGCGGCCTCCCGGTACCGGCCCTCGACCCACAGGCGCTCCCTCCGCGGCAGCTTCGACGACACCTCGAAGGCCTTGCGCGCCTCCAGGCTCTCGTTGGCGTCGTAGCCGAGGGCCGCCCAGGCGTCGGCCAGCGCCGCGTGGGCGGACGCGTAGCCGGGATCGGCCGCCACCGCCCTCTCGAGGAGGTCCCGGGCGCCCAGCGCGTCCATCAGCCGCAGCCGGGCGATTCCTTCGGCGTACAGGCGCAGGGCGTCCGGCTGGGAAGGACGAGACGCCTGGAGCGCATCGGCCTGGAAGGCGGACAGCTCTCCCGCTCCCAGCTTGTCGCGCAGGCGGGTCCCCGCCCGCGCGACGAGGTCCAGCAGCTCCGCTTCCGTGCCCAGCTCGACCGCCGAGGCGATGGTCTCGCCGGCCGCCGCGTCCTGGATCCGCAGGTCCAGCCGGATGCGCCGGCGGGGCCCGTCGCCGACGGCGAGATACGAGCCCAGGACGACCACGTCGGTCCCCAGGTTCTTCCTGACCAGCGACAGCGTGTCCTTGGCGAGGCTGTCGGTCTCCGCGAGAGACAGCTCGATCTTCATGCGCGCGACGTTCTCGCCGGGGATCGTCCTCAAGGTGTCGCTGGCCCCCAGCTCCGTGCTCAACATCTGGGAGAACGCGACGGAGAGCCAGGCCGCGTCCGCCCGACCGGAGAGGTTCTTGAAACCCAGCAGGGCGACCGAGCGGCGCGGGTGGAGCGCCGACGGCCGCGACGCGGAGGCGGCCGAGGCGACCCGCGTCTCGGTGCGGAGCCCCGGGGCGCGCTCGTAGATCATCCGAGAGGAGATCAGCATGCCGCCGGCGGCAAAGACGACGGCCAGGCGGGTGAGACGTGAGGCGGACGACGCCGGGCGCGTGCGCTCCGTGCTGGCCGGCGCGCCCAGGCGAGCCGCCACCTCCCGCACGCTGGCGAACCGGGCGGCTGGATCGCGCTCGAGGCAGCGCAGCACGACCGCCTCCCAGCGCCGGTCCAGGGCGGGCACGTGCTTCCGTGGCGTCTCCGGCGCCTCGTTCAGCCGCTTCAGAGCGGTGGCCACGGCGGAGTCGGCCGTGAACGGCCTCACGCCCGTGAGCATCTCGTACATCACGACGCCCAGCGCGTAGATGTCCGCGGCCGGCGTCACCTCTTCACCCTTCACCTGCTCGGGCGCCATGTAGGCGCAGCTCCCCACGAAGCCGCCCGAACCGGTCAGGGAAGGGCTGGAGCTGTCGACGGCCGCCAGCGCGCGGGCCAGGCCGAAGTCGGTGATCACCACGCGGTCGGCGCGGCCTTCGGCGCGGACGAGAACGACGTTGCTGCACTTGAAGTCGCGGTGCACGATCCCCGCCTCGTGGGCGGCAGCGAGGGCGGCGGACAGCTGGGTGATCAGCGGCAGCGCCTCCGTGGTCGACATCCGCCCCGCCCTGCGAAGCCTCTCCGAGAGGGTCTCGCCGGCCAGCAGCTCCATGGTCAGGAAGGCGACGTCCGGCTCGGAGCCGCCGGCCGAGGACACGCGGTGGTGGAACACGTCGAACAGCCGGCAGACGTTGGGATGGGTCACCTGGCGGGCGAGCAGTGCTTCGCGCCGGAAGCGCGCGATCACCTGCTCGTCGGCGGCGATCTCGGGCCGGATGGTCTTCAAGGCCACCCGCGCCCGCAACTCGAGGTCTTCCGCCTCGTAGACCTCTCCCACGGCTCCCCGCGCCAGGAAGCGCACGATCCGGAAGCGGCCGGCGAGCAGGTCGCCCGGCGAGAAAGTCGACGGGAAGAGCGGGCCGGCGGCGTCGGCGCGAGCGCTCAACGGGCCGCCACTCCCGGGTCGCGCGCGAGGCGCGGTCGGACGGAGGCGACCAGGCCGTCGGCAAACCAGCTCTGCAGGGCAGACGCGGCGGCCTCCGCCGGAGCCTCCTGCCGGCCGAAGGCCCGGCAGATCTCCGCCAGGGAGGCGCCCTGCAGGGCCAGGCGCAGCGCGTCGGCTTCGTCGCGATCGACCCTGGCGTGGAAGAGGGTGACCCCCTTGCGCCAGCAGACGAAACTGGTGGGCGCGCGCGCGGGAGGAGGCGGCTCCAGCTTCCCTTCCAGGCTCCGCCACAGGCCGGAAACGTCGTGCTCGAGGTCGAGCACGCACATGGCGGGGACGAATCCGAGTGCCGCAGACGGCCAATCGTCCGGGCCGAGGTCACGGAGCGCGCTCGCGTCGACCGCGTCCTCGGTCGCCTCACGCGCCAGCAGCGCATGCGCCAGCTCCAGCGAGGCCAGGTCCGGCAGATCGGGGCGTCCCCAGCGCGCGGCGGTCTCCCTGAGGAAATCCGGGACCCCGCGGATCAGCGCCTCCACCGTACGGTCTTCCTCCGGGGTGGCCGTCCAGTGCGCTTCCGCCATGACGGCGAAGCGGTCCTCCCCCAGCAGCACAGCCACCTTCCGGAACGGCACCCTCAAGCTGTCCGCGGTCTTGGACCTGAGGCTCTGCAGATAGACGTCGAGACGGCGCCGCAGGGATTCCGCCGGCGCCCCGGCCCCCACGAAACGTTCGAGGCCCTCGGGCGGGAGCTGCGCCTCCCCGAGGACCAGCGAGGCGAACAAGGCCTGGGCCTCAGCAAGCCTCACGGCAGACCTCGGACGCGATGTCGGAGGCCCGCCTGGCCTCCGCCACCACGACCTCCAGATCGGGGACGGCGGTATCCCATTCGACGATGGTCGAGACGCAGCCGAACCGCCGCAGCGCCTCGCGATACAGGTCCCAGACGCAGGAGGGCACCGGCCCCTGGTGGGTGTCGATCAGGAGATCCCCCAGGTCCCGATGGCCGGCCACGTGCAACTGGCAGACGCGGCCTCTGGGCAGGCCATCGAGATACGCGATCGGATCGAAGGCCAGGTTGCGCGCGGTCAGGTAGAGGTTGTTGATGTCGAGGAGGATCCCGCAGTCGGCCCGCTCGGCGACGGCGGCCAGGAATTCCCACTCGGTCATGGTGGAGTGATGGAACCCCAGGTAGTTCGAAGGGTTCTCGAGGAGGATCTGGCGGCGGAGCCGCTCTTGCACCGCCACCACCCGCCCCACGACGTGGCTGAGCGCTTCTTCGGTATAGGGCAAGGGGAAGAGGTCCAGCTCGCCGCCCGCCAGCGAGCACCACGCCAGGTGATCGGAGACCCAGGCCGGCTGCACACGATCGATCAGGCTCTTCAGCTCGTCGAGGTAGCTCGAGCGGAGAGGATCGACCGAGCCGATCGAAAGCCGCGTGCCGTGGAGCGCGAGCGGCAGGTCCCGGCGCACCTTCTCCAGGACGGCGAGCCGAGGCCCGCCGCGCACGTCCATGACCCGCTCGCTGACGATCTCGGCCCAGTCGATCTCGAGCGGCCCACCGTCCAGGATGCGTCTGTAGTGCTCCGGGCGGAGGTCGATCCCGTGGCCGTAACGAGCCGGCGCCACGCTCATGCCGAGGGGCGGTCTGCTGGGGTTCTACCTGTCTCCCGGCGCCTTGCCGACGACGCTTGCGCCGGGGCCCGGGTCATACGTGCACCAGGGACAGGCCGGCGCGCACGAGAGCGCGTAGTCGTCGGTGCCGGTAGCGACCGAACCCTCCTTAGCCGGGTGACCCTCCGGCGGCACGTCGCCGGCGGAAAGTTTCGCGGAAACCTGAAGCCAGAGTTCTGGTACCTGGGACATGGCCACCTCCGATGGAACTGAGTGCGGTTTAGATATATGGCGGGGCGCTAGGCGCTCGCAGAAGCGGGAAATCTGGGGAATGGTACCGTACAACGAGCGGAGGCTGTCAAGCTTTCCGAAATAATCGGGCCGTCGGCGGGGCCGCCGCATCCGCAAAGGAGGCGATGGAATGCCGTTGAAGCGATGGACGATGGCCGTCGGTCTCCTCGGCCTGCTGGCTCCCGGCGCCGGCGCCGCGGACCAGATACGCGCCGATGGCACCGTCGACTTCGCGCGCTACCACGACAGCGCCGAGGCCGCGCAGCTCCTGCGGGAGCTCTCCGCGCGGTACCCCGACCTCACGAAGACGTACACCATCGGGAAGAGCTTCGAGGGGAAGGACCTGTGGATGATCGAGGTCACGAACAAGAAGACCAAGCCGGCTGAGGAAAAGCCGGGCTATTACATCGACGGCGGCGTCCATTCCTGCGAGCTGACGGGGTCGGAGCAGGTCCTCTATCTCGCCTGGTACTTCGCCTCGCGCTACGGCAAGGAGCCGGAGTCGACCCGGCTGCTCGACACGCGCACGCTGTACCTCCGGCCCAAGTTCAACCCGGACGGCTCCGACTACTGCCTCACCCACCCCGACAGCTTGCGCAGCACGGTGCGGCCGTGGGACGACGACGGCGACGGCCTGCTGGACGAAGACGGGGCGGAGGACCTGGACGGCGACGGGCACATCACGACCATGCGCGTGCCGAGCCCGGAGGGCACCCACAAGGTCTCGACCGAGGACCCGCGCATGATGGTCGAGCGGAAGACCGGCGAGACCGGCGGGCAGTACTACCTGCTGCTCAGCGAGGGCACCGACAACGACGGCGACGGCCTCTTCAACGAGGACGGCGTGGGTGGGATCGACATGAACCGCAACTTCCCCCGCACCTGGGGCCTGCCCTTCGAGCAGAGCGGGGCGGGACCGTATCCGCTCTCGGAGCCGGAGACCCGCGCCACCATCGAGTTCCTGGTCGCCCACCCGAACGTGACCGGCATCGTCCACAACCACACCGCGGGCGGTTTCCTCTACCGCCTGCCCTCGACCAATCCCGCGTCCGACCACGAGGAGGACGACCTCGCGCTGGTGAAGCAGTTCGGCGACAGGTACACCGAGGTGACGGGCCACAAGGTCGAGGACAGCTACGTGGGCGAGGGCCGCAGCCGCCACGGGACCCTCATCAGCTGGGGCTACTTCGACTACGGTGTCATCGGGTGGGTGCCCGAGCACTGGGGCGGCTTCGGGAGCGACTACGACCACGACGGCCGCGTCACGGACAAGGAGCGCCTGCGCTGGAACGACGAGGAGTTGGGCGGGGCCGGCTTCGCGCCGTGGAAACCCTACGACCATCCGCAGCTGGGCCGGGTGGAGATCGGCGGCTGGCGGCGCAAGTTCACCCAGCAGAACCCGCCGCCGAAGCTCCTGGAGCACGAGATCGCGATGAAGGTGCCGTGGTTCGTCTACATCGTGGAGGCGGGGCCGCGGGTCCGGATCGCGGATGCAAAGGCGACCGCCCTCGGCGGCGGGCTCTTCCGCGTCGACGCCGCCGTCGAGAACGTGGGCTACCTGCCCACCAACGTCACGGAGCGCGCCATCAAGGCGAAGCTGGCCAGGCCGGTGCGCGCGCGGCTCACGCTGAAGGGCGCCGACATCGCCACCGGCCGCGCGGTCGAGGACCTCGGCCACGTACCCGGGACCCGCGCGCTGCGCGCCGGCGCGCCGGCGGCGAACCGGCGGACGGCCACCTGGGTCGTCAAGACGAAGGCAGCGGACGCCTCGGCCGAGTTGGTGGTCGTCTCCGAAAAGGGCGGAACCGAGCGACGTACGATCAGCCTGAGGTGACTGCCATGCCAAGACTCTGCACGCTGCTCGTCGTCGCCGCGGTCTGGCCGAGTGCGCTCGGCGCCGAGGTCACAGCGATCCGCGCGGGCCGGCTCATCGACCCCGAGACCGGCAAGGCGCTCGCCAACCAGACCATCCTCGTGGAGGGCGAGAAGATCACGGCGGTGGGCGCCGAGGTCGCCGTTCCCGCGGGCGCCACCGTGATCGACCTCACGTCCCTGACGGTGCTGCCCGGCCTGGTGGACGCCCACACCCACCTGGCCCTCACCTACAAGGACGTCCCCGAGAACAACTACTACTACCTCACCTACGTCATGGA
>Ga0114129_10010048_pt1 | contig 13493 bp, 12 predicted proteins | sample RhiMetdeltSRZDD1_FD_80071 | JGI IMG/M metagenome (GOLD analysis project Ga0114129, IMG submission 80071) | Populus rhizosphere microbial communities from Tennessee, USA - Rhizosphere MetaG P. deltoides SRZDD1 (version 2) (version 2) | ecosystem: Host-associated > Plants > Roots > Rhizosphere >...
CACCTCGCCGGCGCAAATCGCGAAGCCGGTGCCTTCACCATCGTGCCGGCGCGCGACGAACTTGGGTCCAATGCCGTGCTGTGCTCGCCGGCCGACGCGGTGCCACTGCGCTTCGGCGACAACAGCTTCTTCCCCCATCTCGACGCGGCCAAGGCGCATGGTATCGAGCCCGAGGTGGTGAAGCTGCCGCGCATCGCGCTCGATATCGATACGCCCGAGGACCTGGCGCTATTTCTCGGCACCCCATCGCAGACCCGTGCGCGCGCCCTGCTCGCGCAATGGCGCATTCGCGTTGATGCGGGACACGTGCGAACAACCTCGGCCTGAACTGCTGCGGCCTGCTGCGCTTCCGCCGCGCCCCTGCCGTCAGTATTTCTTGGCGTCGGCTGCAACCGCTTCGCGATCGAACGCTTACAAGCACGTCGCCGGCGACTGCGCTAGCGAAGCGGCTTTCCTGGAGGCCTACTACGCCGCGGTGCCGACACCGAAGTATTTCGAATTCGTGTGACCGCACCGATCAGAGCGGGATGTCCCGGCCGTGCAGCGACGCGCCCCTATCCGGCCGGCTTGAACACCGGAATCGCGAGGCCTTCGTCCATTGCCTCGAACGCGGCCGCGACCGGCAAACCGACGGCGACCTTTGCATGATCGACGCCGACCACGTTGCTGAGCATGATCGGCCCTTCTTCGAGCTCGATCAGCGCCACGGTATAGGGGACCTTGCCTTCCCAAGCCGGATGATAGGCCCGGTGGAAGACGACGAAGGAAAACACCTGGCCGCGTCCGCTCATCGGTTGCCACTGCGCTTCCGGCGCCAGGCAATTCGGACAGACCACGGCGGCCGGATAGCGTAAGCGCGCACAATGACTGCAGCGCTGAAGCAGAAGCTGCCCGCGTCCGCAGCCCTCCCAGAACGGGCGGTTGACGTCGTTGATGGTCGGCCGGATCGGCGCGGCCTTCGGCTTGTCGTTCATGTCAATGTCCCAGGATCAGGCAGCTCGCGGTGTTGAGCGTCATGCCGCGGCCGGTGACGAGGCAAAGCTCGGCGTCCGCGACCTGCCGCTCGCCGCATTCGCCGCGCAACTGCCGCACGCCTTCGACGATGTGCAGCCAACCCTGCATGTACGACTCCGATAGGTTGCCGCCGGCGGTATTGATCGGAAGCGCACCACCGAACGTGATGCGGGTGCCGCCCTCGACGAAGGCGCCGGCCTCGCCCTCCGGGCAAAAGCCGGCATGCTCCAGCCAGAACAGCACCGCGACGGTGAAATTGTCATAGAGCTGCGCCACGCTGATGTCCTTCGGCGACACCCCGGCCATGCGGTAGGCCTCCGCGATGCAATCGCGCTGGTGCGGCAGGTACCACCATTCCCGCAATCGCAGATTCTCGGTGGTGTGCCCCTGCCCCATGCCCCAGATCGCGACCGGCCGCTTGCGGCAATCCTGTGCGCGCTCGGGCGAGGTCACGATCACGCACACCGCGCCGTCGCTGATCAGGCAGCAGTCGAGCAGCCGCAGCGGATCCACGATCAGCCGCGAGTTCTGGTGGTCATCAAGGGTGATGGGATCGCGCATGACAGCGTTGGGATTCATCGCGGCATGCTTGCGGCAGGTCACCGCGATCCAGCCGAGATGCTCGGAACGTGAGCCGTAGAGCGCCATATGGCGGCGAAAGCCCATGGCGCTGTTGGCGGCATTGCCGAACATGCCCCAGACGCCCCAGGAGTCGTCGCCACCGGCCGCGGCGGCGAAGCGCGAGCCGCCGGTGCGCGCGGTGTCGGCGAAGATGCAGGCGACGGTCTTGGCCATTCCGGTCGCGATCGCCATCGCCGCGATCTGAATGAGCGCGCCGCCGGTGGCGCCGCCCATGGTCAGGCTGCCGGTGAAGCGTGGATTGACCCCAACGAGCTCTCCCACATTGAGATAGTTCTTGGCGCCTTCGGGCGAGGTCGTGCCCGGCATGGTGAGGAGCCCGTCGACCTCGCTCTTGTCGATGCCGCTATCCTCGAGCGCCAGGCGGAACGCCTGCGCGGCAAGCGAGAGCGGAGTCTCGCCCGGCAGCTTGCCCTGCTGCGTTGCCCCGACTCCGACGATGGACGCTTGTCGCCAGGCCATTCATTTCCCCTTGAATACGGGCGGGCGCTTCTCGCGGAACGCCCGACGCCCTTCGTTGCGGTCCTCGCTGAGCGCCAGCTCGTTGAACAGTTTGCGCTCGAAGTCGAGGTTCTCGGCCCGATGCGTACCGGCCGCCATGCGCAACGCGCGCTTGGCGGCGATCACGGCGAGCGGCGCGTTGCGCGCGATCGTGCGCGCACGCGCCATGGCGGTGTCGATGAGCTTGTCCGGCTCGCACAATTCCGTCACGAGACCGGCCGCGAGCGCGCGCGCGGCGTCGATTGGCTCGCCGGTCAGGATCATCTGCGCGGCGAGCGACGGACCGACCACCGCCGGCAGCCGCTGCGTACCGCCACTGCCGGGCAGGCTGCCGATGCGGACCTCCGGCAAAGCGAAGCGCGCGCCGGTCGCGGCAATCCGCAGGTCGCAGGCGAGCGCCAACTCGAGCCCGCCGCCGAAGGCGAGGCCGTTGATGGCGGCAATCACCGGCTTGCTGAACTGGTCGAGCGGCTCGACGATGCGCGGCCGATGCGGATCGGGCGCCGTCGAGGCGCTGAGGTCGCCGCCCGCGCAAAACGCACTGCCGGCACCCGTGAGCACCACGACCCGAATTGATGAATCGGCGTCGAACGCGGCGAAGGCCGCGGTCAATTCCGCGCGCATGTCATCGTTGATGGCGTTGCGCTTGTCCGGCCGCTCGAGCGTGACCCGGGCGACTGCATCCTCGACGTGAACCGCAATCGTGCTCAATAGAACACCTTTTCGTCCATCAGCCGGCGGCATTCGGCTTCGTCGAACCCGAGCAGTTCGGAAGCGATCTCGACGGTGTGCTCGCCCAGGAGCGGGGGCGGCCCCGGCGCGACGCGCTTCGCGCCGACGGCAAAAAACGGCGGCAGGTTGACCAGCACCGAGCCCATCTCCGCATGCGGCACGCTGTGCCAATAGCGGCGCGCCAAGAGTTGCGGATCGCTGGTCACGTCGGCAGCGGTGGCGACCTTCGCCGCCGCGACACCGTGCGTCTGCAGCCGCTGCACCAGTTCGGCGGCAGAGTAGCGTCGGGTCTCCTGCGCGAGCCGTGCCTCGATCGCGTCCTGATGCGCTTCCCGGCCCGGCAGCGTCTTGAACTGGTCCTCACGCATCCATTCCGGCGCGCCGAGCGCGTCGACCAGGCCCTGCCAGTCCCGGTCGTTGTTGACCTCGATGGCGCACCAGGTGTCCTCGCCGGCACAGGGAAAGACACCGCGCGGCGCTGCACCCGGACGGCGGTTTCCATTCGTCTCCGGCAGCGCGCCGGTGGCGGCGCAAGCCAGAACGGAGGGGCCGAGCATATTCACCGTCGACTCGATTTGCGCGAGCTCGATCTGCTGCCCTTCGCCAGTGCGCGCGCGATGAAAGGCCGCGGCCAGAACCGCGACCAGCGCATGACCGGGATTGGGAACGTGGTCGGGATAATGGGTTCCGGTGCCCAGCGGCGGGCGGCCTGGACTCCCCGCCATCGACACCAGCCCGCAAAGCGCGGCGATGGTGGAGCCGAATCCGATATAGTCGCGGTGCGGACCGCTCGTCCCCTGCATCGGCATCGCGAGATAGATCACCGACGGATTCACCGCCGCGACCTCGCCATAGCCCAGGCCCCATTTCTCCATGACGCCGGGACGAAAATTGTTGCTGACAATGGAGCATCGGCTCGCGAGCGTCAGCGCAATCTCCCGCGCCCGCGGGTTCGACATGTTGAGCGCGATGCTCTTCTTGCTGGTGTTGCGCGACGCGAAATAGCCGGAGCCTTCGAGCGGCTTTGCTCCCGGCTGGTGCGGGCCTGAGAGCCGCAGATTGTCGGGATGGGTCCGCGATTCGACCTTGATCACCTCGGCGCCCAGATCGGCCAGGATGCGGGTGACGAACGCGCCGGCGCCGACCCAGCAGAAATCCAGCACTCTCAGACCCGAAAGCTGCATCGCGTTTTCTCAAGCCTTCGCCGCGCCGGCGGCGAGGTGGAGCTCCCCCTGCAGCAGCTCGCGATTGTGCTCGCCGAGTCGCGGCGCTGGAGCGCGTGGCCGCGCAGGCGTGCGGCTGAGCCGATAGGGCGGTCCGGGAAAGGCGATATCCTTGCCGGATATGCGTTCGAGCTGCGGCCGGAAATACGAATTCGCCGCAAGCTGGGGGTCCTGCAGGACGTCGGCGATGGTGTTCACCGGCGCAATCGCGATCTGGCGGGTCTGACCTTCGCGATAGAGCTCCTGCTTGCCGCGCGTGCGGCAGAACGCACCGAAGATCTTGGCAAACCGCGCGATCCCCTCCGCCGACTGGCGGTAGTTGAAGTCCTGCCAGTGCGGCTCGAGCAAGGACGCAGCGCCCGGCGCCTCGGAAGCCGCGATCCACTGCGTCAAGGCGACGAACGCCTTGGCGGTGCCGAGGCGGCCCGCCACCATGCTGACGTGGCCGTCCTTGCAAGGATAGACACCGGTGCCGGCCTCGCGTGCGCCGTCGCCGAGGCGGCGGCGCACATGGGCATTGATCGACCACTCCGCCACCGCGTCTTCGAGTGCGAACGCCACGCATTCCTGCCCGGACACATCGATCCAGCAGCCCTCGCTGGTCGAGATGCGCTGGTAGAGCCCGGTCAGCACCGCGATCGCGCCGTAGATGCCTGAAGCCAGCATCGCCTGCTCGCCCTGGACGGCGAGTGGCTCGCTGTCGGCATAGCCGCCAAGCGAGAGGAGCCCGCCGGCCGCGAGCAAGGTCAGATCGGTCGCGCGATATCCGGCATAGGGACCGTCACGGCCGAATGCCGAGATCGACACCAGCACGAGGCCCGGATTGCGTTGGCGGATGCGCCCGACGTCGATGCGCTCGTCTCCGGTCGCGGCGGGCGTCTCGATGATCGCGTCGCTGCTCGCCGCCAGTTCCACGAGCAGCTCGCGGCCGGCCGGGGTTGCGCGATCGAGCGTGACGCTGCGCTTGCCGGCATCGAGAAAGGCGTGCGCAAAGCTCAACACTTCTCCCATCGGCCCGGGTTGGGAGGGGGCGAGGCTGCGCACCGGCGAGCCTCCCGGCGGCTCCACGCGCACGACGTCGGCCCCGAGATCGGCCAGGAGCCGCCCCGCATAGGCGGCATAATTGGTCGTGAGATCGAGAACGCGGATTCCGGTCAGCGCGGCTGCGGCGGCTGGCGCCTCCGTCATCAATCGGCCCCATCCAATTTGAGCAGGAACGCGTCCCAACGGTTCATCAACCGGTCGTGGCGGCTGTAGCGCTCGAGCGCGGGTGTTCCCTTGACCGCGGCGACGCCGTTGAGTAGCGCATTGGCCACGGCCATCGGTGCCACCATCGAATTCTGCATGCCGGTCCCGGCCGAGGCCGCGAGCAAAACAACGTCACCGAGCTGCCCGACCGCGGATATGGGCGAGTCCGTCACCGCGATGACCTTGGCCTTGTTCTCCTTCGCCCACAGCGCGATGCGGTGCGTTGCGCTGGCATAACGCGGAAAGGTGAAGGCCAACACGCAATCCTCGGGCTTTATTTCCACCAGCCGCGGCGTCGCGAAGGCGTCATTGGACGCCAGCAGCGAGATCTCGCTGCGCAGCCGGTCGAGCACCAGCGCGAAATAGTGCGCGACCGGAAAGGTGGAGAAACCGGCGGCCACGTAGACGCGGCGCGCGCGGGAGAGAATATTGACCGCGCGGCCGAACGCGGCGGCATCGAGGCCGGATATGGTGCGGTGCAGATTTTGCCAGTCGTGGCTGAGCGACGCGCCGAAACTCGTGCCTTCCAGATGCCCCGCGACCTGGCCTTCGTTGATGGGATCGCCGGTGCGCGAGAGCTGGCCGCGCACCAGCTCGCGCATGCGCTCCTGCAAATCGGGGAAGCCGTTGAGGCCGAGGCGATAGGTGAAGCGCACGATGGTCGAAGGATTGACGTCAAGCTGCGCCGCCATCTGATCGACGGTCGAGAACGCCACCGCCTGCGAATGCTCGACGATATATTCGGCGATGCGCTTCTGCGATTGGGTGAGCCGGTCGTAGCGTCGGCGCAGCTCCTCGATCACGTCGCCGGAACTGGCGGCGTCCACTGCGGATTTGGCTTCTGCCTTACGGATCGGCATGGAGACTTTCTTTCGCCGGTGACCTACTCGACATTCCGCAGCAGGTTATAGCTCGGGTAGGACTTCGCCCATTTATCCGGATAGGCGCGATCGATGCCCTTGGTGAAATAGCTTCCGACGCTGAGGTCGATCGGCACGTCGATCACCCAGGGACGCCGGCTGGCAAACGCCTTCTCAAGCGTGGGCGCCAGCGCGGCAGGATCGTCGATACGCGCGCCTTCCGCGCCGTAGGCATGGGCGAGCGCGACGTAATCGGGATTGTAGGGCTTGCCGGTATCCTTGCGCACGAAATGGCACCAGGGATGGCTGCGCGAATAGCTGCGCTCCATTCCCTTGCGCTCGATGCCGAGCTCGTAATTGTTGAGGATGACCCAGATCGCCGGCAGGTCGTACTCCACCGCCGAGGCGACGATCTGCGACGTCATGTTGAACGCGCCGTCGCCGACCAGGGCGATGCCCGGCCGGCCGTCGGCGGCGAGCGCGCCGGGGATGCCGGACGACGCCCAGCCCATCTCGGCCATGCCGGGACTGATCTGCCAGGCGCCCGGCGTGCAAATCTTCATGTAGGCCTCGGCGTATTGCGTGACGTCGCCGATGTCGACATAGACGCGGCCATCCCTGGGCAGCGCGCGGCCGACTTCGTGCACGAGGCGCGCAGGGTGGGTGGGCGCGCTCGTCGCCGTCTGCAGCGGACGGATCTCCTCTTCCCACTCGGCGCGAAAGCCCTGCGTGCGCTCGAGCCAGCCCTGGTGCTTCTTGTTGCCCGGGCCGCCGACGGCGGCGGCAAGGTCCTCGAGAAAGAGCTTGGCATCGCTCACGAGCCCGAGCTCGACCGGGAAATTGCGCCCAACCTCCTGGTAGTCGAGATCGACCTGCACGATCTTGGTCTGCGATACGTCGTAGATCGAGCCCTTGCGCCAGTTCGCGGTGTGATTGTCGGAGAAGCGCGCACCGACGCCGATCACCAGATCGGCTTCGCGGCTCGCACGCGCCGCGCAAACGAAGCCCGAGCGCCCAAGCGTGCCGATGGAGAGCGGATGATCCTCCGGCAACATTCCCTTGGCCGGCAGCGTCGTTGCGGTCGGAATGTTGAGTTTCTCCGCCGCGGTCTTGAGCGCAGCCGCCGCGCCCGAGCGCACCACCCCGCCGCCGGCAAGCAGCAACGGCCGCTCGGCTTCGGCGATCATGCGGGCGATGCGCTCCATATTGCCGGCATCGGCGCGCGGACGGCTGAGATGCGGCGCGCGGGCGGACGGTGCCTCGATCTCGCCTTCGACCTGCGCGAGCTGAATGTCGTAGGGCACTTCGACGAACACCGGGCCCGGCCGGCCCGAGGTCGCGGTCTTGAGCGCGTAGTTGAGGATTTCGATCGTCGTGTCGGGCCGCACCAGCATCCACGTGCCCTTGCAGATCGGCCTGAAGATGCTCGTGGCGTCCTCGAAGCCGTGGTAAAAAAGCTCTTGCATGCCGGCTTTGCCGAGGAAATGCGTCGTCGAGCCGCCGGCAATGATCAGGACCGGCGAGGATTCATGCATGGCGCTGGCGCAGGCGCCGACGGCGTTGAGCAGTCCCGGTCCCTTCGACACGATCACCGGGGCGATCCTGCCGCTGACGCGATGGTAGAGGTCGGCCATGTGCACGGCATGGGATTCATGCTTGGCCTGGATGCCTTCGATCTTCGGCTTGTCGGTCAGGGCGTCGAGAAAGGGCCATACGGCTCCGCCGGCATAGCCGAAATAGTGCTTGAACCCGGCGACCTCGAACCATTGGGCGATCGCATCGACCACACGCATCTCTGTGCTCCTTCGCGGGCGTTGTTTGCTTCTTGACGAGCCCGAGCCGGTGCGGGAATGTTTGCAACAAAATTCGTTGCAGTCAACGGAGGGCGGAGCAACTGCCGCTTTTTGATAGGCCAGGGCAGCCGGCGCCGCCGAAGGTTGTACGCACGCAGGGAGGCCAAACGTGCATCGGCTGTTAGCCGCGGTTGCGATGATCGGCGCGCTTACCGGTTCCACCCTCGCGCAAATCGCCGGTGCGCAGCCATCGGCACAAGCGCCCGGGCCGACTTGGCCGAGCAAAGCCATGCGCATCGTCGTGCCGTGGCCGCCCGGCGGCAGCGCCGACATGATCGGCCGCATCCTGGCCGAGCATCTCGGCAACGCATTCGGGCAGAGCGTCGTGGTCGAGAACCGGCCCGGCGCGAGCGGCATGGTGGGCTCCGCCGCCGTCGCCCATGCGGATCCCGACGGCAGCACCTTCGTGATCTCCGGTATCCCGTCCCACGTCGTCGCACCGGCGACCAGCGCCAGTGCGCCGTTCGACCCCGTGAAAGACTTCACCCACATCGCCTATGTCGGCGGCGCACCCATCGTGATCACCGCGCACGCCTCGCTCGGGGTGCGATCGCTCTCCGAGCTCGTCGCTTCGGCGCGGCGCAGCGGCAATGCGATGGGATACGTCTCGCCCGGCGTGGGGTCGCTCGGCCACATGGTCGGCGAGTATCTTGCGCGCAAGGACGCCATCAGGCTCGAGCACATCCCCTACAAAGGCGGCGTTCAGGCGGTCACCGATCTCATCGCCGGCCACGTGAAGGTGGGCGCCATGACCTGGACCACCACGCGTGCGCATATCCGAGCCGGTACGCTCGCCGCGCTGGCGGTGTCCTCGGCCCGGCGCTTCGCCGACGATCCCGGCCTGCCGACGCTGCAGGAGCTGGGCTATGGCGAGCTCGTCACCACGACCTGGTGGTCGTTCTCCGGGCCCGCGAAGCTCCCGCCCGACATGGTCCAGCGGCTCAATCAGGAAATCAACAAAGCGCTCGACGCCCCCGACGTGCGCCGGAAGCTGGAGCAAGAGGCGATCGTCACGGAAAAAATGTCGCCCGCGCAGTTTACGCGCTTCGTCGAGACTGAAATCGGCAAATGGGGACCGTTGGCCAAGGCGGCGATCGGGGCGCAAGGCTCGGGCAACTGACGCCGCGTGAGCCTCGCGCGAATGTCATCGAAAGTCGGGAGTGCCGGATGAGCGTAACAGAGGCTACCACGACCGCAGCGGCCAGACTGCCGCTGACCTTCGCCTGCGGCCTCTACGATCGCATGCTGCGCCTCTACACCCGCGAGGTGCAGCCGCGCGGCATCGATCTCACGTTCCTCGCCAACGACGAGCCGCGCGACATGTTCGACCGTATGGGCGGCAAGCTCGAATTCGACGCGTCGGAGATGTCGAGCTCGGAATTCATCAGCCGGTTCGGCACCGGCCATTGTCCCTTCGTCGCCATCCCGGTCTTCGCCTCCCGCCTGTTCCGGCACGGCTTCATTTTCTTCAATCGCAAGGCGGGAATTCGCGCGCCGAAGGATCTCGAGGGCAAGCGCGTCGGCGTCCCGCTCTACACCATGAGCGCCGCGATCTGGATCCGCGGCCTGCTGCAGCACGAATATGGCGTCGACCTTGCGAAAATCCGTTGGGTACAGGGCGCCCTCAAGAAACCGGGCGCACACGGCAGCCCGACGGTGGCGCCGCTGCTCAAGCAGCCGGACATCGAGATCAATCGTTCGGGCGATTCTCTGAGCAAGCTCCTGGCCAATGGCGACATCGACGCCGTCATCAGCTCGCGCCCGGTCGAGGCGATCGGATCGAACCCCGACATCGCCCGCTTGTTTCCCAACTATCGCGAAGTGGAGAAGGATTACTACCGGCGCACCCGCATCTTTCCGATCATGCATCTCATCGTTATCCGCCGCGATGTCCATGAGGCGCATCCGTTCGTGGCGCAGAGCCTGTACGATGCCTTGTGCGAATCGAAGGACCGCGCGCTCGCCCTGATGAAGGAGCGCGGCGCGCTGCGCTACATGCTGCCGTGGCTGCCCGCCGACATGGACGAGATCGACGACGTGTTCGGGGGGGATCCCTGGCCTTACGGGGTCGAGGCCAATCGGCCCACGCTCGAGGCGCTGGTCCAGTACATGGTCGAGCAGCACTTCATCGCTCGGCGGATTCCGATCGAAGAGCTGTTCGTCGTCGGACACTGACCGCGGGCCGTCCCGGAGCGGGGGCCGGACGCCTCAGGAAGGTCCGGCTGCATTCGGGCGGCCGAACGCAGCCTCCATCTCACGGCGCACCTTCACGGCGAGGTCGTTCGCGTCGTAGGCGACATCGCTCCATCTGAGGCTTTCGCCCTCCGCGAGGTCGCGCTTGAGCGTGACTTGGTGGGCGAGTCCGAGCGGCAGTAGGCCCTCGGCAAGGGAACGCTCGGCTGGAACCTGCTTGCCCCAGACGCAAAACCCGCCCTCGCCATCGAGCACCTCGCCCTGCCTGAGCGCGCGTTTTGCGGTGGCGGCGACGTCGGAGCGGAAACCGGTGGGCGCACCGGTCGGCTCCTTGCGCAGGGCCGCGCTCGCGACCGACACGCCGAGCTCGAGCCCGATCATGTGGATCGGACGGTAGAGAGCGGCGTAGCGGCCGCTCGCGTCCGGCAGCATGGCGTATTCCTTGAAGCAGCGCCGCGCGTAGTCGCTCTCGCCCTCGAACACCACATAGGTGCCGAGCGCAAGGTGATGCGGCACGTCGCGGCCGTCGCGATAGACCGACGAAGTCACTTCGGTGACGCCGGCTTTCTCCAGCGTGCCGCCGGCGGCCTTCGGCTTGCACACGTCGGCGAGCTCGAAGCGCGTCGCCGGGGGAAAACCCAACCCCTCGCTCTGCGGCACCAGGCCGGTGGCATTGCAGACCGCGGTCATCTCGATGCCTGACTTGGTGCCGTCGACGAAGCTGTTGAACATCTTCGGGTTGATCGACGTGCGGTCCACGATGGAGAGATACTTGTCGAGGATCTCCCACACCGTATCGGGCGTGGAGCGGTGGTAATGCGGCTCGTAGCGGGTGCCCTTGCCCGCAGCGATCACCGTGAAGCCGCAAGCGCGCGCCCAGTCGACATGCTCGCAGATCAGCGCAGGCTGATCGCCCCACGCCAGGCTGTAGACCACACCCGCGGTCTTGGCCTTGCGCGCGAGCAACGGACCCGCGACCGCGTCCGCCTCGACATTAACCATGACGATGTGCTTGCCGTGGTCGATCGCCGCCAGAGCATGGCGTATGCCGGCCGGAGGGACGCCGGTTGCCTCGATGATGACCTCGACCTCGGGAAAGGCGATCAGGGCCCGCGCATCGGCGGTGACATGGGTGCGTCCGGTCTTGAACGCTTCGCCCAGAGATGTCGCTGAGATCGCCTGCTCATCCCATCCCGCCGTGCGCAGCTGGCTCAAGGCGCGCGCAACGTCGAGATCGGCGACGGCAACGACGTGCAGTCCGCGCGTGCGCCGCGCCTGCGCCAGAAACATGGTGCCGAATTTGCCGGCCCCGATCAGCCCGACGGTCACCGGCCGGCCGGCGGCCTCGCGTTCAAGCAGCATGGCGTGGAGATTCACGGAAGCCTCGATCTTGCCGCCCCGCTCGGGGAGGGCAACGCCGCACCCGGTTCAATTCGAGATCGGCACTCCCCGCTCGAGGCAAAGGGAGTCATAGCATCCGCGCCGCTATTGGCACACCGCGCGCGTGACGAATATCTCCGTGCGGCATTCGGCGTCATTGGGCGAGCGACCTTCGAGCAGGAGCTTTGCCGGACACTTCAGCTCCGACTGGGTATCGAGGCTCTTCCCGGTCTGGAAGCCCTTGCCGCGGCAGAATGTATCGACCGCCGCCTGGCAGTCGGGACTGCCATTCTTCGCCGCTGCGCAGCGCTCGCGCGCCGTTACGACCCGGGCATTGGGCAATCCGATCATGGCGTCGGTCACATCCTTGGCGGCGTCGCGCGTCTGAGTTCCCAATTTGTCGAAGGTCTGCTGCGCACCCTGCATGTCCGTTCTGAACTTGGTCGTTCCTTGGTCCAGCCAACGGCCGAACGTTTCAACGAGGTTCGGCTGTGGCGGCAACAGGGGAAAAAGGCCCAGACCGTTCGGACTTTCGGCAGGACTCGATTCCGGCCCGGGAGCCCGATTTGGGGACTGGGCCTCCTGCGCGAGCGCGGAGAAAACCAGCAGCAGCGCGCAGGTGCCGACCGCCGCGCGCGCCGCGGTCGCCGAACCTCGCATGCGAATTGTTCCCGGACGGCTGGTCATCCCGCTCCCGCCGACGTCGCAGCCAACCGCAGCCTGCGCAGGGGGCGTGGCGAAAATGAGGAATGACGGAACTTTCAGAGAAGATACAGGGCGGCGATAATGCCGGCGACCAGGACCACCGCAGCCGCGGTGACCCAGAACCCCAGTCGCTCCTCGATGATCGTGCGCGCCTGGGCGCCGTAGCGGTTGAGCAGAAACGCCGCCAGGTAAAAGCGCAGTCCCCGCGCGATAATCGACAGCAGAATAAACAAAAGCAGATTGTATCCGGCAAATCCCGACGCGATGGTGACGATCTTATAGGGGATCGGCGTCAGCCCCTTGAGCAGGATGATCCAGCCTCCCCACTGGGCATAGGCTTCGCGGAATGCCTCGACCTTATTGCCGTAGCCGTAGAGTTGGACCAGCCAGAGCCCCACGGAATCGTAGAGCAGTGCACCGATCAAATAGCCCAGCACCCCGCCGGCAACCGAGGTGATGGTACATACCGTCGCGTAGAACCACGCCTTGTCCGGGCGCGCGATCGCCATCGGGATCAGCATCGCGTCGGGCGGAACGGGAAAGAACGAGCTTTCGACGAACGAGACCACGCCCAGCAGCCACGTCGCGTGCGGCTTGTCGGCGGCGGCTATGCACCAGTCGTAGAGGCGTCGAAGCATGGGGGCTTGTTAGCCGCGAGCCTGACAATTGTCCATCCAGACGACCGTGACCGACGACTCATGGATCCAGCGGACTGGCGGGGGTTACCGGTCCTCCCGGCGCGCCGCTTAGCGCCGCTTGCGCGCGCGGCTGCGGTCGAGCGCGACGACCTTGCGCCGCGGCGACGCATCGGGCCGATCCTTGGGAAGCTTCTCGGCAATACCCAGAAGCCGCTCGCGGCGCTGCATTTCCATCCAGACGTCCTTGGGGTGGACGCCGGCGGAGGCCCAGAGCACCACGAGATTGTAGAGCAGATCCGCGCTCTCGCGCACGACCGCATCGGAATGGCCGTGCACGGCATCGATCGCCACTTCGATCGCCTCCTCGGCCAGCTTCTTCGCCATCTTGCCGCGGCCCGCGCGCAACAGCCGGGCTGTCCGCGAGGTCGTCGGATCGGCAACGCGGGCAGCCAGGACGGCGGCATAGAGACGGTCGAGCGAATCACTCATGCAGATACAGAATAACGC
>Ga0114129_10010049_pt1 | contig 13492 bp, 16 predicted proteins | sample RhiMetdeltSRZDD1_FD_80071 | JGI IMG/M metagenome (GOLD analysis project Ga0114129, IMG submission 80071) | Populus rhizosphere microbial communities from Tennessee, USA - Rhizosphere MetaG P. deltoides SRZDD1 (version 2) (version 2) | ecosystem: Host-associated > Plants > Roots > Rhizosphere >...
CGACGTCCGGTAGGCGGTGCCGGCGCTGGTGGAGCGGCCTCTGTCGCCTCCGTGTCGGTGACTGCTTGGTCGGTCACCTTTTCATCCTCCCTCGCGTTTGAGGGTCTTCATAGAGCGAACCCCCGTGCAGACATGCCACCTTGCCCGTTAGGACGAGCCCGAGGGGAGTACGACGCGCTCGCCCTCGGTCAGGCCGGACAGCACCTCAGTGCGTTCTGCGCCGACAGCCCCCGGCTGGAACACGACAGTCCGTTGCTGGCCGCCTGGACCGAGCACGATGACGATGCTGTTGTTGCCCTGCTTTCTTATGGCCGCGTTGGCGACGCTCAGCACGTTGTCGCGATCGACCGTAAGCACGGTGCCGCGGGCCGTCTGGCCATCCTTGAGGCGCGAGTCGGAGCTGTCCAGGTTCACCGTGACGTAGTACGCGATGACCCCGGAGATGTCTGTAGCCGACGGGGCCACCTGTTCCACGGCGCCATTCAGGGTGACGTCGGGCAGCGAGTCGACCTGGACAGTAGCGTTCTGCCCAGGTTTGATCTGGGCTGCGTCTGACTCTTCGAAAGGCAGCACGACCTTCATCCGGTTGACGTTGGTCAGCACCAGGAACTGTGACCCAGCTGGCCGGACGACTGTTGTAGTGCCGGCGCCAGCGCCGCCGGCCGTGCCGGCTGAGCCGGTTCCGGGGATCGCGGCCTTGCTGCCGGGGGCTAGTGCAGTGGTCCCGGTGCTCGGTGTCAAGAATTCTCCGACGACCCCGTTGATCGCCGATACCGTGCCGTCACCCGGAGCCCTCATGACAGTGTCCCGGACGTCCTTGCGCGCGGTTCGCACCATCGCTTCGGCGCCGGCCACCACGGCGCGCTGCTGTTCGATGTTGAAGGGCCGGTCCGAGGAGGCTGAGTTGAGGGTATTCTGCGCCGCGATCTCGGCCTGCTCTGCGTTTGCCACCGCCACCCGGCCGGCAGCCGCGTCGACGTCCTTCTTCTGCTCGGCGGCGACAAGGGCCGTCCGGTCGCTCACGACTCGCTGCTTGGCCGCAGTCTTGGCCGCCTCCGCGGTCGCGACCTGGCTGCAGGCGGTTGCCGCGTCGCTACTCGAACTCGCGTTGCTCAAGGCAGCGGAGAGTGCCGCGAGCGACTTGGCGGCACCGGCGACGTCGCCGGACTGTAGCTGTTGGAGAGCCTGCTGCGCGAGCGCGCTCAGTCGCGCGTTGGCCGCGGCGCTGCCGGCTCTGGCCGACCGGCAGGCCCTCTTCAGAGCGCTGACCGCATCTCCTGCCTGATCTAGGGCATCTTGGTCATCGGCAAGTTGCCTGCGAGCCCGGTGAATTGCTGCGTTGTCGGCGGTCTGCGTTGCCGCCGCCTGGTCTTTCGTAGCGCTCACGATGGTGTTGGCCTGGTCGACCGTGTCCTGCGCGCCGGACACCGAGGGATTCTGCTCAATGCGGGCGAGGGCCGCCTCTTGCGCGGCTAGGTTCGCCTCCTGCTGCCTGAGGACCAGGCGATAGGCGTAGCTGTCGACGGTGGCGAGGACTTGCCCGGCGCTCACGCGGTCACCGACGCGTACGCGCACCGACCTCAGCTTGCCACCCTTCGGAAACCCCAGGTTCTCGGTCGAGACCGCGGACAGCGCGCCAGTGGCGGAGACGCCGTCAGTGATCGTGGCGCGCCTGACGACGTCGGTAGGCGGCGGTGGCTGCTGGCCGCCCGTACACGAGGCAAAGGTGAGCATAAGAGCTGCCGAGGCCAACAGACCGGCGCAGCGCCAAGCTAGATTCGCCCCGCTCACGGCGCGATCAGCCTGGAACCGGCCTGCTCGGACATCGACACCCCTAAAACGAACGATCGTTCCCCTAAGTGGAGCATAACGAACGGTTATTCTTTTTGTTGTGCCGAGAGTCACAGAAGTTCATCGGCAGGCGCGACGAGACGAAATCGCGGAGGCGGCGCTGCGAGTGCTGCAGCGCAACGGCGTCGCCGAGACCTCGATTGCTCAAATCGTCGAGGAGTCCGGGCTCTCGGCTGGCGCCATTTACGTCAACTTCGACAACAAGGCCGAGCTCGCCCGCTACATCGCCAGCCGCCTGCTCTCCTGGCGCATCGAAACCATCGAAGACCTCGCCCACCAGGACACCATCTGTACGCCCGCGGACGTGATGCGCGTCCTCCTCGGCACGCTCGACGCTAAGACGCCGCTGCCGGTCATGCTGCAGTTCTGGGGTGAGGCGACAGTCAACCCCGAGTTGCACGCTGTACTGGCGGGCCAGCTCGATGCCATGCGTACCGCCATGGAGCACGCGCTGCGGCGATGGGCCGACCGGCAAGTCGATGGAGGTCCCGAGCTGGCGGCTCGAGTCGCCGAGGCCTGCATCATCATGTGTCAGGGGTTTCTGGCCAACCGCTGCTTGTTCGGCTGGCTGACTGTCGAGGAGTACCTCGACACGGCGAGTCGTGCCCTTACGCCGAACTAACAAGCCTGCCGCCCATCCCGACTCGCTCGGGACTGCGTTCTCTCTTTGGCATCCCGGTCAACAGTGACCGACTCTAGCGAGGAAGTGCCTGGGGGCGTGCGGCATACGATGACGAAATGGATCAAACGATCCATCGGTGCCGTGCTCCCGACGGGGGTGACATCGCGTACGCGACGGCGGGCGACGGTCCTCCGCTGATCTTCACGTCATGGTGGGTCAGCCATGTCGAGCTCGACTGGACTGACCCTGCGTTCCGGACGTTCTTCGAGACCCTTTCTCAGCGCCACCTGGTCGTCCGGTACGACAGACCCGGCGCCGGCTTGAGTGGCCCCCGGCGGGGCGCACTTTCGCTGCGCGACGAGGTCGACTACGCGCTTACCGTGATCGACGACCTGAAGCTGAGCCAGTACGCGGTGTTTGGTATCTCATGCGGCGGACCCGCCGCCGTAGCGATTGCCACCGAGCGCCCCGACGAAGTCACCCAGCTCGTTCTCTACGGCACCTACGCCCGCGGCGCAACGATCGCCGATGCGCGCGCCCAGGATGCGCTCGTCCAGATGGTCGAGTCGGTATGGGGCGTCGGGATCCGGGCGCTCACCGACGTATTCCTCGGCGGCGCCAGTGCTGTCGGCACTGCTGCATTTCTTGCTCGGCAACGTGCGACTGCGTCGCCGCACGATGCCGCTCAGCTGCTCCGGTTGACGTTCTTGCTCGATGTCGCCGACAAAGCCGCGGCCGTGCGTGCACCGACGCTCGTCCTGCATCGCGAGTTCGACCCGGCAATCCGGATACGCCACGGGCGAGATCTGGCACGTCGCATCCCAGGGGCTCGCTTCGTTGCGCTGCCCGGCGAGACGCATGTCCCGTGGGATGGCGAGTCCGAAGCGGTGCTGCGGCAGACCGAGCTGTTTCTCACGGGCACGGCTCCAGTACTCGCCATCGGTCGTCAGGTGGCCACCCTGCTGGCAGTCCACGGGCAAGCGTTGGGCAAAAGTGCTGGCACGACACTCATCTCGGTGGTCTCGCGGTTCGGCGGCCGAGTGGCACGCAGTGACTCTGCCGCGACCCTTGTCGTCTTCGACCTGCCCTCCGCCGCAGTTGGCTGCGCCCGAGCGTTGAGCGCCGAGCTGGCGGCCTCAGCGGCGGTTGCTCGACTTGGCCTACACTCCGGCGAGGTGGCCGTCTGGCCGGAGGGTGTGGATGGTCTTGCCGTAGACGTTGCCCATGCAGTTGCGGCTGTCGCCGAGCCGGGCGAAATGTGGTGTACCGTGACGGTCGCCGAACTCATTGCCGGCAAAGGCGTGTCGTGGCGCGATAGGGGAACTGTCGAGCTGCCCGGCGGGCTCGGTGCGTGGCGGCTCATGACGATAGGCGACGATGCTGCCGGCACCGCCGGGCACGAGGCCCAGGTCAAGCCATCGGAAGGCGGTCACCGCTCGGATCCGTGAGGCCAAGGCGCGGATCATCGCGGTACATCCTGATCTTGGTGCCCGCCTGCGGGCTTCGATCCGCACCGGAAAACCTGCGTGTACGAGCCTGCTCGGCGCATCGCCTGGCGGTTGTGACATGTCGGCGCGGAGCTAGGTCTTCCGCGATCGTCCTTTCTCGGGTTCCGAGCGGTCGTTTTGCCAGCACAGGCGTCAAGACGGACCGATTGCGGGCTTAATCGGCGGTCGTATGCCGGCACAACCGTCAAAACGTAGCCGGACCAGGACTCCCATTCACCCTGCTTGCGCGCCAGGCAAGCGTCGCTGCGCGCTCGTTTCGGAGAGTATCCGAGCGACGCGATGCTGACAGATCGCGCCGAGACATCGGGATACGGCTCGAATCGCTTGATCTCTTGGCTTGACTGAATTACTGCGCCTCGACCCAGACCGAGTCGCGGGCGATCAGCGGGCGTAGCAGGGCTATGAGCTCGGCGTCCGCAGCGCCCTTGAGTTCATCACTGGCAAGCCGGCGTGCTATCCCGGCCACGAAGTCGGCGATCTGCACGCGAGGTTCGCGGCTGGAATCGACGAACCGGACATTGGTCAGCCGCTGACCCGGGTGATGTGCGGCGAACGCGGCGGAAATCTCGGCAATACGTTCCGGCGTCAACGCAGATTGTTCATCGTGTACCACCGAGAGGGTCTGTGCATGTGAGCCCCAGTAGTCGACAGCGCGGTTGAGTGCTGGAAGTAACGGCTCCATCAGCGGAGTCAACTTCGGGTTCTGCAGATGCGCCGCCCGCGTTGCTTCGGCAACCGGTCGGGTCGATTGCAGCAGGCCTACCACCTGCTTGACCTCCGCTGCCGCCCGAGTTTGGGCCATCGCCTGGATGGTCACGTAGAACATGTGAACTGGTGTCTTTGGCAGCCAGCGGTTGTTGGTCCGAAAGAGGTTGGCAGACGAGGTGAGAAACTCCTGCCAGCGCGCCGCTCCGTACGTTTGCTCACCCGATCGGTAGAGCTCGAGGGCCATCCGCCGCGTAGGCCGATCCCGCCCAGGCGCGGCGATTCCCGACACTGTTGGTCCGCCCAAGAGCACGTCGATCAGGCGGGCAAGCACGAAAAATCGGGTATCGGTGAGGTGCACGTACGCGTTGCCGCGGATTGGACTGCTGGGGCCAAGCAGCCACAGCAGAGTTGGTCGGCGACGCGGCCGCAAGATCTCGGCCGCCTTGTATTCGCCCTCACCGCGGGCACCGATTTGTTGCCGAAGATCCCGGATCAGCTCGGCCGCTGCGTCGGGCTCGATGCGGATGCTGGCGTGAGCGAAGACCGGGCTGTGCCCGCGGCCGACCAGGTTTCCGCCCGAGAAGCCGGACTCGTCGCAGGCGATCTCGATGTGGAGCTTCGCGGACGTTTCGGAAGGCGCGGGCAGGCGTGCTTGTTGGCTACTGGCCAACGCGGACCGGATCTTCCACGCGAGACGCTCTCTGGTTTCCAGACATGATCACATCCTCTCCTGCCTTCTGCTGAACACCGATCGGAGGTTGTGTCCCCAGCGTCGGGATCAGATCACAAAGGGCGATCATGGCCGTGTGACGGAGACAGAGATCATCGAATATGTGAGTGGCCTGGCAGGGGTCGTGGCGATCGCGGCGAGCAAAGAGATCGGGGCGCCAGAGAGTGCTTGGGGCGACTCCTTCTTCTACTACGATCCCGATGGCAATGTCGCCGAGAACCGCCGATTCCCGTTCGCCACCCTGGTGATCAGCGACTATCCCAGCTGGGACACCGAATCTGACCTTGATCGCGACGGCATCTTCCGCGTCAACGTCGCTGTCGGTCGCGGCGGATTCGAGCGGCTTCTCGGCTACACACCGAAGGAGCATGCCGCCCATCACGACAACTTCGATTACGCGGCGACCGACGTACTCCTCCCGCATCCGCTCTATGCCTCCCAAGGCTGGATTTCGATCCTCAATCCCGGAGACCGGACCAGCACTCAGCTGCAGAAACTCGTCGAGGACGCACATGGTCTGGCCGTACGCCGTTACGCCAGAAGGCGGAACATCGACGAATAGGCCGCCTGGGTAGCAGCGGTTGCCGGCTCAAGTGGAAAGGACAGACCAGTAATGGCCAAGATCGTGCGGGGCATGACCATCGCTAACGCCGGGCTTGTCAGAATCTCAGCACCAAATATGGTGCTGAGATTCTGACTAGTCGGCTTCCGAGCCTGATCAGCTACCCGAGTCGTTTGCTGAGGTGGATCTGGATCACGTCGCCTTCGTGCTTGTCGATGAGCTGACGGAGGTCGGCCTTGATCGGCAGCTTGTGAGTGCCGTCGCCGAGGGGCATGAAAGAGCTCCGGAAGGCGTGGCCGTCGACGGTTCCAGCAACTTTCACAAGGCCGCGGGTGCCGAAGAATTCGGCACTCCAGTCGGTGACGACATAGGTCCAGCCACCCTTCGCAGGGCTCTTATGCAGGGCCGCGGTGAATGTCTTGTCGAGCCGGCCGTGAGTGATCATCGGGACTCCTCGACGACGTAGAAACGGTTGCCGTCGGGATCGTCGAAGGTGTACATCGGCGGGACGCCCTCCCAACGCAGCAGTTCGCCGACATCGACGCCGCGTTGGCGCATCGCAGCATGCTCTGTCGCGGCGTCGGGCACAGTGAAACGAACCCCCGTGTCCGTGCCGACGGCTGGGCCGTCTTCAGCGGCGTTGAGGGCGATCGAGGTACCGGCGCATGGTGGTGCGACCTCGATCCATCGCGTTGTGGGGCTGATTGGTGCGTCGAGCCTTACCTCGAAGCCGAGTGTGTTCACGTAGAAGGCGAGTGCCTCGTCCTGATTGCTGATGTTGATGCCGATCGTGCGAACGTCGGTGATGCTGGTCGATGGCATGGTGATCTCCGTTTTCGTCGGTTTTCAATGCTCGCTGTACATCAGCGAGCCCGGGGTAGTGAGGGTCTGGCCGGTCTCCAGCCAGGTCTTGAGGCCGGACAGGATCATCGGCCACCCGCCGTAGAGCTCCGGCGGTGCGGTGTCGCTGAGCTGGTCGTGCGTCACGGTCAGCCGACACGAATCGCCAACGGGCTCGATGTCCCAAGTCACCCGCGACGTACCGGCGCGTTCGGCGTCCTCGCTCCAGAGCGTGTGCATAGTTTGCACGAGTCTGCGCGGCGGATCGACCACGAGGTTCTCACCCTCTGCGAGTGGCCCTTCCGCGCCGGGATGGATGAGTGTGTAGTGGGATCCGGCCGTCCAGTCGGAATGCACCCCGGCACCGAAGTGGTACCTGGCGCGGATCGTCGGGTCGGTGATTGCATCCCACAACCGCTCCGGCGTGGTGCGGATGTAGATCTCGAAGATCTTCTCCATCGGGTGCTCCAATTCCTTTTTGAGGCCGGCCAGACCAGCGGCCCACGGCTCGGTGTATTTGCTCACCCACCGGTCGTGGATGAGCCGGATTGGGACGGCGTTCAGGTAGTGCAATTTCTCCCGGCCGCGGCGCCGGCTCACGACCAAGCCTGCGTCTTCGAGGAGGCGCAGGTGCTTCGCGACCGCGATCCGCGTCATGTCGTGGCCGGCGGTCAGCGCTACCAGGGTCTGCCCATCGTGATCGAAGAGGGCATCGAGCAGGGCCCGTCGCGTTGGGTCCGCAAGTGCACGGAACACTGTCTCCACTTCTCCACAATAGGAAACCAAATGGTTTCCTGTCAAGAGAGGTATCAGCCTGGCATGTCCGCAACGTGGCATGCAAATGAGCACTGACTGGCCTGGTGACCGGTCACCAAGTCGGGACAATGTTCGGAACATGGCCCGACAGGAACGGTCCACGAGCCGCTCAGTTCCGTTCAAGTTGCGTGTCTGCCCAATTCCTAGCCTGGCGAAAGCTCTCGATGGCCAAGACGGAGCATGGAGGAGAGGCGATCATGACCACGCTGATCACAGTTCGCGGTCAGGCGATGTGCCGCGGGCCACAGCGAGATGGTTCAGTCCCTGAGCAAAGAGAACTTCAGCAGAGAGAAGGAGAGAAGCCATGAATAGCGACGTCGCAGAGATCGACGAGTTCGGGAAACGCTGGGCGGAGGCCGAGGTGGCGGGGGATATCACGGTCTTGGACTCCCTGGCGACTACGGAATTCCTCTTGGTCGGACCGTTGGGCTTCATCTTGGACAAGGCTCAGTGGCTGGAACGGTATAGCAGTGGTGCGCTTGTCACTTCGGCGCTGTCCTGGCGCGATACCCACGTCAGAGTATTCGGTGAGTGCGCAATCGTGGTCGGGGTCCATGATCAGGAAGCTGCCTACCGCGGCCAGCCGAACAATGGTCAGTTCCGAGCCACCCACATTCTGATCCGCGAGGACGATACGTGGCGCCTGGCGGGCATGCACCTCAGCCCCATCGCCGCACCACCCGCGGGCCCGCCGCAGACGAGGTGATCACGATGAGCGAATCGCTCGTGAAGCTGATCCAGTTCGTCAGCATCATGCTGTACGTCCTCGTGGCAGGCGTGATGTGGGGAACCTGGCTGTCCCTGGCGCGCAATATGACCAGCTATGGCGCCGCCACCTTTGTGGCTGACGGCCAGCACATGATCAACAACTTGGCGACTGTCATGGAGGTGCTGATGATCTCTGCGGTGGTTGTCGGATTGATCGTTGTCGCGATGCTGTTTCTGGTCCGATCCGCGGCAGCCGCCTGGCTGGCGCTGGTCGGCCTGCTGCTGATGATCACGGTGATGGCGATCACGCTGATCGTCGAGGTGCCAATCGACAACCTGATCGCGACCTGGACCGAGACGACGCTGCCCTCGGAGTGGCAGCAGATTCGCGCGCGATGGGCCGCCTTCCACACCTTGCGGACTTTCGTAGCGCTTGCGGCGGTTGCCGCGGCGGTCGGCGCCGGACTCACCGTACGCACGACCATCCGGGAGGCTTCCCGGCAGCCAGCAGCCGAGACTGATCACTCGGTCGTCTGATGGGAGGGGCCAACGATCAATGAGCTCTATAGCAGACCGCCAGCCCGATCTCTGCGGAGGAAGCCATGACGCCTGAGACGCAGGTCGAAGCCGACGCCCGTGACGGCTTCGTCACCTACGACGAGTTCACGGGACCAGAGCTCGACGCTGCCCTCTGGAGCCCGGCGCGGCTGCCGCTCCCGACGGGCGGCGAGCACATCCCGCTAGATCCCAGCGCGGAGCTGGCTGTCGGCGAGGGCGAGGTTCGAGTGACGATTCCGCGCTTCACGCTGTCGCACGACACGTTCCAGCCCGCCGACAGCGCCAAGTACCTTATCTTCTCGACGCGCCAGTGGGAGCTGCCACCGGATCGGCCCGCGACGTTCGCGGTCGACCTCGCGGTCAAGAACATCGGCGGCGAGCCGAGCGACTTCCGTCGAGGAATGGCCGCCTTCCAGGTCTTCGATTTCGACGTCAGTATGCGCGTGCTCTCCGTCTGCGGCACCTCCACCCGCGTGTTCGCGTTGGACGAGCAGCTGGGCGCGTGGGGAGCAGGCGAGCCGTTCTACTACATGGTCGAGTCGCCGTACGAGGACTTCAATGACGACTTCACCCGGCTTCGCGCGTCCGAGATCACGCTCAACCGGAGCCGATCGTCGGCGGCTTGGCGCGTTGACGACCGCACGGTGTACGAGACGCACGGCACTTTCATCCCGGAACGGGTTCGCATCGGGTTCGGGATCTGGACGATGCTGCCGATCCGGGATGGTCGCAGTCGCTCGCTCGACGGGCAGGGCATGAACGCGCGGTGGCACCGGTTCCGGTCACGCGGGGTCGACGCCTGAGCCCCGCCGAACTATCGAAAGGAGACGCATGTGAGGCCGATTATCAACTCGACCTTCGTCAGTCTGTACGGGGAGATGAGTCACATGGATCTGAATCCCGTATCCGCCGGCGTCGGAGACGCCGAGGATCAGCTCTTGACTCCCGGATTGAACATCCGTGGCCAACACCGCGCGACCCCCACACTCAGCAACGGCGGCCTCGTGGTCTCGTGCACATTCCAGGCGGCACGATGATCGCGCGGATGTGGCGAGGCCTGGTACGCGCCGAGAAACTCGTCGAATACGTCGACATCGTGGAGCGAACCGGGATGAGCGGCTACCGCAGCACGCCCGGCAATGCGGGCGCGCAACTGCTCACGCGTGATCTCGGCAACGGTCGCAGTGAGTTGATCACGCTGAGCTGGTGGGCCGACCTCGACCAGATCCGAGCGTTCGCCGGAGACCATATCGAGGTCGCGAAGTATTACCCCGAGGACGACGAGTACCTCCTGGAGCGTGAGCACACGGTGGCCCACTACACCGTTGCGCCGCCTCATCAGTTACCGAGAGCAGCGCCTGCGGACGGTGACCGCGACGCAGCAACAGGATTCAGTCTCAGCCGCGTGATGTCCGGCTCGCCCTCGGAGGTGTTCGCCCACTTCACCGAACCAGAGCTCTTCGCCAACTGGTTTGTCGTCGCGGGCTTCACCACACCGGCCTCACGCGTCGACCTTGACCCCAGACCCGGTGGCACGATCAGCGCGGTGCTGATATCCGACGACGGAGACCCGGAGATCCCGTTCACTGCCGCGTACGGCATCGTGGAACCGCAGAGCCGTATCCAGTTCCGGTTCACTGAGCCCACCGAGACCGTGACGCTCTCCTTGCTTGACCTTGCCGAGGAGGGCACGCAGCTGACCTATACCAACGTCGGTGCCGCGCTCGCCGGACGAGCGGCGGCCCTCCGCGGAGTCGCCCGGATGCTCGATGCGCTGGAAAGCTCCGTGGCCGATCTGCGCCGGAAGGCTACCTAGTGGCGTTTCCGGGGATCGGTACGGCGGTCAACGTCCTTGCCGTGCTCGTCGGCTCAAGTCTCGGGCTGCTTCTGGGAGCTCGGCTCCCGACGCGAACGCGGGAGACCGTTACCGATGCCCTCGGTCTCGTGACGCTCCTTATCGGCGCGTTGTCGGCGGCCGAGGTGAGGTCAGCCGGGCTGGTCGCAGCTGTTGGATCCGCGGCACCGGTGCTTGTCGTGCTCGGCGCGATGCTGATCGGCGGCATTGCCGGCTCCCTGCTCAACATCGAGGCTCGCCTCGAAGGCTTTGGCGGTTGGCTGCGAACGCGGCTGGGACGAGGATTTGGTCGACGGCGACAACGTCCCGAGGAAGTGCCCGCACGTGAGGGCGGGTCTCGACACGTTCCCGCGGGAACGTCCGCTGCCGATACTGCGATCGCGACTACTCGCGGCGGAAGGTACACATCAGAGCCTGGTCGAGCCGACTACGCTGCCCGCGAGCGGTTCATCGAAGGCTTCGTTACCGCTTCGTTGGTCTTTTGTGTCGGCCCGCTGACCATCCTCGGTTCGCTGTCGGACGGTCTTGGCCGCGGAGCTGATCAGCTCATCCTGAAGGCGGTCTTGGACGGCTTCGCCTCGATCGCCTTCGCCGCCTCGCTGGGCGCGGGCGTGATGGCCTCGGTCGTGGCCATCGTCGTCGTGCAGGGCTCCCTTACCCTTCTTGGCGTCTTTGTCGGTGGCGTGCTCTCTGAGGCGCATCTCGCGGCGATCACTGCGACCGGCGGCCTGCTCCTCCTTGGGGTCGGCCTCCGGCTCCTACAGATTAAGGCGGTGCCAGTCGGCAACCTCCTCCCGGCGCTGTTGGTCGCGCCGATGCTCGTGTCGCTCGTGGCAGCACTTCGATGACGGCTCGGGCAACCGCACTCGCTGAGTGTCAGTTGCGCGACTCGGCTTCGGAGACCGAGTGGCTACGAGGTGGGCGGAAGTTGGCCTGGCCGGTGAACACGCTACCGGGCAAACATGCAACAACTGTTGAACTGCAGGAAAGGGAAGGAAGCAGCGATGAGCAAGGTGTACTTCGATATCAGCATGTCGCTCGATGGTTTCATTACCGCGTCCGGCATCACAGCTGACGAGCCGATGGGGCAGGACGGGGAACGCTTGCACGACTGGGCTTTCGGGTCCGATCCCGTCAATCGCGACTACCTGCAACGCTCGGTCGCTCAGACCGGCGCGGTGATCACCGGGCGTGTCACCTACGACGCATCACTTCCGTGGTGGGGCGCCGACGGTCCGACCGGGCCGGCGCGTCGGCCAGTCTTCGTCGTCACGCACTCCGAACCGTCGACCTCGCCCGAAGGAGGCGTGTACACCTTCGTGACCGACGGCATCGAATCTGCCCTGAAGCAGGCGGGGGCCGCCGCCGGCGACCTCAACGTGACGATCATGGGCGGAGCCGAGATCGGTCGTCAGTACATTGCCGCTGGGCTGGTAGACGAGTTGTCCATCCACCTGATCCCGGTTCTGCTCGGCGGTGGAACTTCCATGTTTGAAGGCCTCGGCGACCTGCACCGCGGGCTCGAGGTGGTCGACGTGTTGTCTACACCCACCGCAATCCATCTGCGCTTCGCCTTGCCGCAATGATGTCGGTGTTCGGGCCTACAACGCCGAGCTGATCCGACCAAGCTCGACCAACAGAAGGAAAGGAACACCAGCCATGTCGCTCGCGCGCGTCCACAACTTCTCCATCTCACTCGACGGCTTCGGTACCGGTGAGGGTCAGAGCGAGGACGCCCATTTCGGGCACGCCGGGGACCGGCTGCACCAATGGATGTTTGCCACCCGGTGGTGGCAACCCGGTGGCAGCGGCGGCGTCGACGACGTCTTCGTCCAGCAGCACGATCCGGGGATCGGCGCCGAGATCATGGGTGCCGGGAAGTTCGGCCACCCCGGATGGGACGAGGACCCGCAGTGGAAGGGCGCGTGGGGTCCCAACCCGCCGTTCCACACACCGGTCTTCGTCTTGACCCATCACCGGCGCCCGCCGATCGAGATGGAGGGCGGCACAACGTTCCACTTCATCGATGCTTCGCCTGCCGAGGCGCTCGAGACCGCGCGCGAGGCTGCGGACGGCCAGGACGTACGTATCGGCGGGGGTCCCACCGTGATCCGCGAATTCCTTGCTGCCGGGCTCATCGACCACATGCACACGGTGGTAGTCCCGATCCTGCTCGGCCGAGGCGTACCCCTGTGGGACGGACTGGAGGGTCTCGAGAAGGACTACCAGGTCGAGGCCACCTCCTCACCCAGCGGAGTCACGCACGTGACGTTCACCCGTGCCGGTCTCTGAACCGCCCCGCTCGATGGCGAGCTTGTCGAACGAGGGGCCGTTCACCCCTACAAATGCGCCGTGGACGGCCCTCGTCTACCTGAGGACGGCCTCGAGGTCGAGGCCGTCCTCAGCTCGAGTCGAGGGTCAAGCCGGCCTCGCCGAATGATGCCGGTGCCCGCCATCCAGCCTGTTGGATCGCCGAACAAAAGGTGCCGACAGCGGTCGTCACCAGCTGAGTGGGTACGGCGCCGAAGCCCAGTAGGAACCCCGAGGCGGGATCGGTGAATTGATAGGTGCGAGCCAGCGACCCGACGAGCAGGTCGCGCTTCTCGATGACCCGCCACAGCCTCTCGTCGGAACCAACCGCGGAGGCATGCACGGTCAAGTGCAGACCGACTTCGGCTGGCAGTCGTCGATATCCAGCCGGAAGCAGCTGGCCGACAGCACTGCGCAATCCGCC
>Ga0114129_10010051_pt1 | contig 13491 bp, 6 predicted proteins | sample RhiMetdeltSRZDD1_FD_80071 | JGI IMG/M metagenome (GOLD analysis project Ga0114129, IMG submission 80071) | Populus rhizosphere microbial communities from Tennessee, USA - Rhizosphere MetaG P. deltoides SRZDD1 (version 2) (version 2) | ecosystem: Host-associated > Plants > Roots > Rhizosphere >...
AACTCTGCTGGATGATGATACGGCAACAAATGTGCGCCTGGACATAACTTAATGTTCTTGGTTTTGAGAATCGCTTGGGCCAGTAACAAATCTGGTGCAGGATTTGGTTCCCACGGCGCGGTGAAATGCTCGCCAACCCATGCTTCATGAAACCCTAGTTGGTCACACAGTTCGAGATGTTTGAGGTCCCACATGTGACCTTCGTAAAAGCCTCTCTCCGGTGGGTGAGAGGGCATCATGAAGACTCCAGCTTTCATACCTGCTCCTTCCTTCATTGCGGTAAAAATAAGAGCCGGGTCACTAAGAGTCTTCTCAGGTCTCTCAGCACCTGGCTGTCCTTTTTCTACCATCCTGCACCAATCAGAGCAAGGAAAGCAGACTCCTCCTCCAGTCTGTTCAATTGCCAGCACTATCTCTTCTCATGCTCTTTGTCCTTCTCATGACCGTTATCATCATCGTCATCATCATGGTCACTATCTTTCCCTTTACAATGCGGCGTAAGTTCTCCCTCATTGAAGTCCTCTAGCTTATCCGCCGCCTTAACCATCCCCTTCCCCGCCGTCGATGAAGTCTTAGCATTATATGGCAGCTTACCACTGAACGCACTCAAGCGCTGATCGGCGTCCGTGATCGTCGCTGCTATCGGTTGAGCGTTAACGCCCGCCGCGATGTTGAGCTTCGCGGCAATGAGTTGCCGCGCCAGGATCACGCTTGCATCTCCGTTCGACGAACTCCCCAGTAGCTTCAACAACTCGGCCTTCGTATACGTCTGACTCCCGAGTTTGAGTGAGATGATCGGCCAGGCTGTTGCGTGATTCTTCCAGTAGCCGTGTCCTAGTGGGCAACGAGCAGTAGGTGGTGGTGGCGTACAGACCAACCCCTCATCGACCTGGCCGTTACAGTTGTTATCGGCTCCATCACACACTTCGAGTGAAGGCGTCCCTGGGGTGCAGGTTTGTCCGACGCCATTCACACACGCGTTTACTGTACGGGCACACACCCCAACACCACATGATAGCGTACCCAAGCCTTCATCGATCTGGCCGTTACAGTTATTGTCCTTGCCATCACATACTTCTGGTGACGATTGCGACGTTTGCTGACAGACTAAAGCACCGTTACTACAAGTCAGGGTACCGACGCTACACACCCCAGGCAAGCCGGTATTGCAAGATGCTCCACCGCCCGGATTCCCTTCATCTACTGTTCCGTTGCAGTTGTTATCGAATCCATCACATACTTCCACTGTGGGCGCACCAGGCGTGCAGATTTGTGAAGCACCATTGACACAAGCATTAACTGTCCGTGCACACACACCAACGCCGCATGAGAACGTCCCTAGGCCTTCGTCGATCTGGCCGTCACAGTCATTGTCCTGCCCGTCACATACTTCGGTCGCTGGGACACAAGACGGAGCTGCTGTAATCACATTGAACCCAGCCGAGGCCCTCGACGCCACGAACTCGGCGGTGCCAGCGAACATCGCCGTCAATGTCCCCATCCCTACGACACTCGGCACCAGGGCACAGCTAGCGATACCGTTGCTATTGGTCGTGCCCACGCATTGCGCACTGCCCAGCGTGAAGGTTACTGCCACACCCACGACCGGAGCTGTTGGATCAACCGAACTATCAGTCAGTGAAGCAATCACAGTAACTGGTTGCCCCGGTGATCCGGCTTTCGGACTTGGATTCAAGGTGAGAAATGTCACATGCTTGCCGGCATCCCACGTTACTTCCGCTAGGTTCGAAGTCAGATCCGTACCGTTGACTGTGGCAGACGCGACGATCAGATCCTTGCCAGTAGAAACACCAGTGTAGCTGATCGATGTCTGGCCGTTGGCGTCGGTCCGTCCGAGGCGCACCTGCAGATTCGGGCCAATCACGTTGAGCGTGACTGGAGTGCCAGCAGGCACGTTCAGATTACGAAATGTCGCGGTCAAGGTTTGCGTCGTCCCCTGTGCTGGATTGGGTGACACAGCCGCTGGAGTTAGCGTCAATGCCGGCGTCGCGATGGTTGGCAAGAAGTTGCACCCTCCGCTTGGGTCCGTCAGTTTATACAAAGCGTTCTGGTTCGGCATGTACAGACAACCATCCGGCCCGACGACCCCACCGCCGATACCATCGGCCAAAGCCGCCGTAATAGTCGGCGGATTGGTAGTAATATCGGTAAGCTGTAACTTGCCATTCTGCAGTGTGATCAGCGTCGTCGCTTCACCATCCGGGCCGACATTGCCGATGTTGAGCCAATAGTTTGATTTCACGCCTGTCAGCTCGGTCACCGTCGGTGGGCCTGGAAGGTTCGTCCCGCTCACGCGGTAAACGGGTGGGGATTGCTGATCATACTTCGATACTACATACAGCGTCCCTTTCGGCGAGAACACGATCGGCCCGTTCGTGATGAAGGGCAACGTGGCATACACCTCGACTGTTGGAGTAGCGCTACTGGGGTTACGGACACGGAAGATGGACGCATCGAACCCTGCACCAAAGCATTGGTTATCAAAGAAGAGATCTCCACTCAGCGGATCAACGACCAGCCCTTGCGAGCAAGGGAGATTCGCGGCAACGGTACGCAATACCGCACCGGTATCAGGATCAAGCTCAAGAATAGTCCCGTCGCTGAAGTTCGGGGGGAAGGCCTGCGTCGCAACCCGCATCACATAGAGGCGGCCGTCCTTCCCGACAACCGGGAAGTTGAGCGTTGGCCCAATCGTTGAGAGCTTATTGGCATTGGAGACCGCACCGCCACCAGTGCCAAGCTTAAACATATCGCCGTTGAAGAAATTAGGAACATAGACACTCCCGTTGCGAAACGCGAGGGTCGACACTCCGGCACAGGCCCCAAAATCGATATTCCCGAAGAAGAGAGGCCCGGTCGCAAAGCCGGTAGCAAATGGTGTGACCGTATAGCCGTTCAACCCTACTGGCGGTGTCCCGCCTTGGCCGCAGGCCGCGCCAGAACCATTGGTAAACGTCACGACGGTGCTCCCCGGTACGGGCAGATTCCCATCGGCCACATCTACCGCTCTGAAAGTTACCATTTCATTGACAAGGTTCGTTGCCGAGAACAGAATCTGGCCATTACTATCAGTGACACTCGGATTCGGCCCAGTAATTAGAGCATGCCCGTTGCCTTGCGAGAGAGTAACGAGCTTGCCTGTGGCGGGCCGGTTTAGGGCGTCTTTAAGGGTGACAGCTATCGTCGCCGTGTCGATGCCATTTGCCGTCACTGTAAGTGACGAAGGACTGATGCTCGCACTAGTCGCAGGAGGTCCAGTGAAGGTCACAGTTGGTTTCTGAGTGAGGACAACACCGTCCGTAACATCAGTCGCGGTAAACGTAACCGTCTCAGGGGTTAGGTTCGTCACCGTGAACACTACTGCCCCGTTATCACCACTAGAAACACCACTCGCTGGTGAGATTACAACGTTGCCATTGGGGCTGGAAGCCAAGGTGACCGTTTTCCCTGCCACTGGGCTACCACTCACATCGCGTAGCCGTACGACCACCGCCGCAGCCGTCGCGCCGTCAGCGGGGATGATTCCTACGAACGGCGCGTCAGGAATAGCCGAGAATGCCTTCACTAACGAAGACGACGGATCCACGGGCCCAGGGGCAAGGCCACCGAGAGCGAGGTTCAGCAGATTCACGTTAGGAGAGCCTAGGCCAACGTGGGCAGTGTCACTGCCCATACTAGAGGCTGAATGAAAACTGTCCGTACCAGCCAGCGGATAAAGAAGCGGGTTGAGGAAGCCAAGCCGATGACCCTGAGCCTCGTTAAGGAGGGCAGTGAACGCAGCCCAAACAGCTACTGCGAGGCTGGTGCCGCCGTGGAGAGGTCCTGTCGGGCATCCTCCAGCATTTGCCTGGCACAGGGGAAAACCGAGCTGGGGATTGGCTGAAGCGACGACATCGGGGACCGATCGCATCGGCGAGTTGATCAGATTGTTCTGGTAAGCTGGTCTGTTGAAGAAGTTGCTTACGCCAAATCCTCCCTGACCGGTTGGCGGAACCTGACTCAACCCGTCCCACCATGACTCCGTGCCGTAGGTAAAGCCTGGGGCAACTGAAATGGATGAGCCGCCGACCGCCGTCGCGTTAGGTGAGCTGGCAGGCACGGCGAGCGTGTTCGGGCTGCCGTTGCTACACGTACTTCCCGAGTCACCTGCCGCGTTGAACACGCTGATACCGGACGCCGCAGCGGTCGCCAGAATCGCATCGATGCTTTGCACATCAGCGAGCGTCGTCTGATCCTCGCAGTAGCTAAAGCTATTACTGATGATCGTCACCCCGTCATTGATCATCGCGTTAAACAAGGATTGGAAACTGCTGCCAGAACCGGAGGAGGGTCCATCGTAAACAACAATCTGCGCGCTTGGCGCCAGACTCAGGATCGCCCCGATACCAAGCAGTACGTCGCTTTCGCTTGCACCAAGTGGCGCACCACCATTCACATGGACCTGGCTTACCTGATTGATCAGAGAAGCTGGTTTCCTAACCAACGCCAGCCAATCCGCGACGTTGCTCATCTGGAAACTGCTAAACGCCAGCAGTCCGATTTTCTGACCTGCGCCGGTTGCCGATGCGGGAGGATTAGTTCCTAAAATAGGGACTGGATCTTCGTAGAACTCTGAGTAATGAGTCTCAAATTGCGGACGAAAAGTTAGGAGGGCCGTAGCAACCGCAACTATCCCGAAAATGATACCTATAGCCTTTAGAATTTGGCTAAAGAAGCTCCGAACGGATACATCCTCGGGAATGGTATTAGGTCCAGCGGTTGCCAGGTTCGACATTCCCGTTACTGCGCTGATGTTCGAAGCCAGGGACCGAGGAAGCGCCGGGTCAGTGGCATTCGCAAAGAAGCGCTTGTCTCCAAGTTGGTAGTCGCCAATTTGCACGCCGAAGGTGCGTTCAATCACGGTACGTGGACCGCGGATCGTGATCGTCATCCTATTCGCCGAACCTTGTTCTAGTGTGAAGCCCTTTTCCTGTAGATAGCTCAGCACGTCATCGTAGGCCTTACGTGATGGACCAAAGCGATCGGATAATTCACCTTGAGTGAGAAATTTATGGTGGCTCGGAGACTGTAGATCGTAAACTTCATGCAAGTATTGGTTGAACCCTGCTTGATCGTCGCGCTTGAGCACGAGCGTTAATGTCAGCGGCTCCTCGGCCATTGCTGTTGACTTGCCATCAACAAGCGTTGCCTGAGTGAGTGCAGGCAACACGTGGCCCGACAAGCGAACCATCGAAGCAGACAGGCCACTTTGGTTCAGTACCGCCGTCTTACGAGACGGAGTATCCGAGGTCACCACCTGAAGCTGGTCCGGGGTTTTGCCGTAGGCAGGGGTCGGACCAAAGTCGAACGTCCACTGGGCAAAGTACAGAGTCCATGGCACTCGCAAGTTGACCGGATGGAAGGTCGCAAAGGTGAAGCAGAAGAGGACGACCCGACAGATGGCACGAAAGCTGGTGGTAGTAGTGTACAACATACAAGTTCCCCCGAATCAGTTGGTAGTGCCCTTCACCCTTGCCTTCTTCCACAGGGAGAGAAAACAATAGACAGAATCGAGCATTTCACTGGGACCCTTTACGCATAAAAAAGCCGGGTCCGTTGGTGACCATCACGATGGTCACTTCCGGCAACCCGGCCAACTTCTGCCCCCTTAGACGCCGACGCCTCAGGAGGTAAAGTCCCGTCGGCTTTCCGTCCCCAGATCACTCTGGGTTTGGCTGTTCCTCTATTCCTTTGCTACAAGTCGTACTAAAAAGCAGCGTCATGTGGCAAGCAAAAAGTGGTCAATTCTCGGTCAATTTTTGGTCAATTGTTGTGTATATTAGTGTTAGCTAACAAATCAGGAGCTGGCAGATACGTTGATGACAACTGATCCTATTTCCATTGCCTTTCCTCCCTTTCGACTCGAAGTGACAACCGGAACACTTTGGCGAGGAAAGCGACAACAGAGTCTCAGAGCCCAAGCGGCAATGGTCCTGCAATATCTCGCGGAACGTCCTGGACAGGTCGTAAATAAGCATGATCTGCTCGCAGCACTGTGGCAGGACACAACGGTCAGTGAAGGTGTCTTGAAGACCTACGTGTGGGAGATTCGTCGCGCGTTGGGTGATCCCCTCCAGAAGCCGCGGTTTATCGAGACGATTCCACGGCGGGGATACCGCTTCATCGGATCAGTCCAAAGTCCAGAGTCTAAAGTCCAAAGTCTAAAGTCAGGAAGACAGCATTTTCAATCCACAATACGCCTGCCCCCTCCGTCGGGGGGCAATCCGCCTGCCCCCTCCGTCGGGGGACAATCCGCAATTTCTCTGGTTGGTCGCGACACCGAACTCGCTCAGCTCCACCGCTATTTGGACAGAGCCTTAATGGGAGAGCGACAGATTGTCTTCGTCAGCGGAGAACCCGGCATTGGCAAGACGTCCTTAGTGGAAGCATTTCTTCAGAGTCTAGCGTCACAACGAGTCCAAAATCCAAAGCCTGTCCTGCCTGCACCAGTGCCGCAGGCACAGATGAGCCTAGTCGAAGGGTCTAAAGTCCAAAGTCAGGACGATCAGTCTCTGGACCCTAGACGCCAGACTCTAGACGCTGGCCCCTGGATTGGTCGCGGCCAATGTATCGAACACTACGGTCCTGGCGAAGCCTATATGCCGGTGTTGACCGCCTTAGGACGACTGTGTCGTGAGTCCGAGGGAAAGCCACTGCTCAAGTTGTTACATCGTTATGCTCCGACCTGGCTTGTGCAGTTACCGGCACTGCAAAGTACCAAGGTACGGGAGCGACTAGAGCAGGAAACGCGCAACGCCACACGCGGGCGGATGCTGCGAGAAATTGCCGAAGCGATTGAGACGATCACTGCAACGCGAGCACTGATCTTGTGGGTCGATGACCTGCACTGGAGCGATACCTCAACCTTGGACCTGCTGTCGTTTCTCGCGTCACGGCACGAGCGGGCACGACTCCTGATCGTCGGTACCTACCGGCCAGTCGATATTCTCGGGAACGGACACCCACTCAGAGCTATTGTCCAAGAACTGACTACACACAAACAGTGTAGTGAGCTGCAGGTCGGATCGTTGAGCGAAGCAGATATGGCCGAGTATCTGGGAGCACGATTTGCTGGAGAAGTGCGGCACGGTGCGCCCCTCGGAAGGCTCGCCCACGCGATTCACCAACGGACCGAGGGTAACCCCCTCTTCATGGTCAACGCAGTTGATTACCTGCTCGCTCAAGGGGCCATTCCTCAGGTTGACGGACAGTGGGATTTCCAACGAGCTGTAGAAGCCGTGCAGACCGCTGTGCCACCTAGTATCCAACAGATGATTGAGCGACAGATCGAGCAGGTTAGCTCTGCCGATCAGCGTATCCTAGAAGTTGCCAGTGCAGTCGGAGCAGAGTTCTCGGCAGCAGCAGTGGCAGCCGGGCTGGAGGTGACAATAGAGGAGGTGGAAGAGCGCTGTGCCGAGTTCACGCGGCGAGCGCTCTTTCTGCGGCCTGCTGGTACGGCCGAGTGGCCGAGCGGCACCATAGCTGCCCGTTACGCGTTTCTTCACGCTCTGTACCAGCGAATCCTGTACGAACGAATTCCTACTGGCCGCCGCATCACATTGCATCAGCGCATTGGCGAACGGCTTGAGCAGGGCTATGGCACACAAACACGAGAGATCGCAGCAGAACTCGCCGTACACTTTGAGCGCGGGCGCGATTTCAACCGAACGATTCGTTATTTGCGACAGGCCGGGGAGAACGCAACCCGGCAGAGTGCCCATAGTGAAGCGATAAACCTCTTCACCAAAGGATTAGCACTGTTACGCACGCTCCCACACACTGACGAACGCACCCAACAAGAAATTCGACTCCACCTCGCTCTCGGACTGCCTCTCACTACCCTGAAAGGGTACGCTTCTCCGGAAGTGGAACACGCCTACACACGGGCGCGCCTACTCTGCCAGCAAATAGGAGAAACGCGGTACCTCTTTCCTGCGGTACTCGGACTCGGTGGCGTACGTCAGAACCAAGCGGAGTTTCGCAAGGCCCGTGTCCTCGCCCAGCAACTCCTGCGCCTAGCCCGCACTGAAGGCGACCCAGCGCGCCTGTTATGGGCGCATGTGCTCTCGGGACAGATTTCGTACCTCGTCGGAAACTTCGCGCTTGCCCGGCAGGATTTTGAGGAAGGCATCGCTCTATATGATGAACGTAGGCACAGTCCACACGCCTCTGACGTTGTTCAAGACCCCGGGGTACACTGCCGCTGCTATCTGGCCGAAATCCTCTGGATACAGGGCTATGCAGACCAGGCCCAGCAGCTCAGTCACCAGTCGCTACGCCTGGCGCGGCAGTTGACTCATTCCTATAGCAAGGCAGTTGCACTATCATCCGCTGTCCTTCTGCATAACTGGGTTGGAAAGCGGTCAGCTGCCCGAGACTTGGCAGAGGAACTGATCGCGCTCACCCATCAGCAGGGGTTCCCGTTTTGGTTGGCGATAGGGACCGTACGGCAAGGTTGGACATTGGTTGCCGAAGGGCAGGATGAACAGGGATTGGCGCAGATGCGTCAGGGCTTGGCGATCTTCCACACCACGGGGGCAAAATTTGCCATCCCGAGTTTCTTCTGCGATCTCGCCGAGGCGCATGAAATGGCAGGACAAGTGGAAGAAGGGCTTGCTCTCGTGACCGCAGCCCTGAAGCAGATAGCCAAGTCAGGTGAACATCTCAGCGAAGCAGAGTTGTATCGATTAAAAGGCAACCTCCTGGTACAAAAGTTTCAAGTTTCAGGTTCCAAGTTCCAAGTTGATAATCCGCAATCCGCATTCTCCGATCCGCAACGGGAGGCCGAAGCCTGTTTCCTCAAAGCCATCACCATTGCCCGTAAGCAACAAGCGAAGTCGTTGGAGTTACGAGCGGTGATGAGTCTTGTGCGTCTCCGACAACAGCAAGTCACGCAGTCCGCAGCATGTGACACGCGACACGAAACACACCACAGACTCCTTGAAGCTTACAGGATGTTATCCGATCTTTACGACTGGTTCACCGAAGGATTCGAGACGGCAGACCTGAAAGAGGCAAAGGCATTGTTGAGTGCGTTCCAATAGGTTCTGGTTTGAGGTTTCTCAATTGAACCACACGACATTGGCACACTGCGGCCCAAAACTATTCGTCCTCCCCTCCACGGTAGAGTGTACGAATCTTCTGTGATTCGGTTTAACCACTCAGTGAATCACTGGAGAGATCAACCAAACGCGGCATCACCTCACTGGCGAAGAGTTCCAGACTCCGCCGCGCGGCCGCTTCGGAAATGTTGCCGTACAGTATCTGTAGGCTGGGTTCGACTGACCCGAACTGAGCAACGATGGATCGTACTTGCGCAGCCACTTCGACCGGGTCGCCAATAAACGCCCGCGTTTCAGCGACAACGCGATCGTAAGTGATAGTTTCTAACAAAGACTCAAGCTTCTCGTACCCTTGGTATTGTTGGGAAGATCGTCCACGCCATGCCTGTGAAGAGAGCTTAAAAAGCCGGATGTACTCCTCCATTGGCTCTCGTGCCTCGCGGCGTGCGGCCATGCCATCTTCGGCAACGTACAAATGGAAGGACATCTGCACTTTTCCACCGCTTTTTCCGTGACCAGCTCGCGCGTAGGCTTGACAATACAAACGAAGGTTAGCTGCTACCGAGTCGAACGCACTCAAATACGGTACGATCATCAAGTTGTGCCCCTGTTCTCCGGCCCAGGTAAACGATTCAGCGGTTTGGATCGCCGCAATCCAGATCGGCGGGTGTGGCTGTTGCACAGGTCGGGGAAGTAATGGCACCGGGCCGAATTGATGAAAACGTCCGTCAAATCGCACCTCGGGTTCGGTCCACAATCGCTTGACTGCCCGAATCCCCTCTTCAAAGCGTATTCGGCTTTCGTCCATTGGCACCTGGAACGCATCAAACTCTTCGGGCAAAAAGGCGCGGGCGAATCCAGCGTCAAGCCGCCCGTTGGATAGGCAATCGAGCATGGCCAACTCAGCCGCAAGTTTGAGCGGATGATTGAAAACTGGCAACACAGCCCCGGTTACCAGCCGCACACGCTGCGTACGCTGAGAGACCGCCGTTAAGAAGACGATCGGACTCGGCGAGTAACCGCCATAGCCGCGAAAGTAATGCTCGACAGTACGGATATGATGGTACCCAAGCTCATCAGCTCGCGCAGCCAACGCCAGCGCTTGCCGGTAGTACTCTTGACCTGAGAGGCGAGCGGGCTCAACTGAGGGAAAGAAATTAATACCAAACTGCATGACAATGCCGTTAGCGGAAAACTAAAAGGATTGTCAACTCGATGTTTTCTGAATGTTGAACTTTACCCTCCGCATAGAGGACATTGATTCCAACGACCAAGGGCGAGATAATAGCAGCGTCATGATCGCCATTATTGATTACGGCATGGGTAACCTGCGGAGCGTACAAAAAGCCCTTGAGAAGATGGGCTATGCTGCCGAGGTCACCCGCGATCCACAACGTATCGAGACTGCGCCTGGTGTCGTCTTGCCTGGGGTCGGAGCCTTTGCCGCGTGCATGAATGGCCTCACTGAATGCGGCCTTGTCGATACGGTTTACCGCGTTGTGGATATGGGAACCCCGCTCCTGGGCATCTGTGTCGGCATGCAAATTCTCTTCTCTGAAAGCGTCGAGTTTGGTCGTGTGCGCGGCCTCGACATTCTCCAAGGGCAAGTCGTTCGCTTCGATCCGTCTGCTGTCAACGGCGGCAAAATCCCCCATATGGGCTGGAATCAGTTACTCATCAAGCGCCGCACTCCGCATCTTGCCAGCATTACAGAGGGTGCGGCGGTGTATTTTGTTCATTCGTATTACCCGGTGCCTGCCGACCCGGCGATCATCGCCACGACGACTGACTACGGCGGTACGGAATTCACTTCGAGTGTCTGTTGGCGCAATGTGTTCGCAACGCAGTTCCATCCTGAAAAGAGCCAAACTGTCGGCCTCCGGATCTTGGAAAACTTTGGCAAGCTCATCTCCGGAGAAGTTGTTCCCCAGAACCCACGTCTAGGATACGACAATCCGCATTCCGGACACGGAAATCCTCACGCCGGACGCCGAAATGTACACTCACTGTGACTATGTTGATCATTCCGGCAATCGATCTCAAAGAAGGGAAATGTGTCCGCCTGTATCAAGGCGACATGAACAAGGCCACGGTGTATTCAGACGACCCGGTAGCAACCGCACTGCGTTGGCAAAGTGAGGGGGCGGAGCGGCTTCACGTCGTTGATCTCGACGGCGCAATCGCCGGCACCGGGGTCAACACCAAGGTCATTCGGCAAATCTGCAAAGCGCTTTCGATCCCGGTACAGGTCGGGGGAGGCCTCCGTACCGTAGAAGCGGTTGAGCGGTTGTTTTTCTCCGGAGTCCATCGTGCCATCCTTGGTACCGTTGCTTACCGTGACCCCACAGTCGTTGCTGCCGCGTGTCAGCGTTTCCCCGGCAAAATCACAGTAGGTATCGACGCCCGCAACGGGAAGCTTGCAGTTCAAGGCTGGACGGAAAACACCGCACTGGAAGCGATCGACTTAGCCAAACAGTGCGAGGGGATGGGCGTAAGCGAGATTGTCTACACCGACATTAGCCGTGACGGGACCGAACAAGGGGTGAATATTGAGGCAACCCTTGCCCTTGCGTGGGCGGTGTCATTGCCCGTTGTCGCGTCTGGCGGGGTTGCCAGCATTCAAGACATTCAACAGCTGGCGCAGTTTGAGGCGAAAGGGATCAAAGGCGTCATCGTCGGCAAGGCGTTGTATACTGGCGCAGTGCGTCTCGCCGAAGCGATCAAGATCGGGAAACATCTGCCGCATTAAGGCCCCCTTCTTGTTACCTTCGGCTCTTCGCACCTTGTATCTATAGGTACCCATCTCCTACAATAAAAGAGATGAGTTTTTCGTTTCACCCCTGGCAAGCGCTCCGTCGGGCGATTACGCGTCAGTTTACGATTCTTCTGACAAAGCCGCTGAAAAACTACACACCGCGTTTTCCGAACGATCTTATCGAACTGAAACGCCACGTCAAAAAGGGCGATATTCTGCTCGTCGAAGGCGAACAACGCGTCAGCGAAGTAATTAAGTATTTAACACAAAGTTCGTGGTCTCACTCCGCGCTCTACATCGGCGATGAACTGGTACGCAGGAACCATCCGCAGCTCGGACAACTGCGTGCCGTTTTTGGTGCCGACGTACACCATCTGCTTGTCGAGGCATTAGTCGAAACCGGGGTGGTCGTCTCGCCGCTCTCGAAGTACATCAACTTCAACATCCGCGTCTGCCGCCCGCATCAGCTCCGCAGAGAGCATCTGCAAATTATCCTTGACGATGTCATCAGGCAGCTGGGCCATTCGTATGACATGCAAAACGTCTTTGATCTTGCCCGCTACTTTCTGCCTGTAAGTCTCATCCCTCGTCGCTTTCGCCGGAAAGCCCTACATTTTGGTAGCGGACTACCTACACAAGTGATTTGCTCGAGTATGCTTGCTGCGGCATTCGATAAGGTAGGTTTCCCAATTATTCCCGAAGTCGTTGCTCGACGCATGGACGAGGCGGTACGGCGGACCTGGCTACACCGGCTCCTCTTGCGCACAACCGACCCGCAAGCCCGTATGGTTTTCCGTCGTCGCCACCACACTTTGGTAACGCCTCGTGACTTCGATCTTTCACCCTATTTCGAGATCGTCAAGTTTAACGTCGTTGAATCGCGCCGGTTTGATTACAGCCGAATCGTGTGGGATGAGCATGAAGGTCTGGAAACAGCCGAAAAGGTTGAGCTACCTCCCGCCCAGGTCCGCTCTTGACTCTTCATGTGAAACACCCGACACTCGCCCCATGCTGAGCAAACGGATTATTCCGTGCCTCGATGTCAAAGACGGACGTGTCGTCAAAGGTGTCAATTTCGTCGATCTTCGTGATGCCGGAGACCCCGTCGAAGTCGCCCAGCGCTACGACGAAGAAGGTGCGGACGAACTGACGTTTCTTGATATCACCGCCTCCCACGAACGGCGAGGCATCATTCTTGATGTTGTCCGCCGAACGGCAGAGACCGTATTCATGCCTCTCACTGTCGGGGGTGGCATCCGCGAAATTCAAGACATTCGTAATCTGTTGAATGCGGGAGCAGACAAGGTCTCGATTAATACTACGGCGGTCAATCAGCCCGAATTCGTCAAAGAGGCTGCCGAACGTTTCGGCTCACAATGTATCGTCGTAGCCATCGACGCAAAACGGAAGACAAGTAGTCAGGATTCAGTAGTCAGTAGTCAGCATGAAAAAGAAGAGCGACAGTGGGAGGTGTTTATTCACGGTGGTCGCACACCTACGAGGTTAGATGCCATCGAATGGGCGCGACGCATGGAAGCGTACGGGGCCGGGGAAATCTTGCTCACGAGCATGGATCGCGACGGCACCAAGGCCGGATACGACATTGAACTCACA
>Ga0114129_10010052_pt1 | contig 13489 bp, 12 predicted proteins | sample RhiMetdeltSRZDD1_FD_80071 | JGI IMG/M metagenome (GOLD analysis project Ga0114129, IMG submission 80071) | Populus rhizosphere microbial communities from Tennessee, USA - Rhizosphere MetaG P. deltoides SRZDD1 (version 2) (version 2) | ecosystem: Host-associated > Plants > Roots > Rhizosphere >...
CAAAGTCCGGATTTATTGCGAGATTCACGGTTGAGTTCGCGTTCAGTGTGTACTTCGCAGTCAGTCCCAGATCAAACTTGATCGGCTGATTGACTAAGCGGCCTGGGTCGTTGGGAATCGGATCGTAGTGTCGCAGCAGCTTGCCTGTTTCTGAAACTGTGAGACTCGGAATCAATTCCAGCGTTCGCTCGGCGGAAATGCCTTCCAGCCCCGTGATGTGTCCCGCCTGATTCAAAATGCCGTTGATGTCGCGCGAGATCGGCATCCACGAATCCTGCTCGCCGTTGAAACGTTGAATGATGCGAAAGATTTGCACGCCCCAGAGTTTGTCTTTGCCCGCTTCGTAACGCAGCGATTTGAAAGGAATTGCGACTTCAATCACATAACCGTCGCTGGTGATCGAACCTTTTGATTCCATCACGATATCGACGCTGAAATCGACGTTGACTCCTTCGGTGCGAATGCCGTCCATCTGCACGCCCAGCGGATTGAACGCGAGCACGTAGGCCTTTCTCTGATCGTTGAAGGTGTCGAGCAGAATGCGAATGCTGTCCTCTGCCCCATTCAAAACGTCATCGCGTTTGGCGACAGTCGCGCGCACTTTTTCGGGCTCATCGAAGCAATGAAAAGCGATGTAAAGCGTCTTCGCATCGTAGCCAATCATCACCTCAGTCGGCTGTGACGGCGCGACGTTGTCGCCCGGACTGGTTTGATAAAAATTCTTGAAAGTCGCGGCCGTTTTCCAGGCGTCATCATCGAGGCGGCCATCGATCACCGGAGCCTTTTCGAATCTGGTTATACGGACGGGTTGGCTCTTCTCAGGCGGCAGAACGACCCGGCCGTGACCCGGAGCCGAGGCGGCCTTGGTTGATGAATCTGTGGACGTCGTGGCGGGGGAAGCCGCGGGCTGTGGAGAAGGAAGCGGCGTCGGCGTCGCGCCCATTGGACCGGCAAACGTGGTCAATGCCGCACATGACACGAACGCTGTCATCAAGAGCAGCCTGCTAACAACACAGAGTTTACTTGTCATGCTTCCCCCTGTTTGCGAAACATCGGTTCTGTCCTTCCGCGCTTCTGTTTGGCGAGTCAGAAACTCTTGCGGAACAGATACGACATCTTGATGAAGAACGTGCGGCTGTTACGCCGGAACCCTGGAATGATCGAACTGCTGATGGCGTTGAACCCGTAATTGAGATCGTCGTTGTAACCCGCGTAGAAAGCTGTGCCGGGACCTGGCGTCCAGCCAAAAAGAAACTGAGAGCGAGCGCGCTGATTCAGCGTGTTGTAGTCAACGATCGCCTTAACGAAAGTGAATTTCGTGAATTGATAAGTCGTGCGCAATGTGAAGATGTTCGTGTCGAACGCCACCCGGTGCGTGTCTTTGCGCACCAACCGATTCTTGACGTAGCTAAGTGACATCCGCAGCGCGTTCGTCGGCTGATACGCCACGCTACCGTTGAACTCAAGCAGGTGTCCCGCTCCTGGATCAAGTGGCGCGCCTTGCCCCAGCAAAAGAGCGGCCGGGCTGACACGCGGAAAGCGTCGGCCGCCACCAAAATCCAGATCGAGGTGATTCACGCGCCAAACCGCGCGGCCATTGAACTGAATTTTCTTATTAGGCTGCGAGCCGCCGGCGATGAAAAAATGGTTCTTGTGAACTGAGCGTTCGTCATCCGGGCCATAGAACGCAGCCCGACACCGTTTAGCCGGATCGGGGTCCGTGATGCACGGAGCGTTACGCGAAGTGCCAAACTCTTCTTCGAGGATACGCTCGTAAGCGGGCTCCCAAGCCAAACTGAAGCTCGAATTGCGCCGCAGCCGCCATTCGATGTAGCTCTCGCTTTCCCAATTCTGAATTCGGCCCTGAAAGTCGTAGCCAATCCAACTGAAGCTGTGAATGTGGCGGCTGATGATCTTCTTCTTCGGATTGGGCGTGGTGTTGTGCCGCCCGAAGAAGCTGTTGAAGTTTGTGTCGCGCCGGCCAAAGAACCCGACGTCGGCGCGGTAGTCGTGGGTGTAACCTTCGCCGTAAAATTGATAGCCCCAGTGTCTGCCCGAATGATCGTACGTCGTCGAATAAGCGAAGCCGTTGCCGGTGCGATAAATGCTCTTGCCCTGAAAAGGATCGAAAAAGAAGTTGCGCGACGTGGTTCCCAGAACCTGAAAATTGAAGATCGTTTGTTTATCCAAACGAAGGCGTGCATCGACGCCGCCGAGTTGATTGTGCTTTTCAATGAAGTTGTAAGTCGTCGCGATCAAGCCAATAGTGCTGTCGCCTTTGCCGATATCGCGCTTCAGCCGCAACACTCCGATGTAGGCATTCTTGTCGACGAACTTTTCGTTGTTGCAGACGACCGCGGGATTCAGCGCGCGTCGTTCGATACACGACGCCAAGGCGCCGCGATCGTCCGCGCTTAGGTTGCCCGGACCGTTGTCGCTTGCGAGCATCAAACCAAACGTGTTCTTGCCCCGCTTGCCAGAAAGTTTTACAGCGATGTCTGGATCGACAACCGTGCGCGTGTGTACCGCCAGAATCGGCGTCTGGAAAATGTCGATGCCTTCGAGAAAGAACGGCCGCTTCTCCGAAAAGAAAATTGGAAAGCGCTGGTTCGTGGTTACCACGAGTTGATCGGCTTCAACTTGAGCAAAATCCGGATTCACCGCGAGATCGAGAGTGACGGTCGGCGTCAAACCAAACTTCGCAGTCAAGCCCAGATCTAATTTTGCCGGCTCGTTGACGATACGACCGGGATCAGTTGCGGCCGCGGCGGTGTTGGGAAACACTCCGTACGAGCGGACTTGCCTGCCCGTTTCGGAAATGGTCATGCTGGGAATCAACTCCAGCGTGCGCTCAGTGGAAATCCCTTCGAGGCCGGTGAGATGTCCGGCCTGGCCCAGCGTGTTCGCGACGCTGCGCGAGATCGGCATCCACGAATCAAGCTCGTTGTTGTTGCGTTTGATGCGCCGGAAAAAGTGCGCGCCCCAAAGCTTGCCTTTGCCGGCCGTGTAGCGAATCGATTTGAACGGGATCGCGACTTCGACGGTATAGCCTTTGTCATCGACTACGCCTTTCGACTGCATCACCACGTCAACGCTGAAATCTTCGCCGCGCCCTTCGGTAAACGTCGCGTCGGCCTGTGCGCCGAGCGGATTGAAGAACACTTCGACTGCTTTTCGCTGATCATTGAACGTGTCGAGAAAGCATCCCACGTAATCGTCATTGAAGATGTTGTCGCGGCGGGCGACAGTGGCGCGAACCTTGTCGGGTTCGTCATAAGCGCGAAACGCGATGTAGAGAAACTTCGCGTCGTAACCGAGCAGCACCTCAGTCGGTTTCAGCGGCGGAGCGTTGTCTCCCGGATCGATGTCGTAAAAGTCTTTGAGGACGACCGCCTGCTTCCAAACTTCGTCATCAAGTTTGCCGTCGATAACCGGAGGCTTTTCAAAGCGCGTAATGCGCACTGGCTGGGATTTTTCAGGCGGAAGAACAATGTTGCGACCTGAACTCTTCTCCGCACTTTTCGCATCCGGCGAAGAGGCGGGCGCCGGCGTTGCGCTTGGGCTCGCGCTGGCCGGTTGCGCGCGGGCGCTCGTGCTGAGGGCAATCAACGCAACCACAGCGAGGACAATTCTGCCCGCCGCGCCTTGACGCACGAACGGCAATCTAAGCGAGGGATTCTCGATGAAGGTCATAAGGCGCTGGCTCCGCGGCGTTCCCGGTATTACACGAACCGGGGCCGCAAAAGGTTCCGCGAAATTGGCGTGGAAGTGCGGTGTATTAAGACGATTCTCGCTGAAACGGACTGGGCTCATTCGGATGATCCAGTCTACGTGAGCGTTGGCTCAGTTGTTTGTTAAGAATTGTGAATTCTAAGAGGTCGCGGGTCTATGCTGCTTTCGACGTGCCTCGCGTAGCGAGCAGGCGTTCGACAGTGGCGAGAAAGTTTTTCGGATTGAGCGGTTTTGGTTCGTAGGCGTCCGCGCCCGCTTGCAGTGAAAAAGTTGCGGTGCCTGTACCGAATGCGGTTGTCACAAGAATGGGAATGTCTTGCAACGAAGGGGTATCGCGCACGCGACGAACGACGTGCACACCGTCCGCGCCCGGCATTTGAATGTCAGTGATGATCAAATCGGGTTTCATGAACAGAGCAGTATCGTAACCTTGCACCCCATTCTCAGCCACGCTCACTTCATGACCGCCGGATTTCAGCGCCATGTGCATCAACTCGCGCGCAACATCGTCATCTTCAATAACCAGGATTTTGGACATAGTTTGGCCTTCAACTTATTCGAATCGTCTGTGCTTGTACCTTAAATAAAGTGCGATTTGCGGCTGGCTTCCGTTAAATGACCGTTGATTTACGATGGCAATCGCTCAATCGGGCAACACTATAAAAAAAGCGTGAGTGAAGTTCGTCACCTCACTCACGCGTCGCGCTGGGGTTAGGAAACTGATTTAGTAACCGGCGTAGCCGTCGGCATAGCCGTGCTCAAAAGCTACCCGGTAGTACTCTTGATAGATATACCGATCGCCTAGTCTCGAGCTGTAATCGCGGGTCGCTTTCTGATACTCCTTCTCATCCTGAAACTCGTAACCTCTACGACTATTACGATCTTTGCGGCCCGCCTTGGCGCCATCCGCAAAGCCTGCGTTCAAAGCCGTCTGCCGCAGATCGAATGAGCCGCCGAGATCCGGGTAGCCATCGTTGTATCTGCCACTGCGGCGATACCGATTTCGATTCCACCAATCATCGCGCCGATTCCGATCCTGATCGCGACGATACCGATCCTGCTCGTATTGATCGTTACGGCGATATTGTGCCTGGGTCGTCGCGCTCGACATCACTCCGATGCTTAGCAGCGAGAGTCCCAGGATTAAGCCTCCAACAATCCTCTCGAAATAATTTGTTCGCATGCCATTGACCTCCACTACTGTCCGTTGGCAATGAACATGCCACGCGCCCCGGAAGGTCGCGAAAGCGGCTTCGCATCCCATATCGTGTCGCTTTAGCCAACACCGTCCGCAAAAAGAATACGGCGATTCCATGCAGGTTGACTCGTTCGCCGATCTGTCGTAGAAGCGAACGTCAAATGAGTGTGCACCCTGATACCTTCGAAATCGAACAGCACCTGCGTCACATGAATGAAGAGTGGGTAAAGGCTATGACTAATGGCGACGGCCCAACTTTGGATCGCATCATGGCCGATGATTTTGTGTTCAGTTATCCGCTCGAAGGCGATGACAAAGCACAGTTCATCGCTGATTGCGTCAGCGGTGACCTGAAGATTCAGCACATCAATCGCGACCAGGTTAGCGTGCGCGTGTTCGGACCGACCGCGATGCTGACCGCCCGCGACACGGCGAATTGGATTTATCACGGCCGCGAAATCTCGGGCCAATACAAAATTCTGAACGTCTATTCACTCCGCGAGGGTGAATGGAAGCTGTGCGCTGTTCAAGCCTGTCCAATTCACCCCTGATTAAACATGACAGTCTCACCGGCACGTCGCTCGGCGTTCGAAATTCTGCGCAGAGTTGAAGCGGAATCCGCGTTCGCGTCAGTCCTGCTGGCCACGCTCGACGCGAATATGCGCGAGGACGATCGAGCGTTGTGTCATGAACTGGTGCTCGGCGTTTTGCGCCGGCGACTATGGCTTGATCGAAGTATTGAGCATTTCGGAAATCGCTCTGCTCAAAAACTTGATCTACCCGTACGATTGGCTTTGGAGATTGGGCTTTATCAGCTTCGCTTTCTGACGCGCATCCCGTCGTCCGCCGCAGTCAATGAGTCGGTGAATCTGGTGCGCGCGAGTCGCGTAAAGTCAGCGGCAGGTTTCGTCAACGCTGTGCTGCGGCGTGCGACGCGCGACCCCGTTTACGATCCCGCAACAGAGATTCAAGATTCAATCGAGAAGCTTTCGATCGAGACATCGCATCCGTGCTGGTTGATTGAACGTTGGGTCAACGCGTTCGGCTTTGATGAAGCTCGTGAGTTCGCGCGAACGAATAATCAGCCAGCGCCGGCCGCGCTTCGATTCACAGCGCGCGCGCAACGCGACGAACAAGCTCGGAAAAGAATAATGCCTAAGTTGGAGTCAGCGAGCGCGGAACTGACTCCATCGAAGATTGTTCCTGGATCGTGGCGCGTCGCCGGCGCGGGCAGCCTACTTCGCGAGCTAGTCGACGAGGGCCTTATCTACCTGCAAGACGAAGCATCACAGTTGCTCGCTCATCTGCTTCACGTTCGCCCCGGTCATCGCGTACTCGATGTCACGGCAGCGCCTGGAAGCAAAGCCACGCACATCGGCGCGCTTGCACCGGAAGCAACCGTCGTCACCGGCGACATTCATCCGCGTCGCGCGAAAACGATGCAACGGCTCGCGATAAAGCAGGACGCGCGAATTCACGTTATCCAGCACGATGCTACAAAGCCACTTCCATTTTCGGATGAATCATTCGACCGAGTGCTCCTGGACGCGCCATGCTCCGGCACCGGCACTCTCCGTCGCCATCCAGAAATTCGATATCGGCTCGCGCCGGAAGACATCTTGCAGCTTGCGTCGCAGCAACTGCTTATGCTCTCGAACGCGGCGCGGGTACTGCGTCGCGGCGGCCGGCTGATTTATTCGACGTGCTCAGTAGAACCGGAGGAGAACGAACGCATCGTTGAAAGCTTTCTTGCGATCCATCGTGAGTTCGTTAAAACGCCGCTCAATGCGCCCACCCAATTGGAAACACCGGAAGGCTATGTTCGAACATGGCCAAACCGCGACGGTTGTGACGGTTTTTTCATCGTCGGCCTGGGGCGGCAGGGTTGAGTTTTGCGGCGAGTCCGCACTGCTATCGCTGGCGGTTACCGACATGTTAGACTTCGCCGTTCGGCGGCCTGTGTCGCGGATTCGACCGCTGAAAGTAAGCATTGATGACGCCAACCGTCCGGCAAATCCTTTTAATAATCAAGCGGATCGTAATTGTGATCGGCATTGCCGTGGCGTTTTCATTCGGATTAATGGGGGCGATTTATCTTTCGCTACGGAGTTCGGAAACGCGCGTGCCCGACATTGTGGGCAAAGATCGAGCATCCGCCGAGACTACCATAAGCGACGCCGGGTTGAACTTTCGCGTCCGAGCTACTCGCGTCACTTCCGAAGCCAGACCCGACACAGTTTTGATTCAGTTGCCGCACGCCGGCGAGATCGTGAAGGTGGGACAGACAGTGGCTGTGGACATCAGCCGTGCGACGACGAATGGCGAAGCCGCGACGCCTTCGAACACAAACGAAAATGCCTCAACTGAAAACAAGAACCAAAACACAAGCAGCATATCGGCGAGTCCGAGTCCGACACCAAAGAGGAAACCAGCGAATCGCAACGCGAACGACAACGCGAATGCAAACTTGTCGAACCAAAACCGAAATGCTAACGCGAACCGCGTCATGCCAAACCTAAACGGAAACGCAAATCGCACCGCGACGCCGCCGGCTAACGTGAACACAAACAGCGGGAACACGAATCGGCCGCCGCGCAACGCAAACGCTAATCGCCGACCTGTTCCGGCACCAACGCCATAACGTTACAGAATCCCGATACATCGGGATAGCGAGCGGGTCAAGATTCGATACCGACTTTACTGAAGACTCATGACTTCCCATCACACATCGATGATTGAAATCGCGCCCTCGATTCTGTCGGCAGATTTTGCGCATCTGGCCGAGCAGATTCAGGCAGTCGAGCGCGCGGGAGCTTCCCTGCTGCATGTTGACGTGATGGACGGCCGATTCGTGCCGAATATCACGATTGGGCTCCCGGTCGTGAAAGCGATTTCCCGTGCAACCCATTTGCCTATCGACGCGCATCTGATGATCGTCGAGCCGGGTCAGTACGCCGAGCAGTTCGTGAAGGCGGGCGCGCAGATGGTCTCAATTCACATCGAGGCCGACCACCACGCGCATCGCACGTTGTCGTCAATCCGAGCCGCGGGCGGGCAAGCCGGCATCGCAATCAACCCGGCGACTTCGCTGTCGGCCATTGAAGAAGTTCTTAAATTCGCAGATTACGTGTTGTTGATGTCGGTAAATCCAGGATTTGGCGGACAAAAATTTATTCCCGAATCGCTGGAGAAACTGCGCCGTCTGCGGCGGATGATCGACGAGCGCGGCTTGAAAACTCGTATCGAGATCGATGGCGGGATCGATGCGGATAATATCGCCGAGGTCGCGGCGGCAGGAGCAGAGATTATCGTGTCGGGTTCCGCGATTTTCGGCGCGAAAGATCCGGGAGTGGCGCTCCGCGAGTTGCGCGAAGCGACAGTACTCTGGGTTTAATAGTGATTTCTATGGCGTTTCACGGCTCTCGCGGGTTAGCCAATCGCGCATGAGCAGTTTAGAATTGGCATCGTTTTTCGGAGGATTTTCAATGCTTTCAAACGCAACCAGCTTGCGCACTCACTTTCGGCATCGCGGGGTAGCCACATTGGCCCTGTGCGGCGCGCTTATGTTCATGTTCACGTTACCGCAATCATGGATCGCATTCGCTCAACAGGGTAGCCAGGGCCAAAGCGATCTGTCGAACATGCAGCGGCTCAACGTGATGAAGTCAAAGCTCGAGGCCATGCGCCGTTCGCTCTCAGCAGCGATCGCGGCAATTAATTCGAGCGACAAAGGCGACAAAGAAAAGAACCCGGACGATCCGCGCGAGCGTCTGCGCGGCTTGGACAAAGAAGCCGGCTCAATTCTCAGCGAAGTCAACGACCTGCACACGAAAGAGGAGAAAGCCGAAAAATACGACACGTCGCGATTGGGCGGATTGGAACAATCTATCATTGAGTTGAACACGCGCGTCGATGCGGCGCTGCAATCGACGGCGAGCGCGCGCAGCGGCGAAACCGCAAACTACCGTCCGAAGGAGAAGAGCAAACGTCGTTTGTTTGGATTGCTCCCCGGCAAAAAGAATGACAAGTACGACGAGCTGACCGGCACCATCGCGCCGGGCCGCGATCGTGTTCTGTTCATCGAAGCCGCGAAAGAAGTGCGCCACGGCAATCATGAAACCGGCCGTCTGCTGTTCACCACGATCATCAACACCTATCCGGATTCGCCTTACTTGCCGCTGGCCAAGCTGGCCATCGCCGATTCGTTCTATCTCGAAGGAACTACCTCGTCTTTGACGCAGGCCGGCCAGGCTTACGAGGACTGGCGCACGTTCTTTCCGACTGACCAACTCGCGGACGACGCTTTGTTGAAAGTCGCGGAAACGGAAATGCGACAGATGGGCTTGTCCGATCGCGACATCAGTCACGCGCGCAAGGCTGAGCAGCGCCTGAAAGCACTGCTGCAAAAATATCCACAGAGCGATTTGCGACCGCAGGCCGAAGAGCGCCTGCGCGAAGTGCAGGACAACCTCGCGATGCATAACCTGCAAGTGGCGCGCTTTTATTACGACTCGCGTTACAGCCACAAGAAGGGTGGCCTGAAGGGCGCGCAGGATCGGCTACGCGAAATCGTCGAAAAATATCCCAACTTCTGTCTTATGGATGAGGTGCTGCTCCGCTTTGCCACGACGTTCCAGGAAGAAGAAGAACCGGATGAAGCGGCGAAGCTTTATCAGCAACTCGTGCGCGACTATCCAAACAGTGAGTACGTGGACAAAGCCAAGGACCAACTGAATATCATAGGTGCGCCAATTCCCGACCCGGATCCAATCAAGAAGGATCTGCCGCCGTGCCCGAAGCCCGGCTTCATGCAGAACATGATGCAGCAAATCACCGGCAGCGCTAACGTGACCACAAACAGCGACGGCATTCTCATCACGCGACACGGCGAAGGCACGGACTTGATCGACCGAGCCATCGCGAACGGGGGCGAATTGCCTGAGAACGTGCAGCCGGTTATTCAGCGAACGACGCCAACGGAACGGCCGCGCGTGACCCAGACGCCGACCGCCACGCCCAAGCCGTAGCTTTGACGCAGTCTTCCCGCAAATGACGCCAGCCGTTAACGAAGAACTCGATCGTCGCCATCGCGCCGCGACGATTGTGGTTCTTATCTTCTTCGCACTCGACATCGTGTTGCTGGCCATCGCGTTCGTTGCGGGAGAGCGCATCTCGCGTCCCAAAGATCCAAACATTGCGAGGGGCCTGTGGATTGCGATTCTTGTCTGCGGACTGGGCGTCTTTGTTCTGCGCCGCACGCGCTTTGCCGCAATGCGCTTGCAGGACATTGCTGCTGTAAGAGGCGTGTCCGGACTGTTAAAGACCCTCGAAGGCACAACCATTCAGGTCGCTTCAATTGGCGGCGCAATCGCGTTGATGGGCTTCATCGTCACGATGATCGCCCCGCCATTCGATTGGACACACATGCTGCGGGCGGCCGGTGTCTCGGTAATCGTCTTGATTTACTGCTACCCATTCAAGAGCGCGTGGGAACGCACGGTGAGACAGCTCGGACCAGCGGAATCAGACCAAATCTAGATGGCATGACTACCAAAGTCTTTTTTCTGGGAGCATTACTTTTTTTCGTGACGCCTTTTAGCGTCGGTCAAGCGCGCGCGCGAACCACGCCCGATGCGCTGGTAAGAAACTTGTACGCCGCTCACAAGAATCCGCGGACCGATCCGTTCTTCCAAACGAAAGACGGAGCGCGTTTGCAGAAGTACTTCACAAAAGAGCTTGCCAATCTAATTTGGAAGGACGCCGCCGTCTCGTCCGCCAAAGGCGAGGTCGGCGCTTTGGATGGCGACCCGCTTTACAACGCGCAGGACATGAAAATCACAGCGTTCAGAATTAAGCCGCCAGAATATGGCGAGGGCAATCGCGATCTTGCCGATGTGCCGGTCACTTTCAAGAATTTCGGCAAGGAACAGACGATCCTGTTTCGCGTTGAGCACGACAACCACAGGGCCTGGAAAATCAGCGATATCTTCTATCCCGGCAACGACGAGTCGTCATCATCGCTCCGGAAGATTCTGACAAGCGGTCAGTAAAGCCTTACTCAATTGACGAACAGCAGTGAAAAAGACGATCGCTTTTTTCTTGCTTGCAAAGGGCGTGAACGAACAAAGGTGGCGTGAATAGGCTAACCCGTCCGAAAAATAGTTACAGGCGACTTCCGCAGGTCTCGAACTAGTTGACAGCCAAACTGCCCGTCACACGGTGGCCATGATTGCCGCTGCCGGACATCGTTCTCGCGGCGCTGCGGCGGCGCAGGAAGCTCGTGCCGTCCTCCGGAGAAATCAGTCCTTTCTGAATCAAATCATGAGTGGCTATTTCAAAAGTCATCATGCCGTGTCCACGGCTGGTCTGCATCACAGAGGCGATCTGATGCGTTTTGCCCTCACGGATCAGGTTCGCGACGGCGGGCACGTTGACCATGACTTCCATCACCGGCACGCGTCCTTTCTTATCGGCGCGCGGCAGCAACGATTGCGCCACAACACCGCGCAGACTCTCAGCCAACATCACGCGGATCTGCGACTGCTGGCTTTCCGGAAACACGTCGATGATGCGATCGACCGTTTTGATCGCGCTGTTTGTGTGCAAGGTTGCAAACACCAGATGGCCAGTCTCCGCCGCCGTGATGGCCAATGAAATTGTTTCCAGGTCGCGCATCTCGCCGACCAGAATGATGTCCGGGTCTTCACGCAGTGCTGCGCGCAAGGCGGCGGCAAATGACTTTGTGTGGCTGGCAACTTCACGCTGACTGATGAGACAGCGCTGGTTGTCGTGCACGAACTCGATTGGGTCTTCGATCGTGATGATGTGTGATTGCTGACGCGTGTTAATTTCGTTTATGAACGCAGCGAGCGTGGTGCTCTTGCCTGAGCCGGTTGGGCCAGTCACCAAAATCAGGCCTTCGGAAACGTTGATGAGATCCGAAAGCTGTTCCGCCAGATTGAGATCAGTAATGGTCTTGATGTCGTGGGGAATCAAACGAAAACATGCTGAGATGCCGTGACGCTGCATAAACACATTGACGCGAAAGCGGCCCACGCCCGGCAATGGATAACTGAAGTCCAGGTCCAATTTCTCGTTGAACTTCTCTTTTTGGTTGTCGGTGAGAACCTCAAAAATCAAGCTCTGGCAGGTTTCGGGAGAGACAGTCTTGTAGTTCTGCTTGACCATCTCGCCGTTGATTCGCATGTATGGCGGTGCGCCGCTGGTCAAGTGGAGATCGGACGCGGCTTGCGATCGCATTTGTCTTAGTAGGTCGTCAACTCTCGCCATTTCATAATCTCAATCTGATGTTGGGTTGGTGATGAGCGGCTCGCGCTCGAAAGCGTTTACTCAGAAAAACCTGATGCCGTTCACTGACTTATTTAACCCGGGCAGGAGCCTCCCCGTTTAAGGTGGGTCGAGTTCTGGTTCTGACTATACGGCAGTGCCTGCGAACCAGCGCTCATCTGTTAAGGCGACCGGGCATCGGCCAGTGCCTTAGCCAATATAACAAAGCGGCGCGCTTCAGGCATAGCCTTATTTTTGCGCAGTGTGATCTGCTCAAAGGTAATTATCGTAATTATCTTTTCAAAGGGCTGACAATTGGGTAATGCGCTTCCATCGGCTGTTACCCAGGGTGACAACTCACGCTCCAATTCCCAGCGCCTTTTCGGAAAACATGTCGGTTTGTCCGCATTTCTTAATGGCACGACCATTGCGGACTCAGGACCGGAGGTCAACCGCCTTGGTTGAGGGAAAGTTCAGAAAAGAAATGCCGGCTCCCATCACATTATTAATGCCTTGGATCACAAAATCCTGGAAAGGACCAAACCCGAACGTGGTCGAAGACGAGACGAGAAGTGTCAATCGCGGAACACATTCGCGCGGCGAGGCGGGTCTTAGTCTTATTGAAGTCGCCATCGTGGTCGCAATCCTGCTGATTGTTATAGCGATTGCGATTCCCCAGGCGATTCGAGCCCGACGAGCACTACGCGCAATATCCGATGCCAGAGGTATCGCGAGTCAATTAGCGCTCGCCAAGATGAGAGCGGCAAACGGGTTTACTCGGACGCGATTGAATTGCAGAGAAGATACAAGATCCTGCCAAATCGAGGTGTGCACCAGCAAAGGCGCTTCCGCTTGTAACACATTTACCGCTGAAGGTGGTCCCTTTTTGCTTTCTGACGAAATGAGTTTTGGTTTTGGCGGCATTTCCACGCCCGCTGGTTCACAAACCACCATCCAGAATTCAAACCTGATTATTTTCAACTCGCGAAGCTTTCCGATCGACAACAGCGGAGCGCCAACCGGTACCTACGCTGTTTATATTCGAAATGAAGCGGGTGACACCTACGCGGTCTCTGTCTTCGCCAGCGGTCGAATAGCGGTATGGCGATACAACAACGGGGCCTGGATTGCTCAATGAAAATACCTTCTAAAAATCCTTCTCAGAAGTCGTCGACAAGTCAGCGGGGCTCCACGCTGATCGAGACCGTCATCGCCCTGCTCATTCTTATGGTCGGCGTTCTCGGAGTGATGGGTGTGCTCACGTTTGCACTG
>Ga0114129_10010053_pt1 | contig 13489 bp, 14 predicted proteins | sample RhiMetdeltSRZDD1_FD_80071 | JGI IMG/M metagenome (GOLD analysis project Ga0114129, IMG submission 80071) | Populus rhizosphere microbial communities from Tennessee, USA - Rhizosphere MetaG P. deltoides SRZDD1 (version 2) (version 2) | ecosystem: Host-associated > Plants > Roots > Rhizosphere >...
CCGGGTACTTCGCGGGCGCCATGGTCGTCAGCTATGCGCTCGCCGTGCCGATCCTCGCGGCGATGGTCCTCGCGCTCATCAAGGTCGCCGGGCTGGATGTGGTCGTCGCGCTCATCATCGGCAACACCGCGTATCTCGTTCTCGTGCCGTTCATCTTCCGGTACTCACGGGTGCTGTGGCTCCACCTCGACTGGCTCATCGATCCCGGGGAGCGGCGCTAGTCACGCGGTCCACGGACGTGGATGTCCTCATCGTGGGCGCGGGCCACGGCGGTCTCGCGGTCGCACACGATCTCGCGCGCGCCGGGCGCGACCTGCTCATCGTCGACGCGCAGCAGCGCGTGGGCGACGCGTGGCGTTCGCGCTGGGACTCACTACGGCTCTTCACCCCGCGCGACCTCGACGCCCTGCCAGCGCTCCCGTTCCCCCGAGGCGACGACCCGTTCCCGAACAAGGACGAGGTCGCGGACTACCAGGAGCGCTACGCACGGGAGATGCGATTCCCGCTGCGCCTCGGCGCGGAAGTGCGGGCGCTCAAGAGCACCGGCGGTACTTTCGAGGCGACCATCGACGCCGACGTGATCCGCGCGCGCTCGGTCGTGATCGCCGTTGGACACTTCCAGGCCCCGCGCATCCCCGACTTCGCGTCGCGGCTCGATCCGTCGGTGCTGCAGCTCCACAGCCGCGACTACCGTCGGGCACGCGATCTGCCCGAGGGGCCGGTCGTCGTCGTCGGCGCGGCGAACTCAGGTAGTGAGATCGCGGTCGAGGTGGCACGCGAGCGGCCGACGACGATAGCCATCGGGACGCGCAAGCCGCTGGCGCCGAAGCGTTTTCGCTCGCCGACCTGGTGGAAGCTCGCGCTCCTGCGCGACCGTGTCTTCCACGAGCGCACTGCCTACATCGGGTGGCTCCCGTGGCCGCTTCGTGCCGGCGGTTACCTTGGGGCCGATCTGGACGCGGCCGCTATCGCGCACGGACTACGGCTCGCGCCTCGCGTCGTTGACGCCGTCGCTGACAGGGTCCGCTTCATCGATCTCAGCGATGCGCCTGTGCGGACGCTCATCTGGGCCACGGGGTACCGCGCGGATCACTCTTGGATCATCGCAGGGGGAGAACCCGCTGCAACCCCCCTCGTTCCGATCGGTCGTCATGGACGCACGCCGATACCGGGGCTCCACTTCGTTCGCGGACGCTTCCTCTTCGCGATCTCGCGTCATGCCCGCGATGTCGCGCGCGACGTCCGCAGCTCGGGCTGACGTCGCGCGCGACGGGCGCTTAGGCGCGCTTTGGGTTCGTGATCGCGCGTACGAGCGCGACGATGAGGAGTGCGACGAGGAACAGGAACACGATCGAGAGAAGAGCCGCGATGTCGAGTACCGGCGGGCCCTGCGGCTCCGGGAAGATCCCCTGGAACGGTCGCACCAGCGGCTCGGTCGCGCCGTACAGCGCGCGGATGAGGGGCTGGTTCGAATTCGCTCCGGTGAGCTTGAAGACGATGCGAAGCAGGAGCAGAACCTCGAGGACCGTGAAGATCAGCGTCACGACGTTCGTGGCGGTCCAGATGGATGTGGCGCCGGCCGACCCGACGTTCACGTTTGCCGCGGGCGTGGTCGCCGGTACCTCACGCACCTGTTCGTACCGCTCGACACGCTCGACGCGCTCGGTGGGATGGTCGTCGCGTTGTGTAGTTGTCATGCCGCGGGAGGCAGCAGGGACCATGCCAAGCGGCTAACCTGCCGACCGTGGAGGCATTCCCTTTCCAGCACCGGCAGCGCGTACGGTTCGGTGAGACCGACATGCAGAACGTCGTCTATTACGCGAACTATCTCCTGTACGCCGAGGTCGGACGCGTCGCGTACCTGCGGGACCTGGGCCTTCTGTACAGCGAAATGACCGCGAAAGGGCTCGACTTCACGATCGGCGAGGCGAGCGTGCGTTATCGCGCCCCGCTGCGGTTCGATGACGAGTTCGACATCAAGGTGCGCGTCGGTGAGATCCGTCATTCTTCCTGGGCGTTCGAATACGCGGTCGATCGGGCCGATGGGCTGCACTGCGCGGAGATGACGACGGTCCAGGTCATGATCGACCGCTCGACCCTACGCGCGACGCGCATCCCCGAGGATCTTCGCCGGACGCTGGAGACGGCGAAGGACGCGCCGGGCGCGCGCCAGGTCCCGTAGATGGACACCGCGCTTCCCGAGGACATCCGGCTCCTGCAGCGCACCGTTCGCGGCTTCGTCGATGAGGTCCTCGCGCCGTGCGCGAAGGACATCGAGGAAAAGGACGAGATCCCGCGCGCGCTGATCGGGAAGATGGGCGAGGCCGGGCTCTTCGGCATCGGCCACGCCGAGGAGTTCGGCGGTCAGGGATTCGGGAAGCTCGGCTACTGCGTGGCGGTCGAGCAGCTCGCGCGTGTCAACGCCTCGCTCTGGAACATCGTCGGTGGGTCCGCGGGCCTGTGTGGCACCGCGATCTCGGTGGGCGGACCGGACGACGTGCGCCGCCGCTATCTTCCCGACCTCTTCAGCGGTCGGAAAATCGGCGCGTACGCGCTGTCCGAGCCCGGTGCGGGCAGCGACGCGGGAAGTCTTAAAACGGTCGCGCGCCGTGACGGTGACGCGTACGTCATCGATGGCGCGAAGACCTTCATCACCAACGCACCGATCGCCGACGTGTTCGTGATCTTCGCGAACGCGGCACCGGCCACTGGCTCGAAGGGCATCACCGCCTTCGCCGTCGAGCGCGGCGCCAGCGGTCTCGACATCGGACCGAACGACGAGAAGATGGGCCTGCACGGTTCGACGACGGCGCAGCTCTACTTCAACGGTCTGCGCGTTCCCGTATCGCAGCGCGTGGGTGACGAGGGTGACGGGTTCAAGATCGCGCTGCGCACGCTCGACTTCGGCAGGCTCGGGCTCGCCGCGCACTCGGTCGGCGCCGCGCAGCGGCTGCTCGAAGCCTCCGTGGAGTACGCAAAGACGCGCGCGCAGTTCGGCAAGCCGATCGGCGCGAACCAGGCGATCCAGTGGATGCTGGCGGACGCAGCCACCGAGATCCACGCCGCGCGATTGATGGTGTACGACGCCGCATCGCGGGCCGACCGCGGTGAGCGCATCTCCGATCGAGCGTCGATGGCCAAGCTCTTCGCGACCGAGATGCTCGGTCGGGTCGCGGACGCGGCGGTCCAGATCCACGGAGGCATGGGCTACATGCGCGAGCTCTGGATCGAGCGCGCGTACCGCGATGCGCGCATCACCCGCATCTACGAGGGAACGAGCGAGATCCAGCGTGTCGTCATCTCGGGCGCGCTCCTGGCGGACAACTGAGACCGGTCACGCCGGGCGGCCACCCGCTCATCACCGCGCTCTGGCTGCTCGGTGTCGTCGCCGCGGTGCTCGCGTTCGTCGCGGCGATCCTCGGCGAAGGCGCGATGGCCGTGGTGCTGTCACTCGTCGCCCTCATCGCCTTCGTCGCCGGATCGATCGCCTTCCAGCGGCGACTGCGTCACTTCAGCGCCACGCTCGTCGCGGTGGAGGAGGCGCTCGACTCCGACGATGTGCAACGTGCGCGTGAGCTCATGGCGCCGCTGCTGGCGCGCTTTCACACGTTCCCGATGGTGCAGGAGGTCGCCGCTGATGTCCTCTACGCGGCAGGCGATCCGCTCTCTGCCGCCTCCCTCTGGGAATCGGCGATGAAGCAGCTCGGGGCGACGCGCGTAGCGCCTCGCCTGGTCGCGGCCTACGCGGCGCTCAATCGTGGCGGAGACGCCCGACGCGTCGCGGCGCTCGTTCCGAACGAGCCGCTCGCGGACCTCGCGCTCGCATGGAGTGAGCTCGCTGCGAACGGAGGCGATCGCGAGCATGGCGCGATCCTCGCCGGCGAGCTGATGCGCGACGTGGAGAGCTCGGACAACGCGACCGTGGCGGCGATGATCGCGGCGGTCGCGGCGATCGCGGACGCGCAGCGCGGTGATCGCTCCGGCATGGAGGCGAAACTCGAAGCGATGCGCCGCGCGAAGCCGACGCGCAGCGACGCCGCGTTCCTGGGCTACCTGACGGGCGTCGCGTTGCGGGATGCCGGCGACGTCGAACAGGCTCGCCGTGAATTCACGACCGCGGTCGATGGATCGCCGGACTCGATCGGCGGCGCTCTCGCTCGCCGCGAGCGCGCACACCTTCCGTCCTAGCTCCGCGTGGGCGTCGCCCGGTAGGAGAGAAGCTCGCTGAGCCCGCGATAGCCGAGCTCGCGGAGCTCGCGATGTGCGGGCTTGGGTCCGCCCGATCCCGCGGCGCGCTCCTCGCGGATCGCGGCGGCGAGGGCAGCCAGGAGCCTCGCACCGCGGCGCCCTTGCTCATCCAAGATCGCGAGCAACGGTGTGACTTCGTCCCAGCGGCCGAGCACGACGAACGCGATCGCCAGGTGCACGCCGTGCGGGTCCCAGATCTGCCGGCTGGAGTACGGGACGGCGGTGCTCTGCGCTTCGATCGCCGCCGCGATGGTTCCCGTGTCGCCGATCATGGCGTCCGGCAGCACGCGCGTGCTGGCGCGCACGGGAAGCGGTTGCTTCACCATGCGCTCGACGAACTCGCCGAGTCGCGGCGTGGGAGTCCGGCCTTCGAGCAGGTCCGCTGCGGCAGCTTGGGCGATCGCTGCGGCACCGAGCAGACAGAAGGCCGCGCTCGGGTTTGCGTCGACGAGCGCCTCGATCTCTTTCGCGACGGATCGCAGTGTGGCCCACTCCCCGCTGCCGAAGAGCACGAGCGCCTTACAAGCGAGTCCGTGCTGTTGCGTGTGCGCGCTGAGCGGCGGACTCATCTCGATGAGCCGCTCGGCCCGTTCTCGCGCGAGGTCGAGCGTGCCCGCGTAATACGCGATGAGTGTTTGCCACGCGACGGCCTCGGGCTCATTGATGGGCATCCCAGCCGCGGCGCGTGCCATCGCTTCGTCAAAGAGCTCGGTGGCGGTCCTGACATCGCCGTCGACGACGAGCTCGATCTGCGCCCGTCGCGCCAGCGCTTCCGAGTATTCCGCGGGGTCCTCGGCCGCGTTGATAAGTTGCATCGCTTCGGCCGATGCAGCAGCGTCGTGCTCGTGCGTGGCTCGCATCGTGAGGAGGCGCGCCAGAGCGAGGTCGTCCTTGGTCTCGCGCGCCAACGAGATGCCCTCGGCGAGGAGGCGTGCGATCTCCTCGTCGGCGGGCAGTTCGCGAAAGTAGCCCCAGTTGAAGGTCGGGATGTCGAGCATGTCCGCATACAGAGCCGCCGGCGGCGTCCCGATCGCACGATACGCCGCGAGGGCGCGTCTCCGGTGATCCCAGGCTTCGTCGCCTTTCGCGTTCTTTGTGAACGCCACGCCGAGCGCGGCTTCGGCGGCGGCGACGTCCGTCGGATCGTCGGCGAGGGCCACGGCGCGGATGGCCACCTCGAGCGCTCGCTCCTGAGCATTGCGCTGCATGAGACGCGACGCCGCTGCCTGATGGGCATGCAGCGCCTCGCGCCGCATTGCGGCCCGCGCAGCCGTATCCGGCCACACCCATTCGGCGTCGGTCGACCCCAGTGCCTCCCACCAGTGGTGCGCGACTGCCTCGACGTCGCCGAGATGCAAACCCTCGCGGGCGTAGCGCGCGTGCAAGCGCAGCCGTTGCTCGATGGCCAGACGGCCGTGAGCGACGTCATGGACCAGGACGTGATGGAAGCGATACGCCCTGCCGATCGGCTCGATGAATTGGAGATGCGCAAGCCGTCCGAGCGCGGCCGCCACCTCCGCGGGCTCCCGGTCGCTGAGCAGCGCCGCGTCACGTACGGTGAACGCATCACCGACGACCGAAGCATGCTGAAGCAGCTCGCGATCCTCGGATGGCAGCTCATCAAGACGGGCCCCGATGACGGCCTGAACGCTGATGGGGACATCTCCGCTCGACAGGTGCGTTCGTGCGAGCTCGATGATGAACAGCGGGTTTCCCTCGGCTCGAGCGACCAGAGTGTCCTCAACGCGGCTCGCTGTGCGCGCTAGCGCGACGGACTCGGCGGCGTCCAGTGGTCCAAGCTCGATCTCGATCCGGTCATCGCTCGGTCGGAGATGCGCGCTACCGGCGAACTCTGGACGCGCGGTCGCCAGGACGAGGACGCGCGATGTGAGGTCTGCGGACGCGCGGTCGATAAGCCTGAGCACAAGGGCATCGGCCCAGTGAAGGTCTTCGATCCGGAGGACGACCGGTCGCGATATCGCGAGCGCCTCGAGGTACCTGAGCCACGCGCTCGTGAGCATCTCGCGCTGCTCGAGCCGAGGCAGCGCGTCGGCGCGCGCGTCCACCAAAAGGCCAACGCTATGCCCGATCGCCGCAGCGGTTTGTGCTGCGTCTCGCGGAAGGAGCTCGGAGAGCCGGCGTTCGATCTTCTCGGTGGTCGGCTCGCCGATATCGGATGCGAGAAGCTGGCGCAACGGCGTCTCGCTGCCGGTCTCCTCGCCCGGGCGGCAGCGCGCCTCGAGGACCCTCGTCTCACCACGCAGTGATGCCACTACCTCGCTCAGCAACCGGCTCTTGCCCTGACCCGGCGGTCCGATGACGAGCGCGAGCCGCGGCCGACCTTCACGAACCGCTGCGTAGGCACTGCGCAGACGCTCGAGTTCGCGCCGGCGACCGACGAACGGGAGAGAGGCGCGATCGCTCCGGCCCACACGCGCGAGCGGCCAGGCGTCGATCGTCGCGAATCCTTTGGGTGCCACCTGACGTGCGGCGGCGAACTCGGCGACGTACTCCGTCGCCGCGTGACAACCCGGGCCGACGAGTATCTGCCCCGGCTCCGCCAACGCCTGCAGACGTGCGGCGAGATTCACACACTCGCCGACCGCCATGCGCTGGCGGGTGCCTTCGGCCGCGTCCAAATCGACCAGCGCTTCGCCGGTCTCGATGCCGATGCGCACCGCGACGCGCGTTGTCGCGACGTGCTCGCGCGCCCAACGCGCACATTCCTCGGCCGCCCGTAGCGCGCGCTCGCTGTCGTTAGCGTGAGATACCGGCGCGCCGAACAGGACGAAGATCGCGTCGCCGACGAACTTCTCGATCGTCCCGCCTCGTTCGACGATCAGTTTGCTCATCGAAGAGAACGCCTCGTCGACGATTCGCCGCATTCGCTCCGGTCCGATGCTGACGGTGAGCTCGGTCGACGAGACGATGTCGATGAAGAGACATGTGACGAGCCGCCTCTCGGCGCGTCCTTGCGACACGGTCGGATAGTCGTCCTCATGCCCGTGGCTCGCAACCGCTGGGTCGTCGCGCTATAGCTTCGCTTCGCGCAGCGTCGCGAGGAATCCGGCGACCGGACCGATCGGCGTGCCGCCATCTCTTCGGCGAAGCGCGACGATCGGACGGCGAACGGGCTGCGCGCCGATGAGTCGCACCGGACGCAGCGAGCGCGAGCGCAGCTCGGCCCCGAGCGCCATGCGTGGAAGAAGGGCGACGCCGAGTCCCTCCTGCACCATCTTCTTCGCGGCCTCGACGTTGTCGAGCTCCATCACGCTCGCGGGCACCACGCCCGCCTCGCGGAACAGCGTGCTGGTGAGCTCGTGATAGCTCGACGCGCGGTCGAAGAGGATCAGCCTTTCCGTCGCGAGCTCGTCCATGCGCACTCGCGTGCGGGCCGCGAACGGATGCCGACGGCTCACGACGAGCAGCAGCTCGTCGTCGAACACCGGTATGAGCTCCACCTCGGGATGGCGGACGGGCCGCCCCAGCCCGATGTTCACCTCCTGGCGAAGCACCATCTCGAGCACCTCTTCGGTATGGCCTGTTCTCACGCCCAGCCGCACGTTCGGATACGCGGTGCGGAACGTCTTGAGGATCGTCGGGAGCAGGTACGTGCTCACGGCGGGCGCCGCGCCGATGACGAGGTCCCCGGTGGCGCCCTCACGGAGATCCGCGATCACCTGCCGGCCCTCGGTGATGAGGCCAAGGGTGCGCTGCGCATACGGGAGGAAGGCGCGCCCTGCGTCCGTCAGCTTCATTCCGCGCGCGCTGCGCACGAAGAGCTCGATCCCCAGGTCGCTCTCAAGGGACTTGAGTCGGGCGGTCAGGGCCGGCTGTGTGAGGAACAGCGTCTGCGCGGCGCGGCTGACGTTCCCGGTGCGCGCCACCTCGATGAACGACTCGAGGTGGGTAAGGAGCATCGACTCAGGCAAGGCGCTCAACCGAGGCGCAATCGTTCATATCAGTCCAGTTTATAGCCAACATCAGAACTAGCAATTGGACTGATGGCTGTCTGGGCATGAAAGATGCGCTCTTCTCGCCAAAGCTCCCGCGATAGGAGGGACACATGCTCCAGCAACAGGAGTCACACGTGACCCAGCTCGAGGAGCGCATCGTCGTCGAACGCGAGCGCGCCGAGCTGCTGAAAAAGCAGATGGCGTGCGGTTGCCCCGATCGGTGTGACATCGACCATGACAACTGAGACGCCGGTCCGAACAGCCAGCACGTTCGAGCTCGTGCCGTCCGCCCTGTTACCGGAGGGTTACGTCGTCCCCGCCTCGCGCTGGGCCGACCCGAGCACGCGGATGCGCGAGCTTCTCGACACCCAACCGTTCCTCTTCGGCCCCGGCGTGTACGACCCGCACGGCGCCGAGCTCGCGATGTACTACGGCTTCAAGGCGGTGTACTTCAGCGGCTACTCGTTCGCCATCGGTCATCTCGGCACGACCGACATGGATCTGTACACCGGCCCCGAGATCGCCGACGGCGCTCGCCGCACGGTCTCGGCGCTCCGGAAGTTCCAGCTCACGATGGCCGTCGGCGACCCGGAGAAGGGCGTCAAGCCGAAGCACCTCGAGATCCCCCCGGTCGTCGTCGACATGGACGGCGGCTACGGCAACCTCTTCAACGTGCAGCGCACGACCGAGCTCTACGTGAACGCAGGCGTAGCCGCGGCGCACATCGAAGATCAGGTCCTTCCCAAGCGCTGCGGCCACATCGGCGGCAAGGCGCTCATCTCCGCGGACGAGATGAGCGGCAAGCTGCGCATGGCACGCGCGGTGGCTGATGATCTGGGCCACCCCGACTTCGTGATCATCGCCCGCACCGACGGCCTCTCGGCCATCGACGCGCCCGAGTCGACGCGGGGTCTCGATCTCTCGATCGAGCGCGCGCTCCGGTATTTCGACACGGGGATCCCCGATCTCGTGTGGTGCGAGTTCCCGACGTCCGAGCGCGAGCCGGTCGAGCGCTTCGCCGATCAGGTCCGGCGCCGCTTCCCGGACGCTCGGTTCGCGTTCAACTGGTCGAGCTCGTTCAAGTGGTTCAACGACCCCGATCCGATCACATTCGCCCAGCTCGGCGAGCTTGGGTACAAGTTCGTATTCATCACGCTCGGCGCGCAGCACGCGTCGGCGCTCGGGCTGGCGAACCTGCTCCAGGGCATGCAGCAGACACAGGAGCAGGCGTACATCGACCTGCAGCGTCAGGAGTGGGCGGCGGGCCAGGACGTGCCAACGAAGAGCCACCACTTCTTCTCAGGCGTCCCGTATCACCAGCTCGTGGGCGAGTCCCTCGGTGGATCGCGCCTCGGCTCGAAGTTCCAGGAGAAGCTGGCGGAGGAGCGTGTCGTATGAACTCGAACGAGAACTGGATCGCGGAGCAGGCGCGGCTCATCGATCTCGAAGACGGTTTCGGACCCGCCTACGTTGCGCCACGATCCGCGCCGGCCGCCGCCGAGGAGGACATCGCCGCTCGCTCGGCCGCGTAGCACGGGCGCGCCGCGCCGTCGCTTAGCCTAGGAGCTGTGGCAGTCCTCGCGGCTCGCGCGATCACGATGCTCGCGGCCACGCTCGCGGCGTACTTCCTCGCGGGCCGCGCGGGACGCCGTGGTGGCCGGCTCGTGGCGTGGATCAATCGCAGCGTGCTCAATCCGATCGTCCTGCGCATCGCCGGACCGCTCGCCATCTCCGTGGTGCAGCACATCGGCCGCCGGACCGGTCGCTCGTATCAGACACCGGTGTTCGCGGAACAGACGAGCGACGGTTTCATCGTCGGACTCATCTACGGCGCCGAGACCGACTGGTGTCGCAACGTCCTTGCCGCGCGCGGCGCGGTGCTCGTGTACCACGGCCACGAGCTTCGCCTGGTGAATCCGAGCGTCATCGATGCGGCCGCGGCCAAAGCGGTGCTCCCGCTCGGGATCTGGCTCATCCATCGCGCGCTCGGCACGAGCGGGTTCCTCACCCTGCGGCATCCCCGGGACGAGGCGGCGCCATCAACGCCGCACCGTATCGGACCGGCGACTCGCGCTCATCGTCCTGCTCCGCGCCGGCTCCGCATCAAGCGGCCGAAGACCCGCGCGAAGGAGCGTTCGAGCTCACATCCCTGAGTCGGGTGGCTCCTCGAACTCGTCCCAGCCCTCGGCGGACTCGAGCTCCTCGGCGTAGCGCTCAGGCTCGATGCCGAGGCTCTCGATCACGGCGATGAGGCCGTTGCGCTGCTCGGGCGGTGTCGTCCGGATCCAGCCGCGCACGACATCGTCCACCTCGACCTCGTTCGCGCCGCGCTGCTCCGCGACGGCCTCGCTCTCGTCGCGCGCGGCTGCGCCCGCGAGCTCGCGGAGTGTCTCCGGGACCATACGGACCAGGGCCTGGAGCATCGAGTCCGCGGCGTCGCTCCAGTTCATCCGATCGCGTCGATGCCGGTCGCGAAGCGTCCGATGATGAGCTTCTGGATCTGCGTCGTTCCTTCATAGAGCCGGTTCACGCGCGCGTCGCGCCAGAGGCGCTCCACCGGGAATTCATCCGAGAAGCCGTAGCCACCGTGGATCTGGATCGCGTTGTCACAGGCGCGCTGTGCGATCTCACCGGCGTAGAGCTTCGCGATGCTCGTCTCGCGCGTGCTCGCCACACCCTTGTTCTTCAGGTGGCCGGCGCGATACACGAGGAGCCGGGCCGCCTCGGTCTCGACGACCATGTCGGCGATCATCTCCTGCACCAGCTGGTGCGCAGCGATCGGCTTTCCGAACGCCTGCCGCTGCGTCGCGTACGCGACCGAGGCGTCGATCGCGGCCTGAGCCTGTCCGACCGCGCCGGCAGCGACGGAGTAGCGGCCCGAGTCGAGCGCGGCCATTGCGATCTTGAAGCCATCGCCGACAGGACCGAGTCGCATCGAGTCGGGAACGCGCACGTTGTCGAAGATCAGCTCGCTCGAGTCCGACGAGCGGAGGCCGAGCTTCCCGTGCAGCGCCTGGCTCCCGTACGGGCTTTTGTCGCGGTCGATGAGGAACGCCGTGATGCCCTTATGGCCCTTTGACGGGTCGACGTTCGCGAAGACGAGCGCGAGCTTGGACACCGATCCGTTGGAGATCCACATCTTGCGCCCGTTGATGATCCAGTCGTCGCCGTCGCGCTTCGCCGTGGCTTGCAGCCGCGTCGCGTCGCTCCCGACGGCGGGCTCGGTGAGGCCGAAGCAGCCGATCACCTCGCCCTTGCAGAGGCGCGGGAGCCAGGTGCGCTTCTGGTCTTCGCTCCCGAACTTCAGGATCGTGATCTCGACGAGCGAGATCTGGACCGACAGCGTCGTGCGCACCGATGAATCGGCGCGGCCGATCGCCTCGGTGATGATCGCGTGCGAGATGAAATCCACACCCATGCCGCCGTACTCCTCCGGGATCGGACCGCCGAGGAAGCCGATGGGCGCCATCTTCTTCAGCACGTCGTGCGGAAAACGCTCGGCGCGGTCGCGCTCGCGCGCGCCGGGCGCGATCTCACGATCGGCGAACTCGTTCGCGAGCTTGTGGATCTGCTGCTGCTCGGGGGAGAGGTCGAAGTCCACTGACGCAGACTAGCGAACCTCCGAGGTCATCGCCGCGCGCTTATCCGACCGGTGTTGAAGCCGAGCCAGTGCATGCGTCCAAGGTGGCGCGCGTGCTCGACCTTCATGCAGCGGTCCATCACCACGCGCAGCCCGCCCTGCTCGGCGATCGCTCCACCTTCGGGGCTGATGACGTTGTATTGGCACCACAGGGCCTTTGCGCCGGCGCGCACGGCCTCGCGCGCGATCTCCGGGACCGCGTCCGGTGCGCGGAAGACATCAACGACATCGATCGGAAAAGGAATCTGGGAGATGGACGGATAGCTCGTCTCACCCAGGATCGTCTTCTCGCGTGGATTGACGGGAACGATGCGATACCCATGCCGTCGCAGATAGAAACCGACGAAATGGCTGGCGCGCAGCTCGTTGGGCGAGAGGCCGACGATCGCGATCGTCTTCGCGCTGGTGAGGATCCCGAGGATCGCGAACGGATCCTGCCAGCGCTCGGGGACCCCCGGCTCGCTCACGCGGTCACTTCGGTGCGCATCTGCGCGACCGCACGCAGGCCCGTCTCCAGATCCGCGATGAGATCGGCGGCGGATTCCAGACCGACCGACAGCCGGATCGTGCCTGCGGAGATGCCGGCCGCGGTGAGCTCCTCGTCCGACAGTTGACGATGCGTCGTGCTCGCCGGGTGGATGACGAGGCTCTTCGCGTCGCCAACGTTCGCCAGGTGGCTCCAGAGGTCGAGCGATTCGATGAAGCGACGTCCAGCGGTGCGTCCACCTGGAAGGTCGAACGAGAAGATCGATCCCGCCCCGAGTGGCAGGTATTTGCGCGCGAGGGCGCGGTACGGGCTCGAGGCGAGACCGGGATAGCGCACGTTCGTCACGCCGTCCTGGCGTTCGAGCCACGCCGCGACCTCGGACGCGTTCTCGACGTGCCGTGCCATGCGCAGTGGCAGTGTCTCGAGCCCGAGCAGGAAGAGGAACGCGTTGAACGGGCTCATCGCCGCGCCGAGATCGCGCAGAGACTCCGCGCGCAGCTTCATCAGGTAGCCGTACACGCCGAACGTCTCGTGGAATGCGAGACCGTGATACGCGGGCGATGGATCGGCGACGACGGGAAAGCGCCCGTTCGACCAGTTGAACGTGCCCGCCTCGACGGCCACGCCGCCGATGCTCGTGCCGTGCCCACCGATGAACTTGGTCGCGGAGTGGGTGACGATGTCCGCGCCCCACTCGATCGGCCGGCATAGGTACGGCGTCGCGAACGTCGAGTCCACCATCAACGCGGCGCCGTGCTCGTGCGCGACGGCGGCAACGCCCTCGATGTCGAGCACGTTGCCCCCGGGATTTCCGATCGTCTCGCCGTAGAGAAGCTTGGTGTTCGGCCGGAGCGCGGCGCGCCAGCGGTCCAGGTCGTCCGGATCGATGAACGTGATCTCGAGGCCGAGCTTGCGCTGCAGGTGCTTCAGCTGCGTGATCGAGCCGCCGTACAGCGCGGCGGATGACACGATGTGATCGCCCGGCACGAGCATCGTGAACAGCGCGGCCGCCTGCGCCGCGAGACCGCTCGCGAAGGCGACGCCGCCCGCGGCGCGCTCGAGGTTCGCGACGCGTTCCTCGAAGACCGCGACGGTCGGGTTCATGATCCGCGAGTACGTGTTCCCGTATTCCTGAAGGTTGAAGTACGCCGCGGCGGA
>Ga0114129_10010055_pt1 | contig 13488 bp, 12 predicted proteins | sample RhiMetdeltSRZDD1_FD_80071 | JGI IMG/M metagenome (GOLD analysis project Ga0114129, IMG submission 80071) | Populus rhizosphere microbial communities from Tennessee, USA - Rhizosphere MetaG P. deltoides SRZDD1 (version 2) (version 2) | ecosystem: Host-associated > Plants > Roots > Rhizosphere >...
GTATCCCGAGCTCCCGCATTCCAAAGGCTCCACCGATCCGATTTATGCGCAAGCTTCAAATATTTTACACAGGCCTTACCGGCTTGTATCGGTTATTTAAACCCATTCTGTTACAAAGCTTAGGTACTTGCTGTAGTCAATAATCAAACCGACGAGCAATATTCACATCAGATAGTTGGCGCGTTTGTCTTGCAATTCTGCAAACGGACCAGGGCTCCACCCGGTCTAACGCTCTTCCGACTTCAACCATGAAAGGGATATGTATGAGAAGAACACTCTCTGCCATTACGATCTCTGTACTCTTGCTCTCTTTGTGCCTAACCACACCTGCTTTCGCGCAAGTCGTGCCCGCCAAAGGCTCGGGTACGACTCTCGACATCGCGAGCTGGAACATCGAGTGGTTTGGCGATACCGCCAACGGCCCGACCAACGAATCGCTGCAATTCCAGAACGCGCGCGCCGTGATCGCCGGCGCCGACATGGACATCTGGGGCGTAGTCGAGATTGTCAGCCTCGCGCAGTGGAACAGCCTCAAGGCGCAGTTGCCGGGCTATGCCGGCTTCATCGCCAAGGAGCCCAATGTCGTCAACGGCGCGGCCTTCTACAGCGGGTTCGGCGACGCCGAGCAGAACGTCGGCATTCTCTACAAGACTTCAGTCGCGACGGTAACGGACGCGCGCGTGATCCTCACGGGTAACGACTTCGACTTCAGCGGCCGTCCACCCTTGCAGGTCACACTGCGCGTCATGATCAACGGGGCGATCGAGAACGTCGTCGTCATCGTCCTCCACGCGAAGTGTTGCAGCGACTCGGCCAGTTGGACGCGCAGGCGCAATGCCGCCAACGCCCTGAAGTCGTACCTCGACACGAACTTCCCGACGCAGAAGGTGTGGGTCATCGGCGACTTCAATGACGACGTGGACGTCTCGATCACGCCCGGGAGCCCGTCCCCCTACGCCAACTTCGTCAATGACGCCGCCCGTTACCGCTTCCCGACAAAGGCGCTCTCGGACTCCGGCACGGCCTCTACCACCAGCTTCTCCGACACCATTGACCACCACCTCAACTCGAATGAAGCCAACGCCACTTACATCGCTGGCTCAGTGGAGGTCTTCCGGGTCGACCAATTCATCCCAAACTACGCTGCCACGACGAGCGATCACTACCCAGTGCTCACCCGCTACACCTTCGGTAGCGGCGCCGGCGCGGCCCAGGTGATCATAAACGAGATTCGCGCCAACGAACCGGGCAGCAACACGGCGGCGGAGTTCGTCGAGCTCGTCAACGTCGGGGGGACGGCGGCGAACATCGGCGGCTGGACCATCTCTGACGGGACATCAGTGCGCCACACCTTCGCCGCGGGCACAATGCTTAACCCAGGCAAGGCGATAGTCGTGTTCGGGGGCGCTTCGGCCATACCCACGGGCTTGAGCAACGCGGTGGCGGCCTCGAGCGGGGGGCTCAGCCTGAACAACAGCGACGACACAGTCACTGTCAGGGACGGAGCCGGGGCGGTCAAGAACAGCTTCGCATACACGTCGGCGCTGGCGGGAACGGACGGGGTCTCGATGAACCGCAACCCGGACGGGGCTGCCGCCGGCGCGTTCGTGCTACACACGAGCATCTCATCGGCGCAATCCTCTCCGGGCGTGCGCGCGTCCGGCGCGCCCTGGTAACCGTTACCGTCGGCCTGGGCCGGATTTCAATTGTGTGTAGGGAAAGAACAACCCTGGGGGACACGGGATCACGGGGAATAGAAAGTGGAAAGTCATTGCTCTACCTGACTTATCCCCGCGATCCTCGTGTCCCCCGTGGTTGTTACTGGACATGCAATTGCTAACCGTTCTAACTCGCCGCTGGCGTACTCGATACAGCGCCTAACGCCTAGTTGGAATCTCTTTCCGCAACAGAGGTTCAGATCTCTAAAATGATTCAAAATCGTCCTTGGTCACGTACTTATTCCACTTTTCGACGGCAAAGTTCCTCAACACAGGTTTTGCCTGTTTAAAAGAGGGATCAATGTTTATGGCGCCTCCGCCAAGGATTTCTGGGTGTTTAGTCGTGCCGCGAATGGCGTATTTTGTCGCTCCTTCGTGCATAATAAGCTTCAATCTGGCAGGGCTTACATCGCTTCGGCAGGAGACCGTATAAAGGAATAAGCTTTCAGCCACCCCGTTTGAATCGAGGTCGGTGATAAACAACGATTTCTTCAAAAAGCCTGCATACAGGTCAAATGGACAATCACGTTCGAAATCCTTTATCTTCCAGAGTAGGGATACGTCGCCGTCTTTTCTGACATAGTTGTACGCATAGACCTCTGCGTCGAAACAGCTTATTCCATCACCATGATCTACATCGCATTTTCCTTTCGAGGGAAATTTGCCAGTCTGAGTCAAGAGGAGAATGTTTTCGCCGTTGCTATCTATCCATCTGGCCCCCATTACTATCTTGCCCTGGTAACGAATCTCTCCGGGCAGAGATCGGGCGTCGAAACTCAGAATCGAAATCTTCCCTTGACTCCGGGTAGTGGCATTGATCCCGGCGCTGGGCTGATTCGCAAAACCTTCTTCACGACCTCTGGTTTGTTGAATAGAGGCTCGGATGACCAAACTGAAGAGGGCCAATATCGTTAAATGTTTAATCAATCTCATAACGTTTCCTCCTGGTTATTCGCCGACCGCCACATATCGCCAGACCTCATCGTCGTCGGTATAAGGCTCGTAGCGCTCGCTCGCGTCGAGGTCGACGCGAGCGATTGTGGTTTTGCGTTCATCTCTTCAGAGCAATAGTGGTAGTGGACGTCGAGTTTTTCGAGCCGGGCGAACGATACCACCCGGCGAACAGGGCCTCAACGATGAAGGCGGAGGTCCCTTGCGTCGCGGAACCCAGCCCTCAATCTCCGAGCCTCGATCCGCCTCAATCCTCCGCATTAGTTTCATCCGTTTTCCATCGCCAGCAATTCGGCGGCGTATGTCTCTTGTCCTTGCCAAAACACGCCAGGCAGCAGATCGCCGAAAGCGTTGACCTCGATCACAACCTGCCTCCGATAGTCGGGCGTGAACAACAGATCAATGCCCGCATACATACTTCCGGGAAAACATTCCATCGCGAGTTCACAGTTGCGCAACGCCGCGTCCCACGCCGCCCGACCGACCCTTTCCCGCACGACGTCTTCATCGCCGCGTTCATTGAGCAAATGCAGATTGGTCATCGGACTGCGGCTCAATCGCGCGACCGTGTGACACGCGCGGCCAGCAATCACTACTACGCGCAGATCGAAAGTCCGATTGTCGAACCCGGCTTTCGGCAGCCACTGTTCGACGTGAACCCGATGGCGGCACAGAGCGTCGATCAATTCGGCGATCTCGCGCCAGTCTCGGTAAATGCGAATGCGGCGCGAATTGTATAAGCGAAGCTCTCCGTTCTGTCGCGCCGTCTCGACCGTCGTTGTCGCTTGATGCCGCCTTCCGTCGGTCTGATAAGCCACGACGCCCGAGGCGCTCGACCCGTGAGCCAACTTGACGAAGACGCGGCGCCAGTTTTGCTCTTTCATCCGCTCGCCCAACTCATCGAACGAATTGATGGCGCTGAGGCCAGGAGCCACGGGCGAGCCACGTGAACTGAGCGCCTGATGGCAGGCGATCTTGTCGAACATCAGGGCGATCTCGGCGGGCGAATTCATCCATTGATGAAGTGGGCGAAGGAATGGGTAATGTGGCGGGCATTCGGCCATTTGTAGTTCGATCAACCGCAGCGTAGCGAAATAGCCGAGATACCATTGGCGGGGATAAAGGATGCGGCCCCTTTCAAAGCTCAAGTTCTGCGCCGCCTGACGCGAGACGCGGTCGAAGCGTTCGTCGCCGTCGGCAGCGTCGGCGCCCGCGGCGATCAACGCCCGCTCGACCTCGAAATCCTTGCCCGGCGATTCGATCCGCACGATTGTTCCCTCACGAACCAATCGCGGCAGCGCCTCTTTGCCGGAAAGTAGATCGACGTAAGAGACGACCCTCGCCGCCGGCAATCGCAAATCATTGAGAGCGGCCTGAAACAACTCGACGCGGCGGCCGCCTGGATTGCCGATGACGACGAAACGATCTGGCCCGCGCCATCCGTCGCTACTCGCCGACAGCCACATACCGCCAGACCTCGTCGCCGTATTCGTCCGGCTTCTCGCGCTCGCTCGCGTCAACCTCGACGCCGAGCGATTGCAGTTTCGCGGTCATCCCTTCGGAACAGAAATGGTGGTGGACGTCCAGCTTTTCGAGCCGGGCGATTGCGGGGCTGGCCAGCAACGCCGCCGCTCCTTCATCAGTCAAAGTGCCCAGAGAGAGGTCGAGGACGCGAATCCGTTCGACCACTGGCGCCGTGGCGACCGCCCGCGCGATCTCGTCCGCGATCTGGCTGTCGCGCAGCCCCAGGTATTTCAGCTTCGGAAACAATCCGCCGTCGAAAATTGGAGCGAGATCAGCGACCCTCGCATTGCCGCCGTATTCATCCGTTCCCAGCCACAGCTCCAGGTGTTCAAGCTCCGGCATTTCTGCGGCGGTCACTTCGCGCACTACGTTTACGCCCAGGCCGCCGCTTTGAATGATGAGCGATTTCAGGCTGTCGTGTTTGAGCGTCCCCAGGCTGAGTCCGTCAGCGCCGCGCACACAGAAGTGTTCTAGCTGCGGATAGGCCATAAACAAAGGCGAAACATCGCTCTGCCGAATCCAGGAGATCTCGCACTCCTCGCCGATGATATCGCCGAAGAAGATGGCGCGCAGGTTCGGTAAACGATCTCGGGCGGCGACCAGGGCTTCGACCACGGGGGCGGACGTTTCATCCGTAGCGGAACTCAGCACCCCCCAATCGCCGATGACGATCCCGGAAACTCGGTTCGAAGACGGATCGTCGAGAAAGGCCGCGAATTTATCCGTCCACCGCTGCCCCTCCTCCCCCTCTTCATAAGACAACCGCAAAGCGTAACAGGCGCCTTCAGGGTCTTGTATTCCCGATTGCGCTTCCCAATCTTTTACGGGTTTACCGGCAAAATTCGTGATGTGTTCGTAGATCATTGTATCCGTTTCGACTCCGGGTCTTGATGCGAACGCCGTGGCCGCGTCGCGGTTGGGGACACTATTCTCGATTTCAAGCTCGCTGAGTAATTGCGGTCTTGATTGACTCTGTTATAACTGCAGCCGCAATTATACTCGGTTATCAATTTTACCCGAATCAGTCTTCTTCAAGACACTATTCACGGCCTAGACAGAGCGATCGCCACGCTTTTTCATAACCAGTTAAAAGTCAGGAGACAGTTATGGCCTATTTGCCGGGTTTCGAGAACGACATATTCATAAGCTATGTCCACGATAACAATCAGGACGGTTGGGTAACGAAACTGCACAACGACCTGCAAAAGGAGTTGGACGGCAGCTTCAAGGGGGTAAAAATTTGGCGCGACCGTGAGCTCAACGGCAATATCGGGTTCGACGAAAAAATCAGAAAGACCATCGAAGGTTCAGCGATATTCCTGGTCATCACCTCGAAGCGTTACCTGTTGTCCGAATACCGCCGGCAAGGGCTGGAATGGTTCCACGGCAAGGCGAAAAATGAGCCCTACGGGCTGAGCGTGAATAACCAATACCGCATCTTCAACGCGCTGATACACAACATAGAGTACGAGAAATGGCCCAAAGAATTCAGCGGAATTACCGGGTTACAGTTGTTTGATAGCTTCGGCAAACCTCTGCGACAAGACGAAAAGACATACGAACTACAGGTCAGAAAGCTCTCGGTTGAAATCGAGCAGCTCATCCTGGCGTTAGACAAAGAGATCGGCAGGGTTGCGAAAGAGACGTCGCAAAAATGGGGCGTCGCGGCGACTGATCCGCCTCCGACAGAATCCAACCGCCAGGCTGCCGCAGAGCCTCTACCACAAGCGCGGCGGGCAGTGAAGACGCCGACGACAATATTCATCTCCTACCGCCGGCAGGACAGCGACGACGTCACCGGGCGAATTTATGACCGGCTGGTTCAGCAATTTGGCAAAGAGGCGATCTTTAAAGACGTGGACTCAATCCCGTTAGGGGTGGATTTCCGAGGGGTTCTGGACAAAGCGGTGGGTCAGTGCAATCTGCTTCTGGCCGTCCTCGGGCGACAGTGGCTTAGCAGTCAGAACGAAAGCGGCGCGCGGCGGCTGGACGATCCGCGCAATTTCGTCAGGATCGAGATCGAAGCCGCGCTGCAACGCGACATTCCCGTGATTCCGTTGCTCGTCCAGGGGGCCGGAATGCCTGGCGAAAATGACCTGCCTCCGTCACTGCATGCGATAGTCTACCGCAATGCTATTCCGATCCGTCCCGACCCAGATTTTCATACGACATTGATCGTCTGATCAAAGGCATCGAACTACATTTCAAGAATAATTCGTAAGAAGGAGTTTTCATAAATGAGGGTGTTCGGGCCGCGGACAGGGGAAGAAACCACAGAGTCTGGCGTTGTCGCGCAGCGGCGCGGCGCCGTCCTGTGACCAGACCGATTGCTGCGACAACGCGCAGAGCAACAGACTCAAAAAGAGAACAAAGCAATATTTTGAAGTTGAGTGGCGTGTGGTTCCGGTCATGTGTTTCATGGTCTTGTCTCCAGAGTCGTCGATGGTTGTAAAAAGCCGCTTGGAAATCTCGGTTGAGTCCGGAGCGCACCGTAAACACTGCGCGGCTTGCGCGTCCTTCGCGCGGTCGGAAAAGTTCGGAATTGGCTCGGAAAAATTCGGAAAAGATTACGGCGACCGAAGTAAGGCTACCGGCGCGAGTTCGGACGAGGTTCGAGAGTGAATCCGCCCGGCAAATCTCCCGGATATACAAAACTCACGGGTACGAATGGTGGAAACGAATGTCGTGTATGCCGCTAGGAATAAGGGTGAAAGCTGTTATCGCCTCTGACCTGTGATGAAATGAGTCGCGTTGCGAAAATGGCGCGGGCCGGCGCCGTTCGGCCACATTGCGGCCATCACCGCCTCCTGGGCCGCCTCCCGCCGTTCAGCCGCGAGTTTCGCAACAGTCACGCCGGCCAGCGCCTCCCAGACTGAAGCGAAATCATCGAAAGAAAAGCCGAGAGTCGCAGTCTCTACCCGGGCGTCAATGCCGGCGGCAGCTAACTGGGCCAGGAAGGGGGCTGGGTCCGCCAACGCCCACGGGCTGACGCCGGTCACGGGCGGTGTGGGCGCGAAATTGGCGACGATTTGCTGAAACCTCACGATGTCACACTGCTCCGGTCCGGCCCACACGGCGGCCACAAGACGGCCGCCAGGCCTGATTACCCGCGCGATCTCTCGCGCCGCGGCGTCACGGTCAATGACGTACATCAGGCTCAACGAGGCCAGCGCCACATCGAAGGCGTCGTCGTCGGCCGGGATGGCCTCGGCGCGCCCTTCACGGAAACTGATGTCGTCGAGGCCGAGTTCTTCCGCGCGGCGCCGGGCAACCGCGAGCATCTCGGAGCTGATATCGATCCCCAGGACGCGCCCGCCCGGGGCCACAAGAGTGGCGGCCCTGAGGGCTACTGCGCCGGTTCCAGCGCCGATGTCTAGCGCCCGCTCGCCCGGACTCAAGCCGGCGCGGGCGATGACCTGTTCGATCACCGAAACGAAGCGCCGATCGATTTCGCGCATGTAAACATCCGACATCCGATTCCAAATCTCGGTTTGCCAAGCGAGTCCTGCTCGGTCGCTGTCATATTCCATATTCATCTACGGTTCCTTCAGGTTTGAGTAAACTCGAGCGAGGCCGGATAACTTAGAGCGCATTTCGATTGCGTGCATGGGATCAACCACGGGGGGCGCGGGGATCACGGGGAATAGAAAATGAAGGATTATTGCTTCCCTTCTTCATCCCCGTAATCCCCGTGCCCCCCCGTGGTTTGTCTGTCTTTACCGTACACCGATTTGAATCCGATCTAATTCCAGCTCCACTCTCAAATGATGATCCTCGCGCCGTCGAATTTAGACAAATGGACCGTCAAAGTTTTCAAACCAGTCTCGCCTTCACTCTATTGCGAGCCGTCGTTCTTAGCCCAATCGATAATCAACGCCGCCACTTGCCTGCCCTGCGACAATCCGACATCAAGATCGCTTCGGAAATGGATACCCGCCCAGAGGCGCGAATCGGTGGCCTCCACGGCGAGCTTTCTGATGGCTTCAGCGTCACGCGGGAAAAGATAGGCTAACACTTCCGCCTGCCCGCTCGATAGAGCCGCATGCGCCGACGGGTAGCTCGGGTGAGACGGATTCGGAAACAGTGTGGTCAGAGTAGGGTCGAGTTGGTTCGGACGGATCGACCAATAATGGTACTTGGCGTCAAAACACGCGATCAGCGAGTCGTAATAACCGATGCTGACCAGCGCGTAGACGCGGGCCGCGCGCGGAGGGTTGGCGTCCAGCCGGTACTCCGAGATTTTCTGGCTGATCAGGTCATTCCACGGTTTGATGAAAGACGCCGTCCCCTGCCAGAAGAAGGCCAACCGCGTTGTGGCGAAAGAAGCGCCCGCGGCCGGAATCGGGCGCGCGAAGTTCTTCACCTCCGCAAGTTCTGCGGTCATCTGCGTGGAATCGCAGGCCGGAGGCGGGCCGGGTCTGATTTGACTGCCCGAAGAGAGTATCCAGGTCTTCCACGTCCCGGCCATCGGCAGGAATGGAGTTGTTCCTTTCCAGTTGCAAGAGCCTTGCGGGATCGTCCCGGTGAATACCGCGTCCGAGTTGTCGTTCTGCGCGCGCGCGATGACGAGCTGAGCCACCGCGCGTCCCAACTCCAGTCCGGCCTGCACGTCGCTCGGATATTGCACGCCGGCCAGCAGCCGCGAGTGACCGGCCTCTTCGGCCTTAGCGTTGAAAAACGCCGCCTGCTGCGGGAAGAAGAATGCGAGCACGGCTGAGGCCGCTCCCGCCGCCACGGCATGCTCGGAAGGGTAGGACGGGCTGCGCGGATTCGGAATGGCGGTGGTCAATGACCGGCCGAGGACGCTCGGCCGAGGACGCCGGTACAGATATTTCGAGTCCCAGGCGGCGACCATCGCGTCGTAGATCGCCACGTTGAGCGACGACATCACGCGCGCCGCCGCCGGCCCGATCAGGTTATTCTTGATCGCCTGATCAACTGCGAACTCGTTCCAGCGAAATGATGGCGAGCCTGCGTCCCAGTAGTTGATCAAGTCGAGCGCGGCGGCGTCACGCTGGAACGAGAGGCGCTTTAAAACGCCGATCTCCCGTTCCGAGATCGGTCTCGGCGGCGGCGCCGGCGGCCGTACTTGACGGACGTCGTCAAGCAGCCAGGTCTTCCATTTACCCGCGTTCGGCTCGACCTGCCGCTCAGAATGTGGACAGGGGAAGAAGCCACAGAATCTGGCGGCTTCGTGTGACGGCGAAGTGAGGTCTTGTGACCAGACCGATTGCTGCGACACCGCGCAGAGCGCCAGGCTCAGCGATAGAACATAACGAAGTCTGGAAGTTGCGCGTGTGAATCTAAATACTTTTTTCATAGTCTCGTCTCCCAAATGGCTCATGGTTGTTAGAAATTAAAAGGTTGGGCGCGCCGCCGCCGCCGGGCGCAGGCCGCTCGGCGCCTCCTTCATTGCCGACTCCGCTACGGCGCCGTAGAATTCCCCCCTCGCCGCGCATAATCAGTTGAATTCGGATCGCTCATTCGGGAAGGCGAAAACTCTTGGCGAATCGGCTCAACCGGCCTGATTTTTTTTGAGCGTGATTGTGGAATCCGACTCGGCCCGCGGCGGACTAGATCAGGTCGTGCAACATTGGGACACCGGCACAGTACCGCGCGCGTAAGCAAGCGGCCGACCAATGAGTCCGCCGCTTGCTTACGCGCGCGGTACTGCGCCAATCCCGCGTGGTCCGATTTAGAACCTTGGCTTTCAATAGAGGAATTGATAGAGGAATTAATGGCTCCCCCGGCAACCATAACTCAACTGCTCGTCAAGTGGCGCGACGGCGACAAAGCGGCGCTCGATGAATTGGCGCGGCAGATCTACGGCGAGCTACGAGGACTGGCCAGGTATTACCTGCGCCAGGAACGCCCCGGCCACACACTTCAGCCCTCCGACCTGGTTCACGAAGCTTACCTGCGGCTGGTGAATGAAAAAGACATAGATTGGCAGAACCGGGCGCACTTTTTCGGCATCGCCGCCGTGCGTATGCGCCACATCCTGGTCGAGCACGCGAGAAGCCGGCGGTCGGCTAAACGGGGCGGGGGCGAGTATCGATTGTCGCTGAGCAAAGCGGATCGACAGGCCGAAGAACGCGACGTCAACCTGCTCGCGCTCGGCGATGCGCTCCGCAGGTTGGAGGCGTTTGACCCGCAGAAGTCACGGATCGTGGAAATGCGCTATTTCGCCGGGTTGACGATCGAAGAAACGGCTGAAGCGCTCCGGATTTCGCCGGCCACGGTCAAGCGCGATTGGAGCATGGCCCGGGCCTGGCTGCGCAGCGAGATCAGCAACGAATAGCGATGACGCCTGAACGATGGAAAAAACTGGACGCCATGTTCCACGAGGCCGCGGAGCTTCAGGGAGAGGCGCGGGCAAGCTTCCTGGCGAAAGTCTGCCCCGACGACGAGCAGTTGCGCGGGGAGGTCGAGCGATTGCTTGCCGCTCACGAGCGGGAGGGCAGCTTCATTGACTCGCCAATCTTTGAGGAGGCGGAGGGGCTGACGATTGATGACCGCGATGAGTCTCCGGTCGGGCGGCGCATCGGGCCTTACCAGATCATCAGCCTGCTCGGCCGGGGCGGAATGGGAGAAGTATTCCTGGCCGAGGACACCAGGCTCGAACGCAAGGTGGCGCTCAAAGCGCTGCCCTCCGCCCTCATCCAGAATCCGGATCGCCTGCGACGTTTCGAACGTGAGGCGAAAGCGGCCTCTGCGCTCAACCATCCGAACATCCTGACCATTCACGAAATTGGCGAAGCGGATGGCGCTCATTACATCGTCAGCGAGTTTGTCGAGGGCGAGACGCTGCGGGAGCAAATGCGGCGCGAGCCATTGAGCCTGACCGCGGCGCTCGACGTGGCGCGGCAGGTGGCCGGCGCGCGATGCCTTTGCGCAAGCCGCGGCGATCATCGAGATGATGGCCGAAAACATCAGAGATGAAAGATTGCGAATGACATTCTTGAATTCCGCGGCTGTGCGCGAGGTGATAGATGGTCAGTGAAGATGCGCCCGCGGCGATATCGCAATGAGCGACACCCGGGAAGGAATAAAAATTGTCCACAAAGACGCACGAAGGGGCGCAAAGATTTTTATTCCTTTGTGATTCTTCGTGTTCTTTGTGGACGATTTTTCTGAGGAGAAGTGGAGCCGAGGCTCGACCCGCTACGCTCGGACACGAGATTCACTGATCTCTTACGGCGCGTCGGCCTCTCGCATTAATCAATGGGAACCATATTGATCTGGCCCGAAAATAAATGTCCGTGAACATCGAACCGGAAATGATAGTGATCCCCGCGGGCGAGTTCCTGATGGGTTGTGAGACGGGCGCGGCGAACGAACGCCCTGCGCATCGCGTTTGGGTTGATCGCTTCGCCATCGGACGCTCGGCCGTGACCAACCAGCTTTATCGCATCTTCCTGGAAGAGACGAGACGGCAAGCCCCACCGGGCTTCAGCGGAGCGCGTTTCGATCCTCTCGACCCATGGGCCGATCAACCGGTCACGAGCGTGAGTTGGTTCGACGCGGCGGCTTATTGCGCATGGCTCGGCGAGCGCGCCGGCAAACCCTATCGCCTGCCGACCGAAGCCGAATGGGAGCGCGCGGCGCGCGGCGGGTTGGAGGCGAAGCTTTACACCTGGGGCGACGAGCCACCGCAAACGCAGCCGCGCTACGCTGAATTGTGGCGCACGGGGCCGGAGCGCGCCGGACGCCGTCCCCCGAACGGCTTTGGACTATACGACATCTCCGAAAACGTTCATGAGTGGCTCGCCGACTGGTACGACGCGAATTACTACAGCGTCTCGCCTCCGCGCAATCCGCAAGGGCCGGCGGCAGGCGTGCGGCGCGCTTCACGCGGCGGCTCGTGGCGTCATCAGATCAAGATCGCCCGCGTGGCCACGCGCAGCAGCCTCCCGCCGGAGTATCAATACAGCGATTACGGGTTCCGCTGCGCGCTGAGTTTATGACTTGGAACACGGCTCGGAAAAATTCTGAAAGACTTCGATAACTACGACTTTCTGAGCGGTATTAGAGCGGATTGCAATGGCATGTACGGGAATGCTGGCCGGATCAGTACCGCGAGCGGTAGCGAGCGGGCTTCACACTGAGACCCGCTCGCTACCGCTCGCGGTACTGATCCGTACTGTCATCTCAGTATGCCGTACATTGATTTGCAATCTGTTCTAGATGAAAAGAATCAAGACGCCGCTCACCATCAAAGCAATCACCCAGAGCCAATCTATGTTGAACCATGCGCGGCTCAGCAACGTCAGCCCGAACTTCTCGTAGATCAGGAGAGCAATCAGCGCAACAGCCAATAGAAAGCCCAGACTATGCGCGCCGACCGCCGCCAGCCATTGCCATGGATCAGCAAAAGCGTCGTGCTGTTGCGGAGAGAGATGATCCATGTGTCCCGAGGGAGAAAGATGATCTGTATGCGCGTCCGGTCTAACGTGACTCACTTCTGATCGGGCTAGTATGATTGGCGCCAGCATCAACCCTGCGCCATGAGCCGAAGCCATTATGAACGACCATAAAGTCAGGTCGCGGAAGCCCACGCGCATGCCTACCCACTTCGGATGCCGGGAGCGAACCATACGATAGCAACCGAAGCCAAAAATGACCGCCGCCGCGCCGTAACGTATGGCCTGTATTGGCAAATTCTTCTGCGCTAGCCATAGCAGACTTACCACAACGCCTATCGCAAGCGCATGTCCCAGCGCAATGGGCAGGATTGCAGCCATCACCGCGCGGCGGCTCTTCTCCTGCATCCCCAGCGCTACAGCGAAGAGCCATCCCATCGCGGGGTTGATTCCGTGATAAGCTCCGAGACCCAGAAGCGTCAGCCAAAACCACCAATTGCTCATACATAACAGAATGAATCTGATGAACAATCACCGCCATCGAGGCGAATCTGATGCGCTCGATAGTCGCCAAATTCCACGAAGAAGTCTTTATCCAGACTTAGACCGCCCGCCGGATCAGCGTTCAATTTGACCATCCAACTTCGAATCCCATCAGGATAGAGCTGATCATCCACTGCGGAGTAAAGAGAGTTGGTAAAGTAGACGCGGCGCCCATCACGGCTCACCTCGACCATTTGCGGCCCACCGTTCAAAGGCGTTCGGGGATTCTTCGGGTGTGGAGCGCGCCGCACAACGCCACCGATTCGCACCGAGCCGGTTAGCTTGGGGTTGGTCGGATCAGAAACGTCGTACTGCCGCATCTCGCCCGATCCCCAGCAGGAAACATAAAGGAAGCGATCATCCATCGAGAGATTGATGTCTGTCACAAA
>Ga0114129_10010057_pt1 | contig 13485 bp, 12 predicted proteins | sample RhiMetdeltSRZDD1_FD_80071 | JGI IMG/M metagenome (GOLD analysis project Ga0114129, IMG submission 80071) | Populus rhizosphere microbial communities from Tennessee, USA - Rhizosphere MetaG P. deltoides SRZDD1 (version 2) (version 2) | ecosystem: Host-associated > Plants > Roots > Rhizosphere >...
AGAGCGCGCGCCGGGTCGCCGCCACGTCGGCCGCGCCCGCCGCCGCGACCGACTCGTCTCCGCCGCGGGCAAGGTCCGCGACCATCACCCGCACCTGATCCAGGATCGCAAGATCATTATCCAGTCGGGGTACCCGCCGGCGCGGTTCGCCCTCGACGTCGGCGAGCCGGTCGGCCAGGCGCTGGACGAGGGCATGCGTGTACTCGGCCCGCGTCGCACCGTTGCCGCCGGCGGCCGGCATGGCCCATCGCGCCGGCCCCCAGTGCCCGGTGTGGGTGATCAGTCGCGCCAGCTCACGGTGCAGCTCCTCCACGCTCAGCGGCGCAGGTAGCTGAGCAGCCGCAGGATCTGCCAGTACAGGTAGATCAAGCCGACGAGCAGGCCGAACGCGCAGTACCACGCGTACCGCTCCGGCATGCGGTACCGGAGGCCCTGCTCGACCGCGTCGAAGTCGAGGATGAACGTGAGCGCCCCGACCACGATGCAGACCAGCGAGAACAGGATCGGGATCCAGTTCACCTTGCCCGTCGGGCTGTACACCTCGAGGCCCTGGCGGCCGCTGATCAGGTAGACGACGTAGTTCACGAGGCTCAGCGCGACGACGCCGATCAGCGCGCCGATGACACCCTTGCGGAACCGGGGCGTGGCGCGCAGCACCCGGAACTTGTAGAGCATCGCCATGCCGAAGAAGACGGCGAACGTACCGACCACGGCCTGCAGCACGATGCCCGAGTAGAACTCCTCGAACCGCCGGCTCACGACACCCATGAGGATGCCCTGCAGGACGGCGTACGCCCCGATGACCCAGGGGTTCGTGATCGCCTTGAACGCGATCACCAGGCCGAGTACGAGCCCGGCGAGCGCCGAGCCGATGAGGGCGAGCGTGGTGATGCCGCCGCCCCGGATGAACGTCCATGCGAACGCGCCCGCCGCCCCCGTGAGCAGGAGCAGCATGACCGTACGGACCACGACGTCGTCGATCGTCATCGCGCGGGTGGTCGGGTCGACGCCGGTGGCGCGTTCCTGGCGCACGGTCTCGTCGAGCCGGCTGAGCACCGGGTTGGAGGTCTGCATCGTCGGCATGCACCCAGGGTAGTGCGCCCGGTCAGCTGGGCGAATACCCCGTGACCGGCCGCATCCCGACCAGCCGGGCGCAATGCGGGTGACGTGCCGCGGGCGGCTGGGCTACCGTGGCGCTGGCGTCCGGGACGCCCGCGGTCCGCGCAAGGGGCTGAGCCCACCCGGCATTGTTCCTGGTCTATCCGACGATGGATCTCCTTTCGGCCTGGTGCCGCGGACCTCAGGCGTTTCCGGGAGGAGGCCACGATGCTGGCCGGTTCACTGCCCGCCAACCCGTCTCTCGAACAGCTGCGCAAGCAGGCCAAAGATCTCCGCGACCGGGTACGCACCGGGCACCCGAAGTTCACCGGTATCGTCCGCGAGGCTGTTCCCCGCCTGGCGGGCCTACCCGACACACCACACGCGTGGGCCAGGTTCACGCTGGCCCACGCGCAGCTCGTCGTGGCCCGGTGCTGCGGCTTCGCCAGCTGGCGGCGGCTGCGCGGGTACCTCGTCCTCGTCGAGACGTACCGCCGGTCACCGCATCGCCAGCCTGTCGGCGCGGACGGTGACCGGGCGGACGCGTTCCTCCAGCTGGCCTGCCTGAGCGGTCGCTCGAGCCTCGTGGCGGGGGCCGGGGGCGACGCCGACCATGTGGCCCGCCCCGCCCGGGCCCGGGAGCTGCTGGCCGCCCACCCCGATCTGGCGTCGGCCACCATCTACACCGCCGCCGCGGTCGGCGACGTGGCCACGGCCCGAGCGCTGCTGGCCGCGGACCCGGCCTCGGCCAACCGCGAGGGCGGTCCGTACCGGTGGCCGCCGCTGCTGTACCTGGCGTTGTCCCGGCTGGACAGTGCCGCGCCGGGGCACTCGACGCTGGAGGTCGCCCGACTGCTGATGGCGCACGGAGCCGACCCCAACGCCGGCTTCCTCTCCGATGGCGAGCCGCCTCCGGTGACCGCGCTGAGCGGTGCGTTCCACGGTCACCGCGACCCGGTCAACCAGCCGGCGCCGGCGGATGGCCTGGCGCTGGCGCGGCTGCTCCTCGACGGCGGCGCCAACCCCAACGACCCCCGGGCGGTGGACAACGCATGCGGATACCCGTACGACGACGACGGCCTGGATCTGTTGCTCGAGTACGGCCTCGGCCGTCCCGGCGCGGCTGACCCGTGGCGGACCCGACTCGGCCCCCGTCCCGGCCTCTCCAGCCCGGCCGAGCTCGTACAGGAGGAGCTGAGGATCGCCGCCGAACGGAACCTGATCGGCCGGACGCGGCTGCTGCTGCGTCGATGTACCGAGATCGGCATCGATGTGGACACCACCGGCCACGGACACCACCACGACCGCACCGCCCACGACCTGGCCGTACTGGCCGGGAACACCGAGGTGGCCGACCTGCTGGCGGCGGCGGGCGCACGGAGACGGCCGCGGAACGCGGTCGACCAGTTCGTCGCCGCCTGCCTCCGGGCCGACCGGGCCACCGCCGAGCGGCTGCTCGCCGCCGATCCCGCCCTCGTCGAGCGGGCCGGCGGCACCGCGTGGCCCACACCGCTGCACCAGGCCGCCGTCCTCCACCGGCCCGACGCGGTACGCCTGCTGGTATCGGTCGGCTTCCCGGTCGACGACCGGCGGGGATGGCCACTGCACACCGCGGCCGTCTGCGGTCACCTCGACATCGTGAAGCTGCTCATCGAGCTCGGCGGTGATCCCGGCGTACCGAGCGTCGACGACTCTCCCGGCCAATTCGCCCCGCCCGACTCCACCGCTCTCGGCTGGGCCCGGTACAGCGGCCAGCACGACGTCGTCGCCTACCTCGCCGCGACTCTGGAGGAACCATGCCCACGCTGACCCGTACGGCCAGGCTCTCCGCGATCGCCGCCGTGGCCGTGGCGGCGGTCGCGTCGTCCGGGTGCGGCACCGTGCGCCCGTCCGCCAGTACTCCGGCCGGACCGTGGTCCGGGATCTGCCCCCGCCAAGCCAGCGCCGTGCCGCGCAGTGCGGTACCCGGTGCGGCGGTGCAGACGATCGCGACGGGCCTGTGCGTGCCGTGGGGCCTGGCCTTCCTGCCCGACGGCACCGCGCTGGTGGGCGAGCGGGACACGGCCCGCCTGCTGTCCATCGCCGTGGACGGTCGGGTCACCGAGATACAGCACTTCGCCGACGTACGGCCCGGCGGACGGCCCGCCAGCGCGGAACACGGCGGAGAGGGCGGACTGCTCGGCATCGCCGTATCGCCGGACTACGCGACCGACCGGTGGGTCTACGCGTACTACGCCACCGCGGACGACAACCGCGTCGCGCGCTTCCATCTCGGTGAGCCGGCACAGCCCATCCTGGCCGGTATCCCCGTCGCCGATCCGGCCGGCAAGGGCGCCGGACTTCGGGCCCACCAGGGAGGTCGCATCGCGTTCGGCCCGGACGGCATGCTCTACGTCGCCGCCGGCGAGACGTACTACACCCCCGACATCGCTCAGGACCGGGCATCCCTGGGCGACAAGATCCTGCGGATCACTCCGGACGGCAAGCCCGCCCCGGGCAACCCGTTCGGCGACTCCCCCGTCTACAGCCTGGGACACCGCAACGTCCAGGGCCTGGCCTGGGATTCGGCCGGTCGGCTCTACGCCTCGGAGCTGGGATTGGGCACCTTCGACGAGCTGAACGCCATCCAACCCGGCGGCAACTACGGCTGGCCGGTCGTCGAGGGCCCGGGTACCGACCCGCGTTTCATCAACCCGCTCGCCACCTGGAGCCCCACCAGCGTGGCCTCACCCAGCGGCATCGCCATCGTCAACGACCGCATCTACGTCGCCTGCCTCGCCGGGAAGCGGCTGTACCGGGTCAGCCTCGACGGCCGCACCAACGAGGCGCTCTACACCGGCCAGTTCGGCCGGCTGCGCACCATCGCGGCGGCGCCCGACGGTTCGCTGTGGGCGCTCACGTCCAACCGGGACGGCATCGGTACGCCGGCGGCCGGCGACGATCGGATCCTGCGCATCGTCCCTGACCGCTAAGGGGGTAATCAACCTGATTTGTTCCCGGGAGGGGACGGGGCCTGCTCCGCGTGCCCGGGGCGGGCCTCGAACCCGCACGCCTTGCGGCAGCCGCTTTTAAGGCAGCCGTGTCTGCCGATTCCACCACCCGGGCGTCGCTGCCACGGTAGCCGGTGTGCCCTCCGGGGCGCATCGGCCCCGCCCGCGACGTTAGGGTCGGGGCAGCCACACGAAAGGCCCGATCCGTGACCAGCACCGCCCCCGCTGAGCAGCGCCGTGTCGCCACACCGCCCGGTGACGCGCGGCCCGACGACGCCCGGCCGCCGCTGCGCCAGCGGCTCACGACCGCGCTGCGCCACCCGTACACGCGGGATGTGTGGGTCTGTCTTTTGTTCGTGGTGCTCGCGGCCTGGCTGACGCACGGCCTCTGGCCGGCTCCGCACACCCGGGTCCTCGCGCTCAACCAGGACGACCAGGCGCTCTACGAGTGGTTCCTGGGGTACGACACACGCCTGTGGTTCGGCGACTTCCACCTGGTCAGCGACCGGCTCAACGCCCCGGACGGGGTCAACCTGCTCGCCAACACCTCGGTCATCGCGCTGGGCGCCGCCCTGGCCCCGATCACCCTCCTGTTCGGCGCTCCGGTCACCTTCGCGCTCGTCGTGGGCGGAAATCTCGCGGGTACGGCGATCGCGTGGTTCTTCTTCTGCACCCGGGTGTTGCGGGTGGGGCGGCCCGCGGCGGCGGTCGGCGCCGGGGTCTGCGGGTTCGCGCCCGCGATGATCTCGCAGTCCAACAGTCACCTGCACATGACGGCGCAGTGGCTCGTACCCCTGATCGTCTGGTGCGTCGTCCGGCTGGCGCGGGCGGCCGACCCGCTGACCGAGGACCCGCTCTGGACCCGCAGGCTGATCAGCTCGGCGGTGGCGCTGGCGGCGCTCGTGAGCGTCCAGATGTTCATCGGCGAGGAGGTGCTGTTCCTCACCGCGTTGACCCTGCTGCTGGTCACGATCGGGTGGGCCGCGACCCACCGGCGGGAGGCGCGGCGGCTGATGCCCCGGTTCGCGGCGGGCATGCTGATCGCGGGCGGGCTCGCGACGGTGGTGCTGGCGTACCCGTTGTGGGTCCAGTTCTCCGGGCCGCAGCACGTGCCGAACGGGCCCTTCAGCGCCGCGTACTTCTCGGCCGACCTCGCCAGCTACCCGGCCTTCTCCCCGCTCTCGCTGGCCGGCTCGCCCGAGGCGGCCCGGCTGAGTACGGGGTCGGCGGAGTACAACACGTTCCTCGGCTGGCCGTTGCTGATCCTCGTACCGATCCTCGTCGTCTGGCTCCGCCGGCACCCGTTGATCTGGGCGATCAGCGTGCCCGCGGTGGTGATGGCGTGGCTGTCGCTCGGACCGCAGATCGTGATCAACGGGGAGCGTACGGCGCACACCGGCCTGTACGTGCTGCTGGAGCACAAGAAGGTTATCGACGGGGCGCTGCCGATGCGGTTCGCGGTGGCGATCGTCCCGCTCATCGCCATCCTGCTGGCGCTCGCCCTCGACCGGGCGGTCCGGGAGCCGGGCGCGCGGCGCATCGTACCGGCCGCCGTCGCGCTCGCCCTCGTCCCGCTGGTGCCGGCGCCGCTCCCCACGACGTCCCGCGCACCGGTACCCGCGTTCATCACGCAGGGCCACTGGCGGGACTGTGTCGCGCCGGGCGGCGTGCTGGTGCCCGTACCGCTGCCGACCCCACCGGACCCGGACCCGATGCGCTGGGCGGCGGCGGCGAACGGTGCCTTCGGCGTACCCGAGGGGTTCTTCATCGGGCCGTACGGCGCCAGGGGTCGGGCGTCCATGGGCACGTACTCGCAGCCCACCTCGCACCTGCTGGCCGAGATCGCCCGTACGGGCAAGGTGCCGCCGATCGGGCCCGGCGAGCGCGAGCAGGCCCGCCGGGACCTCGCCTTCTGGCACGCCTCGTGCGTGGCGCTCGCGGACGGCCGGTACGAGCGGGAGCTGCGTACGGCGCTCGAAGCGCTGCTCGGCCCCGGCCGGGAGATCGCCGGCACGTGGACGTGGAAGGTGGACGGCTGACGCGTCGGAGTCGAGCCGAAGGCGAGCGACGCCGTGGGCGGCTGACGCGTCGGAGTCGAGCCGAAGGCGAGCGACGCCGTGGGCGGCTAGAGCCGGCTACGGCGCGTCGCTCGCCTCGGTGAACGCCTCCCGCGGCCGCTGCAGCTCGCCGAGCGAGACGACCTCGCGCTTGAGGACGAGCGCGAGCGTCCAGTCGATCACGACCCGGATCTTCCGGTTCAGCGACGGGATCCGGCTCAGGTGGTACGTGCGGTGCATGAACCACGCCACCACGCCCTTGAGCTTGATCCCGTACACCTGGGCCACGCCCTTGTGCAGCCCGAGGCTCGCCACCGAGCCGACGTGCTTGTGGCGGTACGCCACGGGTGGCCGGTCGCGCAGCACCGCGCGGATGTTGTCCGCGAGCCGGACCGCCTGCCGTACGGCGTGCTGCGCGCTCGGTGAGCACAGCGTGCCCGGTTCCGCGGCGGTCAGGTCGGGGACGGCCGCGCAGTCGCCGGCGCTCCACGCACCCTCCACAATGGACCCGTCGGGCGCGACGACCTGCAGGGTGGGCAGGCAGGTGATGCGCCCCTTCGCGTCGCGCGGCAGGTCGGTCGCGGCGATGAGCGGATGCGGCTTCACGCCGGCGGTCCAGACGATCGTGTCGGCCGCGAACGAGTCGCCGTCGGACAGCTTCACCACACCGTCCACACAGGACTCCAGCAGCGTGCCCAGGCGGATGTCGAGCTGCCGCTTCAGCAACTGCCGCACCGTGTAGGCGCCCATGTCCGGATCGACCTCGGGCAGGATGCGCTGGGTCGCCTCGACGAGCACCCAGTGCATCTCCTCCTGCTTCAGCTCGGGGTAGTACCGCAGCGCGTCCCGAGCCATGTCCTCCATCTCGGCCAGCGCCTCGATCCCGGCGTAACCCCCACCGACGAAGACGAAGGTCAGCGCCCGCGCGCGGGTGGCCGGGTCGTCGGTGGTCGCCGCCACATCCAGCTGCTCGAGTACGTGGTTGCGCAGGAAGATGGCCTCGCCGATGGTCTTGAAGCCGACCGCGTTCTCGCGGAGCCCGGGTATCGGCAGCGTGCGGGACACCGAACCGGGCGCGAGGACGAGGTGGTCGTACCCGATCTCCCGGGGCGGCCCGACGAGCGGCTGTACGGTCGCCACCTTGCGGGCGTGCTCGACGCGGGTCACCTCGCCGGAGAGTACGTAGCACCGCTGCAGCTCCCGGCGCAGCGGCACGACCGAGTGGCGGGGCGAGATGTTGCCGGCCGCCGCCTCGGGCAGGAACGGCTGGTAGGTCATGTGCGGCTGCGGGTCGACGACGGTCACCTCGGCCGTGCGCGGGGACAGCTTGCGCGACAGCCGCAGGGCCGCGTACAGGCCCACGTGCCCGGCACCGACGACGAGGATCCGCTGAGGTCTCACGGATCAAGTGTCCCGCCCGCCGCGCCCCGGTGCCCGCCGGTGTGACTAGCGCCGCAGGAGCCGGACCAGGAGCGCCGCCAGGCCCACCGCCACCGCGAATCCCACCACCGTCGCCAGGAGCGACACGGTGCCGTGCAGCAGCTGCCCCACCACGAGGACGTACGCGCCGACGACCGCGGTCGCGGCGAGGACGATGCCGACCCGGGCGTACCAGCGCACCAGCACGGCCGGCGAGACGATCGCGTCGTACGGCAGCTGGCCGGCGAGCGCGGCCGTGCTGTGCAGCAGGTACAGCGCGCTGGCCAGCAGCAGCAGGCGGGGCAGCGTGACGGGCACGTCGAACGCGGTGGTGGTCACCACCCAGCACCCGGCCGGGATGAGCGTCGCCACCGTCACCATCCGGGTCCGCGGCGTGACCGCGGCCGCCAGCCCCACGAGCAACAGGGGGATCGCCTGCGCGTTGAACAGCAGGTCCGGCGGCATGGCAATCGCGATGGCGACCACCATCCAGAACAAGACCCCGAGCTTGAGCAGCAGGGGTACGAGCGTGATCCGTTCGATCATCGTCCACAGTCGACGGATCCGGCTCCGCAGCCCCCCACCGACCTCCCGCAGGTCGGCCACGAACATGCTCACCGGTACACCAGCTTCGGGGCCGCCGCCAGGCGCGTCACGTCGCGCAGGACCTCGTCGAGGCTGCCCGTACCGGCCCACGCGACCACCGGTACCCCGTGCTCGCGCAGCTGCCCGATCGTGTTGGCGCGCTCCATGAGCCACAGCCGCGTACCGACCTCGGCCCACTCGCCGCGTACGGGGACGCTCAGCTTCCGCGGGAGCGTGTCGACCGCGATGACGAACCGGCCGGCCCGGGCCAGCCGGGCCACCAGGCCGGCCGAGCGCGGGTCGATCAGCGGCGTCAGCACCACCACCAGCGCGTTGGCCGGCAGCATGTGCGGCCCGAACATGATCGGGGACGGCTCGTACCCGGAGTTGGACGGCGAGACGTCGAGCAGCCACTCCAGCGTGGTGAGGTACTGCCGCCGGCCCGAGGCGGCCCGCAGCCGGCGGACCTGGAACCCGTACTCGAGAAGGGAGACCCGGTCACCGCGCAGCAGGTAGTGCTCGGCGATGCCGGCCGCGGCGCGGACCGTCGTGTCGAGTACGGACGCCGAGCCCTTCAGCCCGCCCGACCGGCCGGCCTCGGTGAGCACGTCGAGCAGCAGCGCGACCTCGGCGTCGCGGTCGGACAGCGTGGCCGCCACGTGCAGCTGTTCGCTGCGCAGGGAGACCCGCCAGTCGATGCGCCGGAGCCGGTCGCCCGGCCCGAAGACCCGTACGCCGGCGAGCTCGCCGCCGTGCCCCGGCCGGCGGGAGCGGTGCCCACCCACCATGCCGGCGGCACGCGGCATCGCCTCGGCCGCGCGGAACGGCTCGGTGATCGGGTAGACCTTCAGGTTCTGGTGGAGGGTGTACCGCGGCGGGCTGACCAGCAGGCCGTCACAGGCGACCGCCTGCACCGCGGCCGGGCCCAGTGCGTACCGGCCCCAGCGCAGCGCCTCCCCCACCAGCGGTACGTCGGCGATGCCGTCGCGCGGCGCCGGGGTGACGAACGGCCGGTCCCCGTACCGGAAGCGCAGCCAAGGGTCGATGTACGTGCGCAGCACCACGAGGTCGTACGCCAGCACGTCCGGGTTCCGCGCGCTGAGCGTCGCGTTGACCTCCCCGCCCTCGCCGAGGAAGCTCTCGGCGACCGCGATCTGGACCTCCGGCGTACGCTCCGGCCGGCGGCGCAGCGCCAGCGCGGTGCCGAGGGCGAACGGGACGGCCAGGACGACGAGGTCGATCCGGCCGAACAGCATCGCCGCGATCACGAACACCGCGACCAGCAGGGCCGCCCGTCCCAGCGCCTTCGTCGGCGCCCATCCCTCGGGGGTACCCTCCGGCGCCTCGACCATCGGGTCGAGCCGGCCGGCCAGCCGCGGTATCGCGTACCGGATCTGCGGTTGCACGAATCAGCTCCGCGGCGGGGCGGTGTACCGGTACGGGTCGGCCACCGGCCGCCCGGTGCCGGGATCGGCCGGACGCGGGGTCGGCGTCGGGGTCGTGTGCGAGGGCAGCGCGCCGCTGGCCGGGGCGGGCGTACTCGCCAGCACCTCGCCGACGATCTGCGACGGGTCCACCCGGCGGAGCCACATCTCGGGGCGCAGTGTGATCCGGTGCGCGAGCGCGGGTACGGCGACCTCCTTGACGTCCTCGGGGATCACGTAGTCCCGCCCGGCGAGGGCCGCCCGGGCGCGGGCGAGCAGCAGCAGCGCGAGCGAGCCGCGCGGGGACGCGCCGACCAGGACCTGTGGGTGGGCCCGGGTGGCCGCCGCCAGCGCGACGATGTAGTGCCCGATCGAGTCCTCGACGGCCACGTCCTCGATCGCCGCCTGCATGGCAAGGAGCGTGGGCGCGTCGACGACCGGCTCGATCTGCGCCTCCTCCTGCCGCCGGGCCATCCGGCGGCGCAGCACGTTCCACTCCTCGTCGGCCATCGGGTACCCGAACGAGACGCGCATCAGGAACCGGTCGAGCTGTGCCTCGGGCAGCGGGTAGGTGCCCTCGTACTCGATGGGGTTGGCGGTCGCGAGCACGTGGAACGGCGCCTGGAGCCGGTACGTCGTACCCTCCACCGACACCTGCTTCTCCTGCATGGCTTCCAGCAACGCGGCCTGGGTCTTCGGCGGCGTCCGGTTGATCTCGTCGGCCAGCAGCAGGTTGGTGAACAGCGGCCCGGGCCGGAACGTGAAGTCGTGGTTGCGCTGGTCGTAGAGGAACGAACCGGTCACGTCGGCGGGCAGCAGGTCGGGCGTGAACTGGAGGCGGCGGAACTCCAGCCCGAGCGCCTGCGCGAACGAGCGGGCCGCGAGCGTCTTGCCGAGGCCGGGCAGGTCCTCGAGGAGTACGTGCCCGCCGGCCAGGATCCCGGCGAGTACGAGCTCGAGCGGGCCGCGCTTGCCGACGACGACCGTACCCACCGCGTCGAGCACCCCCCGGCCGAGCCGGCCGACCTCGTACGGCGGCAGCACCGGCGGCTCCGTTGTTTTCACAGCCCCTCCAATTGGGCGACGACGGCCGCCAGCTCGCGCGGCGTCGGGGATCGGGTCACCGGGGTGGTGAGGAATGTCCACAGTGGAGCACCGAGGAGCTCCTGGGCGCGTACGGGGTCGGACGTGATCGTGCAGTTGTGCCGCTGGCGGAGCCGTTCGTTGGCCAGCTCCACAATGGACGGATGGACGAGCCGGTTGAAGCGGACGAGGTCCGACTGGGTCCACGACAGCCGGGTGTCCCAGCGGGTGGCCGCGGCGAAGAGCCCGTCCTGCGCGGGGACGGTCGTCGCCGGTGGGCGCAGCACGGGTCGCTCGGCGGGCACCACGTCGACCCGCCCGAGGACACGGCGCAGCAGGATGAGCGCGAGGACGCCAGGGAAGACGAGCAGGACGGGCAGCCCGACGCGGAACGGGCGGACCGCGAAGATGATCAGCGTGGAGTAGATCGCGGCCCGCAGCACTATCTTGCCGGCCTGGGACAGGCGCGACTCCGGCGCCTTCGGCCGGCGGATCGCCTCGTCCTCGTAATGCAGCAGGTCGTTGATGGTCGCCGTCGAGTACCGGTCGGCGCTCATCGGGCCAGCACCGCCGGTGCGGCGAGCTCGGCCCGCAACTGGCGCAGCGCGGCGACCGCCTCGGTACGCATCCGCACGTCGACGTCGTGCGTCGCGTACCGGGCCTCGCGGTAGATCCCGGCGAACCGGTCGAGCACCCCGCGGTCGACCCGGTGGGCGTCGAGCAGGCGCACCACGAGATCGGTGGGCGTGTCCCCGACCCGGCGCGGCGTACCGGCGGCGGCCGCGGCGTGCTCGAGGCGTACCCAGCAGGCGATCACCGCCCGGCGCGGGTCGACGTCGAGGTCGGACAGCTCGTCGAGGCCGGCGTCCAGCGCCGCGATCACGTCCTCGGCGCGCTGCTGGGACGGGCTCGCCCCGCGCTCGACGAGCAGTGCACCGCGGCGTACCGAGATCCGGTCCCGGACGAGGAACCAGACCAGCACGGCGATGGTGGTCAGCGCGACCGCCAGGCAGGCGAAGAGCATGACCTGCTGCACCCACTCGGGCAGGATCAGCCGCGACACCTCGCCGTCCGGACCGGATCCCGGGTCCACGCTCGGGTTGTCCGCGGAACGGGTCGCCAGATCCTCCGGGGTCAGACCCTCCGGCGGCGCCAGCCGGGTCGTCTCCGGCCCCGAGAACGCCGCCGCCACCGCGGCCAGCCCGAGCAGGCCCACCACGGCGAGCGCGGGCCACCAGCGCCGGAAGGCGAGTCCCTGGCGCGGGGCATCCTGGGCCGTCTCGGCCCGGCTGGTGTCGTGCATCCGTATATGGGTCCCCGTGTCCTTTTATCCCGATCCACTGCCCTACCAGGTCAGCTCGCCGGCCAGGCCTTTCGCGCGGGCGAGCACTTCGTCCAGCATCCAAGGTGTGAGCCGCCCGGTAAAGGTGTTCTGCTGGCTCACGTGGTAACAGCCCAGCAACGCCGGCGCGCCGGGCACCCGCCACGCCGCGCCGTGGCCGAACGCGGGTCGCGGTGAGGGTGGCCGGATGCCGTAGACCGCGGCGAGGGCCGGCCACCAGGCGGCCCAGGCGAAGGCCCCGAGCGCGACGACCACCGCCAGCGTGGGCCTGATCAGCTCGATCTCCCGGTGCAGCCACGGAGCACATGTGTCCCGCTCGACCGGCGTCGGCTTGTTGTCGGGCGGGGCGCAGCGTACCGAGGCGAAGATCCTGGTGTCGGTGAGCCGCAGCCCGTCGTCGACGGCCACGCTGGTCGGCTGGTTGGCGAGCCCGGCCCGGTGCAGGGCCGCGAACAGCACGTCGCCGGACCGGTCCCCGGTGAAGATGCGGCCGGTCCGGTTGCCGCCGTGCGCGGCCGGCGCGAGGCCGAGCACGCCGATCCGCGCGTCGGGCGGGCCGAAGCCGGGCACGGGGCGGCCCCAGTACTCCTGGTCGCGGAAGGCGGCGCGCCTGGTCGCCGCCACCTCCTCGCGCCAGGCGACCAGCCGCGGGCACGCGAAACAGCACGAGACCGCGCCGTCGAGCTCGGCCAGGTCGGCCGCCCGCGCTGCGCGATCGACCACTTCCGCGGGGGTACGGGCGCCAGCCGGCCTCATCCCAGCTGGGCGCGGAACAGCTCCAACGTGCGGGCCCACGCGGCGGCCGAGGCGTCCGCGTCGTACACCTCGGGCCGGTCGTCGTTGAAGAACGCGTGCTTCGTGCCGGGATAGTCGTACACCGCGCACGAGCCACCCGCGTCCTCAATGGACTGTCGGGCCTGCTGGATGCCGGGCGCGGCGCTCGTCCCGTCCTGCTCGCTGCAGTGGATCATCGCGGCCTTGCCGTCGTAGTTGGACCAGGTCGGCGCCATCTTCTCCCACGGGATCGCGGGGTAGAAGCCGACGGCCGCGGCCACCTCGGGGGCGAGCGTCGCCGACCAGAGCGCGAGGCTCCCGCCCATGCAGAAGCCGACCGCGCCGATCTTGCCGGTCACGTCGGGCCGCTCGGCGAGGTAGGTCGCCGCGCCCCCGATGTCCTTGGCCGCCTGGTCCATCGCGAGGCCCATGAGCAGCCGGTTCGCCTCGTCCGGCTCGGTGGTCTGTATGCCGTGGAAAAGGTCGGGAGCGAGAGCCACGAAGCCGGCCTCGGCGAAGCGTTCGGCCAGGGCCTTGACGTGCGGGACCAGCCCCCACCACTCCTGGACGACGATCACCGCTGGCGCCCCGCCCGACGGCAGCGCCAGGTAACCCTCGCTTGTCCCCCCGTTACTGCGGTAGCTCACCAATTCGCCCATGGACGCATCCTATGGGTAGCTACCCCGTCGGGCTGGGCCCCGGGCTCGGCGCCG
>Ga0114129_10010058_pt1 | contig 13485 bp, 13 predicted proteins | sample RhiMetdeltSRZDD1_FD_80071 | JGI IMG/M metagenome (GOLD analysis project Ga0114129, IMG submission 80071) | Populus rhizosphere microbial communities from Tennessee, USA - Rhizosphere MetaG P. deltoides SRZDD1 (version 2) (version 2) | ecosystem: Host-associated > Plants > Roots > Rhizosphere >...
AGCGGCGGGATCGGGAGCTTCGAGCAGGCCGAAGCGATCCTCGCCGGGGACGAGGCGGACATCGTCGCCGCCGCCCGGCAGACCCTCGCCGACCCCGACTGGTTCCGGAAGATACGTCTCGGCTACGGGGATCTCGTCCGGCGCTGCGAGTTCACGAACTACTGCGAGGGCCTTGACCAGCGCCACAAGCAGGTCACGTGCAAGCTCTGGGATCGTCAGGTCGACCCGAACGACACGTCCGTCTCGCTCGCCGCCGACGGCAAGCGCCGGCTCAGCGCGCCCGCCTGGGACGCTCCCGAGCCCGGCTGACCGGGGACGCGCGCGCGAGCCGCCGCAACGCGGGACCGGCGAGGCGCGTGAGGATCCAGTCCTTGCGCAGCCGCGCTCCGAGCGCCTCGTAGAAGCGGATCGAGGGCTGGTTCCAGTCGAGGACCGTCCATTCCACCCGCCCGCAGCCGCGCCGTACCGCGATGCGCGCGAGCGCCTCGAGCAGCGCGCGCCCCGCGCCCTGCCCGCGCGCGGCCGGCAGTACGAAAAGGTCCTCGAGGTACAGCGTCGGTCGCCCGAGGAACGTCGAGTACGTGAAGTAGTAGAGCGCGAAGCCGATCGGCGAGCGCCCGCGCAGGCACAGCAGCGTCTCGAAATACCGGCGACGCCCGAACCCATGCCGGCGCAGCCGCGCCGGCGTCGCCGTCATCTCGTGGGCAAGTCGCTCGTACCGGGCGAGGCCGCGGACGAGATCGAAGATCGTGCGCGCGTCCCGCGCGGTGGCGCGACGAATACGAAGCGCGGCACCGACATCCGCGGCCGCGGCGCGAGGGACGTCGAGCGTGACGCCGGAGCGAGCAGTGGCGCGGCCGCGGTTCTTCGTGGCGGTCTCAGCGCGAGCGCGGGGTGAACGTCTTCAGCGACACGTACTGCTCCGGCCACGGGAGCTCGTAGCCCTGCTCGTAGGCGGCGTGGCGAGTCCAGTACGGATCGTAGAGGTGCGCGCGGGCGAGCACGCAGAGGTCGGCGCGACCGGCGGCGATGATCGAATTGACGTCGGCATACGACGAGATTCCGCCCACGGTCATGGTGGGAACGCCGACCTCGTGCCGGATGCGATCGCTGAAGGGTGTCTGGTAGAGCCGGCCGTACGCCGGCCGCGCCTCCGGCACCGTCTGGCCGCTCGACACATCGACGATGTCGCACCCGTGCGCCTTGAACGCGGCTGCCACTGCGACGGCGTCCTCGGGAACGAGGCCACCTTCTACCCAGTCATGCGCCGAGATGCGAACGGACATCGGCTTGTCGTCCGGCCACACCGCGCGCACCGCCGCGAAGACCTCGAGCGGAAAACGCAGCCGCCCCGGGAGGCCGCTACCGTAGGCGTCGGTGCGACGGTTCGTCGCGGGCGAGATGAAGCTGGCGAGCAGGTAGCCGTGCCCGCAGTGGAGCTCGAGCATGTCGAAGCCGGCCGCGTCCGCCATGCGCGCGGCGCGCACGAAGTCGTCGCGCACACGATCCATGTCGGCACGATCCATCGCGCGCGGCGTCTGGCTGTGCGGAAAGTACGGGAGCGGTGACGGGGCCACGATGGGCCAGTTGCCGTCCCGCAACGGCTCGTCGATGCCCTCCCACAGCCGGCGCGTCGAGCCCTTGCGTCCCGCGTGCGCGAGCTGCAGGCAGACCTTGGCGGCGCTGTGCCGGTGCACGAACTCCACGATGCGCGCCCATGCCGGGACGTGCTCGGGCTTGTACATCCCCGTGCAACCGGGACTGATGCGTGCCTCGCGGCTGACGTCGGTCATCTCCGCCACCACGAGACCGGCGCCGCCCACCGCGCGGCTTCCGAGGTGCACGAGATGCCAGTCGTTCGGCGTGCCGTCTTCCGCGGAATACTGGCACATCGGCGACACGACGACGCGGTTAGTGAGAACCACCCCGCGCAGCCGGAAGGGCGTGAACATCGGAGGCGGCGGCGCCGTCGCCGGCGCCACCCCGCTCTGCTCGGCCGCCTTCGCCGCCACCCAGCGGTCCACGGTTTCCATGAGCTTGGCGTCGCGCGTCTTGAGGCTCTCGTGGGTGACGCGGAGGCTCCGCGTGAGGAGGCTGAACGCGAACTGGACGGGCTCCAGTCGCCCGTAGTAGCGCTCGGTCGCCTCGAACCACTCGAGGCTCACCTGCGCCGCGCGCTGGGTGGCCTCCACCGCGAGGCGGCGCTCTTCCTCGTACGCGCGTAACGCCGGCTCCACGCCGCCATGCCGTCGCAGGGCGTCGGCGAGGGCGATGGCGTCCTCCATGGCGAGCTTCGTGCCCGACCCCACCGAGAAGTGCGCGGTGTGCGCGGCATCGCCGATCAGCACGACATTGCCGTGATACCAGCGGCGGTTGCGCACGGTGGGGAAGCTTCGCCAGAGCGAGCGGTTCTTGAGGACGGGATGTCCCCCGAGCTCGCGCGCGAACAGTCGCGCGGTGAAGGCCACCGTGTCGTCCTCGCTGGCGGCGTCGAGGCCGGCCCGGCGCCACGTCGCCTCCGTGCATTCGAGGATGAACGTGGACTGGCGATCGTCGTAGCGGTACGCGTGGACGCGCCAGAGCCCGTGCGCGTCGGTCTTGAAGATGAACGTGAACGCCGGGAACGGACACGTGGTGCCGAGCCACACGAACTTGTTCGGTCGCCAGTCGATCTCGGGCTGGAAGTGCTCGGCATGGAGCGTGCGGACCGTGCTGTTGACGCCGTCGGCGCCGACGATCAGATCTGCGTCCGCGTATGCGCGGAGATCCGTCGCCTCCGTCTGGAACGCGAAGCGCACGCCCAGCTCGTCGCCGCGACGGCGCAGGAGATCGAGCAGGACCTGGCGGGAGAGCCCGGAAAAGCCGTGGCCTGTGGACGTCAGGACCTGGCCCTGGTAGTGGATGTCGATGTCGTCCCAGTGCGCGAGCGCATCCGTGATCGCGTCGTAGCTCTCGCGGTCGGCGTCCGCAAAGTTCTCGAGGGTGGCGTCGGAGAAGACGACCCCGAAGCCGAATGTGTCGTCGGCACGGTTGCGCTCGACGACGGTGACGTTGGTCGCGGGATCCGCCTTCTTCATGAGGATCGCGAGGTACAGCCCGGCCGGGCCCCCGCCCACGCTGACGATCTTCACGGGAGAATTGTACGGCACGGTCGGGTTGACAGCGGCAGGTCCCGGCGCCTACGGTCTACGTGTGCCGGAGCGCACGCGCGGGTGTGTTGCCGCGCGGCGCACGGCGGAAAGGAAGGCGCAGCATGAAGCAACTTCGTTGTGGAGACATCATGCCGGGCTGTAACACGGTCATCGAGGGCAAGGACACGAACGAGGTGATGGCGAAGGGCGCCGAGCACGCCAAGAAGGCGCACGGGATGAATTCCATCCCCCCGGACGTGGCCAAGAAGGTGCAGGCCGCGATCAAGGACAAGTAGCGGCGTTCTTGACACTGCGCCGGCGTGCGCCCTAGAGTCGGAGCGATGAAATCGCCGTATTTCATCGTCGTCGCCGCGCTGGGGGCCGCCGGCGCCGACTAACGCGACGACACGGCCTTGACGATGGCGCAGTTCCTTCCCTTCGTTCACGACTGGTTCGAGTCCACGTTCGGCGAGGCGACCCGGCCCCAGCGCGAGGGATGGGAGGCGATCGCGTCCGGACGCGACACGCTCATCGTGGCCCCCACCGGCTCCGGCAAGACGCTCGCCGCGTTTCTGTGGGCGCTCGATCACCTCCATCGGCTCGCCGTCGAGGGCCGGCTTCACGACCGCGTGCACGTCGTCTACGTCTCGCCACTGCGCGCGCTCAGCAACGACATCGAAAAGAACCTGCGCGGCCCCCTCGCCGGCATCCGTGCCGCCGCCGCCGCCCGCGGCCTCGATCTACCCGAGGTGCGCGTGGCCGTGCGTACGGGCGATACGCTGGCGGCGGCCCGCCAGGCGATGACCCGGCGCCCCCCGCACATCCTGATCACGACCCCCGAGTCGCTCTATATCTTGCTGACGAGCCGCCGCTTCCGCCCCGCCCTGGCGGCAACGCGCTTCGTGATCGTCGATGAGGTGCACGCGCTCATGGGTACCAAGCGCGGCGCCCACCTCGCGCTCTCGCTGGAGCGACTGGCTGCGCTCACGGCGGAGACCGAGGCCACCACGCCGCAGCGTATCGGGTGCTCGGCCACCGTGAGTCCCGTCGAGGACGCGCTCGCCTTCCTGACCGGCGCCGGTGCGCGCGATGCGGTGGCGGTGGACGCGGGCTTCGCGCGCCAGCTCGACCTGCAAGTGGTGGCGCCGGTGGACGACTTCCTCACCGCCTCGAGCGAAACGGTGTGGGACGCCACGCTCCAGGCCATCACCGAGATGGTGGCGGCGCACCGCAGCACGCTCGTATTCGCGCAAAGCCGGCGCGCCGCCGAGCGTCTCGCGCGTGACCTCGACGATCGCCTTCCCGACGGCCGCGTGGCCGCGCACCACGGCTCGCTCTCGCGCCGGGCCCGCCTCGAAGCCGAAGATCGGTTGAAGAACGGCGAGCTCAAAGCGCTGGTGGCGACGTCGTCGCTCGAGCTCGGCATCGACGTGGGCGCCATCGATCTCGTCATCCAGCTCCAGTCTCCGCGCACGGTGGCGGCCGCGCTCCAGCGCGTGGGTCGCGCCGGCCACTTGCTCACCCGTGTCTCCAAGGGACGCGTCGTCGTCACGAAGGGCGAGGAGCTCGTGGAAGCGGCCGCCGTCGTCGAGTGCATCCGCGCTCACACCCTGGACCGCATCGCCATTCCCGACGCGCCCCTCGACGTGCTCGCCCAGCAGATCGTGGCCGCGGTGGCGGCGGAGTCGCTCGACGTGGAGACGCTGTACGCGCGGTTCGTGCGGGCGACACCCTATCGTGGCCTCTCCCGCGACGATTTCCTGACCGTCGTGCGGTGTGTGGCGGAACCGCTGCCCGCCGACGTGCGCGGCGCGGCGCCCCGCATCCTCTGGGACCGGGTGAACGATCGCCTCCACGCGCGGCGCGGCGCGCGCTTCCTCGCCCTCACCTCGGGCGGCACCATTCCGGACGCCGGTCTCTTCGACGTGTTCGTGGCCGACACCGATCTCAAGGTCGGCACGCTCGACGAGGAGTTCGTCACGGAGAGCCTGCCCGGCGACGTGTTCCTGCTCGGCTCGCACGCGTGGAAGATCGCCAAGGTCCGTGCGGACCGCGTGCTCGTCGAGGACGCACAGGGCAGTTCACCGACGATCCCGTTCTGGAAGGGCGAGCATCCGTCGCGCTCGTGGGATCTCGGCGTCGCGGTCGGTCGCGTGCGGCGCCTCGCGACCGCGCGCGCGGGCACGCCGGGGTTCGACGAGTGGGCGCAAGAGGCGCTCGGCCTCGACGTTCGGGCCGCCGCCGCGATGGAGGCGTGGCTGACGAAAGCGGCGGAGGTGCTGGAGGGCGTTCCCGATCACGAGCACATCGTGGTGGAGTCGTTCTCCGACGAGATGGGCGGCCGCCACGCGATGATCCACTCCGTCTTCGGCATGCGCATCAACGGCGCCTGGGGCATGGCGCTCCGCGAGAAAGTCCGGCGCGTGTTCGGGCTCATCGCAGAGGCGAGCCACGTCGATGACGGGATCTTGCTCTCGTTCGCCCCGGGTCAGATCCCGCCCGCGCCGGAGCGGCTCGTCACGCTCGTCGATCCCGAGGAGCTCGACGCGCTGCTCGGTCGCGCGCTCATCGGCTCCCCGCTCTTCACCACCCGCTTCCGCCACTGCGCCGTGCGCGCGCTCTTCATCCCGCGCATGCAGAACGGCGGCCGCACGCCGGCGTACCTGCAACGCCTGAAGGCGGACGCGCTCATGGAAGCGGTGGGCGGTCTCGCCGAATTCCCGGTGGTGGCGGAGACCCTGCGCGAATGCTTCCACGACGCGCTCGACGTGCCGCGCCTCAAACGGCTCCTGGAACGGGTGCACGACGCCGAAATCCGCACCCGGCACGTCGATAGCCCACTGCCGTCGCCGTTCGTCTATCCGCTGCTGCTCGCATGGGACTGGGCGTACCTGGACGCCGGCCACGCCGAGGAGCGGCGGTCGGACGCGGTCTCGATGCGCAAGGCGTGGACGCCGGCCGCGGGTCCCTTCCCGCCCGAGGTGGTGGCGGCGGTGGAAGCCGCGCTCCAGCGGACCGAGGAGAGCCGCCGCGCGCGCGACGCGAACGAGCTCGCCGCGCTCCTCGACGAGCTCGGCGATCTCACACGCGCGCAGATCGCCGCGCGCACGCTCGGTGACGCGGACGCGATGCTGGCGGAGCTCACCGCCGAGCATCGGATCGTGCCGGTCACGTTCGCGAGCGGCCGCGCGGCCTGGATTGCCGCCACCGAGCGCCCGCTCTACGAGCGTCTCGCTTCCGACAGCGGCTTCGAGCCGGTGGCGTTGCGTGTCTTGAAGTCGTCGGGGCCATGCACGGCGAGCGCGCTCGCCGCCCGCTACGGCCTGCCGGCGGCGCCGGTGAACGACGTCCTCACCCGGCTCACCGCGCGCGGCGTTCTCCGTCACGGGGCGTTCGTCGCCGACGTGGCGGAGCCGCAGTTCGTTCACGTCGCCGTCCTCGACATGCTCCAGCGCCGGCAGCTTCGGGCCCGGCGCGCGCCGCGCCCACTCGCCTCGCCGGAGCAGCTGTCGGCGTCGCTGCTGCGGCGTCATCATCTCCATCCGGACCACCGGCTCGTGGGGCCGCCGGGCGTCCTCGCGGTCCTCGAGCTCTTGCAGGGCGAGGATCTCCCCGTGCGCGCGTGGGAGACGGACGTCCTCGCCCCGCGCGTGGAGGGGTACGAGCGCGAATGGCTCGATCGCCTCGGCCTCTCCGGTGAGATCGTGTGGACCGTGTTCGCCGCGAGCGAGCGGGCCGCCACGCCGCGCGTCGGCGTGGCGCTGCGCGAGAACGTCGGTTGGCTGCGCGACCGCCCCGCCGTGCCGCCCACGATCGACGATGCGACCAAGAACGTGCTGCTGCACCTCCAGCTCCGGGGCGCGTCGTTCGCGCGCGAGCTGGCCCGTGGGAGCGGCCTCGACGAGCCGCGCACGCTCGCCGCCTTGTGGGACCTCTTCCGCGCCGGACTCGTCACCCCGGACACGTTCAGCGCGATCCTGACAGCGGCCGGCGCGCCGTCACCCACGGCGGGACCCGCGGCTCGTCGCCGGCGCCCCGGCCAGGCCCGGGGACCGATGACCGCCGTGCCCGTGGTCGGGCGCTGGAGCGCGCTGCCGGACGACGAGCTGATCGGCCCCGACGAACGTGACGAAGCGCGGGCGCGCCTGCTCCTCGCGCGATACGGCATCGTGGCGCGTGAGGTGACGGCGCAGGGCGAGTGGTCACGCCTGCGTCACGCGCTCGCGCGTCTCGAATACGCGGGAGAGATCCTTCGCGGCTACTTCGTGGACGGGCTCTCGGGAGAGCAGTACGCGCTCGAAGACGCCGCCGACGATCTGCACCGCGGCGGCCGCCGGGCCGAGCCGCACGTGGTGGTGAGCGCCCTCGATCCCGTCAATCTGTGGGGCCGGGTGTTCGCGCTCACGCGCCGCGACGGCGTCCGCGCCACCCTCGCGCGCGTTGCCGCCAGTTCCCTCGTGTTCCGCGCCGGCCGTCCCGTGCTCGCGGTGGAAGCCCACGGCCGCGAGCTCACGCCGCTGGCGGGCTGGGAGGCGGCCGATTTTCCGGGCGCGATCCGTGCGCTCCAGGGTCTGGCCGAGCGCCCGCTGCCGTTCCGCGCGTGGCGCCGGCTCGAGATCACGACGTGGGACGGCGCCGCCGCCGTGCAGAGCGAGGCACGCGATGCCCTCCTCGCGAGCGGCTTCTCTGCCGACGATGACCGGCTCATCTGGGAGCCCGTGCCGCGCGCGGGCGCCCGCCGGTAGGAAGGACGACGATGTCGAGGTGGGTCTGGGCGTCCGTCATTGTCCAGGCATTCGGGTACGCGTTCGATGCGGTCTGGCACGGTGTGCTCCATCCCGGCGCCGAACCGACGACCGTGAACGACATGCTGCGCCACCTGGGAACGGTTCACCTGCCGCTCTACGTCGGCGCGCTGAACTTGCTCGCGGCCACGTTGGCGGCGCTCGTCCGGGAGAGACGGCGATCGCCCGCCGGGCTCGCGCTGCCCATCGCGTTCCTCGGCGCGGTGATCTCCGTGGCGGCGGAAGGGTGGCACGCGTACTCCCATCTGCGTCTGGACACGCACAGCGGTCCGATCGCGGGCACGCTCTCGTTCGTGGGATTCGCCATCGTCGTGGTCGCCATGTCGGTCTTCGCGCGGCGGCGCCGCCGCCAGCGCGCCGCGACTGCTCACACGCGACGGGCCGCGTAGTCGCCCGATGCGCCGCCGTAAGGCCCGAAAGCGAACGCCGGCCCCACGGCGTCGGCGCGCGCTGCGCGCCGGCAGGGCACGACGCGGGGCGGCTCGACCGGCCGCCGCCGGTGAGGGGCACTCGCGAGCGGGCCGCGCGACGCGCGAGGGGAGCGTCGGGCCCGCCGGGAGCCCGTTCCACACGAAGCGGATCTACGAGGCGGCCGCGGACGACGACGGCGCGCGCGTGCTGATCATGCGGTTGTGGCCGCGCGGGATCAGGAAGGACCGCGTGGATCACTGGCTGCGTGAGCTCGGTCCCGTGAAACCGCTCCTGCGCGCGTTCCTGGATGGAGACGTCGAGTGGACGGAATATCAGCGGCGCTACCTGGCCGGGCTCGAGCGTCCGGAGGCCCAAGAGGACGTCGCCCGCGTGCTCGAGCTCGGGCGCGCACGGCCGGTCACGCTCCTGTGCGGGTGCGCCGACGCCCAGCGCTGCCACCGCACGCTGCTGCGGAGATATCTCGAGACACGGATGTTGTAGACTTGCCCGCGTGATGCGCGCCGGGCTCGGTCTCGCCGTCCTCCTGATCCTCATGGCGGCCGCCGCCGCCGAGCACGCGCCGGAATTTCGCTACGTCGTCCTCGGCTACGTCACCGACACCGCCGGCAAGCCCCTCGCGGGGACGACGATCCAGGTCGTGCGCGACAAGACCGAGCTCGCCTACGCCGCCACCACCGATGCCGCCGGGCTCTACGTGGTGGTGGTGCGCCTCGCCGACGAGAGCCTCGGCGAATCGCTCACGGTCCGGTTCGGCGAGCGTTCCACCCGCCTCACCGTCCGCTTCGATCCTGCGAACCATCGTGAGGAGCGCGGAACACGGCTCGACGTCCAGGGGCCGCGCTTCGTGGAAACGCCGGCGACGTTCAAAGCCACCCTCAACCGGTTTCTGGCCGCGCCCGCGCGCTGACGACAGCGTCGTCTCCCTGAGGAGGGCCTGACATGGCCAAGGCACCACGGCGGGGTATGAAGGCATACGTGCTCATCGAGACGGCTGCCGGCAAAGCGAAAGCCGTGAAGAAGGCGCTCGCGAAGTTCAGCACGTCCGACGTCGCCACCGTGGATGCGGTGACGGGACCGTACGACTTCATCGCGGTGGTGGAAGCCCCCACGCTCGACTCCATCGGCCGCCTCGTCACCGACGAGATCGGCGTCATCGACGGCGTGACCCGTACCACCACCTGCGTGGCGGTCGCGATCGGCTGAGCGTGGACGTCCTCGTCGTCGGCGGCACGGAGTTCATCAGCCTTCACCTGGTGGAGGCGCTCCGGCGGGACGGCCACCGGATCGCGATCTTGAACCGCGGCCGGCGGCCCGAGCGCGTGCCCGCCGGCGTGCGCACGATCACCTCGGATCGGCTCGATCACGCCGCGCTTCGCCGTGCGCTGACCGGCGAGCGCGCCGATGCGCTCATCGACGTCACCTACGCCCCCACCACCGGCGCCGACGTGGACGCGCTGCTGGACGCCCTCGACGGGCGTCTCGGCCACGCCCTCTTCGTCTCCACCGGCCGCGTCTACGATCACAGCGTGCCCATCCCGTTCGATGAAGCGACGCCGCGCACGCTCTACTGGGGCGACTACGCCAAGAACAAGATCGCGGGCGAGGACGTGCTCTTCGCTCGCCATCGCACGCGCGGCCTCCCCATCACGATCGTCCGCCCCACGCACGTCTACGGACCGTTGAACACGCGGAACAACGAGACGTTCTTCTTCGATCGGCTCGTGCGCGGCCGCCCCGTTCTCGTCCCCGGCCACGGCGGTTGGCTCCGCCAGTTCGGCCACGTCGCGGACCTCGCGGACGCCATCGCGGCCATGCTCGGCGTGCCCGCCGCCTTCGGTCAGGCCTACAACGTCACCGGCGAGGAAGCCGTCACGCAGGTGGGCTTCGTGGAGCTGATCGCCGACGTCGTGAAGCGACCACTCACGCTGATCCCGACGTCGGCGGCGGTTCCGTTCGGCCAGAACCTCGTCTACGATTGCCACGCCGTGTACACGACCACGAAGCTTCGCGCCGACCTCGGGCTGCGCCCGCGGTTCACGCTGGCCGCGGGTCTCGCGCAGACGTTCGAGTGGTATCTCGGCGAGGGCCTCGATCGCCGTCACATCGACTTCACCGCCGAGGACGCGGTCCTCGCCCGCGCCGGGTGACGTGGCGCGCGTTCGCCGCCCCGTCACTGTCCTCGTCTACCATCCCGACGAAGCCGCGGACTACGCCGCGCTCGTCCCGCCAAGTCCGGCCGTTCAGGTCCTCGTGTGCAGCTCTCCGCTCGAGGCGGCGGCGGCCGTGGCCGACGTCGAGGTGCTGTACGCGTGGGGGTTTCCGGCCGACCTCTACGCGCGGGCCCCGCATCTGCGCTGGCTGCAGGCGATGGGCGCGGGGGTGGACTGGGCGCTCGTCCCGGCGTTGCCGCGACGGGTGGTCGTCACCCGCGCGCCCGGGGTGTTCGGGCCGTGGATGGCGGAGTACGTCCTCGGGTGGCTGCTGTGGACCACGCAGCGGATGGAGGTCTACCGGGCGGCGCAGCGAGAACCGCAGTGGCGCGACGACGTCATCCCCGAGCGTCTCGCCGGCAAGACGATGCTGGTCGTGGGCCTCGGCGAGATCGGCCGCTCGGTGGCGGCGGCAGCGCGCGCGCTCGGTGTTCGCGTGGTCGGGGTGAGCCGGTCGGGGCGCGCCGTGCGCGGGGTCGCGCGTGTCTATCCGACGCGGGCGCTCGCGCGTGCGCTCGGCGAGGCCGATGTCGTGACGATCACGGTGCCGCTCACGTCCGCCACGCAGGGGCTCATCGGCCGCGCGGAGCTCGCCGCCATGCGGCCGTCGGCGTGGCTGGTGAACGTGGCGCGAGGCGCGGTGGTGGACGAGGATGCGCTCGTGCAAGCGCTCGAACGCCGTCGCATCGCGGGCGCGATCCTCGACGTGTTCACCACGGAGCCGCTGCCGCCCGAGCATCGCTTGTGGAAGCTCGACAACGTCGTCATCACCCCCCACATCGCGGGCCCGAGCACGCCCGCCGAGATCGCGCCGATCTTCAACGAGAATCTCGCGCGCTTCCTCAGAGGTCGGCCCCTTCGACACGTCGTGGACCGCCGGCGCGGCTACTGACGGCCGGCCCCGACGGCCGCTCGCGCTCGCCGCCCCCCGCGGGCACCGCCACGCGCGGGCGCGACCACCACCAGCCAAGCGCGAGAAGGACCGCGGCGAGGACATACGGCAACACGGCGAGGACCGGTCCCAGCGGGGTGCCGGCCACCCAGCGGCCCACGGCGCCGTCAGCAACGATCATCTCGCCCGCCACGTAGCCGAGCACCCCGCCGCCCACCCAGATGATCCACGGCAGGCGGTTCATGAGCGCGGCGAGGAGTCCGCTGCCCCACACGACGAGCGGCAACGAGAGGGCGATGCCGAAGACGACCAGGCGAAGGTCGCCCTGGGCGGCGCCGGCGACGCCGAGCACGTTGTCGAGGCTCATCACAGCGTCGGCGGCGATGATGATCCAGATCGCCTCCCGCAGGGAGGCGCCCTCGCGGACGTTGTGCTCGCCGCCGCCCCCACACGGCCGCACGAGCTTCAGCGCGATGCCGATCAAGAGGATCCCTCCGACGAGCTGCAGGAACGGAATTCTCAGCAGCATCGTGGCGAGCGTGATGAACAGGAGGCGCAGGATCACGGCGCCCGCGGTGCCGAACAGGCGTCCCCACAACCGCTGGCGCGGCGGCAGCGTGCGCACGGCGAGCGCGATCACGAGGGCGTTGTCGCCCGCGAGCATGAGGTCGATCAGCACGATCGAGAGGAGGCGGCCCCAGAACTCCGAATCCATGAGGCCCCCCTACTGCGTCAGGAACGTCACGAAGGCGACCAGCGCCTTCCCGACGACGACGAGGGCGACGGCAACGGCCAGCCCGAGATAGCGGTTCTGTGTCATCACGTGTTCTCCGCGGAGACGAACGCACGCTCGCGCGCCGCCCCCATGGCGGCACACAATCAGGAGAAGGGCGTGACGACGGGACTAGTGGTCTTCGGCGGGCGAGGCGAGCGCGGGCGCGGGGGGATGCGCGCGGGCGAGAACGACGACCCACTGGGGCGGCGACGCGGCGCGGGCGCGCGGCACCCGCAGCCCGACGGGACGCGCGGGGGCGGCCGGCGGCGCCGGAACCGCGCGGACCTCCCTGGGCGCGCGCTGCGCCTTCTTCTCGCGCTGGGCGGCGGTGGCTTCCTCTTCCTCGTCCCACTCCACCGCCGCCGCCACCGGCGGGCCGAGCGGCGTGCCGGCGTCGAAGGCGATCGCGAAGACCAGGACGAAGATGAGGCGACCGGCGACCATTTGCCTCAGTCTACCGTACGACGCCCGACGTGCCGAGGGGTCGGTCGCGCTTGCTGATCAGCCACCGCCCCAGCGCCAGATGCGGCAAGCCCGAGCGCTCGAACGTGCTCACCGCGTCCTCCGCGGAGCAGACGAGCGGCTCGCCGTGAAGGTTGAACGACGTGTTGAGGACGGCCCCGATGCCGGTACGCCGCTCGAATTCCCGGATCAGGCGGTGGTACTCCGGATTCCAGGACTGCTGCAAGATCTGAGCGCGCGCGGTGCCGTCGTGGGGATGGATGGCGGCCGCGATGTCCTCCCGGTGCTTGGGCTCGGTCGGGAAGGTCAGCATCATGTACGGTGAGGCGAACGACGCCGGATTGACGAGGTAGTCGCTCTCGCGCTCACGCAGGATCGTGGGCGCGAACGGCATCCAGAAGTCCCGGTTCTTGATCATCGTGTTGATGACCGCGACCACGCCACGACGGCCGGGATGGGCGAGGATGGAGCGGTTGCCGAGCGCGCGCGCGCCGAACTCCATCGGTCCCGTGCACCGCGCGACCACGCCGTCGCCGGCGAGCAGCTCCGCGATCCGCGTCTCGATGCACGCGGGCTCGGTGATGTCGTAGTGGGCGCCCAGATCCCGGGCCCGGATGAGCGCATCGACCTCGGCGTCCACGATGGACGGTCCGAGGTAGGCGGGTCCGAACGGCGCCGGCGTGGCGGCGATCCCCGTCGTCGCGCAGAGCTGCACGTAGCCGAGATAGGCCGCGCCCACCGCGTTCGACTCGTCGCCGCAGGACGGGAACGCAAAGAA
>Ga0114129_10010059_pt1 | contig 13485 bp, 9 predicted proteins | sample RhiMetdeltSRZDD1_FD_80071 | JGI IMG/M metagenome (GOLD analysis project Ga0114129, IMG submission 80071) | Populus rhizosphere microbial communities from Tennessee, USA - Rhizosphere MetaG P. deltoides SRZDD1 (version 2) (version 2) | ecosystem: Host-associated > Plants > Roots > Rhizosphere >...
CGCGAATGTCGAGCGGATCGATGCCGAGAATCTCCGCGACGCAGCCGACCAGCACGTCGTCCGATCCCTGGCCGATTTCGGTGGCGCCGCAAAACGCCGTCACGCCGCCGCTGCGATCCAGCTTCAGCTGCACGCCGGAGTGCGGCATGTCGTTCCAGTAGATCGGCAGGCCGGCGCCCGAGAGGTACGACGAGCAGGCGAGGCCGACGCCGCGGCCGCGCGGCAGCTTCCGGAACGTGGCCGACCAGTTGGACGCCGCCGTCACGCGCCGGATGCACTCGGCGAGGCCGATCGTGCCGATGCGGAGGTAGTTGGCGGTCAGCGTGTCGGGCTGCTCAACGATTCGAAGCCGGAGCTCCGCCGGATCGATCGCCAGCCGCTCGGCGATCTTGTCGAGCTGAATTTCCTGACCGAAGCGGCTCTGCGGCGTGCCGTGTCCGCGCTTCGGGCCGCAGGGCGGCTTGTTCGTGAAGACGCGACAGCCCTGAAAGTGATACGCGGGGATGTGATAGGTGACCGTCTGCAGCGCGCCGGTGTAGAAGGTGCTGGCCACGCCGTACGACCCGTACGCGCCGCCATCGAGGAGCGTCCGCAGGTGGACGCCGGTGATGGTGCCGTCGCGCTTCACGCCGGTCTTGAAGTGCATGAGGACGGGATGGCGGCCGCGGTGGCAGTAGAAGACCTCCTCGCGCGTCAGACAGACCTTGACCGGCCGATCGAGCAGCCACGCCGCCTTCGCGACGACCACCTCGTGGTTGAAGGGATCGCTCTTTCCTCCGAACCCGCCGCCGTTCGGCGTCGCGATCACGCGAATGTGAGCGGCCGGCATGTCCAGCGCCTTCGACAGCGCGCGGTGCACGTAATGCGGTGTCTGCGTGCTCGACCACAACGTCAGCTTGCCGTCTGGGTCTTTCGCAGCGACGGCCGCATGCTGCTCGATCGGCAGATGCGTACTGCCCTGATAGAAGAAGGTGTCCTCGACGACGAGGTCGGACTCGGCAAACGCGCGATCGACATCGCCAAAGCCGAGCGAGACGGCCTTGTGGACGTTGCCGTGATCGCCGTACTCGTGGATGCGCGGCGTGTCGAACCGAAGGCTCTCTTCCATCCCGGAGAAGGCACGCAGCGGCTCGTATTCGACGTCGATCAGATCGAGCGCCTCGAACGCCGTCAGCTCGTCGCGCGCGACGACGGCCGCGACGGGATCGCCGACGAAGCGCACGCGATCGATTGCGAGCGCGTGTTCGTCCTGGCTGACGGGAAGAATGCCGTACGGAATCGGGAAGTCGGCGCCGGTCAGCACGAGATGGACGCCGGGATGCGCCAGCGCGCGGGACGCGTCGATGCGGGCGATGCGCGCGTGCGGAACGGGGGAGCGAAGGAGCTTGCAGTAGAGCATGCGCGGCAGCATCAGATCGTCGGCGAAACGGGTCTGGCCCGTGACCTTGGCGCGGGCGTCGACGCGGCGGCGGGCGCGGCCGATGATGCTCATGACTTGTTGACCGCGGGCGCTAACGCCGCCTCGACGGCCTCGAAGATCTGCTGATAGCCGGTACAGCGGCACAAGTTGCCCGACAACGCCTCGCGGATTTGATCGCGCGTCGGCTTCGGATGCTCGTCGAGCAGCGCTTTCGCCGTGACGAGGAATCCCGGCGTGCAGTAGCCGCACTGCGCGGCGCCGAGATCCGCGAACGTCTCCTGCAGCGGATGCAGCCGCCCGTCGCTCGCGAGGCCTTCGACGGTCGTCACGCGGCGGCCGTCGCACTCGACGCCGAGCACGAGGCAGGACAGCACCGGGCGGCCGTCGAGCAGCACGGCGCAGGCGCCGCATTCGCCGAGCTCGCACCCATGCTTGGTGCCGCAGAGATTCAGGTCTTCTCGCAGCACCTCCAGCAGCGTCTTGTACGGCGCGAATGACACCTCGGTCGTCTCGCCGTTCACGGTGATCGTGATGTGCGCGTTAGGCATACAACCTCGCCAGCCCGGCGACGGCATAGTCGGCGATGAGATCCGCGACGCGGTCCGGCGTCTCCGGGCCTTCGGGCCGGAACCAGTGCGCCGTCCAGTTGAGGGCGCCGAGAAACGCGCGCGTCGCGACCGTCGGATCGGTCGATCGCAGCTCGCCGCGGCGAATGCCCGCGGCCACGATCGCCCGGACGCCGCGCTCGTAGCGATCGCGTTTGGCGATGATGCGGGCGCGCAGGCGCGGCGCGAGCGCGTGCACTTCGAGGTGCGCCGCCGATCCCTCGACGCCGTCGAGCAGACACAGCACGTGCGCGCGGGCGAGCGCGCGCAGACGCGCGTCGAGCGGCTGCCGGCCGGTGCGGGCGACCGACAGGGCGACGAGCAGCCGATCGAGGGCGCGGTCCTGGCAGAAGAAGAGCAGCTCGTCCTTGCCGCGGAAGTAGTGATAAAGGTTGCCGGGGGAGAGGTCGGCGGCGGTCGCGATGTCGCGCATGCCGGCGGCGGCGAACCCGCGGTCGCGAAAGACGCGCGCCGCGGCGCGCAGGATGCCGAGCCGGCGCGCGTCCGCCCGGCGGCGGCGCCGCGCGGCGGCGCCCCGCCCGTCGTTCGAACGGCGGTTCAAAGATTGAACCACGGTTCAATTCTCGCGGTTCCGGCGCGCCGCGTCAAGCCGCAGGCTTATAATGCGGTCATCGTGTCTGGTGCCGCCCGCCAGCGCTCATGGTTTCCTTACATCGTCGCGAGCCTCGCGGTGCTCGCGCTGGTGCAGGCGCTCCGGTGGGTCCCGTCGGCCGACGGCGGCGCCGTCGCGCCCCTGCTGCTGCTGGCCGTCCTCATCATCGCGCGGGCGTGGGGGACCGGGCCGGCGCTCTTTGCCTCCGTCACCGCCTCGCTGTCGTACTCGTACTTCTTTCTCCCGCCCGTCGGCTTCGGGATCGAGGACGCGAACAACTGGGTGGCGTTCGTCACCTTTACCGGCACCGCGATCATCGTCGGCGAGCTCGCCGCGCGGGCCGAGCGCCGGCACCTCGAGGCGCAAGAGGGCCGCCGCGAGATCGAGCGGCTGTACGATCAGCTGCAGGTGGCGTTCGACCGCGCGAGCGAGGCCGAGGCCGCGCGCCGGAACGAGCAGCTCAAGGCGGCGCTCCTCGATGCGCTGACGCACAACCTGCGGACGCCGCTGACGAGCATCAAGGCCGCGGTGACGGCGCTGCTCGCCGACGGGCAGAACGGCGAGGCCGCCCTGACGCGCGACGGCCGCCACGAGCTTCTGCAGGTGATCGACGAGGAAACCGATCGCCTGAACCGGTTCATCGAGGGGCTGACGACGGCGCCGGCCGCGGCGGACAGCTCGCAGCCGCTGAGCTTTCCGCCGACCGATCTCCGATCCATCGTCGGGGCGGCGCTCGCGCGCGCCGAGACCCTCACGCGCGATCACCGCGTGGTCGTCTCGATCGACGACGATCTGCCGCCGGTGTCGGTCGACGCGGCCGCGATTACCGAGGTGGTCTACATCCTGCTCGACAACGCGAGCAAGTACGCGGCGCCGCTGACATCCATCGAGGTCGCGGGCGAGCGGACGGATGGCGCGCTGGCGCGCGTGGCCGTCACCGACCAGGGGCCGGGCATCACGCGCGAGTTCCGCGAGCGCATCTTCGACAATTTCTTCCGGATCCCCGGCCGCGAATCGCGCGATCCGCGGCGGAAGGGGATCGGGCTCGGCCTGTCGATCGCGCGCCGCCTGGTGGAGGCGCAGGCGGGCCGACTCTGGGTCGAGACGCCGCCGACGGGACGAGGCACCACGTTCGCGTTCACGCTGCCGCTCGCCGCCGGCGTCGACACCGCCGAGGATCGAGAGGCCGCCGCAATCGCCGGAACCTAGCTCGTTTCACGGGAGCACACTGATGGCCACTGCAACGATCGACAAGTCGCGAGTGCTCGTCGTCGACGACGAGCCGCAGATCACGCGCGTGCTGCGCACGGTGCTGACCAGCCACGGGTATCAGGTCCGGACGGCCGGCGAAGGAGAGGCGGGGCTGATGAACTTCGCCGAATGGCACCCCGAGCTGGTGATCACCGACCTCTTCATGCCGCACATGGACGGGCTCGAGCTGTGCCGGCGGATTCGCGCCGTCTCGAACGTCCCCATCATCGTCCTGTCGGTGAAGGGCGAGGAGCGCACCAAAGTGGAAGCGCTCGATTCGGGCGCCGACGACTACGTGACCAAGCCGTTCGGGATGGACGAGCTGATGGCGCGCGTGCGCGCCGCCCTGCGCCGCGCGCCGGCGGCGGAGTCGGAGATTGGATCGTTCGAGGCCGGCGACTTTCGCATCGACCTCGATGCGCGGCGCGTGCACGTGCACGGCAACGAAGTGCGGCTCACGCCGAAGGAGTTCGATCTCTTCGTCTACATGGCGCGGCACCCCAACCGCGTCATCACGCACCGCACGCTGCTCGAAGCCGTGTGGGGCGAGGCGTCGCAGGAGCAGCCGGAGTACCTGCGCGTCTTCATGGGCCAGCTGCGGAAGAAGCTGGAGAAGGATCCCGCGAACCCGAAGTATCTGGTGACGGAACCGTGGGTCGGCTACAGATTCAATCCGAACGGCTAGTCAGGGCAGGTAGGGCAACTACCGCACGCTCCATTGCGCGACCGCAACGGACGGACGGCCCGCGGCGTCGGTGAACTCGACATACACCGACACATTGCGCCGCGAGTCTCCAAGCCGAGTCCGGTAGCTGTACCGGATCGGATACGACACGGGTTCATCGGGTTTGACGTAGTGCCCGCCGACGATGTCGCGGCCCGTCAGCCGGACCCGTGGACCCGCGAACTCGTTCATTTCGACAGCTTGTTCTTTCGTGACCGTGCGGCGTCCATCCGGCGTCTCATACGAGACGAGAGAAATGGCGTCGACGATTGCGCCGATGCCGTTGGTTTCCCGCACGCGCACGCGTCCTTGCACCATCCACTGCAGCGGCGGATCGGCCTGTGGACACGCGACAGAGTCGCACCTCACGGCCGTCGCCGGATTCGGGTCGAACGTCACCGTGAGGCTCGCGCCCACGGCGCGAGACCGCGCATACTCGAACATCAGGCCCGAGTACGCGGCTGCGGCCACGACCACGACCGTGAACATCGCCGTGACGCTCCACTGCGGGCGCGCGAGCCGCGCGGTGCCGGCCGAAAGAAAGCCGGCCAGCAACCCGAGCGGAACGAAAAAGAAGTCCGAGGGGATCTGCTCGTACCGCTGTGGGTACACCCTGCCGCCCACGAGATGGCCGACGAATCCGGCGACGCCCACCGCCATCGCGCACAGGGCGCCCCACGCGAAGGCCTCGACCAGCCTCACGCCGACTCCGGCGTTCGGGGTCGCAGGTGGCGCCGGGCGCGGCACGGCGACCGGCGCAGACGGAGCGGCCTCGGCGGGTGACCGTGCGCTGGGTCTGCGCGCAAGAAGCAACAGCAACTCTGCACCGGCGACCGAGAAGATGAACCCGAGCGGTTCGCCGAACACGTACCACCCGAACGTCTGACCGAGAAACGCGCCGGCCATGGCGCCGGCGACGGACAGAACCGTCACCATCCCGAGGTCGCCGTACTGATCCGGCCGCGTCGACCTCTCGAGGGCGGCGACCATCAGGCCGACGAGGACCCATCCGAAGAGGCCGATGAATCCAATCACGTCTGATCTATCGGTCGGTAGGCCTTCAAGGCCGCGAGGTCTTCTGGCAGATCTAGGGGCGAACCGCCTTTTTGCGCAGCTCGATGATCTGCCACGGGTCCGCCGGCCCGTGTCTCCAGTCCACGTACGTCGCCAGATCGCGAAGCGCGACGACCGTGAGTCCTTCCTCCTTCAGGTATTTCATGTACTCCTCGAAGCGGTCGACAGGCGTATTCACCCACGGGTGCTCGATGTCGGGGGCGCCATGAAACTGGAGGATGGCGATCTTGCCGTTCGTCGCCTGCCTCGTCGCCCGCTTCAGGTTTTCGAGTGTCCAGAAGGGGCGCGCATCTCCGGCTGAAGGCAGGAGCAGGGGATGATCGCGACCCGGCTCGTACGCGAAGCCGTTGCCTTCCTCGTACGGGTACTCCGGCGCGCCGCCCCGCCGCGCGAATCGGAATCCGAGCGCGGCGAGCATCGGAATGGCGTCCGGATCGATGGTATTGCCGGGATACGCGAAGGAGGTCGGCACCGGGATGCCATGCGCGGCGCACTGCGCATTGATCGCGTCGACCTGTTCCCTGACCTTCGGCAGGTTGGCCTTCGACAACGCCATGTGGTCTCGAGTGTGATTGCCAATCTCGAACCCGTCCCGGTGCAGGTCAGCAATCTGCTCCCACGTGAGATACTCCGCCTTGTTCGTGCGGAACGTGAATCCTTCCGTGATGAAGAACGTTGCGCCGAACCCATATTTCTTCAGTAAGGGTCTGACGACGGTGTAGTGGCTGGCTTTCGAGTCGTCGAAGGTCAGCACCACGAGCTTGTTCGGGATCGGCGCGAGCTGCGCGCCGGCCAGGACGACCGCAAACGCCGAGACGAGGCTCACAACGCGCGACACGAATCTAATCTGTATGACGATCGCTTTTCGGGAGCAATCGATTCACGATGAAGATGATTTGCCCGCCATGCCAGGCGCAGCTCGTCACGACTCCGCCCCAAACCTGCCGGACGGTGATCGATCCGAAGTGTTCGTCGGCAATCATCCGATCGAATTCTTCTTCCCGAGTCTGTTCAAGCCGTTCTTTGGTCGACGCGCGCACCTCGTGAAAGTACGAGAGGAGCTCGGTCTTGCCTGGCCACCCGCTACAGGTGGGGGCCTTCACCGACGTGCCGAACGGGTACCGTTTCGGAAGCTCGAGAAGTTTGTCTCGAACCCAATTGTCTTCGACCTCCGGAATGTGCCAGAGCAACCAGGCGATTGAGTTCCCCGCGTTGGGCGGTTGCCAGCGAAACTCCGCCTCCGACAGGTTTTCCGTCGCCCGAAGGATGGCAGGCGTGCGGAATTCGAGGCTATCCCAGATGGTTTGTGCTTGAGGACCCACAGTTTCCTTCTGCCTCACTCCTCCGGACGCGCCAGTTCACTTCGCGCGAGTGGCGAGTGGGCTCGAATCGTGTCGGACGAGCACCGGCAACGTGCGCCGGCCGCGGACCCTCCACAGCCAATAGAACATCGCGCCAAACACCAGCAGGATCGGCAGCGCCCGCATCGGCGCGGTCGTGAATGGCTCGGGCAGGATCTTCGCCACGCGCGCACGGATCGAGAAGAACGATCCGGCCGCGATGAACAGCGCGAAGCACATTCGCCACAGATGGCGCGCCAGGCGCGGCCCGCCGCGAGGCGCGCCGAATCGCATGATGCGCACGTCGCCAATCGCCGCCAGGATCATGACGGTGGCGAGGAAGAAGTGCATCTGGAACGGGACGCCTTTGAGGAAGCCGTGAGGGCTGTTGAAGGCCTGCACGCCGCGCACGATACCGTGGAGCGCGAGTCCGACCGCGATCGTCAGCGCGGCAACGTTGATGCGGCGGGTCCATGGCGACACGGGGCGGACGGTCGTCAGCGCCGTGCCCACGAAGTAGGCCGTCATGAAGCCGCCGAGCACATTCGGATCGGTGGGACTCTTGCGAAACGCCAGGATCGAGGCGGTGGTGCCCATGACGAGCATGGCGCAGACGAACAGCAGCCCGCTGCGGCGGTGGATGGTCCCGCCCTTCTTCACCAGCAGAGCCACGGCGCCGAGAACCATGGCGAGTCCGCCTGCCGCAATGTGGATCGGTAAGAGCATCCTCCTGATTAGACGGGCTTCGGCGGTCGGCGTTCGAGGTCGAGTTCGACGCGCAGGTTGTCGCGATCCCGGCCGACGGTGGCGACCGCGAGCCTGCGTCCGTCGCTGCGCATGAAGCTCACCATCGCGTCACGCTTCTCGAGCGACCCGTCGACGCGCACCGTGTCCCATTTTTCGGCGTGACCGGTGTAGCGGATCGTCACGTCGTAGTGCTGACTCCAGAAGAACGGCACGGCCTCGAAGCGCTCGCGGCGGCCGAGCATGTTGCGCGCGGCGACCTGGCCCATCCGCTCCGCGACGACCCAATGCTCGACACGAATGCGCTCGGCGCTCTGCGCGTCCGGCCATCGCGCCGCGTCTCCCGCCGCATAGATTTCGGCGGCGCTCGTCCGCAGATACTCGTCGACGAGGATGCCGCGGTCGACCGCGAGACCCGCTCGCTCGGCCAGCTCCACCGCCGGCCGGACGCCCACGCCGACGACAATCAGATCCGCATCGATCGTCGCGCCGTCGCTCAGCGTGACGGTCCGGCCCGCTGCGGACACAACCGTGCGCTCCAGATGAAAGACGACGCCGTGCGCTTCGTGCAGCGACCGCACGAAGCGGCCGATCTCGGCGCCCATCACGCGTTCGAGCGGCAAGCGTGCCGGCGCGACGACGTCCACGGCGATGTTCCGCGCGCGCAACGACGCGGCCACCTCGAGGCCGATGAAGCTCGCCCCGATGACGACGACCCGCTTCGCGCCGCTCAGCCCTTCGACGAGCGCGCGGCTGTCGGCGAACGATCGCAGATAGCGGACGCGCGCCTCGTCCGCTCCCGGAATCGAGAGGCGGACGGGGTCCGCGCCGGTCGCGAGCAGCAGCGCGCCGAACGGACGCCGCGATCCGTTCTCGAGCACGACGGTGCGCGACGCCGCGTCGATCGACGCGACCCGCGAGCCGAGCGACAGCTCGATCTGCTGCTGCTCGTACCAGTCTCGCGGCCAGATCGGAATCCAGTCGTCCTGCGCTTCGCCGGCGAGGTAATCCTTCGACAGATTCGGACGATCGACCGGCGGATCCGCGTCCGCGCTGAACATCGCAATCGGGCCGGCGAACCCTTCGCGGCGCAGCATCTCGGCGGCCGCAAGGCCGGCTGCGCCGCCGCCGACGATGCCGATCGACGCCGGGGCGGTCGGCGCGTTCGCGGTCGGGGCGGGAGCCGCGAGCTTGCCGCGAACGAAGATGGTGTCGCCGACGCGCTCGACGCGCCAGCACGGCAGCGGATCGAGCGCCGGCGCGCGCAGGGCGTCCCCGGTGGCGAGATCGAAGCACGCATGGTGCAGCGGACAGCGAACCGTGCCGTCGACGATCAGGCCCTCGGCAAGCGGACCGCGATAGTGCGTGCAGTACGGCCTGACGGCGAAGAAGCGATCGCCCGCGCGCGCCAGCAGCACCTCGTCGTCGCCGACCGTGCCGACGATCATCTGTCCGTCGGCGAGCGAGGCGGCGGGTGTACCAGCCGACAGATCCGGCTTCGGAGCGTCATTGGCTGCGGACTGCATGTGTCCATCATAGAGTTTTCAGCGTCTTGTCGCGCGAGCCGGCGGTGTCGTAGAAACGCAGGCTGCTGCTGGGCTTGGTCGCCTCGTCCGCACATTGACTATTCAGCGCGAAGCGCGATCAGCGGATCCTGCTTCGTCGCCCGTCGTGCGGGAACGTAGCAGGCGGCCAGCGTCACGACGATGAGCAGCAGCGAGACCGACGCGTACGTCACCGCGTCGGTCGCGGCGACCGCGAACAGCACGGCGCGCATGAGCCGCGCGAGGAACACGGCGCTGACCACACCGGCCGCGACGCCGCCGCCGGCGAGGATGAGGCCGGGAGCGAGGATCAGCCGCTCGATGTCGCGCCGCTGCGCCCCGAGCGCCATGCGGATGCCGATTTCGCGCACGCGCTGGTTCGCGGCGACGCTCATCACGCCGTAGGTGCCGATCGCCGCGAGCAGCAGCGCGACGCCTGCAAATGCCGCCATCAGCGACAGGACGACCTTGCGGCGCACCGTCGAGTCCGCGAGCAGGTTCTCCATCGTGCTCTGGCTGTACACCGGCAGCGTCGGATCGATCGCGTGAATCGCCCGCTCGACCGCGGTGTTCAGCGACGCGGGATCCGTGGTCGATCGATAGAAGACCGTCAGGGCGTTGTTCGAGCGCTGGAACAGCGGCAAGTAGATCCGCGACGCGACCGGCACGTCGAGCCCATCGTCGTGGATGTCGACGACGACGCCGACGATGCGGGCTGGCTGGCGGCCGATCACGATGCTGCGCGCGAGGGGATCCTTCCCGGCAGAGTGCGTCTTCGCGAACGTGTCGTTGACGATCACGACCGGCTCGCTGCCCACCGTGTCGGCGGCCGTGAAGGCGCGGCCGCCGAGGATGGGAGCTTTCAGCGTGGCGAAATACTCCGGGCTCGCGACCTGGAACTGCGCGCGGCGGACGTCGGCTGGCGCGGTCGATTCGCCGACGAACGTGAAACGCTGCGTGACGCCCGATCCGCTGAAGGGGGTGCGGTTGCTGACGCTCATCCCGACCGACTCGACGCCGGGCAGGGCGCCGACACGGCGCAGCACCTCGTTGATGTACGCGTTGCGCTGGGCCGGCGTGCCGTACGGATTCTTCGACGGGTCGTTCGGGACCGGAATCCAGATCTGCGCGAAGCCGACGCGCGCCGGATCCAGTCCGGGATTCACCTGCAGCATGCTCCAGAAGCTGCGCACCAGCAGACCGGCGCCGACGAGGAGCACGAGCGAGATCGCAATCTCCGCCGCGACGAGGGCGCCCCGGAACCGCCGCTCGCCGCGTCCTTCGCCGAGCCCGCGGCCGCCATCCTTCAGGCTCCCGCCGGGATTGACGCCCGACACCTGCACCGCCGGCACGATGCCGAACACGACGCCGGCCACAATCGACAGCGCGAGGCCGATGGTGACCATGCGGCCGTCGAAGTGCACCTCTGTGAGCCGCGGCAGATCGGGCGGCATCATGGCGACGATCCAGTCCTTCGACCACGCGAGCGCGACGAGCGCGGCGGCGCCGCCGGCGATCGCGACGACGAGGCTCTCGACGAGCAGCTGGCGCACGAGCTGACCGCGCGTGGCGCCGAGCGCGCGCCGCACCGCGATCTCGCGCACGCGGCTCGACGCGCGCGCAAGCGTGAGGTTGGCGACGTTCACGCAAGCGATGAGGAGCAGCAGTCCGACGGCGCCCATCAACACGCCGAGCGTCGGCCGGATGCGACGGGTCAGCTCGCTCTGCACGCCCTCGAGGCGCAGCGCCCACTGCACGTTTGCCGGATAGTTGCTCGGATAGGTCGCGCGCAGCTCGGAGGCGAGCGCGTCGAGACGATCCTGCGCCTGCCGGAGCGAGACGGCCGGCTTCAGCCGTCCCATCACGCCGGGAATGAAGTTCTGCTGACGCTGCGGCGGACTGGTGAACGGCGCCGCGGCGAAGCCGCACGCGCTCCACATGTCCACGTCGCCGCGAACCGTCTCGCCGGGATGACGGAAGTCGCGCGGCATGACGCCGACGACCGTGTAGGTGTCCGTATCCATGACGACCTTGCGTCCGATGACGTCGCGCGCGGCGCCGAACGCGCGGCGCCACAGCCCGTCGCTGATCACGACGGCGTCGGAGAAGCCGGGCACCGCGTCCTCGGGTCCGTAGACGCGTCCCAGCTGCGCGCTCGCGCCGAGCAGCTGAAAGTAGCCGGCGCTCGTGACGAGCACCTCGACGCGTTCGGGTCGATCGCCGCCGAGGAACGACGCGCTGACGGGCCACACAGCGGTGACGCCGTCGAAGACGCCGGCCCGGTCGCGCAGATCCTCGAGCTCGGGCTGCGAGATGCCAATGTTCCGGCCGTTGGTCGCGCGCGCGTCCGCGGCGATGCGCACGAGGCGATCGGGGTTCGGAAACGGCAGCGGCCGGATCAGGACCGCGTTGACGACCGTGAAGATCGCGACGTTCGCGCCGATGCCAAGGGCGAGGGTGAGAATCGCGATGGCGGCGAATCCGGGCGCCGAGACAACGCGTCGCAGGCCGTGGCGCAGGTCGCGTAGCAAGGCATCCATTGGCGTTCATGCTACGCGAATATTTTCGCGTCCGATACTGTTCGCAGTCGCGCAGCGTCCGAAATCGAGATCGCTACCAGACCGTGTCTCGTAGTGCAGACCGACCGTCACCGACAGGTCCGGCGCGACCGCGACCACATCGATCACAACCACGTTCTGAGAAGTCGGGAGTTAGTGGGGAGTTAGTGGAGCGGGCTACGGGGATCGAACCCGTGTCCGAGGCTTGGGAAGCCTCTGTACTACCATTGTACTAAGCCCGCGTTCGACGCGTGGAAATCGTATCACGAGCGGACGAGGGCCAGCACCTCGTCGCGTTTCGCCGCCATCATCTGCGGCGTCTTCGCTTCCAGATTCAGCCGCAGCAGCGGCTCCGTGTTCGAGGGCCGCACGTTGAAATGCCAGTCTGGGTATTCGACGGAAATCCCGTCCAGCTCGTACTGGTTGGCGTCCGCGTACTTCGCGGCAATCGCCGTCAGCTTCGCCGGCACGGCGTCCATGTTCGGCAGCTTCGTGTTGATCTCGCCGGAAATGAAATACCGCGAGCGCAGCGGCTCGAGCAGCTCGTGCAGGCTCTGACCCTTCTTCGACATCAGCTCCAGGATCAGCAGCGCCGGAATGAAGCCGTTGTCGGCGTAGAAGTTGTCGCGGAAGTAATAATGTCCGGTGACTTCCCCGCCGAAGATCGCGTTCGACTCGCGCATGCGGCGCTTGAAGAACGCGTGGCCGACGCGGTTCATCAGCGCCGTTCCGCCGTAGCGCGCGACGGTGTCCTTCACCGCGTGGCTCGCCCGCAGGTCGTAGATGATCGTCGAGCCGGGATGCTTCAGGAGGAACGCCTCCGCGAGCAGCGCCGTGATGAAGTCGCCCGAGACGAACTCGCCGGTGCCGTCGATGAAGAAGCAGCGGTCGGCGTCGCCGTCCCAGGCAATCCCGACGTCGGCCTTCTCGGCGACCACGCGCTCGACGATGTCGCGGCGATTCGCCTCGATGAGCGGATTGGCTTCGTGATGCGGGAACCGGCCGTCGATCTCGAAGCACAGCCGCGTCGTCCGACAGGGGAGCCGATCGAACATCATCGGCGCGACGAGCCCGCCCATGCCGCTGCCGGCGTCCAGCACGACGTTGAACGGACGCACGATCCCGGGATCGATGAACGACATCACGTGCTTCACGTACCGATCGACGACTTCTCTCGTCGTGACCTGACCGCGCGACGCGGCCGGCCGCGGGATCCGGTCGTGCGCGATCATGTCGCGGATCTCGTCGATCCCCGCGTCGCCGCTCAGCGGGAACGCCTCCTGGCGCACCATCTTCATCCCGTTGTACTGCTTGGGATTGTGCGAGGCGGTGACCTGCACGCCGCCGTCGTGCGTGTCCGCCGCGACCGCGAAGTACAGCGTGTCGGTCGGGATCATGCCGTAGTCGGTGACCGCGGAGCCCTGCGACGTCGCGCCGTCGATGAAGGCCGCCGCCAGCGCCGGCGACGACAGCCGCATGTCGCGGCCGACGGCGATCCGCCGGGCGCCGAGGTAGGCGACGAACGCGGCGCCGATGGCGTACGCGGCCTCCTCGTTCACCTCGTCCGGGTAGAGGCCCCGAACGTCGTACGCCTTGAAGATGTCGGGCTTGA
>Ga0114129_10010061_pt1 | contig 13483 bp, 12 predicted proteins | sample RhiMetdeltSRZDD1_FD_80071 | JGI IMG/M metagenome (GOLD analysis project Ga0114129, IMG submission 80071) | Populus rhizosphere microbial communities from Tennessee, USA - Rhizosphere MetaG P. deltoides SRZDD1 (version 2) (version 2) | ecosystem: Host-associated > Plants > Roots > Rhizosphere >...
CGGCGGTACGACGCATCGACCCCAACTTCGTCGTCTCGGGCATGCGCACGCTCAACGAGCAGATCAATTCACGCATGTCCAACGAACGAATGTTGTCGTTCCTGGCGGGGGGATTCGCGGTCCTCGCGACCATCCTCGCGATTGTCGGCCTGCACGGGGTCCTGGTGTTCCAGGTCGCGAACCGGACGCGCGAGATCGGAATCCGCATGGCGCTGGGTGCACGCCGCGGGATCATCATCCGTCTGGTTGCGAGCGAGATGATCGCCGTCGTGCTCGGCGGCCTGGCTACTGGCGTCGCGACCGCGTACTTCTGCGGACGCTACGTGCAGAGTCAGTTGTTCGGTCTTGAAGCCGATGACCCGCTCGTCTTCAGCGTCGCGGTGACCGCACTCCTGTCAGCTGCGGCCGCAGCTACGGTCCTTCCCGCGCTGCGAGCGTCCCGCATCGATCCGCTGGGCGCCCTCAGGCACGACTAACGTCATTGCATTCTGCATTGCTTGGTGTCAGTCGGTGCGACGCATCGCAACCACCACGATGAAGAGCAGCAACGCGAAGGGAATGATGGCACCGCCCACGCCGGTACCGAGGACGAACAGATGGACCGCGACCGCGCCGGCCATCGTGCTTCCGGCGAGGACGGCCGCGGGGTAGACGGTTCGCGGTACCAGGAAGAGCAGACCACCCGCGACTTGCAAGGCGCCGGTCAGATAACGGAACCAGTCGCCGAGTCCAATCTGCGCAAACAGTCGCACCCAGAACGCGTCGGACTCGAGCTTCGAGATGCCGACCGCGAGAAACACCGCGGACGCGGCAATTCGGAGGACCCACCCGACGGTGTCGAAGGCTGGAACGCGTTCGGGCGGCGCAAGCAGGTCTCGTTCAACGATCCCCATGCGCGTGTTTGCTGGAATGCCGCACGAGGATACAGGTGCCGACGAGTCCAGCCGGTCCGGCAACGAGGGCCATGACGCGTCCAATGGGAGCCGGAACGGCAATGGCCGAAAGAACGATGACAAACCCGAGCGCAACGACCAGATATCCTGTCGATCGGTGCGTCCGGATCCACAACGCACGATCGGAAAGGGTTCTGCGGGTGCGGATGCCGATCGCGAGATTCGGGCGCGTCCGTGGCAGCAGATTGCCGATGCTGATCATCACGAGACCCAACATCGCGGGCACGATTCTTGTCGCCCAGTCGCGGCCAGAGAGGAGTCCCAGCACTCCGAGCAGCACTATCGCATGCACGCCGATCACGAACAGAGCAAACCGCAGCATGATGGCGTCATAGATCGGCAGGACGTCCGATGAGCCTGACTCCTCGACAGGGTGTTTGATGCAGAGCCCGCGAAGCAGGATGTCGGTGAGCGCCACGGCGGTCGGCAGGAGAAAAGCCACCATCAGACTGCCGAGTTCGATCGTGCCGCCTGCGGCTCGAGTGAATGAAGGTGGGATCGCGTCGGGAAGTCCCACGTACAGCGCGGCGGCGCCGAGAGCGTATCCCGCCAGGATCACGAGGTTGAGTGGAGAGAGGAAGGAACGCATCTCAGGCCTCCTGGTGCCGAGCTCGGGCGGGCTTCGAAATGCGACGAGGAGTCCCGCGGTTGGGGCGGGTCCACTCGATCAGGTGCTGAATCAGGTCCTGGAACACCGAGGTGTCCAGCTCGTATCGGATTTCCTGGCCTCGTCGCTCGGTCACGACGAGGCCGGCGTCACGGAGCACGGCAAGATGGCGGGAAATCGTCGGCCAGCTCGAATCGAACCGGTCCGCGATCTCTCCGGACGTCAGCGGCCCGTCCCGCAACAGCCGCAGGATCTCGCGCCGGGTCTCGTCGGCCAGCGCGCGGAAGACTCGATCGGACCCTCTCATCACGCCTCGCTTCCTTACATGATTAGCAAAATAGCTAATTACATGACGTGTGTCAAGCGGGGCGATACGGATGGCTTTAGGCTTTAGGCTTTGGGCTTTGGGCTTTGGGCTTTAGACTTTGGGCTTTGGTCAGCCAGTGAGAACGTGGCGTGTCCGTCGTCGCGGCCAGTGGATCGATGCGACGATCGATCAGAGCGGCAAAAAGTGGCGACTCACATTTACGCGGAACGGCCGAGTCCTCGCCGTGTCGGAGTTCGACACGCGCGATGAGGGACGAGAAGCGGCGCGCACGCGGTTGCGCGAATTGGAACGCGCCGGCTGGACCGAGCACTGGTAGCGCGCGTCTCTCGATTCAGTTCCTCGTCGTTCTCCGCGTCCGAGCGATCGCGTCGCGGCCGCATGGCAAGAACTGCAATGTGGGTTCCTCGGGTGCACGGCAATACTTGCCACGTCGCACTCGGGTATCCGACCAACGCTCCCAGGAAATCGAAGCTGTGTTGATTCTCGTGCGCGGCACGCTCCGTGAAGAGGAGGACGATGTACACTGGGAGGACGGCGCAGGATGGCCGAAACGCTTCAGGAGCTCTCAACCGGGCTGGCCGAGTTTCGTTCATCGGTCGATCAGCAATTCGAACAGGTCCATCAGCAATTCGAACAGGTCCATCAGCAATTCGAGCGGGTCGATCGGCAATTCGAGCAGGTCTGGAAGCAGTTCGAGCAGGTCGACAGGCGGTTCGCGCAGGTCGACGAGCGGTTCGAGCAGCTCGAGAAGCGCATGGAAGACGGCTTCAGCGCAGTCGATGAGCACTTCGCGGAGCAGCGCGCGTACATCGAATTCGCATTCACCAGGGTCGACGATCGAGTGACAGGACTCGAACAACGGATGGACCGCCGTTTCGACAGGCTGGAAGGCCGTTTCGATAGGTTGGAAGGCCGCTTCGATCGATTCGAAACAAAGCTGGACCGAGCGCTGCAGCCAGGACGCCGGAGGAAACGGCCCTGACGTCCAATGAAGCCTCGCTTCGGCGAGGCGATTCTTTATGAAGTGCCTGTCGCGGCTCGCGTACGCAATCTTGGCGACCGCAGTGCTGACATGCACGACCGGCGCCCATCAATCCCCATCTTCACAGGCGTCCAGCTACACGGTTCCTCCCGCGATCGGCGACGGATGGACGACGGCATCCGTCGAACAGGCCGGGATCGATCGCCATCGGATCGAAGCCATGACGGACTCGATTCGCGCCCATCCGGATCTGAATGTCCACGCGCTTCTGATCGAACACGACGGGCGTCTGGTGTACGAGGAATACTTCTCCGGGAAAGACGAACGCTGGGGTGAGCCGCTGGGCGTCATCAACTTCACTCGAGAGACGAAACACGACCTTCGCTCCGTCACCAAGAGCGTTGTCTCGGCGCTCGTTGGAATTGCCGTCAGCTCGGGCGCCATTCGCTCGCTGGACACGCCGCTTGTCGACTACTTCCCGGAGTACAAGGAACTGCAGGTCCCTGAGCGACGACGGATCAGCATCCGGCACGCGCTCGCCATGAGCGCCGGCTTCGAGTGGAACGAGGAAGTTCCATACACCAACCCGAAGAATGATGAGATCGTAATGATCCGAAGCCGCAATCCTATGCGCTATGTCCTGAGTCGCCCTATCGTGGCCCCGCCGGGCACCAGGTGGCGTTACAACGGCGGAACTACACAGGCTCTTGGCACCATCGTGCAGCGTGCGACGAAGCAGCCGCTCGCGGACTACGCCCGTACGGTCCTCTTTTCGCCGATCGGTATCACGGATTTTGAATGGGTCGGCGATCTGGCCGGCGTTCCCTCAGCGGCATCCGGACTTCGGCTTCGGCCTCGCGATTTGGCCAGGTTCGGATCGCTGTATTTGCACGAAGGCCAATGGGGAGGCCGTCAGATCATTCCCTCGGCATGGGTTTATGAATCGACACGGCGGCAAATGAGTTTTCCAGGCGGGTGGAGAGGATACGCGTATCAGTGGTGGCACACGTGTTATCAAACCCCCTCCGGAGTCGTGGAGGTGCCGACCGCCGTAGGAAACGGCGCGCAGCGCGTCTTCCTTCTGCGCGCGCGGAAGACTGTGGTGACGGTGATGTGCGGACGTTACAACGACTTCAGCGCGGACCCGACCGAGCGCCTCTTGCTCGACTACATCATTCCCGCCTTGCCGGGCGCGCCGACCTCCACGTGCCCGTCGTGATCTGAAGCCCTTCCTTTATGGTCCGAAAACTGGCGGCCGGACTGGCGCTCGGCGGCATTGCGGCGCTGATCGTCCTCGCGCTCGGCGCGGGGGGCTTTCTCGAAACCGCAGAGCTGAAAGCCTACGACTGGCGCATGCGCCGCTCGGCCGATCCCGCCTCCGTCAACAAGAACATCGTTCTCATCGAGATCAACGACGCGACGATTCGGGACTTCGAGCCCGTGTTCGGCCACTGGCCGTGGCCGCGCCTGGTGCATTCGTACGTCGTGGATTATCTTGCAGCCGCTGGCGCAAGGGTGGTGGCGATCGACCTCACCCTTGCCGAACACGATCGCGTCGAGCTGTACGACGTCAACGGCGACAAATACACCGGCAGAACCAGCGACGAGAAGCTCGCCGCATCCGTGCAGCAGGCGGGCAACGTCATCATGCTCGCCGATGCCGTCCAGGAAGGCCGGGTGAACGGCGATCAGGATCCGAACGCCGCGTCCTGGAAGGATCCCGGCTATCGCCTCGGCGATCGCGCGGAGCCGCGCCCCGTCGTGCTCGCTCCCTTTCAGGAGCTCACGAATGCGTCCGTCGGCCTGGGCCACAACTTCATCGCGCTCGATCCTGATGGACCCGCACGTCGAATGGTGCCGTTCATTCAGAACGAGGGGAAGTACCTGCCGTCTCTCGGCGTGGCCGCCGCTCTGCGTGCGGGAGGGTTCGCCCCCGGCGAAATCGCGGCGGACGGCGACGCCATCCGAATCCGCGACGGTCGTCTGCCGCTGGTGCCGATAACCGTGCAGGACGTCTACGATCCTCGCAAGGTGCACAAGCAGTGGACGATGCTGATTGATTATCGGGCGCCATGGCTCCTTGCGGGCGCCGGGCACGCGTATCCGGTCTACGAATACCGGCGCGTGTTCTACTCGCAGCTTGCGTTGCTGGAGAAAGAGAAGCCGCAGATCGATCCCGCGGTCTTCAAGGACAAGATCGTGTTCGTCGGCTTCACAGCGTCGGGCCTGACGGACGTCTTTCAGACGCCGATGTCCGGCGAAAAGACCGGCACGATGCCCGGCATTCAGTTGCACGCGAGCATGGCCGACAGCATCCTGGCGAATCGATTCATCCGGCCCGCGTCGCCGGCGTCGCGCATCGGGGCTGTGATCGTCGCGTCCGCGGGGGTCGGTCTGCTGGCTGCGTTCCTGTCCTTTTCGGGCGCGGCGCTTGCGACGGCAGCGATTCTGGGCGGTTGGACTTACCTGGCGCTCACCGCGTTCCGTGAAGGCCTCTGGCTGAATCTCGTCCAGCCGCTCACCGCTGGAGGAATCGCGCTGTTCCTCGGCACCGCCTATCAGTACTTCGTGGAAGGGCGAGAGAAGCGGAAGGTGAAGAAACTGTTCGGCCGCTACGTCTCGCGCGACGTCTTCGCGCAGCTGATGGCGCATCCAGAGACGGCCGAGCTCGGCGGGAACCGGCGCGAGATGACCGTCCTCTTCTCCGATATTCGCGGGTTCACGACGGTCACGGAGCGCGGAAATCCCGAGGAAATCGTCACGCAGCTCAATGAATACTTCTCGAAGATGGTAGAGGTGGTATTCCGCCACCAGGGAACGCTCGATAAATTCGTCGGCGACATGGTCATGGCGCTGTTCGGCGCGCCGCTCGACGACCCGGAGCACGCCGAGCATGCCGTGCAGGCGGCCATTGACATGGTCCGCGAGCTGGGTGAGCTGAACAAGACCTGGGCCGCCGCCGGGATGGCGCAGCTCGATATCGGCATCGGCATCAACTCGGGCGACATGATCGCCGGCAACATCGGGTCCTCGTCAATCATGAGCTACACCGTGATCGGCGACAACGTGAACCTTGGATCGCGGCTGGAATCCTTGAACAAGGAATACAAGACCCGCATTATCATGAGCGACGCCACGCGAACCAGATTGCGGAACAACTACGCCACGCGGCCGCTTGGCGACGTAATCGTGAAGGGCAAGACCAAGGCCGTGGCGATTTACGAGATCCAGGTCCCAGCTCCCCTGGTTGTAGAGGAACCGACGATATGAAACCAGCAGTCTTCTTTCTCACGGCGCTTCTGGCGGCAAGTCCGGCGCACGCGCAACTGGGCGGCATTCTCAACAAGGCCCAGAAGGCGAAAGACACGCTCGACAAGGTCAACGATCTCAACATCAACGACCAGGAAGAACGCCAGCTCGGTGAACAGGTGAGCGGAAACCTTCGCGGGAAGTACGGCGTGTACCAGAGCGAAGAACTCACGAAGTACGTGGCGCTCGTCGGCACCGTTCTCGCCCAGAGCAGCAGCCGCCCCAATCTCGACTGGAAGTTCATCGTCCTCGACACCGATGGCGTGAACGCCTTCGCCGCGCCCGGCGGTTTCATTCACGTCACGCGCGGCCTGCTGGGGCTCGTGAAGAACGAGGCGGAGCTTGCGGGCGTGCTTGGACACGAGATCACGCACGTCACCGCCAAGCACACCGTGAAGGCGATTCAGAAATCCAAAGGGGTCCAGCTCGCCAGCGATGAAGCCGGCGGTGGATCGCTGCGCGATCGCTTCATCGCGAAGATGGCGCAGGCCGCCTACGAGAAGATTCTCAACAACGAGTTCAGCCGCGAGGACGAAGGGGATGCGGACAAGGTGGGTGTTCAGCTCGCCAATCGTCTGGGCTACGCGCCCACGGGCCTCGTGGACGTGCTGAAGAACCTGGATGCCAGGAATTCGGGGCGTGAGGATCGCAACGGGCTCTTTGCGTCGCACCCGGCGACCAAGGATCGCATCGAAAAGCTCGAAAAGCAGATCAAAGACGAAAAGCTGACCGGGACGGCCACCGTGCAGAGCCGCTACGCGAAGTTCATCCACTTCGAGGCGAAGCCCGTCGACGAGATCGCCGTCGCCACGGAAGGCGCCGCGGGCCTGGCCGGCGGCGATTCAAAGCCGGCGGCCAAGAAGGAAGACGAGAAAAAGCCGGAGGAGCCAAAGAAAAAAGGCGGCCTGCTCGGGAGATTCAACTCGTCTTCGAGCGAACAGAAGCAGTCCAGCCAGACGATTGCCTCGGCCGGCGCTCGAGGGGTCGGCCCCGATCGGGACGCGAAAGGCGGCTCCAACAAGTCGCTCGTGACGCCGAAGATCACGCCCGCAGAGATCGAGGCATTCAAAAAGGGAATCGTGGCCTGAGGGGCGTCGAGGCCGGACGGCAGACCCATGGCCCACTACCCGGGGCACCTGCTCCTGAGCGTCGCGGCATTTGCCGTGACGCTCGGGTTCATGAGCCTGACCGTCAACCGGCTCGTCAAACGCAAGCTCCGGCTCTCCCTCCTCCTGCTGGGCGGATGCATTGCGATCGGACTGGTCCTCACCCTTTATCCGGGCCTATCGCCTGATACCGCGATCCAGCTGCGAGCCTTCCGCAATCTTGCGCTCGCTGCAGCTCTGATCAACGCGACGGTCCTCGTCGCGATCAACCCGCTGAGAATCGATCGCGTGCCCGACCGATTTCCGGCGATCGTTCAGGACGCGCTCATCATCGGCCTCGTGCTGCTCGTCTCGACGTTCGTGAGCGATCGTCTGCTCACGACGTCGGCCGTGAGCGCGGTCGTTCTGGGGTTCGCGCTGCAGGACACGCTCGGGAACGCGTTCGCCGGCCTCGCGATCCAGAGTGAAAAGCCGTTTCACGTCGGGCACTGGGTGAGGGTCGGGACTTTCGAAGGCCGGGTCGCGGAAGTCACCTGGCGCGCGACGAAGCTGCGCACGAAAGCCGGCAACTTCGTCATCCTGCCCAACAACGTCGTCTCCAAGGAAGCCATCACGAACTACTCCGAGCCGCAGGCGCCGACGCGTCTCGAAGTGGAAGTCGGCGCGTCGTACCTGGTTCCGCCCAACGAGGTCAAAGCGGCCATCATGGAGGCGCTGCGCAATTCGTCCTGGGTGCTGGAGACGCCGACGCCGATCGTCGACCTGCTGTCGTTCGACGCATCGGCCATCACTTACAGGGCGCGCTTCTGGATCGCCGACTACGAACGCGATGAGGACGCGCGGGACGAGGTCCGTACGTCGATCTACTACGCCTTCCAGCGCAAGCGAATCGAGATCCCGTGGCCGATCCAGGTCCAATACGAGCGCGAGCTGCACGAGCCGGACGCCGAGACGCGTGTGGAGGAACAGGAACGCCTGCTGTCCAGCGTCGATCTGTTTTCGTCGATGACGCCAGAGCTCCGACTCGAGATCGCCCGCGCCGCGCCGATTTCAGTCTTCGGCAGCGGCGAAGCCATCGTCCGTCAAGGTGAGCCGGGCCAGTCGATGTTCGTGATGTGCACGGGCACGGTCAGCGTGGTGCTGGAACCCGACCGTCAGGAGATCGCGCGCGTCGAGCGAGGCGGCTATTTCGGCGAGATGTCGCTGCTCACGGGAGAGCCGCGCTCGGCGACCGTGCTCGCCGTCGGCGACGTGTCGCTTGTCGAGATCGGCGTCGGGCTCTTCAGAAGACTCGCCGCCGAAAATCCGCAGGCCATCGAGCAGATCGGTATCGCTGCGATGACGCGCCGCGCGGACCTGGAACGGATCAAGACCGCCACGGCCGGAGCCGTGACGGTCGAGACGAACACGCTGCTTGCCCGGATGAAGAAGTTCTTGCGGCTCGCCTAAGCGAGGCCGCGGGGCTACCACCGTCGCGCTTCGCGATACGCCCGCTCGTATCCCTGCTGGAATCCCCGGCGGTACTGATACCGGTAATCGTCCTTCGATCCATACCGGCGGTCGTAGTTGCGGTCGCCAGACCGATACCATTTCTGCCGGGCGTACTCCGGATACCGTCCCTTACGCGCGTCGTCGAGTCCCTTCTCGTACCCGTCGTTCAGGCCGTTCTGGAACGCGATGTTGGATCCGTAGCCGTAGTAGCCGGGATTGCCTGGGTAGTTCGGATAGTTCTGAGGGTACTGCGAAGGATAACCCGATCGATCGTCGCGCCTGGGATATTGGCCTCCGCCGTAATAGCCGCCATTGTTACGACCGTATCGGTTGTAGCCCTCGCGATATCCCTCCACGTAGCCGCTGCGGAAGTTCTCGCGGTAGCGATTCTTGTCGCCGTAGCTCCGGTTATAGCCGCGGTCGGCGTTGCGGAAATCCCTTTCGCGTTCGATATCGAACGGGTGGCGATCTCGCGCGGCCTCCTCGCCGTCTTCGCGGCCTTCACGGTAGCCGTTCTCGTATGCGATGCGGCGCGCGTCGTAATAGGACGCCTGATAGTCGTCGTTGTATCCCGGGCGTGCGTTCATCCAGGCGTTGAACTGCTGGGCACCCGCGGGCGCGGCCAATGCGAGAACCATCGAGCACAGGGTGAAGATGCGTGTTGACATGGGTCTCTCCCAACCATCGACGAACGTCGATGAGCCGAGCAAGAACCTTACCCATGCCAATCTGCCAAATTGGCCTGAAATGACGGGACTTTCGCGGCCGGGGTCGCCGCATGTGGACAGCTACTGGGACCAGACGAGGACACGCTCCCCGTGGCGTCCCTTGTGGTCGACGACGAGGGTGGGCCCGTAGCGCTCGAGATCTTCGACCGTGATTTTCAGGTCCTGGAGATCGATCGAGTCACTACCAACTCCCACGCGGGTCTTGATACGAAGGAGCCAGAAGGGGATCTCCATGCGCACGACGCGTCCCTCATCGGGATCGAAGGCCATGATGTTCAGCGACTGCGGCCGTCGATCGACGGCGGGCCTGTCCGTATTCGCCCTCAGAAAATGCCCGCGATCGTCGAGCTCGATCAACGGCCGCTGGTTCGCGAACTGCTGACGGACGCGCTCGAAGTCGTTGACGGCAACGGACGGCGACACCGAGCGAACGTCGATGTGGGTCTTCGCGAACCAGAGTCCCGCCGCCGCGAGCGCGACGAGCCCCAGAATGCCCATCACGACAACGCCGACGACGACCCAGACCCAGGTCTTCACCTTGCCGGCCATGTCTCAGTCTCTCTTATTTGACGATATGTTTGGACTCTTCGAGGCAAACCGGATCGTCTTTTTCGCACGCCGCGGCCGCCAGGGCCGCTTCTCGCCGCGCGGCCGGACGATCTCCCCGCTGCAACGCGACGCGCGCCAGCTCGAGATGCGCCCGTCCCCGCACCCACTCCGCGGCGTCCGGTTTCAGGGCCAGCCGCAAATCTGATTCGGCGTCCTGCCGGCGGCCGAGCTGCACCCGGGCGGCTCCGCGCTTGTAGTGCCACAGCGCCGCCTCGCCGGGGATCTTTCGCCTGGTGTCGCGCGCGAACATCGTGAGTCCCTCGGACAGGATGGCTTCGGCTTCGGCCGGCCGGTTGCCCCGAATCGCGGTCGCTCCCGCCTCCAGCAGCAGCAGACGATTGCGCGGGTATCGCCGCCGCAAATCGGCCAGCACCTGGAGCGCAGCCTCGTAGCGCCTCTCGCGGTTGTACAGCAATACGAGCGCGAAGAGCGCGTCGGTTCGATCTTCCGTCTCGGCCGCCGCGCTCTCCTCGATCATGCGCAGGCCGCGCTCCTTGCCGCCGCCGAACCCGGCGACGTACGCCATGAAGCGCATGGGCAGCGAGAGCGTCGAGATCAGGTAACGATACGTGCCCACGATGAGGCCAGCTTCCTTGCGGCGCGGATCGAGCTGGAGGACGCGTTCCTGTTCGTCGTAGCCTCGGCGTGCCGCCTTGAATCCGGCCAGCAGCCGTCCCTCGACCGACGCGATGTACGAGGCCTGCAGCCCGAGCGCCGCCCCGAGATCGTAGTGCGCCTGAGGGTCTTTCGGTCTCGCCTTGACCCGTTGCTCGGCAAGACTGATCGCCAACGCGATCTCGCGCTTGAACTCGGCGTCGAGCTCGGGCGGCGGCGGGGTCAGATCGATTCTCGAGCGCGAGAGGCTGCCGAGGTAGTGATCGACGGTGACTGCGCCCCGCCGGAACAGAATGTCCAGCCATATGGATGACGCCAGCGCGCGGTGGTTGGCCGGATCGTTCGGGTTCGCGCGGACGGCCGCGCGAAGCAGCGTTATCGCCTCGTCGCGATCGAGGTTGTATGCGAAGTCGCCCGCCTGCTCGCGCAGCTCGCGCGGCGATTGCCCCGAGAGCGTGTCCGACGCAAGGCACAACAGGCAGGCCACGACGGTTCGCCGCGATAATCGTCGCCGAGGGCCCATGAACCTATATTAGCCGTGGGAATCACAGAACGAAGCCCCGGCCCAGCCCTCGCTCGACCGCTCGTTCCAACGCCAGACGCGCCGCCGCCACATCTTCGATCGCCATTCCGAGCGATTTGAAAACCGTAATCTGCGATTGATTGAGTCGTCCCGCGACGCGGCCGCCGAACACATCGCCGAGCTCGCCCGCGATGTGTGAAGCGTCGATCGCTCCTTCTTTCATCGGAATCACGAGATCGCCGGCCTCTGCCAGCGCGCCGGTGCGCGAATCGACGAAAACGCGAGCGCTTCGAACGAGCGCCGTGTCCATCTCGCGTTGAGTGGGCCGGCATGCGCCGACCGCGCAGATGTGCACGCCATCGGACACCGCCTCACGGCGGAGCACGGGATCCGTGGTTGCCGTCACCAGGGCGATGATGTCCGCTCCGTGCGCCGCCTCCGAGGCCGAGCCGACCGCGTGCATCGCGGCGTTCATGTGCGGCTGTATCTCCTCGATGAGCTTCTCGACGTGCGTCTCGGTCCGGCCCCAGATTCGGATTTCGGTGAGCCGTCTCACGCGCGCGATCGCTTCGATGTGGCTCCTGGCCTGGACGCCGGAACCGAGCACCGCGAGAACGCACGCGTCCTCTCTCGCCAGATGCCGCGTCGAGGCGGCCGAGACCGCCGCCGTCCGCGCTTCCGTGATGTAGCGTCCGTCGAGGACGGCGGACAACGCGCCGGTCTCGGGATCGAGCAAGACGATCGTCGCCAGGTGCGTCGGAAGACCGCGTGCGGCGTTCGCGCTGTAGACGCTGACGAGCTTCGTGCCGAGGGCGGCCGGCTCTTTGATGAATGCCGGCATGATCCCGTAAAAGGCGTGATCCGTTCCCGCAGCACCCACGTCGATCACGCTCCGCAGAGGCTGACGCGCGCCCCCGGCCGAAAACTGGTCGAGCGCGGTTTGCATGGCGTCGATCAGGTCGTCCATGGACAGGACCGCGCGGACGTCCTTCTCGGAGAGGAGCAAGGGCATGCGCATCAAATTACCCGATTTCGCTGCCGTGCTATTCTGCAATCCTTCCTGCTGATTCTAGGGGGGGCCAGATGGATGGCCGGACGGTCGGCAAATACCGTATCGTCTCGCGCCTCGGCCGGGGCGGCATGGGGACCGTCTACAGGGCGGTCGACGAAACGCTCGAGCGCGACGTCGCGATCAAGATCCTGAATCCCGATCTGGCCGACGCCGAAGTGCTCAAGCGGTTTCGGGCGGAAGCAGTGACGCTTGCCCGGCTGAATCATCCGAACATCGCGACCCTGTACGAGCTCGCCCAGGACAACGACGACCTCGTGATGGTGATGGAGTTCGTCCGCGGCGAGACGTTCGACCGTCTGTCGGACCGCCTCGGCCCGCTGCCGTTCGATCGCGCCGCCGCCCTCTGTTCGCAGGTCCTCGATGCACTCGGCCACGCCCATCGCGTCGGCATCGTTCATCGCGACCTCAAGCCCGCGAACCTCATGGTCACCGAATCCGGCATCGTCAAAGTGATGGACTTCGGCATTGCCCGAATGGTGGGGGCGGAGCACCTCACGATCGACGGCTACATGATGGGCACGCCTGCTTACATGGCGCCCGAGCAGGTGATGGGGAACGAGGTCGACGGCCGCGCCGATCTGTATTCGATGGGCGTCGTGCTGTATCGGCTTCTCACCGCGAATCTGCCGTTCAAGGCCGATACTGCGATTGCGATGGTGCAGAAGCAGATCAAGGATCCCCCGACGCCGCTGCGTCAGTTCAGATCGAATCTTCCCGCATGGTGCCAGGGGATCCTCGATCGCGCGCTGGCGAAGGCGCCGCACGAGCGGTTCCAGACGGCGGAGGAATTTCGCGCCGCGCTCGCGCAGGCCCTTGCTCCCGCCGCCGCGATGGAAGCGATGGCAGGGATCGCGATCGCAGAGTCGGGGACGGCCGCGCCCTCCGAACTCGATGTCACCGTTCCGCCGAACGTGATGTTCACGCCGGTGGGCGGCGTGCCGAACGCGCCTGCGGAACAGCGCGACGAAGCGCCCGCGCAGCAACCGGTGGCCAAGGCCGACCCTGTCGTTCCTCGTCCTGCGGCTGCGGCACGGCGGCGGAAGGCTAGGGGCCTGCTGGTGACGGCGGCAGTCGCGACTCTTGTCGTACTCACGGCGATCATTTGGAGACTGACGCGCCACGTTCCTCCGGGAGCTGCGTCATCTTCGAGCGCTGCCGAG
>Ga0114129_10010062_pt1 | contig 13480 bp, 10 predicted proteins | sample RhiMetdeltSRZDD1_FD_80071 | JGI IMG/M metagenome (GOLD analysis project Ga0114129, IMG submission 80071) | Populus rhizosphere microbial communities from Tennessee, USA - Rhizosphere MetaG P. deltoides SRZDD1 (version 2) (version 2) | ecosystem: Host-associated > Plants > Roots > Rhizosphere >...
GCTTTCTTGATGTGGCTGCGGAAGCGGCGCGCATTCGAAGGCCAAATAATCTATTCGTATCTGATGATCTACGGGGTCGTGCGATTCACAATCGAGTTCTGGCGCGATGATCCGCGCGGCCAGGTGTTCGGGCTTTCTACCTCTCAGTTCATATCGGTGATAATGTTCGCGCTTGGTTTGGCGCTGACGCTATATCAGTGGCGGCGGCGGTCGATTGAAAGAGTCGGGCACGGTCAGGACGTCGCCGCGCAAGTCTCGTAACCATGCGTCATGAATCACAGGCGCGGCCCTGTTCGTAGTACGGCCTTCAGGCGGAAGTTCGTATTGTGAGAGCGCGTAGTTTGCCGCCAAAGAATGCGCGAACTACGAACTTCCGCCTGACTGAAGGCCGTACTACGGACATCGAAGGTTTGAGACGGCTCCGTGGCCGCACCAGCGTGATAATGACGAATCGCGTGATACCAATCTGGGGCAGCCGCGGAGGGCCGCCCCTACATGTTTTCTATTGATTGCCGAGCCACAACTGTTAAGAGTAGCGGTCGAAGCGGCAGGTGCGCGCCTCGATTCGTTTCTTGCATCCCAGTTCAACGAACTAAGTCGCACGCGAGTTCAACGCGCTATCGAAGACGGAGACGTGCTGGTAAACCAACGCGTAGCGAAGCCCAGCTATCGATTGCGCGAGGGTGACCAGATCGAGATCGATCTGCCCGAGCCTCCGGCCGTCGAGCTCATATCGGAATCAATACCGCTCAACATCGTCTACGAAGACGACGACCTGATCGTCGTTGATAAACCCGCAGGAATGGTCGTTCATCCGGGCGCAGGTATCGAGTCGGGCACGCTTGCTAACGCGCTGGTCTATCACTTCAACTCGCTGTCCGGCGTTGCGGGGCGAATTCGTCCCGGCATCGTTCACCGACTGGACAAAGAAACATCGGGCTTGCTTGTGGTCGCCAAGAATGACGTGGCGCACGAACGCTTGTCAGATCAGTTTCGCGACCGGCAAGTATTCAAGATGTACATCGCGCTCGTTCACGGCCGTGTGCCCAAGGAACGAGGCGAAATAGAAGCGCACATCGGCCGCAGCCCACGCAACCGAACGCGCATGGCGGTTCTGCGCGGAGACGCGGGCCGCTCAGCTCACACAATTTTTGAAGTCGCCAGGCGCTATCGAGACTTCACGTTACTGAATGTGCAGATCAAGACGGGACGCACTCATCAGATTCGAGTCCACCTCGCGCACATCGGGCATCCTGTGGTTGGCGACGCGACTTATGGCGGCGGGCGCGAGAACTCGATTCCCGACGCGACGATAAGGCGAACTGTTCAGACGCTGGAGCGTCACTTCTTGCATTCAGCATGCCTGGCGTTCACTCATCCGCGGACTGATGACAGGCTCGAGTTCACCACACCGCTGCCCGCGGAGCTTGCCGCGTTTTTGGCGAAGGTCGATTGATATTAGGCTTTCTGCCGAGGGTCGTTTTAAGGCTGCAATAATGTTAGTTGATCGGAGGGCTCAACTATGAAACTAAAGATTCTACAAGCGGGCGATCCGGTTTTGCGGCAGCGAGCGCGGCTGCTGTCTTCGGAAGAGATCCGAAGCGGTTCGATCCAGCAGCTTATCGAGTTCATGCGCGAGACTATGCGTGATGCGCCAGGTGTTGGACTCGCAGCACCTCAGGTCGGCCTTCCATTACAGCTTGCGGTCATCGAAGACCCGCCGGAGAGACTGAGGGACGTCGACCCCGAGGTTCTCGCTGAGCGCAAGCGGTCGCCAGTCCCATTTCACGTCGTGATCAACCCCAGGCTATACGTTGAACAAGACCAGCCGGTAGAGTTTTTCGAGGGTTGCTTGAGTTTAGCTGGTTTTGCCGGACTGGTCTCGCGGACGCGCATCGTGCGTGTCGAATGCCTAAATGAGCGAGCAGAGCCTGTGGTAATAAACGCGAGTGGCTGGCATGCACGAATACTGCAGCACGAGATCGATCATCTTGAGGGCATATTGTACATTGATCGCGCAGAAACACGATCGCTGACGACAACGGAGAACCTGGCGCGGTACTGGAACGATATGACCACTGATCAAGTCCGCTCTGCTCTGGGCATTCGCCGCCGACAGAGCGCGTGATAGAGACCGATGTCGGCGTCTAACCTAACGTTCTCAGTTGTGACCGCAGCCGCACGTCCTCTATAATTCTCGTTCGGCTAGCATCGCTAATCGAGATCCCGTGCATCAGACCCGTCGGAGGTTCCCCGTAGCAGATGACACGATCATCATCTCTCGCATTTTCAATCGCCATCGTTATGTTCATTGGCGCCGCTGCATCCGCGCAGAAGCCCGCGCCCAAGCCGGCTCAACCAACGCCACAGCAGCAACGTCGTGACGATGCTCCGGACAAGATAGTCGTGCTGGAAGTGCGGCTTCCGATCTCCGTGAAACAAGATAAGAAGTTCGTGAGCGGTTTGGCGGTTGGCAATTTCGAGATTTATGAAGACGGCAAGCGCCAGAAGATCGAGAAATTTGTTTCGCCCAGCCAGTTGCCGCTGAACATCGCCGTGCTGATGGACACCAGCAACAGCGTCAAGCTCAAGCTCCCGTTTGAAAAGGACGCCGCCGAGGACTTCGTCGCAACCGTGACGACTTTTCGGCGTAAGGACCTGGTCTTGTTCGCGACGTTCGATTCCGACGTCGAGCTGCATCAGGATTTCACCGATTCGCAAGAGCCACTGGTTCGCGCGATCAAGGCCGTCAAGGCCGGCGGTTACACCAGGCTTTACGACGGTGTGTATCGAGTGATCGAAGAGAAAATGGCCAACCTTCAAGGGTCGGATGCGCGTCGCATCATCGTGATTCTTTCGGACGGCGAAGACACCGCCAGCGAACACTCACTGAGGGACGCGATCGAGATGGCTCAGCGATACGACGTGACTGTCTTTGGCATCAGCACCAAGAACTTTAAAGGCATCACCTCCGGTATGGTCGAGAACGCGGATGACAAAGAGCTTCGAAAGCTCTGCGAGGAGACTGGAGGGCAGGTGTTTCTCCCGTCGCAGAAGGCTGAACTGTTTCGCTCATTCACCCAGGTCGCACAAGATCTCAGACAAGAATACGTAGTCTTCTATACGCCGACAAATCAGGCAAAGGCCAACAAGCGGCGCGAGATCAAGGTAAAGCTGGTCGGCCCCGACGCGCATCTCTACCACAAGCAAGGCTACGTGTATTGAAGATCGAAGAACGCTGACGTGAGGATAAACATGTCGTGGATGAAAGCCGCCATTGCAACCTTTACGCTCGCCGCTCTGACGTCCAGCTTTTGCTTTGCGCAGAGGCCCAAGCCTGCGCAGCAGCCAACCGCGCGCGGCGATGCTCAAAGCGGACAGAAGGCAAAGCAAGATCCGAAGTCGAAAGATAAGGACGACGAGATAGAATCGAGCGATGACGCAGTCCGGCTGGGAACCGACCTGGTCAACGTCCTATTCACGGCCGTCGATCGAAACAACCGCGTCATCAGCGATATTCGACAGGATGAGATCACGGTCCTCGAGGATGGACGCCCGCAGCAGGTCTTCACGTTCAAGCGTGAAACAACTCTGCCGATAAACATTGCCATTCTCATGGACCTGTCGGGCAGCCAGGAATACACATTCCCGCAAGAAAAGATCGCTGCGGGAGAGTTTTTGCGCTCGATCATTCGGCCCGGCAAAGACTCAGCCGCAATACTCACGTTTCAGGATGATGTCGAGCTGGTGCAGGGACTCTCGTCGCGCACCGACACTCTGAACCGGGCCTTCGATGAGATTCAGTATTCGCGACGCTTCGGGTCCTCGAGCTCGCGACACCAGGCCACTGCGCTGTACGACGCCATCTACATCACGTCTGATGAGGTGCTGGCTCGCGATGAAATGCGCCGAACTGCCGCAGACGATCAGGTAACCCGCAGGGCCATCATCCTGCTGACGGATGGCGTCGACAACGCGAGCCGCCGAAAGCTAGACGAAGCGATAGATCGCGCGTGGCGAGCCGGGGTAATCATCTACTCGATAGGCATTGGCGACCGCTTCCGCTTCGAAGGAGTGCGCGAAGATGTGCTGAAGCGCCTCGGCGAAGAGACTGGCGGAAGAGCTTATTTTCCGCGCGGCGCCGACGATCTAATTTACGATTTTCGCCAGATAGAAGCCGAGCTTCGCAGCCAGTATCTGGTGGCCTATTCGCCTTCTAACTCAACGCACGACGGGCGCTTCAGGCGCGTCGAAGTGCGAGTCAACGCGCGGCCCGATGCGCGCTTAATTCACCGCCGCGGTTACTACGCGGCTACGGAAGATGTAAAAAAATGAAGTCAGTACGAATCTTTTTCATCGCAGCAGTAGCTGCGGCAGGCCTCCTTGTTTCCTTGGCCGTAGCTCAGACACAGAAGCCGAAATCACAGCCCGCGGACAAGAAGCCCGCCGAGCAGGAGGGCCAGGAAGAGCAAGCGATCAAGCTTGGAACTCAGCTTGTGACCGTGCCTTTCAACGTCACCGATAAGAAGAATCGATACATCAACGATCTCTCGAAGGACGACATCGAGATTCTCGAAGACACAAAGCCCCAGCAAGTTTTTTCCTTTGAGCGCCAGACCGATCTGCCGATCACAATCGCAATGCTCATCGACATCTCAGGCAGTCAGGAGTTCACGCTGCCTGAAGAGAAAGCCGCGGGACAGCGGTTCTTTCGACGTGTGCTTCGCCCAAGGAAAGACCTGGGCGCGGTCGTGACTTTCGAGCACGAATCGATCTTAGTTCAGGACCTGACCTCGGATGTTGAGAAGCTTCATCGCGCGCTCGATGATGTCCGGCTTCCAGCGGAAACGGCGACGATGAGACGTCCGGGCGGCACGCCTCCGATCAACAACTCAGGCGTCGGCTCGACCGCAATGTTCGACTCGATCTATTCGGTCTCGTCGGACCTGCTCCGGCGTGAAGCCGGCCGGCGCGTGATCATCCTTGTCACTGATGGCGAGGACACGTCGAGCAGCGTCAAGATGCGCGAGGCAATCGAACGAACCTGGCGCAGCGAGATCATCGTGTATTCGATCGGCATCGGCGGTCCGATGGGAGTCGATTCGGGCACGCTTAAGAAGATCGCGGCTGAGACGGGCGGACGAGCTTTCTTCCCGCATAACGAAGAAGATCTCGACAAGGCTTACGCGCAAATAGACGAAGACTTGCGTTCGCAGTACATCCTGGCTTATACGCCGAACAACGGATCGAGGGATGGTTCGTTCCGGACGATTCAAGTCAAGGTGAAGAATCACGGTGACCTGACCGTGCGCCATCGCCGTGGATACTTCGCGCCAAAAGAGACTTAGAAAGCGAACAGTGCGCCCTGAGCTATTCGCGTTGAGTAAGCGGCCTGATCGAGCGTCAGGTAAACTCCGTCGATCTGATTCCTGCTCTTACGAAACTCCCTTGCGTGTTCTTCTGACCAGAAGAACAAAGAGTTTCGTCAGTACGCGTGAAGGATATTTGGCTCGGAGAAGCTGCGCCAGTCGACTTCCGGCTCGAAGAGCAGAGGGTTTCCGTTTCCAACTTCGACTCGACAAGCCAAATCACTCGCAACGCTGAGTCGCATCGACCGACCGCAGTGCGCGCACGCGGTGTCGATCTCGACAACCAACCGCCTCCGTCGTAAATGCCCTTCAACGAAGGACACCGCAATCGCGTCCTCTGCTCAAGCCGCATAGATTCGTTCGCCACTGCTGAACCTGAGCTGATGCGGAGTTCGCTCGGCGGTAACCGGAAAGGCCCAACAGACGTGCCCGCGCTCGTTGCGCACCAGGAAGAACAAGTTTCCTTCGAGGTCGTCGAGAATCTCATTCACTCGATCAATCGGGAGCTTTAGTTGTTCGGATATGAGCTTTGGTTGAATGGGTCTCCCGGTCCGCGGGATCTCGCGGACGAGGTAACGACGAATCCGATGATGCTGGCTGGTCATGAAGCTTAGTCTGGTCTTCATGCGCTCGGGGACCTGACACAGTGCTTCCTCCCATTCCCGCCGAGGCATCGACGCAATCTCAGATCCTCGACCGATCAATACTCTATCGCTCACCGGGCCCCTTTCGGCCAATCACCGACAATAACCTTCCAACTCCGGATAATTGTCTCTTTCCTTCCTTTCGGTACGAGAAGAAGAGGTCATTGTGGTGCATCGTGCAGTAGTCCGTTACGTGAATGCGATCTTCGGTGAAGCCGCAGAAGCGGAGTTGTTGAACGTTGGCGGCCCGAATGTCGAGATGAGCCTTGCCGTTCTCTTTGAAGTTCACCAGCAACTGCCGCCAGTAGCCAAACTCCTTCTTGTATCGCTCGATCACATCGTCTCCAACTTCGTAGCACGAAGCACAAGCGGCTGGCCCGAGCGCGGCAATGCAGTCGCGGATGTTCACGCCGTGAAGCAGCATCATATCGGCAATCGTCCGCTCGGTTATACGGCCGGCGGTCCCTCGCCAGCCGGCATGAATCGCAGCCATCGTGCCGGTCTTCGTATCTCCGATCAACACAGGCAGGCAGTCGGCGGTTTGAACCGCGAGCAGCACACCGGCGAGCCGCGTGATCATCGCGTCGCACTCGGGCTGAGGCCTGCGGGCTTCGTCCGGCGATTCGATCAAGACGCGTTCGGTCGAATGGGTCTGTCGTGCGGTTATGATTTGCTCGCGTTTGGTTCCAATTGCTTCATTGAATCGACGGCGATTCTCGGCGACGCTTTGGTTCTGATCGCGTTTGAAATAAGCAAGGTTGAGCGCGTTCTGAGGCAACGCGCTCACGCCGCCGAGCCGAGTGCTGAAGGCGTTGACGAATCCCGCGCGCTCGAGCGGTTCGCACACGAGAAAAGCTATGCGCGTTTTTCCTTCGGGCGTTTCGATCTCGCGCTCGCGCATAACGAATGCGGGTTCGGCCGGTGATTCCTCAAGCAACTCTTGCATGGTCACCCTATGCTAGCGGCCAGCCAAGACACTCGCAACTTCTTTGGAGTGCGGCGAGCGTTTTCTGCGCGCCGCTTTTCTTTCTATGGAGTGTCAAGGGTGTTCAGTCAAAGCGGCGCGCAAAAAAACGCTCGCCGCACTCCAAAGGTGATCGAAGCTGTGCTAGAATCCTTCACGTTTGATCATCGGAGGTGCGCTGTGGATAACACCAAAAGACTCCTCATCAACATAGCCGGCATCCTGGCAGTCTCGATCATTGGCGCGATACTGATGATGGGACTTGACCTGGGAGGCACGCGCTGGCTGAAGTTCATTCTCTACGTTGCCTTCTTCGCCCTGATCTCATCACCAGCCTTGTTTTCATCGCGCTACAGTTGCAGCGGAATGCTGCGACGCTTGCGTAAGCGAAGCTGAGTTTCGGCAGGTATCTACTACTGCACAACTAAGATCGTTGTCGGCGCGTTCAGTTGACACCTCTTCTTAGCGCGGCTTACGCTCACGTTTTGTCATTCACCATGAAAGGCGAGTGTGAATATGCTCGACGTTAATTTTGTGCGCAATAATCTGGATCTTGTGCGAGCTAGACTGGAGCAACGTGGCTTTCCGCTCGAAACGCTCGATCGTTTTAGCGAGCTGGATGAGCGGCGGCGCGCGCTGGTTCGCGAACGCGATGAATTGAACGCCACGCGCAACCGTGAGAGCCACGAAATCGGTCAGCTCATGAAGGCGGGGCAAAAGAACGAAGTTGAGTCGCGTCGAGCCGCCGTGCGCGAGATCGGCGATCGCATCGCAGCGGCCGAGGCTGAAGTGAAGCAGGTCGAAACGGATCTGAACCACCTGATGGTGGCGCTGCCGAACCTGCCTCATGAAAGCGTACCGGTTGGGCCGGATGAATCCGCCAATCAGGAGATCGCGCGACGGGGTGTGCCTCCAAGCTTCGACTTCGAGCCTCGCGATCACGTTGATCTTGCAGTCGCGCTTGGAATCTTGGATCTCGAACGTGCGGCTAAGATATCCGGTACTCGTTTCGCGATTCTCACAGGGCAAGGTGCGCGACTCGAGAGGGCGTTGATCAACTTTTGTCTCGAGCTTCAGACTAAGCGGCACGGCTACGAAGAGGTGCTGCCGCCGTTCATCGTCAACGCTAAGACGTTGTTTGGCACCGGCCAGCTCCCCAAGTTCGAAGCCGATTTGTTCAAGCTCACGGATGAGCGAGAGCTTTATCTGATCCCAACCGCCGAGGTGCCGCTGACGAACATCTACGCCGGCGAGATTCTGGACGGTGCGAACTTGCCGATAAAGATGGCCGCGTACACGCCATGCTTCAGATCCGAAGCGGGAAGCTACGGCAGAGACACCCGCGGGCTAATTCGCCAACATCAGTTCGACAAGGTCGAGTTGGTCAAGATCACCCGGCCCGAAGATTCTTATGATGAGCTCGAGTCGTTGACACGCGATGCTGAAGCGGTGCTCGAAGAACTCGGACTTGCGTACCGCAGGGTCGCGCTCTCAACGGGTGACTTGGGGTTCTCGTCGGCAAAGACTTATGACATCGAGGTATGGCTGCCGAGCCAGAACACATATCGAGAGATCTCGTCGTGTTCCAACTGCGAAGCGTTCCAGGCTCGACGAGCAAGCATCAGATTCCGCCGCGAGCAGAAATCGAAACCCGAATTTGCACACACGCTGAACGGCTCGGGTTTGGCGATTGGGCGTCTATGGCTGGCGCTCCTTGAGAATTATCAGCAAGCCGACGGCTCGGTTGTGATCCCTGAAGCTTTGCGAGGGTACGTGGGTGGAATCGAGAAGATCGAAGCGCCAAAGTAAAAGAAAGCGAGCCACCGTACGACAGCGCCAGAAGCCGTAGAGAGGGTTCTGACTCGGTTTCTAAGTTTGTGCAAGCAAGCCGTCGAACCATCGACCGTTCCGGCAGTGAGGCCCGGAGCGGTTACTGAAGGATGTTTTCAAAGTTTGCTCGCGCCAATAATCCGACGCTGCGTACAGTGGCCCCAAGAGAACACCGTCAGGCGTCTCAAGCTTCCATGCTTCGTAACTGCATAGACCGTGCCAGGACTCCTGGTTCATCAAAGGCGCTGCGTTAGAAGGCTTTCTGCGCACAACTGGCGCGGCTCCTCCCCGAATGTTTTCAGTTTGACGCTAATGGGTCGCCGCATTGGCTTCTTTTGACCGATTGCGCTTATCTCAAAACGCGATCACCTTGCGGCCCTTCGCGACGCATTGATAAGCTACCGCTCACCTCAAGATTAGCAAGAGAAAAAGGTCACGGATTTCAAATCAAACTCACGCATGACCAATCGCTTTATTTGCATCCACGGGCATTTCTATCAACCGCCGCGCGAAAATCCCTGGCTCGAAGATGTCGAAGTCGAAGATTCAGCCGCCCCGTATCACGATTGGAACGAGCGAATCACCGGCGAGTGCTACGCCCCGAATGCCGTCTCGCGAATCTTGGACGGCGACGGGAAGATCGTCGAGCTGGTCAACAACTATGAGAGGATTAGCTTCAACTTCGGGCCGACGCTGCTTTCGTGGTTAGAGAAGCACCGGCGCGATGTCTACGATCAGATTCTTGAAGCTGATCGCCTAAGTCGTGCGAGTTGCGACGGACACGGGAACGCGATAGCTCAGTGTTACAACCACGCGATAATGCCGCTCGCATCCGCGCGCGATAAGCTCACTCAGGTTCGATGGGGAATCGCGGACTTTAAGCTCAGGTTCGGGCGAGAGCCTGAGGGAATGTGGCTGCCCGAAACCGCTGTCAATCTTGCGACGCTTCAAGTCCTGGCCGAGCACGGGATTAAGTTCACGATTCTTTCACCGAATCAGGCTGAAGCTACTAGAACACCGGGCGGCGAGTGGAAGGACGTGTCCGGCGGGCGAATCGATCCGACTCGCGCGTATCGTTGCCGGCTGAAGAACGGCAAGCACATCGATCTGTTCTTCTACGATCAGCCGGTGTCGCACGATATTTCGTTTGAGAGCTTGCTGAAAAACGGAGACAGGTTTGTTGACCGGTTGATCCTGGGATTCAACGACCATCGCAAACACTCGCAGTTGATGAGCATCGCAACCGATGGCGAAACCTTTGGACATCACTTCAAGTTCGGTGACATGGCTCTCGCTTATGCGATCAGCAGGATCGAACGCGAAGGCATTGCGCGAGTGACTAACTACGCAGAATACCTCGCGCTCAATCCGCCCGAGCACGAAGTTAGGATACACGAGAACACATCGTGGAGCTGCGCGCACGGGATTGAGCGCTGGCGAAGCGACTGCGGCTGCAACAGCCCCAACACGCAATATCACCAGCGGTGGAGAGCGCCTCTGCGAAAGGCGCTAGATTCGCTCCGACTAAAGCTCGATGCGGTGTTTGAGCAGAATCCTTCTATGATGCTGAATGATCCCTGGGCGGCGCTCGACGATTACATCCAGGTGATTCTGGACCGCTCGCCTGAGAATCGTGGGGCTTTTCTGTCCAGGCACGCCCGGCGCGGGCTCTCAGAATCGGAGCAGGTTGACGTTTGGCGGCTGCTGGAAATGGAGCGACACGCTGCGTTGATGTACACGAGCTGCGGCTGGTTCTTCGACGACATTTCAAACATCGAGACGGTGAAGATCATCGAATACGCCGCGCGTGCGATTCAGCTTGCGCGCGAAGTGGCCGGCGTTGATCTCGAGCCGCAGCTTGTCGCCGATCTCGCGAAGGCGCCCGGCAACAAGACTCACCTTTCAGATGGCGGCAAGGTCTACGAAGAACTGGTTCGTCCTTCGATCTCCGATTTGAAAAAAGGTCTGGCGCACTACGCGATCAGCTCGTTGGTGGAAGAGTACGCGCCAGAGCAACGAATTTTTTCGATCGAGTTCGACCGCAAGGACTATCGCCGCGAGAGGGCAGCTACTCGGACGCTTGCGGTCGGATCGGTCAACGTCCGTTCCGCGATAACCGGCGAAGTGCTCGACGGCACATTCGTGGTGTTGCACCTGGGCGGCTACGACTTCCATTGTGTAGTCCGCGAAGGCTTGCCTGCGGAGGCGTATGAAGAGTTGAAGGACAAGTTATGGCGCGGGGTTGTTGACGATTCGACTCGAAACCTTTTGCAAGCGATCGACGCAAGCGTTGATGGCGCAAGCTTCGCTCTGAAGGATCTTTTCAGAGACGAACGCCGAAAAATTGGACGTCTTTTGCTGAAGGACGCGCTCGACCGCTCGCGCGAGCACTACCGGCGGATTTATGAAGAGAGCCGCGACGTGTTGAGACTGCTGGCGAATCTCAAGATCCCCGCGCCCGAGAGTTTGAAAAGAGCAACCGAGTACGTGCTTAGTGACAGGCTCGAGCAAGCGTGCTCGGAGCTGAAACAGGGAGCGCTATCTGAGACCCAGTTAAATTATTTGGCGGCTTCAGTTTTTCGCGAGGCTGATTCGCTGGGCTGCAAAGTTGAGATCTCGGGTTTGAAAGACGCGCTCGAACAAGTGGTGTATTCCAGGCTCGTAGCTTATCGCACCGGCCGCGAGGAAGCTCAGGCGGAATCCGCGATTAATTTTCTGCAACTCGCGGAGAGCCTGGGCGTGGGGCTCGGCTTGTGGCGATTGCAGAATCTGTTTTGGGAGATTCTGAACGAGCCCGGAGAGGGTCGCGAGGCCGCCCTTGCCCTCCATTCGGAGTTAGGCGACAAGCTTGATTTCAGCAAACAAGTGGTCACCGCGAACTTGCGGTCGGGGGCGCAGTCGGAGGTCACATAAACATCATGGTCGTCTTGATACGACCACCTCAGCCGATACCCGCGCACTTAAAGAAACGGGGCGACTATTTCTGAGGCTTCAACATCACCACTGCGAGCGGGGGCAGGGTGATTTCAATCGAACATGGCCACCCGGCCCATTCTTCCCGCTTCGCCATAACGCCGCCGTAGTTTCCCATGTTGCTTCCGCCGTAGCTCGCTGAGTCGCTGTTGAGCAGCTCTTGGTAAAACACTTCGTCGAGCACGCCAAGCCGGTAACCCATCCGCGGCACCGGTGTGAAATTCAACGCGAAGATCAAATAGTCATCCGGGTTTTTTGCCTTGCGCATGAATGCGATCGTGCTGCCGTTCGCGTCGTAGAAATCCAGCCACTCAAATCCCCTGTTTTCGAAGTCGACTTCGTAGAGTGAAGGCTCACTCGCGTACAGATTGTTCAGGTCGCGAACGTAATCCTGAAGCTGCCGATGCGAATCATAACCAAGCAGGTGCCAGTCGAGGCTGCGATTGTGGTTCCACTCAATCCACTGGCCGAACTCGCCGCCCATGAACAATAACTTCTTGCCGGGATGACCAACCAAGTAGCCGTACAGCGCGCGGAGGTTCGCAAACTTTTGCCAGAGGTCGCCCGGCATTTTGTCGATCAGCGCAAGCTTGCCGTGAACGACTTCGTCGTGCGAAAGCGGCAGCACGAAATTCTCGCTGAACGCATACATCAAACTGAATGTCAGCTTGCCGTGTTGAAACTTACGATAGAGCGGGTCTTCTTTGAAGTATGCGAGCGTGTCGTTCATCCATCCCATGTTCCACTTGAAATCAAACCCAAGCCCGCCATCGTAAGTCGGGCGCGAGACCAGCGGCCACTGGGTTGACTCCTCGGCGAAGGTGATCGCGCCCGGATGCTGCTCGTGTACAAGCTCGTTGAACTTCTTTATGAAAGCGATGGCCTCAAGATTCTCGCGACCGCCGTGTACGTTTGGCAGCCACTGCCCCTCCTTGCGCGAGTAGTCCAGGTACAGCATCGACGCTACGGCATCCATCCTCATCCCGTCGATGTGATATTTCTCAAACCAGAATAGCGCGTTGCCGAGCAAATAATTCCTTACCTCGTTTCGCGCGTAGTTGAAAATCAGCGTGCCCCAGTCCTGATGTTCGCCTTTGCGCGGATCGGCGTGCTCGTACAGATGTGTGCCGTCGAAGAAGGCGAGCCCGTGAGCGTCTTTCGGAAAATGAGCCGGCACCCAATCGAGTATCACTCCGACGCCGTTGCGATGGCAGTAATCGACGAAGTACATGAACTCGTCGGGCTCGCCGTGACGCGACGTGGGCGCGAAATAACCGATGGTCTGATAGCCCCAGCTTCCATCGTAAGGGTGCTCGGTGACAGGCAGCAGCTCGATGTGGGTGTAGCCCATCTGTTTGACGTATTCGACAAGCTTGTGAGCAAGCTCGCGATAAGTGAGATAGCGGCTTCCCTCCTCGGGCGCTCGCATCCACGAGCCGAGATGAACTTCGTAGATCGAGATCGGCGCGTCAAGCACGTTCTTCGAAACTCGATCTCGCATCCACTCGTCGTCTCGCCACTGATACTTGTTTATGTCGTAGACGATCGCCGCTGTTTTGGGGCGGCGCTCGAAATAAAAGGCGTAAGGATCGGTCTTCTGAACAGTGAAGCCGAACCGGCGCCATTTGATCTCGAACTTGTAGAGCGTTTCTTCGCCGAGTCCGGGAATAAAGATTTCCCAGATGCCCGCGCCGGGATGA